>Ga0065721_10005224_pt1 | contig 16141 bp, 12 predicted proteins | sample Mesricmetagenome_FD_59108 | JGI IMG/M metagenome (GOLD analysis project Ga0065721, IMG submission 59108) | Mesophilic microbial community from rice straw/compost enrichment Sample: eDNA_1 v2 (version 2) | ecosystem: Engineered > Solid waste > Grass > Composting > Bioreactor | place: USA: Davis... | reverse complement strand
ATAATAGCTCATGGTTGCTTCTCCTTATGGTTGTGGCCGCTCACACGGACCACGTTCTACCATTTGCGAGGAGCAGCCACCCCACCGACTCGGCGGAGCCCCAATCACCCCATCTGACAGTAAAAGCCGACATGCTAAAGCGTGCCAGAGCCCCTCTTTCTTGGAGAGATTCTTCGTCGACATCGCTGAGCGTCGTGTAAATTGGGGAGCCGACGTGCCACCACACCGATAAGATTTCGTGCGGCCGTTTCGAGCAATTGCACAAGGAGTACGTCGCCGCGCGATAGTCGTTCGACAACGCAATGGCGTTTGGAGAGCATCAAAGAACGTGCCATTTACCCGAAACCTTGGTTCTGGATGTCGCCAACGACCATCCTACCGATTGACCTCCAGCGGCCAAAATTGGCACTATGCCGCCTGTTGACGGCCTTCCACTTCAATCCGACGTGATATTCTCAGCCACAGCCTCGCGAAGTACACGCATTCCCTCCAGCGCGGCAGGAAACCCGCAATAGATCGCCGAGTGGATCACCAACTCCCGCAGTTCATCGCTCGACAAGCCGTTGTTCACTGCACCGATGAAATGGGCCTTGAGTTCGGCACTCCGGTTCAGCGCAAGGAGCATCGATACCGTCGAGATCGACCTGGACCGACGATCGAGGCCTTCTCTGGTCCACACTTCGGCCCACGCCATCTCCGTCGCGAGGCGTTGAAGATCGTAAGCAAAGTCTTCCCGGCCAAGCATGGAGGATGCGACCCGCGCCTCGCCCATGACTTCACGGCGCACCTGCAGGCCACGCGATAGCCGATCATCATTACGCATTTTAATCCTCCTGCAGGCCAACGTCGACGACGAACATCGGCGGCTGACAAACGGCACATCGATCGTCCGTCTCAACCTGCATGCGGCCGGTCCGAAAAGCTGGGCTGCATACCCTGGCAAGTCGCGACGGGATTCCCTGTTCGCTCATGCAGCGCAAAGTACGCACAAAGTTTGTTGCATCTGGGCCGTTCCACAACCCGATAATTGGGGTTAAGGGCCGCACAGGCCAAATCTAAGGGAAAATACCGCGCGCAACGCGCGCTTTCAGCACGCGCTCGACGCCGATCGAGAGAGCTGCATCGCGATAGGTCAGTGCGCGGGATGCTGCCCTGCTTTTGACCAGCTCATAAGATGTTTTCATGACCTCGTTCAGCTTGCGATTGACCTCCTTCTCCGTCCAGAAATATCGCTGAAGGCCTTGGACCCATTCGAAGTAGCTTACGATAACCCCACCGGCATTGCAGAGGACGTCGGGCAGGATCGTCAATGTATCTCCCCGGTCGCGCAGTATATCGTCGGCCTCCGGGGTTGTGGGGCCGTTGGCCGCCTCGGCCAATATGCGACACTGAATCGCGGGCGCGTTTGACGCGTTTATGACCCGCTCGCAGGCTGCCGGTATCAATATATCGCACGGCCTGGTCAGCATTTCGTCGGCATCGCACGGCGCTGCCCCCGGGAAGCCCGCGAGAAGGCCGTTGCACCTTACATGCTCCAGCAATGACGAAACATCGATACCGGCCGGTTCAAAAAACGCCGCGCTGTGATCGCTCACGCCGGTTATGCGCACGCCGCGCGCCGCAAGCTCCGATGCAGCAACCGATCCCACATTGCCAAAGCCCTGGATGATTGCCGTCGCATCGACTAGCGACAATCCGGCATCTTCCATCGCCTGTTCGATAAGAAAGACGACACCGCGGCCCGTCGCTTCGCGCCGACCCAAGGTCCCCCCGCAATCGGTCGGCTTTCCGGTCACGATTTCCGTGACCGTGCTCCCGTGATGAACCGAATAGGTATCAAGAAACCAGGCCATGACTTGCTCATTGGTCCCCATGTCGGGTGCGAGCACGTCGGTTTGCGGACTCACGAACGGAATCAGTTCCTGCATATAGCGCCGGGACAGCGCCTCGAACTCGCGCGGGGACAGGCTTCGGGGGTCGACGCATACGCCGCCCTTGCCGCCGCCATAAGGCAAACCCGCAAGAGCGCATTTCCAGCTCATCCACACGGCCAGGGCGGCGACCTCGCCAAGATCGAGGCTGGGTGCGAACCTCGTCCCACCCTTCGTCGGGCCTAGAGCCAGGTGATGCTGAACGCGATATCCATGAAACACCGCCACCGACCCGTCATCCCGGTGAATGGGGCACGCGACGGTCACCGCTCTCTTCGGCATGAAGATGCGTTCGCGCTGATCGAGCGGCATGTCAATGAGATCGGCAGCGCGGTCGAATTGCGTACGAGCCATGGCGAACACCTCGCCGCTATAGGCGCTTGTCATGATGGACCTTTCAAATGCTTGGAAAAGAGAAGCCCGGGAACTCCCAAGCGTGTTGGATTGGGGTTCAGGGCGCCGATCCGGTGGCAATTGGCATGTTGCCGCCGCGCCCCTCAGCTGTTTCCCAGCGCGCAACTGCGGCGGTGGCGATTGCATTGCCGATCACGTTCGTCCCCGACCTGCCCATGTCGAGAAAATGATCGACCGCGAGGATGAGCAGCAAGCCCGCCTCGGGTATGTTGAAATGGCTGAGCGTCGCTGAAATCACGACCAGGCTCGCCCGCGGAACCGCTGCCATGCCCTTCGAGGTCACGAGCAAGAGGAGCAGCATCGTGAGTTGCTCGGCAAACGACAGCTCGATGCCATAAGCCTGCGCGATGAACAGAACCGCGAAGGTGCAGTACATCATCGATCCGTCCAGATTGAAGGAATAGCCGAGAGGCAGGACGAAACTTGTGATCTTTGGAGGGATGCCGAACCGGGTTAGGCTCGCAAGCGTTTGCGGGAACGCCGCTTCCGACGATGCGGCCGAAAAGGCCAGCAGAACCGGGCCGCGGAGCTCCTTGATAAGCTGGAAAACTCTCGATCTCAAAAGCAGGAATCCGGCGAGGAGCAAGACCAGCCAGAGCACAGAGAGCGCCAGGTAGAAGCCACCGACAAAGCTGCCAAGTGTCGCCATCACGCCAAGTCCGTTGACCAGGATGGCATTTGCCACCGCAGCGAATACCGCGATCGGCGCGAACTTCATCACATAGGAGGTAATGCGCAACATGACAGCCATAAGACCCTCGACGGCGCGTACCAACGGCCGACCGACGTCGCCGCAGGTGGCCAATGCCAGCCCGACGAACGCCGAGAAGACGACGATCTGGATGATGTCATTTGTAGCCAGCGCTTCGACAATGGACCGGGGGACCAGATGGGTCACAAATTCCCGGGCCGAGGGAGCCGCCGCCCGCACTGTCTCGCTGTTCGCCGCCGGCAGCGCGATATTCAATCCCGCGCCCGGCTGCAGCAGGTTGACGAGTATCGCCCCGATAGCCAGCGAAACAATCGAAGCCCCCAGAAACCAGCCGAGCGTCCGGGCGGCAATACGGCCAAGAGCCTTGGTATCGCCCATATGGGCAATGCCGGTGACCAGCGACGCGAAGACCAGAGGAGCGACGATCATCTTGATCAATCGCAAGAAGAGATCCGTTCCGGTCTGCAGTCCTTCCGAAATCATCCCGTAATAGCCGCTCGCAGCCCAATGCCTTCCAACCGCACCGAAGAAGATCCCGAGGAGTAACGCAGCGAGTACGCCCTTCCACAGGCCGTTACGCGGAATTGGTTCACCAGAATGCGCTGCGTTGATTTCGCTGGACAAGTTTCACCTCTCGTGCGCCACGGGTGCGCCCGTTTCAATCATAACAATTTCATATGGAGGGGCGCCGCCCGACCGGGTGTCAGGCGGCGCAGGGTCGCTAGAAGCTCTTTTCGATCGAGGCGTAGAACACCCTGCCCTGGGCATTGTGCAGCGAACCGAAATATCCACCTGCCTCGTCTGCGCGCGGCGGATTCTTGTCGAAGAGATTTGTGACGCCGAAGGCCAACTGCGTACCCCAGAGCCCTGTCCCCTCCTCTCCGAGCTCGAGTCCGAGGCGAAGATTGACGGTCGTCCAACTACCGACCGGCCAGAATTCGCCGGTCGTGTCGTTTGTGGCCGAGGTGTCTTTCACCGGACCGACGTAGCGGACCGTGACCGCCGCGCTATATCGGTCGAGGGACCAGTCGAGCGAACCCGTCGCGCGCCATTTAGGCCGACCGTTCAGAGCGAGCCGATTGGGTTGAACCGAAGCGAAGGCGCCCGCGAGATCGGGATCGGACAATAGCGGTTCAAGACTCAGTTTCTGCTGCTCGAACTTCGTCATGTAGGTTGCGGATGCGTCAAGTTCGAATGTTCCTAGGCTGGTTTCGGGCGTCCGGTAATTGAAGCTGAAATCGATCCCCTCGACAATACGCGGGTCAAGATTGGTATATTTGTCATAGACGAGCAGCACTTCACCGACCGCGGTTCGCTGCCGCGACGGATTGGCAGCGTTGTAGGCGGCGAAAGCTGCGATATCTTCCGGCGTCGGGTCTGCACGAACGACATTAGGATTGCTCGATCCCGCGCGCCGCAGCTGGAAATCGAGTGCGAGCTGTTCTTCGACGCCGAAGGTGCTGATCAGATTGGTCTGGCGAAAGCGGAAATAATCGGCACCGAAGCGCAAGCGGCCGAGCCCGCTCTTAAAGTCGACATGCGCGCCACCGTAGAAGGTCTCCGACCTTTCCGGCTTGAGGTCGGGATTGCCTTCCCTGATCGACGCGCGATAGGTGTCGCCGATGTCCGCGGCAGTCCCGGTGACGTCGCTGCGGTAAAAATCCTCGTCGCCCTGCGCCCGCCGGGTGATGGTCCCCTGGTTGAGTTGCGCAAGGTTCGGCGCTCTGAATCCGCGTCCATAGCCGCCGCGCAGGTGCAGCCACGGGGTGACAGACCATTGCGCCGCGATCTTGGGGGTCACGACATTGCCGAAATCGCTGCCATGTTCGAACCGGCCCGCAAGTTGTAGTTCCAACCGGTGCACGAGCGGTACATTCATGTCATCCGACACGAGCGGTGCAACGACTTCCATATAGGCCGACGCCACATCCCGGCGCCCGCTGAAATCCGACGTGGCACTTACGCCCACGACATCGCTCATGTCCGGAATGGCGCCGTTGGAGAAGGTTATCGTTCCGTCGAGCCTGGGGTCGCTGTCATCGAGGATCGTCTCGCGGCGAAACTCGGCGCCGGCCGCCAGTCCGACATTCCCTGCGGGAAGACGGAACAGTTCCTTGTTGGACAATTTGAAATCCGCCATCGCCAGCGTCGATTCCCCGGTACGCACGCCGCTGATGCGAACTTTGTCGAGTACGGCCGCGCTGTTGGCGTTGGGCCCGCCGAAGAAATTGAAGGCATCGGGGTTCGTGAGGAGTGCCTGGGTTTGAAGCAGCGACTTCGATACGCGGTTGAATTCCTCGTCGGTCACATGCGCTTCGGAATAGACCAGCGCGCTGTCGATATCCCAATTGCCCAGGCTCGCGCGGATGCCGACGATGCCACGGTAGCTGTCCTGGTCGACCCGGATGATCCGCGGCCCCATCTCGAGCGGGCGATAACCTTCGACGACCACGTCGAGCCCGCCTGCGGGCGCATTGATACCGGGAAGCCGGTTGGGACTGCCGATCGGACCGAAGGGATTGTAGTAGTTGGTCGCCGGAACGATGATCAGTGCCAGCGAGCGATCGAATGGCCCCGCAGCGCGCTGGGAAACGCTTGTCGAATTATAATAGCTGAACCCGCCGAACAGTTCGACATCGTCACCAAGGTCATGATTCACGTTTATGCTTGCGTTCCAGCGGCTGGATTTCGGCGAGACAATCTCGTCGCCGATGTAATCGTAACGCAGATCTCTCGGTTGCGACCCGGAACGGACTTCAGCTCCGCCCGAACCGGGTGCGATGTAGAAGAGTCCGGCACTGCTGGTAACCGCCGTCGTACCGCGACTGACCTGCACGGGCGTGAAGGTGCCATTGGCGTTGAGCCGGCCCGCAGTGAAACGACCATAGGGTCCGATGGTGGAGCGATTGTCGAACTGGGTATCGCCTGCCCAATCCGCCGGCAACAACGAGCGATCGTCGAGCGTTTTGTACCAGTCGTCGAGTTCGCTGTAGTAGGTCGGACTACGCCGATAATAGCTCGCCGCGACGTTGATGCGGGTCGCTCCTCCGTTCAACTTCAGGCCGAGCCGGCCATTGGCGCTGAACTCGTCGAAACCGGTATCGTCGGCCATGCCGTAGCGGGCACCGAGATTCAGCCCTTCATAATCGGAGAAAGTGACGAAGTTCACGACGCCGGCCGTTGCGTCGGCACCATAAAGCGCCGAGGCGCCGTCACGCAGCACCTCGACACGCGAAATCGCCGACGAGGCAATCCCGTTCACATTGTAGAATGAGGTAGGCGCGTTGTCGATCGACTCGGTGAGCGGATGGACAACCATTCGCCTTCCATCGATTAAGGCAAGCGTGTTCCCGCTGCCGAGCCCGCGCAAGCTCACCCCGGCCACGTCACCGCGCGCACCGTTCGTCCCCGTATTGTTGTCGGAGAACTGCACGTCACCGACGGCTGGAATATAGGCGAGCAACTCGCCGGTGTTCACGGCGCCGAGTTTTTTCAGATCCCCATCGTCCACCACGGAAACGGGCAGAGCCCCCTCAGCAAACCCGCCGATACGGCTTCCGATGACGATGATTTCCGGGTCCGTCGGAGGCGCGGTCGCCGCATCACTCACCGTGTCAGCCTGGTCGGCCTCGTTCGAAGCCTGAGCCAAAGCTCCCGGCGCCAGCGCTATCGCCGTTCCTCCCAGAAGCAGCGCCCGAAGCGCAAACGAGATAGTCGTCCCCCTTGTCATAGCCATACTCCCAATGGTTATCGGTTACTCGCCGGCAAAGTGACACGGGATTATAGGAGCGAAAATAGTATTCTCTGAGGTTATAGGATGATAATTTCCGGGGGCGCGCTGCTAGGTGGCACCGGCCGTTCTTGCCGGCGCCTTTACAGAGAGTTGCAAGGCGTCGCGTGCGCATTCGATGAACCGCCGCGAGACGATATTCAGCCCCTCAAAGGCCGGAAAGACGGCCGTCACGGGCAGGATCGCCTGCGGTTTCAGGGTGAGGAACTGGAGCGCGGCATCGCCAGCGACTCGCCGATAGAAAGCGGCGGTAAACCAGTCGACCACGGCGAAGCCTTCCCCGCGCTGCGCGAGCGCAATCGCGACGTGATGCGCGTGCGCGCGGATGCGAACATCGAGCGCTACGCCTTCCTGCTCGCACCGTCCGTGGATCAGGCGCCCCAGCGGCTCGGTCTCGTCGACGCCGATGAAAGGGAGGCCCGCGAGGTCCGCGAGAAGTATCTCGCTGCCCTCCACGACCTTCAGCGACTTTGGAAGCGCACAGATGATCGGCGCTTCGCCGATTTCGATGATTCCCAAACCGGGTGCCACATTTGCGCCGTGCGTAAAGCCGAGATCGAAGCGCGTGCGCAGCTGCCCGTCCGACCCGAGCATATCTCCCGAATGCTGGGTGGATATTTCGATCGTGGCGGTCTTGATCTCCTTGTTGAAGAGCGAGACGGCGTCGGGCAGCAACTCGAGCGCCAGCGACGGCGGCGCCGCTATCCTGATGTGCCCTGTATAATTGCTGCCGAGTCGGCGTTCGAGCTGGTTGACGGCGTCGAGCGCGGCATAGGCGTGTTTCACTTCCTTGAAAAGCGCCCTCGCCTGGTCGGTCGGACAGAGGCGGCCGCGAATGCGATCGAAAAGATCATATCCGACCTCGCGTTCGAGTTGATGAACGATCTTGGATGCCGCCGGCTGCGAGATGCCGAGGCGGCTCGCGGCCGCGCTGACCGACCCCCTGACCATCAATTCGTAGAAAATTTCCATTTGCCTGAAGTTCAAGGCTTCCTCCTCGCCCGCTCATGCGCGCAAGTGGCTATCATAGTATAACCCCAGAGAATAGTATTTTGATTCCGATAATCCCGTGCAACCTAGCGTCATAACGGCGAAGGGCGTGAATACCCGTCGCCAGAGCAAGGGAGGGTCGAACGGTGGACCGACGCGAACCGTCGCGCAGGGAGATTTTGTCAGCGCTCTCGATAGGCGGGGCGAGTCTCCTCGCGCCTTCCTTCAGCGCACAAGCCCGCGAGCCGCGCACTGCTACCCGCGGCGTCGTCGCAGCAGGCTCGCAGGCGGCAGCAGACGCCGGGGTCGAAATGTTACGCAGCGGCGGGAATGCCGTCGATGCGGCGGTCGCAGCGGCCCTCGCGATGACGGTGGTCGATCCGGCCAACACAAGCATCGCGGGCCGGTGCCATATTGTTATCGCGCCGGCATCGGGACAGGCGTTCGCGATCGACGGACGATCGGCCGTGCCGGCTGCCTGGACCGGCGGCGATAAAGCGGAAGGCTTGGGCGCCGTCCCGGTCGGCGGCAACCTCAAGAGTTTCGAACAGGCGCTTCAAAGCCATGGCCGGCTTTCGCTCGCCGATGTGGCAGCGCCGTCGATCAAGCTCGCCGAAAGCGGTTTCGTCATCCGGAGCAACCTCGCGCGGGTCTGGGCGCGTCAGGCATCCGAGCTCGCGAAAGACGCACATGCACGCGCCCTGTTTCTGCGGCCGGACGGCGAGCCGCCGCGATATGGCGAGACGTTCCGGCAGCCCGAACTGGCGGAGACGCTGAGGCTCTATGCACGCAGCGGATCTGCCGGTGTGACCGCCGGGACAGCCGCGGATGATCTGGCGCTGCTGCACGCGGCCGGCAGCAAGGCGAACCAGGCCGATATCGTCGAATATCGCCCGCTCGACGCTGAGTGGCTCGGCTTTCGATATCGCGGCTGGAAAATATGGACGATCGGCCGGCAGGGTTACGGCTATCTGCTGCAAGAGACGCTATCGATCCTCGAAGGCTTCGATCTGGCATCGATAGACGACGCCCGGCGGTGGGCCACGATGCTGCTCGCCCAACGTCTGGCGTTCCGCGACCGGGCCGTCGCACTGGGAACGGCGCCCGAGGCGCTTCAGGCGGCTGCGCATGTCGGCAAGCTCCGCGAGGAGCTTCGCAACATTCTGGCGAGCTCCGGCGCCGCGCGCTATTTCAACGCACCTCCGCCCCCCGAGCGCGGCGATACGACCCATCTTTCGGTCGTCGATGGCAGCGGCCTCGCCGTCGCGCTGACGCAGTCGATCGGGCCGCACTTTGGTGCGGCGGCAGCGTCGCCGCACGGATATCTGTTTGCGCACAGCTATCAGATGGCGAGCGGCAGGCGGACGTCGCCGCGCGACGTCACGGCGATGCTGCCGGTCGTCCTCGAGGCGCCCGACGGCGCGCGCGTGGCCTTGGGAGCCGCAGGATCCGATCGCATCCCGGGCGCCGTTATCCGGGCCATTGTCCATAGCGTCGATCTGGGGATGCGCCCGCAGCAGGCGGTGATGGAACCCGCGCTGGTCATCCACGATGGCCATGTGCAGGCGAGCGCCGAACTCGAGGCCGCAACGCTTCATCGGCTGGAGCAATGGGGGTTCCCGCTCCGGCTCGTCGCCCGGTTCGAGGGCGAGCATTTCGGACTGCTGCATGTCGCACGAAGCGATTCCGGCGGCGCTTCCTTCTCGGCGGCCGCCGACTCCTATTGGGATGGCGGCACCGCTTCAATTTAACGGCAGATACTAACGTCTTTCGCGGAGAATATCATGACTCATGTAATGCACCGGTCCATGTCCGGAACGCCGCCTTTGGCAGTGTCGTCATCGGGCAACTTCATCGTCGACAGTGAAGGCCATTCGATCTTCGACGCCTGCGGCGGCGCCGCCGTGAGTTCGGTGGGCCATAGCCATCCGAGGGTATTGGAAGCCATGCGCGGGCAGCTCGACCGGCTGGCCTATGCGCATTCCTCCTTTTTCACATCCGAGCCCGCCGAAAAGCTTGCCGACTTTCTGACGTCGAACTGCCGGGGCGACATGTCGCATGTCTACTTCACGAGCGGCGGCTCGGAGTCGGTGGAAACGGCGCTCAAGCTTGCGCGGCAATATTTTGTCGAGATCGGCCAACCCACCCGGTCGAAATTCATTGCCCGTTTTCAGAGCTATCATGGCAACACATTGGGAGCGCTCGGTGTCGGCGGCAACATGTGGCGCCGCAAAATGTACGATCCGATTCTCGTCGAAGGACATCATGTCTCTCCCTGCTATGTCTATCGGGGGCTCCGGTCCTTCGAGACCCTCGAGCAATATACCGATCGCCTGATATCCGAAACCGAGGCGATGATCCTCGCGCTCGGTGCCGAGAATGTCGCGGGCTTCGTGGCAGAACCGGTCGTCGGGGCGACACTGGGTGCGGTCGCTGCCACGCCGGGCTATTTCGCGCGGCTGCGCGAAATCTGCGATCGTCACGGTGTCCTCCTCATCCTCGATGAGGTGATGTGCGGCATGGGACGAACCGGGACGCTCTTCGCTTACGAACAGGAGAATATTGTTCCCGACATCGTGACGATCGCGAAGGGCCTCGGCGGCGGATATGCTCCGATCGGCGCCGTGATGATCCGCTCGACCATCGCCGACGCGATCCGCGACGGCTCGGGCGCCTTCATGCATGGTCACACCTATAACGGTCACCCGCTTGCCTGCGCCGCGGCCATGGCGGTACAAGAGGTGATCCGGGACGAGGGCCTGCTCGACAATGTCAGATCCTCGGGCACCTATTTGCAGGATCAGTTGGCCGCCCGTCTCGCGGGTAACAGCTGCGTTGGAGATGTGCGGGGCCGCGGCCTGTTCGTCGGCGTCGAATTCGTCAGCGACAGGGATAAGAAGACGCCTTTTGCACCCGAGATCAAGTTTCACAGCCTCGTACGCCGCGCCGCGCTCGCGAGAGGTATGGCAATCTACAACATGGGGGGCACCGTCGATGGGCGGTTGGGCGACCATCTCCTCGTCGCACCGGCCTATTCCGTCGGCAAGGCGGAAGTCGACATGATCGTCGACCGCTTGGGTACGGCCATCGAAGCCGCACAGCAGGAGGTTGCGGCCCATGCGTGACGCTCCCCGAATCCAGCCGCTGCGCGAAGACGACCTCGATCCGTCGCAACTGGCCTTGCTCGACACGATGGTCTCGGGGAAACGAGGCAAATCGGCGACAAACGGCGGACCTTTCGGCGTCTGGCTGCACAACCCTGCCTTTGGCATGCAGGTCCAGCGCTTCGGAGAATATATTCGCTACGACACCAGTCTTGCGCCGGCCGTCTCCGAGCTGCTGATCCTGTGCTGCGCAACGCATTGGCGCGCGCAATATGAATGGTATGTCCACGCGCCGATCGCGGCTTCGAGCGGCGTGCCGGAGGAGGTCATCGAGGCGCTGCGGACCGGCAGCGAAATCCCGGCCGCATTCGAAGCGGAAGCGAAGCTGGTGCAGTTCGCAAGAAGCGCGCTCAGCCCTTCACCGATGACGGATGCGGTCTATGATCCGCTGACGGACATCCTGTCGCAATCGGAAATCATCGAAGCGGCCGGCCTCATCGGCTATTATTCGCTGGTGGCGATTACGCTCAATGTTTTCGACGTCGCTGTCCCCGATCCGCATTTTATCGGGATGGTTTGAGCGAGCCGCGTCGCCAGTCGGGCGGCAAGGAGAACAGCGGATACTTGCAGGGAGACGATCGATGGATTTGACACGGCGCAAGGCATTGGCCGCGCTTGCGGCATCGCCGTGGGCGATCCCGGCACTGGCTCACCAGGCGTCGCTGCCCGATCTGCGTTTCAAATCGCCCCGCGCCGGGCAGAGCCATCGCAACCGCGGCTATGGCATCTCGACGAACCATCCGGCGGCGACGCAAGCGGCACACCATATTCAGGCCCAGGGCGGCAATGTCTTCGACATGTATCTGGCGGCTCTCGCGGCAGCATGGGTCGTGGATCCCGCCAATTGCAGCCCCTTCGGGCGCATGCAGGGCATCTATCGTGTCGACGGCGAATATGGATGTGTTCATGCCGCGACGAAGGTGCGCCACGAATCCGGTTCGACGGTTCCGCTCCCCGGCAACATACCCGCATATTTCTTTCTCCGTAAGTCAGGGCGTCTCCATCTTCCCCTCCGGACGATCCTCGCCCCCGCCCGGGCGGTCGCGCTCCGGGGCTTCCGGCCAACGGACGCGCTGCAGGTAGCGATCAGGGGGTCAGCGGCGGGCATGGGGCCGGAATTGAGAAGCATCTACCTCGACGGCGCGGGTCAGGTCCGTCCGACTGTGCGCAACCCGCAACTGGCCGAACTTTTGCAGATAATGGGACAAGCAGGCGATGAGGACCGGTTTTGGACCCAGATTTACGCTCGTAAGCCGGGACCATGGGTGACCCAGGAAATCGGGAGCAACGTCGTGCGGACCGGAACTCCGCGCATGCTCCCGCTGCGCGACGCCGAGGGCCGCGAATATCAGCTCCGCGCGACCGGCAACCTGGAGACCTGGGGTAGCTGGACGATGCTTGGCGCGGCCGTGACGGATGAACTACGGTCTTCCGGAACTTTCTCGCATCGCGCACGCGCCATGGAAGCCTATCTTCTTGCCACCATCCTGATTCTGGATCGCATCCCTTTCGCCGTGGGATCGCTCAAGCCAAAGCTTGCCACGCCTTCAGTCGATATCGACATCCAAGCCGAAGGACGTGCGATCGCGGTGCGCGTACGCGAATTGCTGGACATGCCGAATGCGCAATTGTGGGAGGTGCTTCATCGCACCTATTTTCCCGGCAAGGGCAGCAAGACCGACGACAGGAACACGAACCAGTTTTCCGTCGCAGCGAGCGATGACTTCCTCTCGTTCACGACTTCGTTAGGGCCCTGGTTTGGTTCCAGACGAGGATGGTTCGGCGCGGGACTGGCCTATAGCTATGCGATGAAATCGGAGCAATTGTTCGCGGGCCAGACGCACGACGTGACGGAGATGTCTCCCCTGATCATTGAGCGCGACGGACGACCTTGGCTCGCGATTGGCGCCGCGGGAAGCGAGCGGATTTTCGGCGCGCTGACCTATTTGCTTTTTCTGAAGCTCGGGCTTGGCCTATCTGGCGACTTCGCCGAGTTGATAACCCTGCCCCGCCTGTTCCCGAAAGACGGAAAAGTCCGGATTCACCTCGACATGCCCGCCGAAATCCAGGAACATCTGGTCGATCGCGGGTTCACTCTTGAACCGACAAGATATGATCTCGGCAAACATCTGGGGATCGTCAATCTGGTGGAAGAGGTCGAACCCGGCCTGTTCCACAGCGGAGCAGATCCTTCGGGCGACGGCGGCGTTTTCTAGCGGGTTCAGCAAGGATCGCCGGTGACAGCCTCACGGGCCCATCGTCCGGGAAACATGTTCAATCTGACCCCGACAATGAAGCGAACTGCGCTTTCACTGTCAGATCATGATCGATGCATCGCGCGGCCAGCCGACAGCGGCCGGTTGGCAACGACTGACATCGCGGCGCGTTGCTGACGTTACGCTTTGACCGGCCCGAACGGCAGCTATGAGGCATCGGTTTTGCAGCCAGCTATGCCTTAGGTCAGGCGCGAAGCGGCCTTCGACGCATAGGCACCGCCCAGCTTACCATCGCTGAAACGCGACGGCTTTTCGACATCGTGCGAGAGCGCGCATCATATGATATTCGACACCTTGTTCCCCGATGCCAATTTCTTCCGCGATTTCCCGGTAAGTCTGGCGCCTCAGCCGGTGCATCAGGAATATCCGCCGCGTCCGCGACGGCATCGCAAGAATTGCGCGCCGTAAGCCACGCCGCAAATCAGAAGCCTCCATCGCGTATGCTTGGTCTGGGCAGACCGGTGCGTCACGCCCTTCATCCAGCGGAAACAGCCCAGTCTCCTTGCGTCTCCGGCGACGCGCGCGCTCGATCACGAGATTGTGGGCTGTGCGGAACAGGTAGGCACGGGGGTTTTCTACCCGCTCGAATGCCCCGGTACGGAGCATGCCCGTGAAGGCCTGTTGGGTGAGATCGGCAGCGTCTTCCAGACCTACTCGCCGTCTGAAAAAGTGGAACAGCTGACTATTCTGACTTCGGTAAAATGCGTCGAACGACGCAAACTGCGCCGGGGCCGTCATGGCTTCGTCTCCTGACCAGAGCGTTCGGGCAGCGGCGCATCCCGCGAAGCACGGTAGAGCAATATGCCCGCTTCGAGCCGATCGAGGATGAAGGTGTCGCGCTCAGCCTTGGCAGCGCGAACGTCGGATTTCGAATAAATCCCAAGTTCGACTGCGCATCGGTCGCCAAGCTCGCTGCGCACTACATCGCGGGCGCGCTGCCAGCAGCGCTCGTCAGCAAACAGCGGATGATTGACGATGATCCAGAATTCATAATCGGAAAACTCGATCGTTCGCCGGTCCTCGTACCAGGATCGCCGAGCATAAGGACCAACCAGGACGATCCGCTTGATCTGTCCCTGCTCGGGCGCCTGTACCTGATTGGGGTCGAAAAGACCGCGCAGGATGCGGGTGATCCGCTCGATCTCGCGCTGTTTGCGCCGGATCAGGTGGCCCACGCGAGCCATGACGACCTCGCGCGCGTAGACGTCGTTCGTTTGCTGAGTAGCCATTTACAGCTCGCACCGCGGCGGTCCACGCATTCATGCGCAGATGTGCAAGCGGTGTCCGCTGGGTGCCGCCGTAGCGGTTATCAGCAACTGTCCGACCGTCGGCCGGACCTACATGATGCCTGGCAGGTTTATCCTCGGAATGGCCGCCAGTCGTTCCATCCCGTGCCGACGATTATGCCAGAATCCGGCAGTCCGGGCAAGCTGCCCGAAGCAGCTGCCCGAAGCTGGCCTATTTAGGTGTAAAGGCTTTCTCGAGTTCCGCGATCTTGTCGCTGCAGACCTCGTGCACGACGCGGCCCAATTCCTCGACCCGCGCGCCGAGCCAAGTCAGCTCTTCCTCACTGATCTTGTAATGCTTGGAATAGCGGGCCTTGGTGTAGGCTTCCTTCAGTTTCTGGAACATGGCGCGCTCGCTGTGTGTGGCTTCGGGCCATACGCCATAAAGTCGACGGTCGAGACCTTCAGCAAGCGATCGCAAGAAGGCGATATTATGATTATACGGGGTTTATGCCGAGCGCTCGACTATGCCGAGTGGTGCCGGGATGTCCTTGCTTTCCCCTAACTTTGCGGTGATCGGCTCGGCATAGTTTTATGGTCCTCTTCTGATCGCAAGACAGAGGAGGAACGTGATGACGCTGGACGATTATTTGAGCAGCAGTCGATTGCTGCGCCGCCTGACGGCAGGCCCCCTAAACGATGGCATCGGGCTTTATGTCGATCGACTGCGCCGGGACGGCTACGGCTGGATTCATGCGCGGAGCGCGCTACATATCCTTACACATTTTGCACGGTGGCTGAGCGATCGCCGTTTCGACATCCAGGATATCGACGAACATCGGGTTCGGCAGTTTCTTAAAGCATATACGCGGCGCAGGTCCCTACGAGGCGGCGATCGCTCCGCGCTCGACCGGTTGATATCGACCATGCGCGACGCCGGGATCATCGGCCCCGCAGTGCCGGTGATGCTGACCCCCCATGAGCAGATTCTTGAGGGGTTCAGACAGTATCTGGAACAGCGACGCGGCGTTAGCGCGACATCGGCGGAGAGCTATGTGTGGTTTATGCGCCGTATCCTGCGCGGCCTTCCCGTCGCTGGAATAGAGGATCTACGCTGCCTCACCCAGCGCGATGTTGTCGGTTACGTCGAGCAACATGCCGATGACGGAAGCGCGGCGACCGCGAAGATCCTCTGCTCGCGCTTTCGATCGTTCCTGCGCTACATTTTCCTGGAAGGCCTCGCCGATACGGACCTGTCGGCCTGCATTCCATCGATCCGCCGCTATAGCCTGACGGGCTTGCCGACCTATCTTTCGGCGCCGCAGCTTGAACAAGTTTTGCGAGGCTGCGACCGCACGACGGCTGTGGGCAAGCGCGATTATGCCGCCCTGATGATGCTCGCGAGGCTCGGCCTCCGGGCGAAGGAAGTCGCGACCCTGACTCTCGACGATGTCGACTGGCGGACGGGTCAGTTTCTGATCAGGGGCAAGGGCCGCCGCCGGGCCTTCATGCCGCCCTATCCTTTTGCGGCTGTGACAACAGTAGCTGACGCGATGATCCTGGCATGCCAGGATCATCGCACGGCGGCGGTGCTGGTATGGTTTTCATGCTGGCTGCCCAGGATGGTTCAGGTGGCAG
>Ga0065721_10007376_pt1 | contig 16143 bp, 11 predicted proteins | sample Mesricmetagenome_FD_59108 | JGI IMG/M metagenome (GOLD analysis project Ga0065721, IMG submission 59108) | Mesophilic microbial community from rice straw/compost enrichment Sample: eDNA_1 v2 (version 2) | ecosystem: Engineered > Solid waste > Grass > Composting > Bioreactor | place: USA: Davis... | reverse complement strand
CCGAGCGTCGTCAGCCTCAAGACCTATGTGCAGCCGACCCGCCATCCCGCCTTCACCCGATTCAACGTCTTCCTGCGCGACCGGTTCGAATGCCAGTATTGCGGGTCCCGCGACGAGCTGACCTTCGATCACGTGATACCGCGTGCGCATGGCGGGCAGACCACCTGGGAAAACGTCGTAGCAGCCTGCTCTCCCTGCAACCTCGCGCAAGGGCAGCAAGCTGCCGAAGCAGGCAGGCATGTTCCCCCACCAGAAACCCTATCCGCCGACCGTGCAGGATCTCCACAACAACGGCCGGCTCTTCCCGCCGAACTACCTGCACGAAAGCTGGATGGACTATCTCTACTGGGATACCGAACTGCAGCCCTGAGGCCGTTCAGGCCGCCTTCCTCGTTGCACCAACGAAGGCGATGGTGGCGAGGATCACGCTCGCGATCACGTTCCAGCCCGCAAACGACAGGCCGAGCACCCGCAGGGAAGCCTGCGTGCACGAAGGGCCGTGGAAGGCGTTGAGGTCGTCCAGCAGACTGCCGGCATTGGTGGCGATGCCGGGCGAGCTCGTGGCACAGCTTGCCGGACCTTCCCAGAAACCCCATTCCACGCCTGCGTGATAGATTCCCACTCCCGCACCGACCAGCATCATGATGCCGACGAGTGCGAGCAGGCTGCGGCTCACCCAGGCGGGCAGGCGGAAGGCTGCCGCGAGGATCGCGGCGACGCCGACGGGGATGCCGTAGTAGTAGGGATCGCGCTGCAGAAGGCAGAGCGCGCACGGGATGTAGCCGCCGATGTGCTCGAAGGCGAGCGCTCCGCCCACGGTCGCCGCCATGCCCAGGGTCACCGCGGAAGCGGCGATCAGGCCATGCGGAGAAGCGGGGGAGCGGGTTTCGGATGTCATGCACGTCTCCGGGGCCGGAAGGCCGATCAGCGTCGACGCTCTCTAGAACATCGGGCGGGACGGCGCAATTCTCCCGCGCCGATAGGAAACATCATCCGCTCCACATCTTCGTGAGATGGGTTTCGGATGGCGGATAAAGTTATCGTCATGGACGACGAAACCCGTTCGCGCGGCTGCGTAGCTCTGGAGGGGTGCGTCACGGTACTCATGGCCTCGTCGATCGGGACCTCGTATTGCTCCACTGCCCAGTCTGCTTCAAGAAGGCCCGAAACGAGTTCATGAAGATTTCCTGCGAAAAAATCCCTGAACAAAAGGTTCACTGCGGGGAACGCGTGCTGGGTTTGATCCAGAACAAAGTTCAGGCGATCCTCACTACTTATGAGCATGTGGCCTGATCAACAGGTGCGTCTTGATGGCATGTCGAGCCAGACCGGCGCTATGTTATTGCGACATCAAGTGAAATGAGTGAATGGCCATAATGCAAAGTCAGTTGAGGATTTGGCTGCGCCTGTGGTGCGCAATTGCCATCCTCCTCATCGGCTTTGGCCATAAACCGCCGATCCTTTCCGAACGTGTTGATCGGGCTGCTCAAAGTGCCGAATACGTTCTGCCTGACGGCTCACTTCCCATACTCTGCATTTCTCTTCACGATGACGAAGGGACATCTCATCCTGTCAGCTTCGGAGTTGCGTGCGAGATCTGCCGCCTTTCTTCGTCAATCATTCTGCCGCAACCTCCAGTCACTGACGGGCAGCGAATGGAGGTCGTGCTTGCGGCTGCACTTCCACCATTCAACCAGGATATTAGTACTCGGATTTTTCCACCAAACGCTTCTCCGCGTGGCCCCCCGTTTGCCGGTGAATATCTGAGCTACTAGTCCCTGGAGTCTCAGTGCGGTGCGTGTCTGTATCGTGAATGCGTTCATTGACGATACCATTGATCATGCGATTTCCATATGCGCCGCATATCACTAGCGGGTGCATCCTCCGCGACAGAGTTCTTCAGGCAGTAAAAACACGGACAATCGAAAATGATGCCCGTAATGCTGTTTGGAAAAAATTATGAATACTTCTTACCTCAAGAAGGCGGTCAGCCTGGTAACTCTGAGCTGCCTTATGACTGCTACCGTTGCAAATTCTCAGGATGTGAATGAGTCTTTTACAGGTTCTGAAGAAAACGGAACGACACTGCAAACAATAGTCCGGTCAGTAAAAAAGACCTCGCGCAATGCTGCCAATACCGACGGAAGCGGCGCATATACAAGCAACGCTGTCACCGTTGCCGGTAAGCTTGCAACCAGACGCATCGATACGCCCCACTCTGTTTCGGTCATGACAAGGCAGCAGTTGGATGACCAGCAGATCACAACGGTTGATCAGGCATTGGCACGAACGCCTGGCGTTACCATGATCTCCAACGACTCCTCGCAGAGCCAGTTTCATATTCGCGGCTACGCCGCTGAATCGATGGTAGACGGCGCACCTGCGCTTGGTGGGTTGAGCGGATATCAACAGCTTGACATGGCATTGTATGACCGCATCGAGGTTCTAAAAGGTCCGGCGGGCGTCTTCATGGGGCAGGGCAACCCATCGGGTGTCGTCAATTTCGTAAAGAAGGCACCGAGGGACCAATTCGGGGCGTCATTTCTGACCAGTTACGGCTCTTGGGCAAACAAGCGCTTTGAGGCAGACGTGACAGGCCCGATAGACCCGGAGGGTCGATTGCGAGCTCGCGGAGTGCTTGCCGGGACGGATCGTGACTTCTATTTCAAACGTGCCCATGACGAGAAATGGGTTGGTGCAGGCATGCTGGAGTTTGACTTGACTCCGCAAACATTGCTTGCGCTTTCAGCGTCGTATCAGAGGGATGATGCACCATCCTTCTCCGGACTTCCCGCCTATTCTTCGAGCGGTGCGTTCATCGACGTTCCGCGGTCTACGAATCCTTATCCGTCCTGGGCATTCAACGACTGGCGCACGCAGGAATATACGGCTGCTCTGTCGCATGACTTCTACAATGACTGGACCGCCAAGGTTTCATTCACGACACGTTTGCAGGATCAGGAGTTTAAGGACGCGTACCCGACCGCGGGCATCGGTCCGTCAGGGGATGTGAACTATGCGCGCAGATGGCATGATTGGAGCTACCAGCGACAGTCAATAGACGCCTACGTCAAAGGACCTGTCGAGTTTATGGGTCGTACCCATGAATTATTGCTTGGTGCAAATTATGCGTCCTGGCAATCGGAAGGCTTGCGCAGAACCTACTCCAGCACCACGGGGAACATATTCGATCCTGATGCAAGTGTAGCGGAACCAAATGGTCCGGGTGTCACAGATGATGTGAGGGAAGAGCAACAGCGTCAATGGGGCGTTTATGGTCAGGCGAGCATCGAAGTAACTGATCCGCTTAAACTGATCCTCGGAGGACGCGTATCGTGGTACGATTCACGCTCCCGCACGACCCCTGTCGGCAATTCCAGTATCGACTGGACACAAGGCGCGGAAACTCGGGGCCGCTTCTCTCCTTATGCAGCTCTCGTCTACGAGTTGACAGAAAACATCAATGCCTATGCGAGCTATTCGGATATCTTCAGCCTCCAGACGCAGAAGAAAACCGGAGGCGGCGTTCTGGACCCCCGAGTGGGATCGCAATACGAAGTGGGTTTAAAAGGCGAGTTTCTGGATGGCCGCCTGCAAGCCTCCGGTTCGCTGTTTTACATTGAAGATCAAGGCCGCTCCTACGCTGATGACGCCAATCCGGGCTTCTTCCTGAATGCCGGCAAGGCTGAAAGCAAAGGCATCGAACTGGAGCTGTCCGGTGAAATCATGCCGGGATGGCAGGCAACTGCCGGCTACACGTTCAACCGCACCGAAATAGTGAAAGCGAAATCGGGTGCCGGTGATCCCCTGAACTTCTGGCTTCCCGAGCATTCCTTCAAACTCTGGCAACAGTTCCGCCCTCAGAATTCGGCTTACGATGGTTTCTTCTTCGGAGTGGGGGTGGTCGCTTACTCGAAGTCGTCGGAGAACACCAAAAAGAGAGTTCAGGACCCGTATGCGGTTGTCGACTTGCAGGTTGGATATGACTTCGACAGCAATGTCAGAGCGAGCCTTACCGTGAACAACGTCTTCGACACCGTTTATCGAACACGGATTGGCGGTACAAATACCTACAACACATATGGCGACCCCCGGAACATCCAGTTCGCGATACGCAAGACGTTCTGACGATCGTGTTTCCATGTTCTTGCGCTCCCAGAAGCGGAGAGCGCAAGAACACTCGTGTTCCAGTACTCTTAGACGTCACAACTCATGGAAACTCTGCGGGCATTTTATGTCCTGGTCTGGCCATTCTGGAACGGCTTGCACGCGATGCGGCTTTGGTTGCTGCTGGCTGCAGCACTGATCTGTGAACTCGGCTTTGTGCAGGTAAGCGTCTGGATCAACCACTGGAACAAGTCATTCTACGACGCTTTGGCAGAGTTTGACGTGCACCTCGTTCAGCCACTTTTGCTTCAGTACATTGCCTTCATGATAGCTGCCGTCATTCTGATCGTGGTCGGCAACTGGTTCGGCAAGAAACTGAGCTTCAACTGGCGTAATGAAATGACCGCATCATTTCAAAAACGCTGGATGCAGAACCATACTCATTATCGCCTGCGCTTTCACGGCGAGCCGGACAATCCGGATCAGCGTATTGCTGAAGACATCTCCTTGCTTGCAGAACAAAGCGTGATGCTCGTCAGGAATCTCGTGCTCAACATCGCGCGATTATCCGCCTTTGTCGCCATACTGTGGAGCATATCAGGCATACAAACGATCTATCTTGGAAATGTCGAGATGAACATCCATGGCTATCTCGTTTGGATAGCACTTTGCTACGCCGTCACTGCGACCGCGCTCATTCACTTGATTGGTCGGGATTTGCAGCCCCTCAATGTCGAGCGGCAGCATAGAGAGGCGGATTACCGTGCGACCCTGTTGCGAGCGCGCGACCATGGCGAACAGATAGCGTTTCATCGGGGGGAGGCGGCCGAAATCGACCGGATGGACCGGAGGTTCGAGAAAATTCGGCGCAATTGGCACCGTTTGATTTTCCAGGAGCTGAAGGTGGAGTGCTTCTCAGCGACACAAATGAGAATCGCTTGGTTCATTCCAATCGTAGCAACCCTTCCGCTCTACCTGGGCAAGGCAATTACCTTCGGTGACATGATGCAGGCACAAAGCGCGTTCTCCAGCGTTCTTGCGGGGTTCAGCTGGTTTCTGAATTACTATAGCCGGATCAGCGAGTGGTCAGCCGTTGTCACGAGACTTGCCGAATTCAGGAAATCAATGGAGGACGTCACTCATCTCCAGTCGCTCGCTACGGTGCCGCCGCACGAGCAAAGGCAATTAACGGTCCGTGATCTTACCGTCTCCAAACCATGTGGCGCGGTGTTGCTTAACAAGGTCAACCTGACGATCGAAAGGGGTAATTGGTTATTGGTCGAAGGAGCCAGCGGAACCGGGAAAACGACCTTTCTGCGAGCTCTGGCAGGATTGTGGCCTTATCACTCGGGGACCATTGCAATTGCAGATAACGTCATGTTCTTACCTCAGACGCCTTATGTCCCGTTGGACGATGCGCGGTGGACACTGTCGTATCCGAGGCGAACGCCATTTGCCGACGCCGAGTTGAGGTGCGCGCTTGCAGCCGTGGGTCTGAGTCATCTGAGCGAAATGGATGAGGGGTCGCGTGACACTTTGTCGGGTGGTGAGAGGCAACGCTTATGCTTTGCAAGAATCTTGTTACACAAACCCGCAATCGTCATAGCGGACGAGCCAACGAGCCACCTTGATACTTATGCATCAATCGGATTGTTGCGAGTTTTGAAGCAAAGATTGCCCAATATTTCGTTCATTGCAGTCTGTCACCAGCCCGAAGTCGTATCTGAATTTGAATCAAGCATCGTCTTGCAGGATCGAACCTTGTCAGCTCGCATCATGGAGAGACGCCATTCCGCCTGACAAACTCGAAGCTTGGCTTGGGTCTACAACGGGGATAAGTCCCGCCTTGCGGAACCGCATCGAATCCGATGACGGCGGGCGATATTGAAGATGGTGCCCCGTGCCGGAATCGAACCAGCACTCCTTTCGGAACCTGATTTTGAGTCAGGCGCGTCTACCAGTTCCGCCAACGGGGCACGGACCGTACGGGAAGGCGTCTATCATGTGCATGCATCGCCGCGCAAGGGAGGAAGTCGCTGGCGAGGACGCCTGCTGTCTGCATCCGGCACACCAGCGCCTGGCATCAAGGATCCTCTTAACCATCCCCGAGGGGCGGAGCCGCCNGCCGAAACATTCCGGCTTTTCTTCGGTTTCATTTCTGCCCGCCNTGATGTGNNGGTTTTACGTGGAGGAATGAGCATGACGATAAGAAGAAGAANGCTACTCGTCACGGNCTGCCTTGTCCTGCCGGCGCTGGGGCCGGCGGGCGCGCAGGAGACCGGNCTGTCGGTCGGCGGCGTGAGCGTCGGCGTNGATACCAGTGACGGTCTGGGCGTCGGAGCCTCGGTCGGAGGCGCCGGGGGCGTCAATGCCGATGCAACGGTCGGCGGCAGCGGCGGTGTCGCCGATGTCAATGCATCGGTTGGAGGCGGCAGTGGCGTGAATGCCAATGCGAATGTAGGTGGCAGCCGCCTTGCCGACGTCAACGCATCGGTGGGTGGGGCCAACGGTGTGAATGCCAACGTGAATGCCGATGTCAGCGACGGTGTCGATGTCGGTGCTACGGCTTCCATCGGCGGGTCCGGCGGCGTCAATGCCGGCGCCGGTGTGGGTATCGGCGGCGGCTCGGGTGTCGGCGTCAATGCGAATGTCGGCATTGACGGGGCGGCACCCGGTCCGGGCAACCCGGGCGGTCCGGGCGCCGGCGGCGCGAACCCCGGGCTCACCCCCGCGCAGCAGCAGGCATTCGACGCCATGTCGGATACNGAGAAGGCTCGCCTCCTCAATCGCTGCTCCGATCTGCTTGCCGGNGGTACCGATGCGGAACTGGCGGCACTGTGCCGGATGCTGCGGATGACCGCGCAGCGATAAGGCAAGACGCATGTTGATGGGCCGANGGAGCAGCCACGGCTGCTCCTTGTGGCCGCCCACCGCTGATGCTAGCAGAAGGCAACGCTGAACGCGAAACCTGTCATGCTGCTCCCCATCCGATCGTCCTATTCCGATATCCTGCACGACTTCGAATGGCAGGTCCCGTCCGCCTTCAATATCGGCGAGATGGTCAGCGATGTCTGGGCTCTGCAGGAGCCTTCGCGCATCTGCCTGCAGCATTTCAGCCCGGATGGCCGGCATCTTGCGATGACCTATGGCGAGCTTTCGGCCCAATCCTCTTCCCTGGCGAGCGGGCTTCAGTCGCTGGGTGTTCGCCGCGGAGACCGGGTGGCGCTGCTGCTGCCGCAGGGGTTCGATACCGTCATCGCCCATGTCGCGATCTACAGGCTCGGCGCGATCGCGCTGCCGCTGGCGCTGCTGTTCGGCGAGGAGGCGCTGGAATATCGTCTCCAGGCCGCGGGCGCGTGTGCCATNGTCACCAATGCCTTCGGTNTGTCGCGGCTCCATGCGATCCGTGAGCGGCTGACGGCTCTCCGGCATGTTCTGGTGACGGAACCTGTGCCGGCTGCCGAAGNNCATGTCTCGTTCCACAACCTCATCGCCGAGCACCCGCCGTCGTTCCGGACGGCGGAGACAGGCCCCGACGATCCGGCGCTGATGATCTTCACCTCCGGCACCACCGGTCCGCCCAAGGCTGCCCTCCACGGCCACCGTGTCCTCGCCGGCCACGTGCCCGGTTTCCAGTTCGGCCACGAGTTCGCGCCGCAGGACGGAGACCGCATCTGGACACCGGCCGACTGGGCCTGGGCAGGCGGCCTCCTGAACGTGCTCCTGCCCGCCCTGATGCTCGGCATCCCGGTGGTGTCATCGCCGGCCCAGAAGTTCGATGCCCACATGGCCTTCCGCATCATATCGGAGATGGGGGTTCGCAACGCCTTCATTCCGCCGACGGCGCTGCGCCTCATGAAGGCGGTGGAGAACCCGCGTGTCCGCTACGGCCTGCGGTTGCGCACCGTCACCTCCGCCGGAGAATCGCTTGGACGCGAGACCTATGAATGGGCGCGGGAGGCGCTGGGCGTAACGGTCAACGAACTCTACGGGCAGACGGAATGCAACTTCGTCCTCGGCTCCTGCGGCGCACTCGGCGTCACCCGGCCGGGATNGATCGGGCGGGTCGTGCCGGGGCATGAGGTGGATGTTCTCGACGANGCTGGACACAGCCTTCCTGCCGGAGCCGTGGGCGAGATCGCGGTCAGAAGTCCGGANCCGGTGATGTTCCTCGGCTACTGGAACGATCCCGCGGCGACGGNGGAGAAGATCAGGGACGGCTGGCTGCTGACGGGAGACCTCGGCCGCAGGGATCCCGACGGATACATTGCTTTCGTCGGACGTGACGACGACGTCATCACATCCGCCGGCTACCGCATCGGCCCGAGCGAGATCGAGGACTGCCTTGTCGGTCACCCCGCCGTCCGGCTCGCCGCCGTCGTCGGAAAGCCTGATCCGCTGCGCACGGAGATCGTCAAAGCCTTCGTCGTCGTCCAGGCCGGATACCTGCCGAGCGAAGAGCTCGGGGCCGAGCTTCGCGACTGGGTGAAGCGCCGGCTGTCGATGCACGAATATCCGCGCGAGGTAGCGTTCGTCGACGAGCTCCCTCTCACCACGACCGGCAAGGTGATTCGCAGGCTGCTTCGCGAGCCAGCCGCGGCGGAATGAGGCACGGCTATTCCGAGCGGCCCGCGATGGACAGTATCTTCTGCCGAAGCAGACGCGCCATGTTGCGGGTGCTGCTGTACATGTGGAGCTGTGCCGCAACCTGCCGGACGTCCCGGTCCGTGTTGGTCGCAAGCCCGATCACCAGCGTTCCCATCTCTTCCCGTTCGCGCCAGAAGCGGCTCATGATCGGGTGGTCGGCCCGCGCGCAGGAGTCCGTGCGCAGGATNTTGGCGTCGTCGAGATGCCATTCGGTGAGCTTCATCATCAGCANCTTGCCGGGGGACCAGTGGGCAAACGTCTCATCGTAGGCGGTTTTCCAGGTATAGGCCTCACCCGCCATGACGAAGACGATCAGCGAGGCGATCGCGCGGCCGTCCAGGTCGATGGTGTGGATGCGGACCGCGTCGATCTCCGCCAGGTTCGTGATCGCCTCCCGCGCGAAGGCGGAGCGATAGCGGTCGTTGATCAGGGCGGAGCGCTTGCGCCCCTTCCACCCCCTGGCCTCCAGCGCAAGGAACTCCTCCATGCGAAGCCTGACCTCTTCCGGCTGGCGCGCGACGGAGTATTCCAGCCGTCCCTGCTCACCGAGCTTGCGCCATTGGCGGCGCATCTCGCGGTAGTGGTGAGAGGAGATGGCTCCCTTCAGGTAGGTTTCCGCCGGTACCAGGCTTTCCAGCATCGGCCGGACGTCCCGTTCTGCCAGTGTCACCGGCAGGTCCCGGCCCACCGCGACGGCACGGGCAAGCTGTGCGAAGCGTCCGTTGACCCGCACCTGCGGCAGGACGAGGACGGAGGGAAGGTGCATGTCGCGCCTGCCGAGCGCCTCCAGCAGGTTGTCGATCGTTTCCGCCGCGCCTTCGGCGTCCACCAGCGGCGTGCCGAGCGGACCGAACGGATTGGCCCAGGCCCGCGTGATCGCCGGGCCGACGGAGAAACCCGGCTTCTCGATCGTGAAGGGCATCAGCAGCCGCATGCGGCTGTGCATCTCGCTCTCGTCGCGGATGACGGCGAAATGCACGTGCCTGTCGTCGATCCGCGGCATGGCGGGCGCCAGCAGACGCGCGCTGAAGAAGATGTTCGGCTCCATCGCCCGGTTGGTGAGGAATTCCAGTTCCTGCTGCAGCTCATAGCCGAGCGAAGCGGGATAGAGGCAGAGTTCGCGTCCGGGGCGCCCCACCTCGGCGCGTTTCTCAGCCTCCGGCCGGGCAGCGCGAAGCGTCGGCGCCAGGGGCGGCGACCATATTTCGGCTGAAGCCTGAGGGCTGTCTGGGGGGATCGCCATCGTCATCCAGCCTTTGCTTCGGAGAGGTGCNGGGGCGCGAGGGCGAACATCGTGATCCCGAGCGTGCGCCGCAGGGCGACGTGCAGCAANGCGGCCTCCAGCACCATNGCGCATGCGGTTGCCGACGCCGCGCCGGCTAGTCCGAACCGCGGGATGAGCATGATGTTCAGGAGGATGTTGGCGAGCAGGATGATGCCGTAGAGCAGCACGCAGAGGTTCTGACGGCCAGCCATGCTGAGGAGGACTTCGGCAGGCCCGACGAGCGACTTGGCGAGGATCCCGGCGAAGAGGATGGGCAGCAGCCAGTATCCGACGGTGAAGGCCGGGCCGAAAAGCGCCAGCAACTGCTCCCCGACGAGCAGGATGGCGAGGCCGATCGCCATAGCGGGCCAGAAGCTCCAGCGTGCCGTCCGGACGGCGAAGGCCGAGAGCGCGGCGGTCTCTCCACCGGCCAGCATGGCGGAGAAGCGGGGACCTGCGGCGGCCTTGACGGCGAAGGCCACGAACTGGACCAGCACGATGGTCTTGGCCGCGGCGAAATAGACGGCGACCTGATCGGGCGGCAGGTAGAGGCCGACCACGACGACGTCGGCATTGGTCAGCAGGAAGCCTATGCCGTCGATGAGAAAGACCGGCAGCGAATAGCCGAACCAGGTTCCGGCGCGCAGACGCAGCGGGCCGAGGCCATAGGTGCGCCGCAGACGGCGGCGCATCCGGACATACTGCAGCAGCGTCGTCACGTAGGTGGCGGCAAGTGCCGCCTCCATCGCCGTCACCGCCGTATCCGGTGCNCCGAGCCNGACCGCGCCGACCATGAAGAGCAGTATCAGGGTCGGGCGGATCAGGAATGTCGGGCTGAGGGCCGTCACGGTCCANCCGCTTGCCCGGGCGGTGCCGTCGAGGACGTCNCCGAGCGCGATCATCGGNAGCGTGAACAGTGCCAGGAACAGGGGCGCCAGCCAGTAGTCCTCGAACGTNCCCGCGAACAGGCGCAGGAAGAGCAGTCCGAGCAGTGCCAGAACGCTGGCGGAGAGCATCGACAAGATGCGGGCGGTGAAATGCAGCCCCCGTGCCGAGGCAAGGTCCCCGTCCGCCTGATGCTGCGGGAGGAACCGGATGACGGAGGTGTGGAAGCCGAGGCAGGAGAGGTTGCCCGCCAGAACGACGATCACCCAGACGAAGGCGAAGATGCCGTATTCGAATTCGCCCATCAGCCGCGCGAGAATGATCTGCGAGACGAAGGCGATGGCGGCGCTGACGACGCGGATCGCGAACGCCGTGAGCGCCTGCTGCTGGGCGCGGGCGGTCTCGCCGTCGGTACCCGAACCGAGCAGCCGGTCGAGCCAAGGCCTCAGCCTGGCGCGCAGGCCGGGCGGCAGACATCTCTCCGCTGTCTCGAGAACCGCCATGATCGGCACGCAATACTCACATCAACCGGATACGGAATGCCAGTCTTGCCACGACAGGGTTAACAATCCTTTGGGATGAACAACCGGCGCACCGGCAGAAACGAGGAATGCCGCCCGGAGGCGGCATTCTNGAGATTTCCGGCGGCCGGATCAGGCCTGCTCGAAGGCGCCGTGGCAGTGCTTGTACTTCTTGCCCGAGCCGCAGGGGCAGGCNTCGTTGCGGCCCACCTTGCCCCAGGTCTCCGGGTCGGCGGGNTCACGGTCGTCAGGCGGNACCTGNAGCCCGGAGTCATTGCCACCGGCGAAATCGTCCTCGCCCGTGGAGGCATCGATATGATGCGGNTCCATCACGGGAGGAGGTGTCGGTGCCGGCTGCTCCTCGCGCACCANCTCGACGCGCATCATCTGCGCCGTCACTGCTTCGCGCAGGTTGGCGAGCAGCGCCTGGAAGAGCTCGAAGGCCTCCGACTTGTATTCCTGCAGCGGGTCGCGCTGGGCATAGCCGCGGAAGCCGACGACCGAGCGCAGATGGTCGAGGTTGACGATGTGCTCGCGCCAGAGGTGGTCGAGCGTCTGGAGGACGATGGACCGCTCGACATAGGTCATGATGTCGGCGCCGAAACGCTCGGCGCGGTCGGCAGCGGCCTTGTCCGCCGCCTGGGTGATCCGCTCGCGGATGTCGTCCTCGCCGATCCCCTCTTCCTTCGCCCAGTCGTCGACCGGCAGGTCGAGGTTCAGCAGCCGCTGGACCTCGTTCTTCAGCCCGGCCATATCCCACTGCTCGGCATAGGCGCGCTCGGGGATATGCTTGGCGACCATCACCTCGATCACCTCGTTGCGCATGTCGGCAACGATCTCCTTGAGGTCGTCGGCATCGGCATCCATCAGCTCGATGCGCTGCTCGAAAATCACCTTGCGCTGGTCGTTCGTGACGTCGTCGTATTTCAGCAGGTTCTTGCGGATGTCGAAGTTGCGGGCCTCGACCTTGCGCTGCGCGCGCTCCAGCGCCTTGTTGATCCACGGGTGGACGATCGCCTCGCCCTCCTTCAGCCCGAGCTTCTGCAGCATGCCGTCCATGCGGTCGGAACCGAAGATGCGCATCAGGTCGTCCTGCAGAGACAGGTAGAACTTCGAGCGGCCGGGGTCGCCCTGGCGGCCGGAACGGCCGCGCAGCTGATTGTCGATGCGGCGGCTTTCATGGCGCTCGGTGGCGATCACGTAGAGGCCGCCGGCGGCGAGCGCCTTTTCCTTGAGCTGCCGCACCTCTTCCCGAACTGACGCTTCCTTGGCGTCGCGCTCGGGACCCGGTTCCATGCCTTCGAGCTCCCGCTCGAGGCGCATGTCGATGTTGCCGCCGAGCTGGATGTCGGTGCCGCGGCCGGCCATGTTGGTGGCAATCGTCACCGCACCCGGAACGCCGGCCTGGCTGACGATATAGGCTTCCTGCTCGTGATAGCGGGCGTTCAGCACCTGGAACTTGTCGAAGCCGGACTGCCGCAGCATGTTGGCGAGCAGCTCGGACTTCTCGATCGAGGTCGTGCCGACCAGCACCGGTTGGTCGCGCTCGTGCGCCGCCTTGATCTCGGCGATGATCGCCTTGAACTTCTCGTCGAATGTCCGGTAGACCTCGTCGTCCTCGTCGATGCGCTGGATCGGCAGGTTGGTCGGCACCTCGATGACTTCGAGCTTATAGATGTTGCCGAATTCCTCCGCTTCCGTCGCGGCCGTGCCGGTCATGCCGGCCAGCTTGTCGTACATGCGGAAGTAGTTCTGGAAGGTGATCGACGACAGCGTCTGGTTTTCCGGCTGGATCTGCACCTTCTCCTTGGCTTCGAGCGCCTGGTGCTGGCCTTCGGAATAGCGCCGGCCCGGCATCATGCGGCCGGTGAACTCGTCGATGATGACGATCTCGCCGTTGCGGACGATGTAGTCCTTGTCGCGGGTGAAGAGCTTGTGGGCCTTCAGCGCATTGTTGATGTGGTGGACNATGGCGACGTTCTCGACGTCGTAGAGGCTCTCGCCCTTCAGGAGGCCGGCCTGGCGCAGCAGGTTCTCCAGCTTCTCNGTGCCGACCTCGGAGAAGTTGGCGGAGCGCTGCTTCTCGTCGATCTCGTAGTCGCTCTCGTCCAGCATGGGNATGAAGGCGTCGATCGTGTTGTAGAGCTCCGAACGGTCGTCCAGCGGGCCGGAGATGATGAGCGGCGTGCGGGCCTCGTCGACGAGGATCGAGTCCACTTCGTCGACGATGGCGTAGTTGTGTCCGCGCTGCACCATCTGGCCGCGGTCGTATTTCATGTTGTCGCGGAGATAGTCGAAGCCGAGTTCGTTGTTCGTCGCGTAGGTGATGTCGCAGCCATAGGCGGCTCGCCGTTCCTCGTCGCTGAGACCGTGGACGATGACGCCGGTGGTCAGGCCGAGAAAGCCGTAGAGGCGCCCCATGGTGGCGGCGTCGCGGCGGGCAAGGTAGTCGTTGACGGTGACGACATGCACGCCCTTGCCGGCAAGGGCGTTGAGGTAGACGGCGAGCGTCGCAACAAGCGTCTTGCCTTCGCCGGTCTTCATCTCGGCGATCGCGCCGTCGTGAAGGATCATGCCGCCCGTCAGCTGCACGTCGAAAGGCCGCATTCCCAGTACCCGGCGGGAGGCTTCGCGAACGACGGCAAAGGCGGGAACGAGAAGGTCGTCGAGGCTCTTTCCGGCCGCCAGCTGTTCGCGAAATTCGACGGTCTTGGCCGCCAGTTCGGCGTCCGACAGAGCCTTGGTCTTTTCCTCGAGGGCGTTGACAGCATCGACGCGGGACTTGTAGGAGCGGACGCGGCGCTCATTCGCCGAGCCGAAAAGTTTGCGGGCCAATCCGCCGAAGCTGACCATCCGAATGGTCCTTTCTGATTATACGTACTTGTGATCGCAGGCCCGCCGGCGGCTCTGCAGAACCGTCAAAATCGCCCGCTACGCCCGGAAAGTCATCTGGACGCAAAGTTGCGTGACAGATAAGAGGGGGGTCGATTGATGTCAACGGCAACGGCCGATACACAAAGGCCACATTCCGATGTTTCTGAAGGCTTTCCGGCCGGAATCAGGCGCTTCTGAGACCGGCTAACATTCTTGAAAGGTGACTTGATGCTGCGCCACAAACTTCTCGCGACGGCTGCCCTTGCCGTCGCGCTTTCCCTCGGTGCTTCCGCCTTCGCGCAGGAAGATGCCGTGGTCGCAAAGGTCGGCGATCTGGAGATCCGCCAGTCCGAACTCGATCTGGCCGTGGCCAATCTCGATCCCCAGCTACAGCAGCTTCCGGACGAGCAGAAGCGTGTCGCCGCCCTGTCGGGCGCGATCGACGTGAAGCTGCTTGCCCAGGGCGCGGTCGAGGAAGGTCTTGGCGAGACCGAGGACTTCCAGAAGCGGATGGACTACATCAAGGACCGCGAGCTGCATAACTCCTACTTCCGCAAACACGTGGTCGATGCGGTGACCGACGAAGAGGTCAAGGCACGCTACGACAAGGAGATCGCCGGCCTGCCGAAGCAGGAGGAGGTCAACGCCCGCCATATCCTCGTGAAGACCGAGGAAGAGGCCAAGGCGATCATTGCAGACCTGGATGCCGGCAAGGATTTCGCCGAGCTGGCCAAGGCCAAATCCGAGGATTCCAACAAGGATGACGGCGGCGACCTCGGCTGGTTCTCGAAGGGCCGCATGGTGCCGGAATTCGAGGAAGCAGCCTTTGCACTGGAGAAGGGGGCCTACACGAAGACCCCGGTCAAGTCGCAGTTCGGCTTCCATGTCATCAAGCTCGAAGACCGCCGCGATGTGCAGCCGCCGGCTTTGGATCAGGTGGAGCCGCAGGTCCGCCAGCTGGTGATGCGCGACAAGTATCTCGCCCTGATCGAGAAGGCGAAGGCCGAGCAGACCGTCGAGATCGTGGACGAGACGCTNCGCAAGGGTTATGAGGACGTCAACAAGGCGCCCGAAGCCGATCCCGCAGCGGGTNAGGCACCTGCGCCCCAGCAGTAGTTCTTCAACAAGGGCCCGGTTTTCCGGGCCCTTCCATATTCAGTCTGGATGCTCCCGATGTCCGCTTCCGTCTCGCCCCTCGCTCCGAAATCCTTCCCCGAGATGCCGCCGATCCGCGGCCTGCGCATGGCGACTGCCGCCGCCGGGATCAAGTACAAGAACCGCACCGACGTCCTGCTGATGGTGTTCGACCGGCCGGCGGCGGTGGCAGGCGTCTTCACGCGTTCGAAATGCCCCTCCGCGCCGGTCGACTTCTGCCGCGCCAACCTGCCACACGGCGTGGCGCGGGCCGTGGTGGTGAACTCCGGCAATGCCAACGCCTTCACCGGGATCAAGGGGAAGGCCGCGACGGAACTCACGGCACAGTCGGCGGCGTCTGCCGTCGGATGCGGGCAGAACGAAGTCTACCTGGCTTCGACCGGGGTGATCGGCGAGCCGCTCGACGCCGGCAAGTTTGCGGGCGTGCTTGGCGATATGAATGACCGGGCCCAGCCGGATTTCTGGCTGGAAGCGGCCAAGGCGATCATGACGACCGACACCTATCCAAAGGTCGCAACGCGATCGGCGGCCATCGGTGGCGTCACCGCGACGATCAACGGCATCGCCAAGGGTGCCGGCATGATCGCGCCGGACATGGCGACCATGCTCTCCTTCGTCGCGACGGATGCGGATATCGCGCCCGACGTGCTGCAGCAACTGCTGTCCGCCGGTGTCGGCCCCACCTTCAAT
>Ga0065721_10005565_pt1 | contig 16143 bp, 13 predicted proteins | sample Mesricmetagenome_FD_59108 | JGI IMG/M metagenome (GOLD analysis project Ga0065721, IMG submission 59108) | Mesophilic microbial community from rice straw/compost enrichment Sample: eDNA_1 v2 (version 2) | ecosystem: Engineered > Solid waste > Grass > Composting > Bioreactor | place: USA: Davis... | reverse complement strand
GCCGCGCATCACGTCCGGCCCATCGGGCGACATGGTGGCGATGCCCGGCAGGATGATGACCGGCCGCGCCGCATCGGGTACGCGCATGGCGTGGTCGGCGAGGTTGCCGACCGGCGCCGGCGTGGTCAGGTATCCGGCCTCGATCCAGCCCTGTCGTGCGCCAGCCGAACCAGAGATGATGACCGGGAGGTTCTCTGTCGCTCCAAGTTCGGCGAGATGGCGCTCCAGTGTCGGCGCGAAACCGTCCCTGCCGATGGCGAGCAGGCCCTCGCCGCTGCGCGCCTCGCCGGCGACTGCGCCCTCGCGGCTCATCAGCCAGAGCCGGAACGTGGTCATGCCCCAGTCGACGGCGGCGAAGGCGGGAATGACTTTCATGCCGTCACCCCACGATCCCGCGGCAGGACACTTCGCCATTTCTCCGTCCTTGCGCGTCTCGTCATCTCTCCTCCGTCCGGTCGTTCACGCCGTCGGCAGCCGGTAGTCCCGGAACTGGTCGCGCAACGCCGTCTTTTTGATCTTGCCGGTCGCGGTGTGCGGGATCTCGGTGACGAACTGCACGTCGTCGGGCATCCACCACTTCGCGATCTTGCCTTCGAGGAAGGCGAGGATGTCCGCCTTGTCGACATTGCGGCCCTCGCGCGGCACCACCACCAGGAGCGGCCGTTCAGACCATTTCGGATGCGCCACGCCGATGACCGCGGCCTCGGCCACGTCGGGATGCCCGACGGCGAGGTTCTCGATGTCGATCGAGGAGATCCATTCGCCGCCGGACTTGATGACGTCCTTGGAGCGGTCAGTGATCTGCATGTAGCCGCACGGGTCGACATGGGCGACGTCGCCGGTGTCGAACCAGCCGTCGTCGTCGAACTGGTCAGCGCCGCGGCCCTTGTANTANGCCTTGGANACTGCCGGCCCGCGCACCTTCAGCCGCCCGAAGGTNCGNCCGTCCCATGGCAGTTCGGCATCGTTGTCGTCCGTGATCTTCATCTCGACCATGAAGGGCGGATGGCCCTGCTTGGACTGAAGAGCGATCAACTCCTCGCCCTTGAGGTGAGCATATTCCGGCTTGACCGAGCACATCGTGCCGAGCGGACTCATCTCGGTCATGCCCCAGGCGTGGATGACCGAGACGCCGTAATCGTCCTGGAACTTGCGGATGATCGCCGGCGGGCAGGCCGAGCCGCCGATGACGACATGGTTGAGGTCCGGCAGGGCGCCGTCGATCTTCTCCATGTGCTGGAGGAGCATCATCCACACCGTCGGCACGGCGGCGGTGATCGTCACCCGCTCGCCGGTCAGGAGCTCGTAGATCGACTGCCCGTCCATGCCGGGTCCGGGAAAGATCATGTTGGCGCCCGCCATCGGCACCGAGAAGGCGGTCGACCAGGCATTGGCGTGGAACATCGGCACGACCGGCATCACCCGGTCGCGCGAGGCGACGTTGAACATGTCCGGCTGCAGCGCGATCAGCCCGTGCAGGATGTTGGATCGGTGCGAATAGAGGACGCCCTTCGGATCGCCGGTCGTGCCCGACGTGTAGCACATGCCGGCAGCCGTATTCTCGTCGAAGGTCGCCCAGGTGAAGTCGCCGTCCGCCTCGCCGATGTAGCTCTCGTAGGAGATCGCACCGGGCAGCGAGGTTTCCGGCATGTGGGCGTCGTCGGTCAGGATCACGACGCGCTTCAGGCTCGGCACCTTGGGAGCGATCGCCTCGATGAGCTTCACGAAGGTCAGGTCGACGAAGACCATGCTGTCCTCGGCGTCGTTCATGATCCAGGCGATCTGGTCGGGAAAAAGCCGTGGGTTCAGCGTGTGGTAGATCGCGCCGATCCCCATGATGCCGTACCAGCATTCGAGATGGCGCCAGGTGTTCCACGCCATGGTGGCGATCCGGTCGCCGAGCCTCAATCCGTCGCGCTCGAGCCTCTGCGCGAGCTTCAGAGCGCGGGTGCGCACCTCGGCATAGGTGGTGCGGTGGATCGGTCCCTCGACCGAGCGCGACACCACCTCGCGCCGGCCGTGATAGGTGGCGGCATGATCGATGACCTTGTGGGCGAGAAGCGGCCAGTCCTGCATCAATCCAAGCATCGGGTTCCCCTGTTCTTATGAGCGTTTCCCGAATGTGAGCTTACGGTTGCAGCCGCCGCTCGTCCAATATCAAAAAGTCGGAACGGTACGAGCCTCGCGTCGGCGGCCGGCCCGACCCGCGCCCTTGCGCAATGCGGTCAAATGCCTCCAAAAGGAGCATATACTCCGTGTATATCTTCGTATATCGAACCGCCGGAGAATATATCCAGAGCCGGAAAGCTGTGCTAAATTCGCTCGAAAGCGAAGAAGCACCAACCATTTCGGCGTCGGGCCGTATCAAAACAATACCGGGATAATAGGGCGTAGAGGTTGGGGAATATGGAGCGTTCGCTGGGCGAATCGGATTTGGCAGCCCTTGCCGATCAACTGGCGGCGTGCACTTCTCAATTCGACGTCTTCCGGTATCTGAGGGAAATCACGCAGCGCTTCGGCTACCGCTACTTTGCGGTGAACAGCCTTCCCAAGGAAGGCCATACCCGCATGTCGGAAACGGTGATCATAACCTCGGCGCCGTCCGATCTGATCAAGCGCCACGACGAGTTCGACTTCAGCGCCTCCAATCCCATTGCCACGCGCATGCGCTCGACGGGTGCACCCGTCGAGTTCCGCTTCGACACGCCGACCACGGTCTTCGACGGCACGGACCATGCGGCCATGCTGGCGGTCCTGCGCGAATACGATCTCACCACCTGGCTCGCCATCCCGGTCTTCACGCCCGGGCGCGCCGAGGCGGTGATCTCCTTCCTCGGCAATCGTGAGCCGGCGGTCTATTCCGAGCTCGCCGAACTGGTGATGATCGCCGCCTACACGCAGGACCGGCTGTCGCAGGTCTCGGCCAAGACACGGGCACCGGCTTCGCCGCTGACCGAGCGCGAGCTCGAATGCCTGATCTGGACCTCGGCCGGGAAGACCAGCGTCGAGATCGCCAAGATCCTCGATCTCTCCGAGCACACGGTCAACCACTACCTCAACAATGCCACGCGCAAGAGCGGCACCGTCAACCGCACGCAGACAGTGGCCTACGCCTTGCGCAACGGCTGGATCGAATAGACCCGCTCAGCGTCCCGCGAGCTTGCGCGTCGCCTCGCCGTAGGCGCGCACGGCGGCGATCTTGTCGTTGAAGAGCGTCCAGTCATCCTTCTCGGCGATCGGCGCCCAGATCGCTTCCACCTCGTCGATCAGCATCGTCTCGGGCGTCGTGCCCGCATAGGCGGGGGAGGCGAGGGCCTCGGCAGCGCCCTTCGTCGGCTGCCGTTCGCGGAGCGCCTTGATCGCCGCGACCCAGGCGTCGCTCCGGTAGGCGGCGGCATGCGGGCTCGCGGCGATCCGCGCCTCGGCAGCGCCGCCGGCGAGATCGAAGAAGGCATGCTCGAACGGCGAGCGGCTTTCACGGAGCGCCGCGTAGAAGAGGTTGGCGAGCCGGTAGTCGCGCTCCGGTTCGTCGGTCTCGAGGCCGAGGCGGGCGAGCGTCGTCTCGGCGAGCGCGCTTTCGAACAGGGCCGGAAAGGTGTCGAGCGCGGCCTTCAGCGCCTCGATCGTCGAGAGCGGGATCAGGCATTCCCCGAGGCGCGCGAGGTTCCAGTAGAGCGCGTCGGGCTGCCGGCCGAAGGCATAAAGCCCGTTCTGGTCAAAATAGGCGGCGGTGAAGGCCGGATCGAGGACCGGCAGGAACCGCCACGGTCCATAGTCGAAGCTCTCGCCGGTGATGGTGATGTTGTCGGTGTTGAGGACGCCGTGGACGAAGCCGGCGGCGAACCATTCCGCGCCGAGCCAGGCGACCGCGCTGACGACGAATTCGAAGAACGAGGCCGCGTCGGTCGCCTGCGGCCAGTATTCGGCAATCGCATGGGCGACGAGGCGCTCTAGCGCNTCGGTGTCATCGAGATAAAGGAAGCGCTGGAACGTGCCNATGCGCACGTGGCTGTGGCTCAGGCGGACGAGCACGCTNGACCGTGTCGGCGAGGGCTCGTCGCCTCGCATCAGGTCCTCGCCNGTCTCGATCAGCGAGAANCTCCGCGACGTATTGACGCCGAGCGCCTCGAGCATCTCGGTGGCGAGCACCTCGCGCACGCCGCCCTTGAGCGTCAGTCGCCCGTCGCCGCCGCGCGACCACGGCGTCTGGCCGGAGCCCTTGGTGGCGAGATCGAGGAGCCGGCCGCGACCGTCGCGCATCTGCGCGAAGAGGAAGCCGCGCCCGTCGCCGAGATCGGGATTGTAGACCCGGAACTGGTGGCCGTGATAACGCAGCGCCAGCGGCGTCTCGAGATTGCCGGGNAGAGGCTCGAAGCGGCCGAAATGCCGGATCCAGTCCTTGTCCGACAGGCTTTCGAGGCCGATTTCGCGCGCGGCGCGGTCGTTGCGGAACCTCAGGATCGTCTGGGGAAACCCGGCGGCGGCGACGGGATCGTAGAATTTTTCGCCGAGCCGGGTGTGGCGCACGTCCGGCCGGTAGGCCGGGCCGGGGCCGGTCGCTTCGGTATCGGGCTTCGTGGCCGCCCGGGCGTTTTCCTCTTCCTGCATCCGAAGACCATATAGACCCGGAACCCGATATGGGAAGCGACCCCGGAATTTTGCCGTCCGGCAAAAATTTTATCATCAGGAAAAAATTTTTACCTGACCCTATTGCATTGCAGCAAAGATGCCCCCATATAGCCGTCAACGCCGGGGCAGTTCTCCTCCTCCCTTGATGTCCCGGCCACGCCGCCTTCGAGCATGACCGGGTCTCTCCCCTCCCAAGCCCCGGTTGCGAGTTCAGGCGACGGACCTGAACACCCGTCCGGGAAACCGGACGGGTGTTTTCTTTTTGTGCCCTGGTTCCTGGATTTAGGCGCGCCGCTCTCGTTCGGCGGGAAAGAACAGCGTCCGCTCGCGATCGACCGTCTCGGCGATGAAGTCGGCCACGGTGCGCACGCGGGCGAGGTCGCGCGCGGTTTCGTGGAAAACCATGTAGTAGGCCCGCTCGATGCGGTGCTCCGGCAGGATGCGCACCAATTCGGGATGGCTGAGTGCGATGAAATCGTGGAGAACCGCGATCCCGGCGCCCGAGCGCACGGCCTCGGTCTGGCCGATGGCGCTGGAGATCTCGAACTGCCCCGCCCAGTTCCTGAGGATCTCGCGGGTGAAGTGCAGCACCGGCGAGAAGATCAGATCTTCGACATAACTGATCAAACGGTGCTCGCGCAGCGCCTCGGCGGTCTTCGGCTCTCCGTGCGTGGCGAGATAGTCCTTCGAGGCGTAGAGCGAGAGCGAATAGTCGACGAGCTTCTTGGCGACGAGCCGCCCTTCGGCCGGCCGTTCGACGGTAACAGCGATGTCGGCCTCGCGCTGCGAAAGCGAGAAGGAACGCGGCACCGGCACGAGCTGGAGCTTGAGATCCGGATAGCGTGCCGTCAGCCCGCCGAGCCGGGGCGCGAGGAACGAGACGCCGAAACCGTCTGGCGCGCCGATCCTGACCGTTCCCGAGATCGCGCTGTCGGTGCGCCCGAGGCTCGCCTGCGCGGCGAGCATCTCCGCCTCGATCCGCTCGGCGTGGACGAGGAAGGCCTCGCCTTCGCCGGTGAGCGAGCAGCCGTTGGTCCGGCGCACGAAGAGATGCGTGTCGAGCGCCGTTTCGAGCGCCGTGATGCGCCGCGCGGTCGTGGCATGGTTAAGGCCCAGGCGCCGCGATGCGGCCAGCATCTGGCCCGAGCGGGCCACTGCCAGGAATACGCGGATGTCGTCCCAGTCGAGCGCCATGGCGCGATCCTAGAGCAATTCAGGTGGAAGTGCGAACTCGCGCGGCCGATCCGCCTAGCCGAACACCACCGTCTTGTGGCCGTTCAGCATGACCCGGCTTTCGAGATGCAGCTTCACCGCACGGGCGAGCACGCGCGATTCGATGTCGCGTCCGGTGGCGACGAAATCCTCCGCGCTCATGGCATGGCTGACCCGCTCGGTCTCCTGCTCGATGATCGGGCCCTCGTCGAGATCGGCCGTGACGTAGTGCGCCGTCGCGCCGATCAGCTTTACGCCGCGCTCGTGCGCCTGGTGATAGGGCTTGGCGCCCTTGAAGCTCGGCAGGAACGAATGGTGGATGTTGATGACCTTGCCGAACAGCCGCTGCGACATCCGGTCGGACAGCACCTGCATGTAGCGGGCGAGCACGACGAGGTCGGCCCCGGTCTCGGTGATGAGCGCGAGGAGCTTTTCCTCCTGCTCCGCCTTCGTTTGCGGCGTCACCGGCAGGTGGTGGAATGGAATGCCCTCGATCTCCGCCGTGCGGCGGCTGTCCTCGTGGTTGGAGACGATCGCCACCACCTCGGCGTCGAGCCAGCCGACGCGGATCTGGTAGAGCAGGTGAAGGAGTGCGTGGTCGAACTTCGAGACCATGACGATCACCTTCGGCCGCACCGAGAGATCGTTCAGGTCGAGCCGCATGTCGAAGCGCGAAGCCGGCGCCTGCAGCGCCCTGCGGAGCGCGGTCGCATCGATGCCCGTCGGCACCATGACGGCAATGCGCATGAAGAACCGGTTGGTCTGCCTGTCCCAGAACTGGCTGGATTCGGCGATGTTGGCGCCGATCGCCGCGAGTTCCGTCGTGACCGCGGCGACGATACCCGGCCGGTCTTCGCACGAGAGCGTGATGACGAAATCGGGACGCGACATGGGAAACTCCGGAACTGGTGGACGATTGCGCGCCTTCTTGCCGGGAGCGCCGCCGCGGGTCAAGGAAGCGGGCCGTCCCGTTTCGCGTCGCGCGGAGCGCGCCAGGCGCGCCTGCGGCAAATTGGCGACAGGCGGCAACTTTTCATGCGTGCAATGGCGAATGTGATTGCAGCGAGGGGTTGCTGTGCGCGGCAGCGGGTTCTATCCCGTTCAGTCTTGCCGCCATGCCTGAAATTCGCCGCGCCGCCCGCGCAAGCATGACCAAGCGTAGATTCCGCCAATCCCGTCCGGAGAGCCGCCTTGACCTCGCCCGCCTCCCATGCCGCGCCCGCCCGGTCTCCCGAGGGACGCTGGGCAGCCCTCATCGTCCTTCTGGTTTCGAGCTTCATGAACCTGATCGACGTCACCATCGTCAACGTGGCGCTGCCGGCGATGCAGCAGGATCTCGGCGCCAGCGACACCGAGATCGAATGGGTGGTCGCCGCCTATATCCTCGCCTTTTCGATCGGCCTCCTGCCTTTCGGTCGGCTCGGCGACATGGTCGGCCGCCGGCGCATGTTCCTCTATGGCATCGGCGCCTTCACTTTTGCCTCCGCTCTCTGCGGCGTCGCGCCGTCGATCGGCACGCTCGTCGCCGCGCGCGTCCTGCAAGGATTCGCCGGGGCGATGATGACGCCGCAGACGCTCGCCATCGTACAGGTCATCTTCCCGCCGCAGGAGCGCGGCACCGCCTTCTCGATGTTCGGCCTGACGGCGGGCTTCGCCACAGTCGCCGGTCCGCTCGTCGGCGGGCTCCTGATCGGAGCGAACCTGTTCGGCCTTTCCTGGCAGCCGATTTTCCTCGTCAACGTGCCGATCGGGTTTCTGGCCGTCCTCGCCGGCCTGCGCTTCATCCCCGACCTACCGGGCCACCGCGATGTCGGCATCGACCGCCTCGGCATCGTGCTTGCGGGCCTGACCGTCCTCCTCGTCGTCTTCCCGCTGGTCGAGGGGCGCAATTTCGGCTGGCCGGCCTGGTGCTTCGTGCCGCTGGCGCTCTCGCCGGTCTTCGCCGTGCTCTTCGTGCGCTGGCAGAGCCTGCAGGCGCGCTCCGGCGGGCCGCAGCTCATGCCGCCGTCGATCCTGCATAACGGTCATTTCATGGGCGGCGCCTTCGTCTCGACGCTGTTCTTCTCGGCCGTTCCCGGATTCTTCATGGTGCTCGCCGTCTTCCTGCAGGTGGGCTACGGGCTGACGGCGCTGCAATCGGGTCTGACGACGATACCGTTCTCGATCGGCGTCTTCGCCGCCTCGCTTGCCGCCGGCGCCTTCGGGGCGCGCTACACGCAGATGCGCATTCTCGTCGGCTCGGCGCTGCTCGTCTTGTGCATGGTCTGGCTCCGGATCATGATCGCCGGCATCGGCGACGACCTGCGCTCGCTCGATTTCCTGATCCCGCTCGCGCTCGGCGGCATTGGCCTCGGCACGACGATCTCGCCGCTCTACCAGACGGTGCTCTCCACCGTTGAGGGCCGCGACGCCGGCTCCGCCTCGGGCAGCCTGCAGGCCATGCAGCAGGCGGGCGGCGCCTTCGGCGTCGCGGTGACCGGGCAGATCTTCTTCAGCCATTTCGCCGCCCCGCTTGCCGGAGATGGCCATGAGGTCTACATCGCCGCCATGCGCGCGGCGATCCTCTATGGCGTCGTCGCCTTCGCCGTCGTCGCCGTGGCGGGGTTTCTCATGCGTCCACCGAGCCGTGCCGCCATACCGGCGCCGGACTCGGGCGAGTGACGCGGCGGGGCGTGACGGGCGCCTCGCATCTGCGCGCGAGCGGAGACGATTGATGAGCGAAAGGCAGGGGCAGAGCATGATCGCGGCGCTCCGGGAGCTTGCCGGAACGACGCCAATCGAGGTGCAGATCAGGGGCGAGCAGGCGGCCGGCCTCGGCGCGCTCGGTGCGTCCATGGCCGCCGCGCTTGATCTCCTTGCCGCGACCGCCGACGACGATCCCGAACGGGAGCGCCGGCTCTGGGCCGCGACGGCCAAGGTCTGGCACTACTTCATCCAGCGCGAGGCCTGCGGCCTGCGCGACCACCGCCAGGCAATTGCATTCTACCGCATTCCGGCCGACGTGCTGTCGCGCCTCGGCGCACGCCCGCCGGAAGGGCTCGAGCCGGTCTAGGGAAGGGGCCTCACTCTGCCGGGACGGAGGTCCCGGGATCGCGGAGCGGCACCGAAGCGGCCTCGTCGAGTTCGCGCTGGAGGCGCGTTTCCTCCTCGACCGTCGGCTTGGCGAAGCGGGCGAGCGCCAGATAGGCCACCGGCGTGACGAAGAGGGTGGCGAGCGTGGCGAGGCCGAGACCGCCGACGATCACCCAGCCGAGCGATTCACGCGCTTCCGCGCCGGCGCCGTGGGCGATGACGAGGGGAAGGGCGCCGAGCACGGTGGCGATCATCGTCATCACGACAGGACGCAGCCGGATGATCGCGGCTTCCTCTACGGCCTCGCGCACCGAAAGCCCGGTATTGCGCAGCTGGTTGGCGAACTCGACGACGAGAATGCCGTTCTTCGCCATTACCCCGACGAGCAGCACGAGCCCGATCTGGCTGTAGACGTTGAGCGAGCCGCCGGTGAACAGGATCGCGAAGACCGCGCAGGCAAGGCCGAGCGGTACCGTCGCCATGATGATGAAGGCCGAGACGAAGCTCTCGAACTGTGCGGCGAGCACGAGCAGCACCACGACGATGGCGATGCCGAAGGTGATCAGCATATCGCGCGAGGACTGGTCGAGCGTCGCCGCCTCGGCGAGCGGGATCACCCGCGAGGCCTCGGGCAGGAGCGGCTCGGCCATGGCGACCACCTCGTTGTAGGCGTCGCCGAGGGCGAAGCCCGGCTGGAGCCCCGTGGTGATCGACACGGAACGGAGCTGCTGCTCGCGGTTGAGCGAGGGCGAGACCGCCTTTTCCGTCAGCGTCGCGATGGTCGACATCGGCACCATTCGGCCGTCGCCGGTCTTGAGATAGATACTCTCGAGGTCGGTCGGGTCGTTGATCGGCGAGGTGGTCGAGATCAGCTTCACCGGATAGGAGCGGTCCTCGATGAAGACCTTCGTCACCTCGCTGCCGTCGAGCAGCGCCTGCATGGCCTGCGCGAGGCCGTCGATGTCGATGCCGAGGTCGGTCGCCCGCGCCCGGTCGATCTGCACCGACAATTGCGGCTGCGTCGTGGAATAGGAGAGCCGCACCTGCGTGAAGCGCGGATCGGCCTCGAGCTTCTCGACGAGCTTGTCGGCCGCCTCGCCGAGCGCGTCGTAGGAATTGCCGACGAGGGCGAATTGCAGGCCGGCGCCGGCGCCACGGATGCCGAGGCTGTTGGGCTGGATGGCGAAGGCGCGGATGCCGGCGATCGTGGCTGCCGCCTTGTTGATATCGGCGACGATCTCCGCCTGGCTGCGCTCGCGCTCGGACCACGGCGCCAGCGTCAGCACGATGAAGCCGGAATTGGCGCTGCCGTTGCTGCCGGCGATGGCGAAGGAGCTCTCGATCTCGCCGCTACGGCGCATCGGCTCGAGCAACTGCTCCAGTTCGCGCATGCGCGAGGTCGTGTATTCGAGGCTCACCCCCTGCGGCGCGGAGATGCGCATCATCGCCACCGAGCGGTCCTCCTGCGGCGTCAATTCCCTCGGGATTTTCGTCAGCGCCGCGAAGGCGACGCCGCAGACAATCACCGAGATCAGCGCCACGACCAGCGGCGCTTCCAGCGACGCGTGCAGGAGCCGCCGGTAGACCGCCGCCAACAGGCCACCGACGCGCTGAAGCGGGCCGTCGTGGCCATGCATCGCCTCGATGTCGCGGGCGCGCACCATGCGCGAGGCGAGCATCGGGCAGAGCGTCAGCGCCACCACGCCGGACAGGAGCACGGCGAAGGCGAGAACGAAGCCGAATTCGCGGAACAGGCTGCCGGTCTGACCGGGCAGGAAGGAGAGGGGGATGAACACAGCGGCGAGTGTCGCCGTCGTCGCCACCACGGCGAAGAACACCTCGTTGGTGCCGATCACCGCCGCGGCGCGGACGCCGAGCCCCTGGTTCCGCTTGCGCACGATGTTCTCGAGCACGACGATGGCGTCGTCCACCACCATGCCGGTGGCGAGGACGAGGGCGAGCAGCGTCAGGATATTGATCGAGTAGCCGAGCAGGTAGATCGCCGCGAAGGTGCCGACCAGCGCCACTGGCAGCGTGACGGCGGGGATGAGGGTTGCCCGCCAGTCGAGCAGGAAGATGTAGATCACGCCGATGACGACGATCATGGCGATGACGAGCGAGCGGACCACCTCCTCGATGGCGCCGCGCACGAAGGTGGCGTCGTCGCCGGTGACGCGGATTTCCACGCCTTCCGGAAGGATCTCCTGGATGGCGTCCGCGGCAGCGCGCACGCCGTTGGAAATGTCGAGCGTGTTCGACTTCGCCTGGCGGATGATGCCGATGCCGATGCCGGTCTTGCCATTGGCGCGCAGCGAGCTCTCGCCGGGATCGGGTCCGAGCGTCACCGTGGCGACGTCGCGGATGCGCACCTTGTCGTTGATGTAAAGCTCTTCGAAGTCCTCCGGCGTTGTCACATTCGCGGTGGCCCGCACCACGATGTCCTGCGTGTTGGCGGTGAGCGAGCCGGCAGGCACGTCGTAGGCGACGTTGGCGAGCGCGTTGCGCAGGTTGCCGACCGTCAGGCCGAGCGCGGCGAGGCGCGCCTGGTCGACGTCGATGCGGAAAATCTTGCCGCGGTCGCCGTAGACCTGCACGTCGGCGACGCCGGGCACCGCGGCGAGCCGGTCGGCGACCTCGTCCTCGACGAGGATCGTCATGTCTTCCACCGACAGGGTGTCGGAAGTGACGGCAAGCCGCATGACGGCATCGGAATTGGCGTCGGCCTTGACGACGCGCGGATCTTCGGCGCCGTCGGGCAGGTTGCGCATCACCCGCCCGATCGCGTCGCGTATGTCGGCGGCGGCGGCCGAGAGGTCGGTGTCGTCGGAGAATTCCGCGGTAACGCGGCTGCGGCCGAAATTCGAGGAGGAGGAAATCGAGATGACGCCGGCGACGCGTGCGACCGCGCCCTCGATGGTCGCGGTAAGCTCGCGGTCGATCGTCTCGGGCGAGGCGCCGGGATAGTCGGTCGAGATCGAGATGACGGGCCGGTCGACGTCGGGAAGCTCGCGCACCTCGCCACCGAGGATGCCGGCAATGCCGGCGACCGTGATCAGGAGGCTGAGGACGATCGCCAGAACCGGCCGGCGCACGAACAGGCCGGAGGCAAATGACGGGGCACCGTGGCCGTCTGCGGGCTCCGGCGCGCTCACGATCCGGCCTTTCCGGCGGGAAGCTTTCCGCCCGGGACGACGCCGCCTGCTTCCTGCTCGCGACCGGCGATACGGACCTCACCGCCCTCGCGCACGTTCTGCACGCCCTCGGTGATGATCTCGTCGCCCAGTGCGATCGGCCCGTTGATCAGCACCGATTCCATGTTGCGCTGGACGATGCCGACGGCGACGCGCTCGGCCCGGCTGCCATTGACGCGCCAGACGTAGGAGCCGTTCGAATCCCACTGGATGGCGAGCGGGTCGACGCTCGGGTAGCTGTCGCCTGGAAAGCGCATGGTGATCTCGAACGACATGCCTGCGCGCAGGCGATCCTCGTGATTTGGGATTTCCGCCTGCACCTTCAGCGTCCGGCTCGCCTGGTCGAGCCGGTTGTCGACGGCGGTCACCTTGCCCTCGAATACCTCGCCCGGACGGGCAACCGCATGCGCGCTGACCGGCGAGCCGATGCGGATCGCGCCGACGAGCCGCTCCGGCACGTAGAATTCGATGAGGATGCTTTCGCGGTCGTCGATCGTGGCGATCACGCTCTGGTTGGTGACGTAGTCGCCGGGATTGACGCCGAGAATGCCGATCGTGCCGCCGATCGGGGCGCGGATCGTGCGCTGGGCAAGGTCGAGCTCGGCCTGGCGCAGTGCGAGTTCGGCATTCTCGAGGTCGGTGCGGGCCTGGTCTGCCTCGACCGACGAAATGGTGCGCTGGGAGAGGAGGTTCTGCGCCCGCTCCTGCTTCTGGCGCGCGGTCTGCACGGCAAGCCGCGCNTTGTCGACGGCGATCTCCTCGGCCGAGGAATCGAGNCGGACGAGCACTGCGCCGGCCTCNATGACGGCGCCCGAGGTCACCTCGATCGCNGCGATCTGGCCGGAAACCTGCGGGCGCACCGAGACGGTNCGCACCGGCGCNCCGGTGCCGATCGCCGAGAAGCGGTCGTTGACCGTGCCGATCTCCGCCGCNCGGGTGATGATGAGGGCGCCGCGATTGCCGCCGCCCTGCCAGCCGCCGGACGGCGTGGCCGCGGTCACTGCCTCGCGGTCGGGCTTGGCAGCCATTTGCACGAGCGCGCCGGGAAGTGGCACGCCCATCCGGGCAAGGAGCTGCGGCGCGGAGGGATCGAGCCGGATCCAGAGGGCCACTGCCACGACGAGGAGGACAATGGAAAGGAGGAGTTGTTTCCAGAACTTCATGCGGGTCCGGCATCTTTCTCGGTCAGGGTCTCGTGTTTTTTTACGCGTCCGGATCGGCAACGCAAGTTACCCTTTGTTCATGTTGGCGAATCCGGTCCGGACGTTAACCGCCGCTTCACCCCGGTGATGCATTTCGCCGGCCGGTGCGCGGCAAAGCCGGATGGCAGTGAAATTTCATAGGCGGCGTTTACTCTCTTGTTAACTTCCTTGCCTGCAAATGAAGGCAGGACAAGGGGGGAAACCGCCGGGCATGACGCCGGTCCAACAGGGTGGCGCGACGCCATCCGGGCACATGTCGCAGCGACCCTCCACGGCCCCCGCCTGCCTTCCGTGTCAATCCTGCCAAATCCACGACCGTCGCGGCCGCCGTTCCGGCGCCGGGCGGGCAGAACCTGAACCGGGGCACACGATGAGTTTCTTCCAGAATTCGGCCAAGGGCGACGGTCTCGAGATCATCTCCTTCCATCTCGGCGACCAGGTTTTCAGCGTCAACATCATGTCGGTGCGCGAGATTCGCGGCTGGGCCCCGGTGACCCCGCTCGCGCATTCGCCGCAGCACGTTCTCGGCGTCATCAACCTGCGCGGCACCGTCATCCCGGTCATCGACATGGCGATCCGCCTCGGATTGCCGGCGATCGTCCCGACCGAACGCTCCGCCATCATTGTCGCCGACATCCGCGACCAGCTCGTCGGCCTCCTCGTCGAATATGTCTCCGACATGATCACCGTCAGCCCGGACCAGATGCAGTCGGTGCCCGAAGTCGGCGCCAATGCCGTCCAGCTCATGACCTCGGCGATCATCTCGCAGGAAAACCAGATGATCTCGCATCTGGACCTCGACGCCGTCCTCTCGGACGCGAACCAGCTCGCCGCCTGAGCGGCCTGCCAATCCACCTCGCTTACAGGGTGGCGCCGTCCCGCAAGGGGCGGCGTTTTTCGTTGTCCGGGCTGTCCTACTCCGCCTGCGCGTCGTCGGTCTCGGGGTTGAGGCTCGCCACATAGTCGACGAAGCCGGAAGGCAGGAGGTCGGTGAAGGCGATGTGCAGCGTGTAGTTGCCCTGCTTGCTGATCGCGCCGTCAATGGTCGAGTTCGTCCAGGGAATGTGGACGCGCACCTCGTCGGCGATGCGCGGGAACCAGAGCCCTTCGATGCGCCCGTCATGCAGGGGATCGTCACGCCAGGGATAAGTGTAGCTCGACAGCAGGCAACCATCCTCGGCGATGTTGACCAGGTGGCTGACGGCGGCGAAATGCTCGTTGTAGTGCCTGACCCGGAGAAGGGCGATTGCCGGGCAATTGGCATCGCGGCGGAAATAGACGCGCTTCTCCGCCGTGCCGCGGATGCGCGTCAGCGCATAGCGGACGTTGGGTGACTTGTAGGAGCCGATCGCCCGCGTCATGCCGGCATTGTCCGACCGGCTTCCTAACGAAGGGTTGACGCCGCCCGGCTGTGCAACTGCCGGCCTCGGCGCGCCAGTGGTGGGGCAATCGACCCCCGAAGCTCAGTCGGTCCCCGAAAGGCAACGGATGAGTCCGGTGGTCAGTCCGTCGATCAGCGCGGCATAGAGGCCGGGGCCGTTTTCGAGCGCCGCGCCGAGCGGATCGAGCGTGCCGGTGCGCGCCGGCGTGCCCTCTGTGATGGTCGCGACCATTTTCGATTCAAACTGCGGCTCGGAGAAGACGCAGGTCGCACCGAGCGCCTTGATCTTGCTCCTGATCTCCTCGAGCCGCTCGGCGCCGGGCGCGATCTCCGGATTGACGGTGATCGACCCGGCCGCCGGCACGCCGAACCGCGCCTCGTAATACTGGTAGGCGTCGTGGAAGACGACAAAGCCCTTGCCGGCGACCGGGTTCAGCTTCGCGGCCGTCTCCACCATCAGCGCGTCGAGCCGGGCGATCTCGGTCCTGGCGTTGGCGCCGTAGTTGGCTGCGTTTTCCGGGTCAGCCGTCTCGAGAGCGGCGGCGATCGCGACGACGAAGGCCTTGGCGTTCTCCGGGTCGAGCCAGACGTGGCTGTCGAAGGCGATGTGATCGTGCCCACCCTCCTTCGCGTGGTCGTTATCGCCGTCCTTGTCGTGATCGTCGTGTCCGTGGTCGTGACCCTTTTCGTCGTCATGGTCGTGCGTCTCGAAGGCGCCGCCTTCGCGCAAGGGGAGTTTCGTCACGCCCTCCGCGTCAATTAGCGCGACCGATTTGGCCTTGGCGGCGATGGTCTCGACCGGCTTCGTGAGGAATGTTTCGAGCTCGGGGCCAATCCAGAAGATAAGGTCGGCCTTCTGTAGCGCCGCCGCCTGCGAGGGCTTCAGGTTGTGACCGTGCGGGGAGCCGGCGCCGTCGACGAGGATCGACGGCTCGCCGACGCCCTTCATCACCGCGGCGACAAGCGAATGGACGGGCTTGATCGACGCCACGACGTCGGGCGCGGCGAGGGCGGGTGCGGCGGAAAGGGCAAGGCCGAGCACGACGGCGGCGGACAGGCGCATGGAAACCTCTTGCGTCACGTTATAAGATTACATTTGCGTAACGGTATAACGTGTGCAATAACGGCCCGCAACCCCAAGAGGCGACAATTTTCATGCGTGTATCCGAAGGCCCTCTCGTGTCCCTGTCCGGCGCCGGCCTCAGGCGCGCGGGGCGTTGGCTGGTGCGCGGCGTCGACCTCGCCGTGCGCTCGCGCGAGATCGTCACGATCATCGGCCCGAACGGCTCCGGCAAGTCGACCACCGCCAAAATGGCCCTCGGCATTCACAGGCCGGACGAGGGCAGGGCCGAGCGCCGGCCCGGCCTCAAGGTCGGCTACGTGCCGCAGAAAGTGGCGGTCGACTGGACGCTGCCGCTGACCGTCGAGCGCTTCATGAGCCTGACGGCTCCGGTAG
>Ga0065721_10005124_pt1 | contig 16156 bp, 17 predicted proteins | sample Mesricmetagenome_FD_59108 | JGI IMG/M metagenome (GOLD analysis project Ga0065721, IMG submission 59108) | Mesophilic microbial community from rice straw/compost enrichment Sample: eDNA_1 v2 (version 2) | ecosystem: Engineered > Solid waste > Grass > Composting > Bioreactor | place: USA: Davis... | reverse complement strand
CGGAGGATCGCGATGCGCGTCTCGAGGTCGGGCGCCTGGACGTCGGTGATGAGGCCCCACTCGAAGCGCGACCGCATCCGATCCTCGAAACCCGTGAGGAACTTCGGCGCGACGTCGCTCGTGATGACGACCTGCTTGCTGTGGTCGTGCAGCGTGTTGAAGGTGTGGAAGAACGCCTCCTGCGTCTCCACAGCTCGCTGCATGAACTGGATGTCGTCGATGAGGAGGATGTCGACCTCGCGGTAGCGCGACTGGAACGCCGCCGAGCGGTTGTTCTGGATCGCGTTGATGAAGTCGTTCGTGAACTCCTCGCTCGAGACGTAGCGCACGCGGATGCCCGAGTAGAGGTTCTCGGCGTAGTGGCCGATCGCGTGGAGGAGGTGCGTCTTGCCGAGTCCGGAGTTGCCGTAGATGAAGAGCGGGTTGTACGCCTTCGCCGGCGCCTCGGCCACGGCGACCGCCGCCGCGTGCGCGAACCGGTTCGAGCCCCCGATGACGAAGTTGTCGAAGTTGTACTTCGGGTTGAGGCGCGAGTCGCCGCGCCGGGAGGAGACCTCCGTCGGGACCGGGGTCGGCTCGGGCTGCGGGGCGAGGTCGTCATCGACGTCGCCCACGGGGCCGAGGGTCGAGTTCTGCATCTCGGGGTTCACGACGATCGCGAAGTTCGTCGCCTCGTCGGACGAGCTCGTGATCGCCTCGATGAGGGGCACCCGGATGCGCTGCTCGAGCATCCCGCGCGTGAGTTCGTTCGGGACCTCGAGGTAGAGCACTCCGGCGAGCACGCCCTTGGGCTCGACGAGGTTGACGAACCCGTGGAGCTGCGGGGTGATGCGGTCGTCGACGGCGAGGTGCGCGACGACGGCGGACCACAGGTCGCGAGTCGGATCGGTGTCGCTCATGCCTTCATCCTGGAACGAGGAAACAGTTGTGCACAGGGTTATCCACGGGCCTGATTCCTGTGGACGAGAGTCCGGCGTTCCTTCGACGGGCACGAACGACGGCAGTTCACCTTAGTTCTCACAGGTGTGGATAAGTCAATCGGCAGCCCCCGGGGAGGTGCGGTCGCATACCCTGGAACCGCGCCCGTTTGACCGAACGGCGCGCCGAACGTATCTTTAATCAGTTCTCGCGCTGACGCAGCGCGCCTACCTGATCTTCCCGGCCTCCTCACGCTGTGGCCGCCGGGCGTGGAGACCATCATGAGCAAGCGAACCTTCCAGCCGAACAACCGGCGTCGTGCCAAGGTGCACGGCTTCCGCCTCCGCATGCGCACGCGTGCCGGCCGCGCCATCCTGGCCGCCCGCCGTCGCAAGGGGCGCACCGAGCTCTCCGCCTAAGAGCCCCGTGCTCGCCAGGGCGAACCGGGTCGTCCACCCTGCGGACTTCCGGGCCGTCGTCCGTCGCGGACGGCGGACCACCACGGCGTCCGCGGTGTACCACCGGCTCCCCACCGACCCCGCAGCGCCCGCGCGCTTCGGGGTCGTCGTGTCGAAGGCGGTCGGGATCGCGGTCGACCGCAATCTCGTGCGACGCCGTTTGAAGGCGCTCGGCCGGAGCTTCGTGGATGCCGGACTCCGCGGCGAGGACATCGTCATCCGGGTGCTCCCGGGGGACGCCCATCGCTCCTGGGATAGTCTCTCCGCCGACATGCACGCCGTGCTCGACGCTCCCGACGGGAAGGTGACCCGCTGATGCGCGCCCTCGCCTTCGTCTGGCTCCTGCCGCGCAACGCGTGCGTCCTGATCCTGCGCGCCTACCGCGCCGTGATCTCCCCGCTCTACGGCGACGTGTGCCGGTACTACCCGAGCTGCTCCGGCTACGCGCTCGGCGCCATCCAGCAGCACGGCGTGATCAAGGGCGTCGCGCTCGGCGCCTGGCGGATCGCCCGTTGCCATCCGTGGGCGAAGGGCGGCATCGACGACGTGCCGGCTCGCCGCGTCCCCCGCTACTCCATCACCGACTTCGGCTTCGTCATCCCGGCGGGCCACGGAAAGGGCTGAATCGACCCCGTGGACATCTTCGCGTTCTTCAACACACTCCTCTGGCCCATCAAGTGGGTCATCGAGGCGATCCTGGTGGGTTTCCACACCCTGCTCGACATGCTCGGGATGGACCCCGCGGCGGGTCTCACGTGGGTGCTCTCGATCGTCGGGCTCGTGCTCATCGTGCGCGCCGCGCTCATCCCGATCTTCGTGCGCCAGATCAAGAGCCAGCGCAAGATGCTCGAGGTCGCGCCGCAGCTCAAGAAGATCCAGGACAAGTACCGCGGCAAGCGCGACCAGTTCTCCCGTGAGGCGATGCAGCGCGAGACCATGGCGCTCTACCAGAAGGCCGGCACGAACCCGTTCGCGTCGTGCCTCCCGCTGCTCATCCAGATGCCGATCTTCTTCAGCCTGTTCTCGGTGCTGAACGAGGCCCGCCCGCAGGCGGACGGCAGCTTCAAGGCCGGCGTGGGCCTGCTCAACCAGCAGCTCGCCGAGCAGTTCGGCAGCTCGTCCCTCTTCGACGTCGCACCGCTGCGTCACAGCATCCAGTCGGCCCTCGCGGAGAACCCGGTCGAGGTCGTCGTCATCGTGATCGCCGTGGTGATGGTCGTGCTCATGACGGCATCGCAGTTCATCACGCAGCTGCAGATCATGTCGAAGAACCAGTCGCCGGAGATGAAGGCGTCGCCGATGTACCGGCAGCAGCGCATCCTGCTCTACATCCTCCCGCTGGTCTTCCTCTTCTCGGGCTTCGCGTTCCCGATCGGCGTCATGTTCTACTGGCTCACCTCGAACATCTGGACGATGGTGCAGCAGTTCATCGTCATCCGACAGATGCCGACGCCCGGCTCCGAGGCGGCGCTCGCCCGCGAGGCGCGGCTCGCCCGCAAGCGGCAGCGCAAGGGCATCGTCGACGACGAGCCCGAGGCGACCGCGGCGGTCGAGGAGGAGCCGAAGAAGACCCAGCGGCAGCAGCCGGTGGGGAAGAACCGAGCGAAGAAGCAGGGCGGACGCCGATGAGCGACACCACCGACACCACCGGCACGGCGGACGAGTTCGTCGAGGAGACCGCGGGCCAGGAGGCCCCGGCGTCCGAGCAGGACGTCATCGACGAGGGCGACGCGGCCGCCGATTACATCGAGGAGCTTCTCGACATCGCCGACATCGACGGCGACATCGACATCGACGCGCGGGGCGGCCGCGCCTACGTGTCGGTGTCCGCGGGGGAGGGCTCGAACCTCCGCCTGCTGTCGAAGCCCGACACGGTCGCGGCCCTCCAGGAGCTCACGCGACTCGCGGTGCAGAGCAAGACCGGTCGGTTCTCGCGCCTCATCCTCGACAGTCGGGGGATCGCGGGATGCGCGCGCGGGTGAGCTCGCCCGCCTCGTCGACCACGCGATCGAGCGGCTCGAGGGCGGAGCCGCCTCGGCGTCGCTTCCGCCGATGTCGAGCTACGAGCGCAAGCTTGTACACGACATCGTGGCCGAGCGTGGCTACACCTCGGAGTCCGAGGGCGAGGGTCGCGACCGCCACACGGTGATCCGCGCACGGTGATCCGAGACCGGTGTTTCACGTGAAACATCGGTGACATGACACGACGTCCGACGCCCGGGGGAGACTCCGGGCGTCGGTGTTTCACGTGAAACATCAGGAGGAGAACGGATGCTCGAGCCCGAGCCGCCCTACGCCGCGGGATTCTTCGGTGACCGCATCGAGCTCGCTCGGCAGTTCACGGCCGACCTCGCCGAGCACGGGGAGAAACGCGGGCTCATCGGTCCGCTCGAGCTGGAGCGGCTCTGGTCGCGCCATGTCGTGAACTCCGCGCTCCTCGCGCCGCTGCTCGTGCCGGGACGGGTCGGCGACGTGGGAAGCGGCGCAGGTCTCCCGGGCCTCGTGCTCGCGATCGCGCGCCCGGATGCGCACCTCGTGCTCATCGAGCCGATGGAGCGACGCACCGACTGGCTCGCCGAGGAGTCCGATCGCCTCGGGCTCGACAACGTGACGGTGATGCGGGGACGGGCGGAGGATGTCGTCCCCGACCCGCTCTTGGACCAGGTCACGGCCCGCGCGGTGTCGGCGCTCGGCAAGCTGGTGCCGCTCTGCGCGCCGCTTCTCAAGCCCGGAGGAGAACTGCTCCTCCTCAAGGGCGCGCGGGTTCAGGACGAGATCGCGGCTGCGGAGAAGGCCCTTCGCAAGGCCGGCGTGCGAGACCATGAGGTGCTGGTGCTGGGGGAGGGGATCGTCCCCGAGGTGACCCGGGTGTTCCGGGCTAAGGTTGGTGTTTGATTCCGTCGCCCCTCTCGCCGGGCGAGTCCCGATGTTTCACGTGAAACCCCGGTCCTGTAGTTCCCTGAAAGGCCCCACTCTGTGAGCAATTTCGACGCCACGACCCCTCTCGCTCAGGAGGTCGCCGAGCTCACCCGTCGACGGCAGGCACTCGCGGATGCGACCTTCCCTCTGCCCGCCGAGACCCGGATCTTCACCGTGGCGAACCAGAAGGGCGGCGTCGGCAAGACGACGACGACCGTGAACCTCGCGGCGGCGCTCGCGAAGCAGGGCGCCCGCGTCCTCGTCATCGACCTCGACCCGCAGGGCAACGCGTCGACCGCCCTGGGCGTCGAGCACCGCGCCGAGATCGAGAGCGTCTACGACGTCATCGTCGGCGACGCTCCGATGCGCGACGCCGTGCAGCAGAGCCCCGAGTTCCCCGGCCTGTGGTGCGTGCCGGCGACGATCCACCTCGCCGGCGCCGAGATCGAGCTCGTCTCGCTCGTGGCGCGCGAGCAGCGCCTCCGCACCGCGCTCGAGGTCTACCTCGCCGAGCAGGGCGACGAGCCCTTCCACTACGTCTTCATCGACTGTCCGCCGTCGCTCGGCCTCCTGACGATCAACGCCTTCGTCGCCGCCCGCGAGGTGCTCATCCCCATCCAGTGCGAGTACTACGCGCTCGAGGGCCTCAGCCAGCTGCTCGACAACATCCAGCTCATCCAGCGCCACCTCAACCCGNAGCTCGCGCTNTCGACGATCCTNCTCACGATGTACGACTCGCGCACNAACCTGGCCAACCAGGTCGTCGACGAGGTGCGTCAGCACTTCCCGAAGGAGACGCTCACCACGGTCATCCCNCGATCGGTNCGCATCTCCGAGGCCCCGAGCTACGGCCAGAGCGTCATCACCTACGACGCNAACTCNCCGGGATCGCTGTCCTANCGCGAGGCNGCGGNNGAGATCGCCCGCCGGAGCGCCGCCTGATGGCCGCCGCACCCAAGCGCACCGGCCTCGGGCGCGGCATCGGCGCGCTCATCCCGACCGGACCGGCGACCGACGCCCCCACGGACGAGCATCCCCTCGCGGCGGGCGCCTCCGCCGAGCTCGTGGCCGTGCCGGGCGCGCGCCTCACCGAGCTCGACCTCACCGACATCGTCCCCAATGCCGTCCAGCCGCGTACGGAGTTCGACGACGAGGCGCTTCAGGAGCTCACGGTGTCGATCCGGGAATTCGGCGTGCTCCAGCCCGTCGTCGTGCGTCCCCGGGTCGGCGTCGCCGCGGGGGAGCCGCAGTACGAGCTCATCATGGGCGAGCGCCGGTTCCGGGCCTCCAAGGCCGCGGGCAAGGCCACGATCCCCGCGATCGTCAAGGACACCGCCGACGAGGCGATGCTCCGCGACGCGCTGCTCGAGAACATCCACCGCGCTCAGCTCAACCCGCTCGAGGAGGCGTCGGCCTACAAGCAGCTCCTCGAGGACTTCGGCATCACGCAGGAGCAGCTCGCCGAGCGCATCGGCCGCTCGCGCCCGCAGATCACCAACACGATCCGCCTCCTGCGCCTGCCCGAGTCGATCCAGACCAAGGTGGCTGCGGGCGTGCTCTCCGCCGGCCACGCGCGCGCCATCCTCTCCGTGAACGACGAGGACGGGATGCGCCGCCTCGCCGACAAGATCATCAACGAGGACCTGTCGGTGCGCGCCGCCGAGGCCGCGGCCGGGATGCTCGCGCCGGCGAAGAAGGCCGCGAAGCCCGTCGCAGGCAAGCGTCAGGAGCACCTCGGCGAGCTCGCCGAGCGGCTCGGCGACAGGCTCGANACGCGCGTGAAGATCGCCCTCGGATCGTCGAAGGGCACCATCACGATCGACTTCGCGACCGTCGCCGATCTGCGGCGGATCCTCGCGGAGCTCGGCGTCGACCCGAACGTCGGCTGACGCGTCACCCCGGTGGTCGAGTAGCGCCGTAGGCGCGTGTCGAGACCCCGCCGTACGTCTCGACACGCCCGCTGCGCGGGCTACTCGACGACCGGGGCGGGAAGGTCAGCCGCGCACGGCGGCTTCGGCGAGGGTCGTGTAGACCCAGCCGAGGTCGTGCCCGGCGGCCTCGAGCGCCTGTGGAAGCAGCGACGTCTCGGTGAGGCCCGGCAGCACGTTCGCTTCGAGGAACCACGGGGTGCCGGCGCCGTCGACGATGAGGTCGACGCGGGAGAGGTGCCGCATCCCGAGCGCGGTGTGAGCGGCGAGGGCGGTCTCCGCGGCGCGGGCGGCGATCTCGGGGGCGAGCCGGGCCGGGGTGTAGAAGCGCGTCTCGCCGGCGTTGTAGCGCGCCTCGAAGGAGTACACGCCCGAGAGCGGCTCGATCTCGACCGCGGGGAGGGCGACAGGTCCGTCTCCGGTGTCGATGACGCCGATCGCGATCTCGGTGCCGAGGATCTGCTGTTCGACGAGCGCGACATCCCAGTAGGTGTAGGCCTCGACCATGGCGCGGGGCATCCCGGCGCGCTCGGTGACGATCGTGACGCCCTGCGCGGAGCCGCCCTGCGCCGGCTTCACGACGAGGGGGAGGGGCAGCTCGTCCTCGATCGCGGCGAACACCGCGTCGGCGCCGAGCTCGCGGAAGGCGTCGCGCCCGAGGGTGATGGAGCGGGGCGTCGCGACTCCGGCTCGCGCGACGACGATCTTCGCCGTGGGCTTGTCCCAGGCGAGGCGGGCGGCCGACGAGTCGGAGCCGACGAACGGCACGCCGAGGAACTCGAGGAGGCCGCGGAGGGCCCCATCCTCGCCGGAGGCGCCGTGGAGCGCGGGCCACACGACGTCGGGGCGGGTGTCGCGGAGGTAGGCCAGGAGCGTCGCGTCGGGGTCGCGCAGCTCGACCTGGACGCCGTGCTCGAGGAGGCTGTCGGCCACCTGTCGGCCGCTGCGCAGCGACACGTCGCGTTCGTGCGAGATCCCGCCCGCGAGGACGACGACCTTTCCGAGAGTCGTCGTCGCCATCAGCCGGCGAACGGGGGCAGGACGCCCTCGGGCTCGGCGGGCAGGGTGCTGACGGGTCCGGTCTGCTGGAACTCGCTGAGGAGGCTCAGCTCGCCGTTGATGACGATCGCGAGACGCCGGATGCCCTCGCGGATGAAGTCGGGCGTCGGGTAGCAGAACGACAGCCGCATCGCGTTGCGGCCGGAGCCGTCGGCGTAGAAGGCGGTGCCGGGGGTGTAGGCGACGAGCTCCTTGACGGCGCGGGGGAGCATCGCCTTCGAGTCGAGGTGTTCGGGGAGCCGCAGCCAGACGTAGAAGCCGCCGTTGGGGACGGTCCACGACAGGGTGGGGAGCTGCTCGGCGAGGGCGGACAGCATCGCGTCGCGTCGCTCGCGGTAGACGCCCCGGAAGGTGTCGATCTGGCCCCGCCAGTCGGCGCCGGCGAGGTATTCGGAGATGACGGTCTGGGAGAACGACGAGGGTGAGAGCACGGCCGCCTCGTTCGCCAAGATGAGTTTCTCTCGAATGGCGTGGGGGGCGACGGCCCACCCCACCCGGAGTCCCGGGGCGAACGTCTTCGAGAACGTGCCGAGGTAGATGACGCCGTCCTCGTCGACCGAGCGCATCGCGTGCGGCGGCGGCGCGTCGAAGTACAGGAGGCCGTACGGGTTGTCCTCGAGCACGAGGATGTCGTTCTGCCGTGCGATCTCGAGGATCTCCATGCGGCGGTCCCACGGAAGCGTCACGCCCATCGGGTTGTGGAACGACGGGATCGTGTAGAGGAACTTGATCGTCTTGCCCTGCGCCTTCACGCGCGCGATCGTCTCGCGCAGCGCCTGAGGCTCGAGGCCGAGGTCGTCCATCGGCGAGTGCGCGACCTCCGCCTGGAAGGACTTGAACACCGTGATCGCGGTGACGTACGAGGGACCCTCGGCGAGTACGACGTCGCCCGGGTCGAGGAAGAGCTTCGCCACGAGCTCGAGGGCGTGCTGCGAACCCGTCGTCACGACGAGGTCGTCGACGCCCGCGTGGATGCCCTCGAGCGCCATGACCTCGAGGATCTGCTCGCGCAGGGCCGGCATCCCCTGCCCCGAGCCGTACTGCAGGGCCGCGGCGCCGCGGTCGCGCACCGTGCGCTCGACGGCGGCCGAGAGGAGCTCCCGGGGGAGGGCCGACACGAANGGCATNCCGCCGGCCAGCGAGACCACCTCGGGGCGGCTGGCGACGGCGAACAGGGCTCGGACCTCGGAGGCCGACAGGCCGGCCGTACGGGCGGCGTAGTGCCCGTACCACGGATCCATGTTGTTGCCCTGGTTGCCCTGGCTCTGCATAACCATCGAGGTTACCCGCGAAACGACGGCGGCCCCTCCCCCCGAGCGGGGAAGGGGCCACCGGATGTCGACTGGTTACGCCAGGAACTCGGCCAGGTCGGCCTCGAGCGCGGGCTTCGGCTTCGCGCCGATGACGCGCTTCACCACCTCGCCGTCCTTGAACACGAACATCGCCGGGATCGACGTGATCCCGTACTTCTCAGCCGTCTCGAGGTTCGCGTCGACGTCGAGCTTCACGATCGAGAGCTTCTCGGGGTTCTCCTCGGCGATCTTGTCGAGGATGGGCGACACGGCGCGACACGGACCGCACCACTCGGCCCAGAAGTCCACCATGACGGGCTTGTCGTGGGAGGCCTTGAGCACGTCGGCCTCGAACGAGGCGTCGGTCACTGCGACTGCGCTGGACATCGGTTCCTTCTTTCTTCGGAGAGTCTGCTGGCATCAACCGCGGCGCGGGCGCCGGGATTCCCTAGGCGGAGACGGAGGCCGGGTCGGGGATGGGCGTGCCGGGCTCGCGCGCGTCGCCGCCGGCCCGGACGAGGAGCTCGTTCGGCAGGTCGGCGAGGTAGTGCTCGGCGTCGAGCGCGGCGACGCAGCCGGAGCCGGCCGCCGTGATCGCCTGCTTGTACGTCGGGTCCACCACGTCGCCCGCCGCGAACACGCCGGGAAGGTTCGTCTTCGACGTGCGCCCCTGCACGGCGATCGTGCCCTCGGGCGTCAGGTCGAGCTGCCCGTGGACGAGGTGCGTGCGCGGGTCGGCCCCGATCGCGATGAACAGGCCGTCGAGGTCGAGTGTCGTCTCGGTGCCGTCGACCGTGTTCACGAGACCGAAGCCGGTGACCTTCTGGTCGCCGTAGATGTGGGCGACCTCCTGGTTCCAGAGGAACTCGATCTTGGGGTCGGCGAACACGCGCTCCTGCATCGCCGCGGAGGCTCGCAACGCGTCGCGCCGGTGCACGAGGTAGACCTTGTCGGCGAAGCGCGTGAGGAAGGTCGCCTCCTCGAGCGCCGAGTCGCCGCCGCCGACGACTGCGACGCGCTTCTGCTTGAAGAAGGCGCCGTCGCACGTGGCGCACCACGACACCCCGTAACCGGACAGGCGGGTTTCATCCGCGAGACCGAGCTTGCGGTACTCGGATCCCGTCGCGTAGATGACCGCGAGCGCCTCCTCCACGGTGCCGTCGCCTCGGTGGACGCGCTTCACCTCGCCGTCGAGCTCGAGCTTCACGACGTCGTCGTAGACGATCTCGGCGCCGAACCTCTCGGCCTGCGCCTGCATCTTCATCATGAGGTCGGGACCCATGACGCCCTCCGGGAACCCCGGGAAGTTCTCGACCTCGGTGGTCTTCATGAGCTCGCCGCCGAACTCGATGCTCGACGCGATCACGAGCGGACGCAGGTTCGCGCGCGCGGCGTAGATCGCCGCCGTGTAGCCCGCGGGTCCCGATCCGATGATCACCAGTTGGCGCATGTGCCTGCCCTCTTTCGCTCCACCGAGTTCAACACATCCTAGGGAGCGCTTATTTCACGCCACGCAGGCTCTTCCGCAGGGTGACCAACTCGGGCGCGCGCGTGAGCAGGAGCACGGCGAGGAAGACGAGGATGGCGGCGAGCCCCACGAGCCCGGTCGCGGCGAACGCCTCGACGCGCCCCGCCGTCGCGAAACCGCCCTCCGTGAACCCGCCGAGCAGCCACAGCACGCCGACTCCCGCGGCGGCCGCCGGGATGCTCGCGAGCGCGTAGACACCGAAGCGGCGCACGAGTCCGGCGCCGCGCCCGCCGAGACGACGGCGCAGGATGACGGCGCCCGCGACGGCCTGCACGACGACCGACAGCGACGTCACGAGGGCGATGCCGGCCGCGATCCACTCGGGGGGCCCGGCGAGGAGCGCGAGGGCGCCCGCGATGAACAGCACGGCCTGCACGACCTGGAGCAGGAACGGCGTGCGGGTGTCGCCGAGCGCGTAGAACGCCCGCTGCACGAGGTAGAGCGTGCTGAACGGCACGAGCCCGACGAGGAACCCGAGGAGCACGATCGCGATGACGGCGGCGGTGTCGGGATCGAAGAACGCCGCGACCGGGAGGGATGCCGCGGCCAGCGCCGCCCCCGAGCCGGTGACGAGCATCGCGACGGCGCGCAGGGCGGTCGCGAGGTCGGCGCGCAGGGCGGGGAGGTCGTCGTCCCTCACCGCGTGGCTCATGCGTGTGAAATACGGCGTCGCGATCGAGATCGCGATGATCGAGTGCGACAGCATGAAGATGAGCCACGTGATGCGCAGCACCGCCAGCGATGCGTCGTCGTCGCCGGCGAACGCGGCGACGTTGGTCTGCACGAGGTTCGTCGCCTGCACGACGAGCACCATCCCGAAGACCCACCCGGCCGCGCGCGCGGGGGCGCCCAGTCCTGCGCCGCGCCAGCGGAAGTCCGGACGGAAACGCAGCCCCGTGCGGCGCCAGAACGGCACCAGGAAGATCGCCTGCAGCACCACGCCGAGCGTCGCGCCGCCCGCGAGGAGCGCGATCTTGTCGGTCGTCCAACTCCCCGCGTCGGCGTGGGCGGGCGCGCCGCCGTACACGGCGATGAAGAGCGCGAGCGTGCCGATCATGACGACGTTGTTGAGCACCGGGGCCCACGCGTACGGGCCGAACACCCCGCGCGCGTTGAGCACCTCGCCGACGAGCGCGTAGACCGCGTAGAAGAAGATCTGCGGCAGGCACCAGTACGCCATCGTGATCGCGAGCTCCAGCCCGCCGTCGGCCAGGGCCCGTTGCGACCCGCCGAGCGCGTAGAGCCGGACGAGCACGGGGGCGCCGACCGTGGCGAGGAGCGTCGCCGCCGCGAAGGCGACGACGCCGAGCGTGACCAGCCGGTTCACGAACGCCTGGCCGCCGTCGGGCTGCGTCGCGGCGCGCACGATGTGCGGCACGAGCACCGCCGAGAGCAGACCGCCGGCCACGATCGCGTAGAGGTAGGTCGGGAGCTGGTTCGCGAGGGCGAACGCGTTGGGTCCCGCGCCGACGACGCCGACCGCCGCCGTGAGCACCGTCGCGCTCACGAAGCCGAGGATGCGCGACAGCACCGTGCCGCCGGCCAGGACGATGCTCGCCCGCCGGGTCGTGCTCACCCGGCCGTCTCCTCGAGGCGCTCCCCGGCATCCCCGTCGGTGCGCCCCGAGGCCGCCCGGCGGCGCCGCACGATGACGTTGCGAGCGACCCCGACCGCGAAGACGAGGGCGACGACGGCGCCGATCACGATGCCCACGGTCTCCCACTGCGCCTGGAGGTCGACGTTGAAGCTGCGCGGCTGGCCGATCGCCACCCCCGTCGACGGGCTCGACAGCCGCACCACGACGACCACGTCGCCGTTCGTGATCGCCTGGGCCTCGAGGCGCACCGCCTTCGACGACCCCGGCTCGATCGTCACCTCGACGGGCGTCTCGATGCGGATGCGGGGGCGTAGCGGGCGCACGTCGATGCGCACCGTGACGGGGAACTCGAGGCCGTTCGCGACGTGGATCGGGATCGTCGGGGTGTTGCTCGCGACGAGGAGATCACCCGTGTCGACGATCGACACCGAGGAGAGGATCTCCCTCGAGCGGGCGAGGAAGGCGTCGGCGCGCTCCGACCACGCGGGGAGCGCCGTCTCCGCGACGGAGAGGGTCGTCAGCAGCTCGAGTCGCCGGGGCGCCAGGAGCAGCGCCGGGTCGTCGAGGATCGACGCGAACGCCCTCTCCTCCTCGAATGCGGCGAGGAGCGCGGGGGTGCGCTCGATCGCCGGCGAGACGTTCCCGTCGACGACGCTCGACCCGCCACCCTCCGACTCGAGCAGTGCGGAGAGCCGTGCGACGCTCGTGCCCGGCCGCGCGACGAGCGCCGCGTAGGTCTCGGCCAGTCCGTAGAAGCCGAACGCGCCCGCGCGGTCGAGCGTGAGCACCACGGATCGCCCGGGCCGCGCGGCCGCGAGTCCGTCGAGGGTCCTGGTGAGTCGGTCGAGCGCCGACTGGCGCGTCGTGTCGTCGATCGCGGCGCTCGCCTCCCGGAACAGCTCGGACGCGGCGGAGTGACCGACGAGCACGCGCATCCCGTCGATGTCGGCGCGGGCGCTCGCCGTCTCGGCGAGGTTCGCCGAACTCAGCAGCACTGCGTCGTAGCCGGCCGCGGAGTACTCGGCGAGGTCGGACGCGGCGGCCGTCCCCTCGGCGGGCCACGCGATCCGCCCGGCGGCGTCGGGCCAGGCGAGCAGATCGTCCGTCGTCGGGAGAGGCGGCGGTCCGTCCGGCTCCTGCGTCGACGTCGGCGTCGGGGTCGGGTTGGCCGTCGGGGTCGGGGTCGGGGCGGGGCCGAAGGCGCCCGGATCGATCGCGAAGTCGAGGTCGACGTCGGCGGCGAGGCGGAGGGCACCGGCGCGCGCGAGGGCGCTGAGGTCGGCGTCGGAGTAGGCGAGCAGGAACACCTCGTTCGACGCGCGCTCGAGCCGGGCGAGCCATTCGACGGCGGACTCGGGCGCCCCCGTGCCGAGCACGCGGATGGACGCCGCGATCATGGGGTCGAGCGCGATCGTGGCCGAGGTCGAGAGGGCCTCGTCGAGTTCGCGGGTGAGCACCCCGGCGGGCGAGGTCGCCGTCGCGAGGGCGTCGGCGTCGAGCAGTCCGCTCGACTCCATCCGCGCCGTGATCGGCACCACGACGCTCACCGTGAGCGGGGCGCCGTCCGCGGCGATCGACGCGGGGAGGGCGGATGCCGGCCCGGGCGCCGCGAAGGGGACGGCGAGCGGCGCGAGCAGCGCGAACAGAGCGGCGACGCCCGCGCCGCGACGACTCAGCGGCACGGCGCGACGCCTCGATCACGCGCGGCCGTCATGCCCCCGAGCCTAAACCGCGCGCCTCGGCCCGGGGGAGCGTCGCGGCCGGGATGACGAGAGAATGGACGGATGGACAGCGTCGCGGAGGCCATGGAGCGATTGCGCGAACTCGCGACCCGTCCCGCGGTCGCCGAACTCGCGACGCTCTTCCAGGCGGCGGGTCACGAGCTCGCGCTCGTCGGCGGCACCGTGCGCGACGCCTTCCTCGGTCGCGGACTCACGGGCGACGACATCGACCTCGACTTCACGACGTCGGCGACGCCGGATGAGACGGAGGCGATCCTCGCCCCGACCGGACGGACGCTGTGGGACACCGGCCGCCGCTTCGGCACGATCGGCGTGCGCATCGGCGGCTACGTGTGCGAGATCACGACGTACCGCAGCGACGCCTACGACGGCACGAGCCGCAAGCCCGACGTCGAGTTCGGCGACAGCCTGGAGGCCGACCTCGAGCGCCGCGACTTCACCGTCAACGCGATGGCGTTGCGCGTGCCCGACCTCAAGCTCGTCGACCCGACCGGCGGCTTCGACGACCTGCTCGCCCGTCGGCTGCGCACCCCCGGCGCACCGGAGGTGTCGTTCGGCGACGACCCGCTCCGCATGATGCGCGGCGCCCGCTTCCGCGCCCAGCTCGGTTTCGACCTCGACCCCGCGGCTTTCGAGGCGGCCCGGCGGATGGCGGGCACGCTCGACATCGTCGCCGCGGAGCGCCTCCAGCAGGAGCTCGCGAAGCTGCTCCTCGCCGACGAGCCGTCGGCCGGCATCCGGGTGCTCGTCGACACGGGCCTCGCCGACCTCGTGCTCCCCGAGGTGCCGGCGCTCCGGCTCGAGATCGACGAGCACGCGCGGCACAAGGACGTCTACGAGCACAGCCTCACCGCGCTCGACCAGGCGATCGCCCTCGAGCGGGAGCGCGGGCACGCCCCCGACCTGGTCCTGCGCCTCGCCGTGCTGCTGCACGACATCGGCAAGCCCGCGACGCGCGCCATCGAGCCGGGCGGCGGGGTGACCTTCCACCACCACGACGTGCTCGGCGCGCGGCNCGCGGCGAAGCGGCTTCGGGCCCTGCGCTTCGACAAGGCGACCATCGAGGCGGTGTCCGACCTCATCCGCCTGCACCTGCGCTTCTTCGGCTACTCCGAGAGCGCGTGGACGGATGCCGCGGTGCGACGGTACGTGCGCGACGCAGGGGAGAACCTCGAGCGGCTGCACATCCTCTCGCGCGCCGACGTCACGACGCGCAACCGGCGCAAGGCGGAGCGGCTCGCGTTCGCCTACGACGACCTGGAGGAGCGGATCGCGGCGCTCGCCGAGGAGGAGGAGCTCGCAGCCATCCGGCCCGACCTCGACGGCGAGGCGATCATGCGCATCCTCGACCTCAAGCCCGGACCGCTCGTCGGGGCGGCCTACAGGTTCCTGCTCGAGGCACGACTCGACTCCGGCCCGCTCGGGGCGGAGGAGGCCGAGCGCCGGCTGCGCGCGTGGTGGGCGGAGCAGCAGCACCCCCCGACTGGATAGCTTCGTCCGACTGGTCTACCCTTGACAGGTTGCCCGCACTCGCGGCGCGACACGTCATCACCCTCCTGCCGTAGACCGTCTACGGCCGCTGAGACCAGAGGAGGTGGGTTTGTGACGCACCAGTACGAACTGATGGTGATCCTCGATCCCGAGATCGATGAGCGCACCGTCGCCCCCAGCCTGGACAAGTTCCTCAACGTGATCCGCAACGACGGAGGCACGATCGAGAACGTCGACATCTGGGGCCGCCGTCGGCTGGCGTACGAGATCCAGAAGAAGTCCGAGGGCATCTACGCCGTCGTCAACTTCACCGCGAACTCCGCCGCCACCGTCGAGCTCGACCGCCAGCTGAAGCTGTCGGAGGCCGTGCTCCGCACGAAGGTGCTGCGCGCCGAGGAGGCCGTCGCCCGCGTCGCCGCTCACGCGGCCGACGAGGAGAAGAAGGCCGAGCGCAAGGCCGCCGCCGCCGCGAAGGCCCCGAAGGCCGCCGCCGACGAGACTCCCGCCGCCGACGAGGCGAAGGCCGAGTAATCGTGGCCGGCGAGACGATCATCACGGTGGTGGGCAACCTCACCGCCGACCCGGAGCTGCGCTACACGCAGAACGGCCTGGCCGTCGCCAACTTCACGATCGCGTCGACCCCGCGCACGTTCGATCGTGCGACGAACGACTGGAAGGACGGCGAGGCCCTGTTCCTCCGCGCGTCCTGCTGGCGTGAGTTCGCCGAGCACGTCGCCGGATCGCTGACGAAGGGCATGCGCGTCGTCGCGACGGGCCGCCTCAAGCAGCGCTCCTACGACGACCGCGACGGCAACAAGCGCACGGCGATCGAGCTGGAGGTCGACGAGATCGGCCCGTCGCTCCGCTACGCGACCGCGCAGGTGACCCGCGCGTCCGGCGGTGGCGGCGGTGGACGCCAGCAGGTGTCCGCGGCCGACGACGCCTGGGCGCCGAGCGGTCCGCAGGGCGGCTCCGACGACGTCTGGAACACGCCCGGCAACTACAACGACGAGACCCCGTTCTGAGCACGCGCTCGAACGACGACTGAATAAGGAACAGCAATGGCTGGCAAGAGCAGCAGCGGCGGCGACCGCCGCAAGCGCGGGCCCAAGGGCGGCAAGAACGCCGCTCCCGCGAAGAGCATCAAGGTGGGCGTGATCGACTACAAGGACGTCGCCACGCTCCGCAAGTTCATCTCCGAGCGCGGCAAGATCCGCGCCCGGC
>Ga0065721_10005345_pt1 | contig 16157 bp, 24 predicted proteins | sample Mesricmetagenome_FD_59108 | JGI IMG/M metagenome (GOLD analysis project Ga0065721, IMG submission 59108) | Mesophilic microbial community from rice straw/compost enrichment Sample: eDNA_1 v2 (version 2) | ecosystem: Engineered > Solid waste > Grass > Composting > Bioreactor | place: USA: Davis... | reverse complement strand
TCACGAGCAGCGGCGCACACCAAGCGTTCGACCACGCCAAAACGGAAAACCCCATAGCGCAGTGCACGCGGACCGCGGGTTCCTGCATGGGTGGCTTTGCGACGCCAAACGGCATCCCAAACCCTTCACCATTGCGGTCGTCACGCGGTTCAGGACGACTTCTTGAAAGCTGCCGTCCCCAGTCGCGACGCGGGCGTCTCGATGCTGATTGAGCCACGCTTACCGGCGTCCACCCAGCGAGAGGCATAGCGGGCTGGTAGTCTGATGGGGAGCTGGCATGGCGATCCGCTCGAAGTTCGAACTGACGGTCGATTTCGAGTATTTCTGGGACAGGCTGAGTTATGGCGATAGCACAAGGACGGTCGTCTCCTGCGGCCAGCTAGCTATTTTCCGCTTACGACAGCGTGATTCCTCGGGTGCGACGCTCACCTGGATATTGGCGAGTTCGGCAAGCCACAGCGATCTATCAAGCTGGACTGGTGCCTGATTTGGATTGACCGAGACTTTGCAGTCCTCCACTGTGACGTCGAAATATTTATAGTTGGGGGACTATGAGAAAGAGGTCAGTTCTTGCCTATGCCGCTGCGGGCGTAGGCAGTGCGGCACTCGCCGGATTCGGGCTGGGAATTGGGCGTGACGCCTGGCGATACACCAAGAAAAATTATCTTGCGATAGTCGTTCTCATCGCCTTGTTCGCTTCATTGAGCTTGCCATTTCTCGGCGCACGCAATCTCGTCAGAGGCTATCCTCAACGTTCGGCGGTTGTAGCCGTCATAGGCTTTGTCGGATCATTGGTGCTCGTCGTCCTTGGGGCTGCAATAGCCTTCGGGTTGTCCCTCGTCGCGTTCGCCATGCTGTCAGACCAGCCTCAGGCCGAAATAGGAGCCATGGCGGTAGTAGTATCGGTCTTCTCGACCGCGGTCGCCCTCGCTCTTGGCTTGATAGTCGGATTGTTCCAGCGCCCAGGACGGCTCAGGCGTTTCACCATCGCTGAGGCCAACGAGGAATTCTTGGACGAGCTCGGGTTTCGCGAGACCGGTGAGCAGGAAATCACCCATTACGACGCGGAGGGCAACGCGCTGCGGCTGCTGGAACGTGCCAAGGATGCGATGGTCTTCCTCGCGGTCGGGCGTCGAAGCAAGCGCGCTTATATCGAACTCGATAAAAACGGCCTCATGACGGGTTATACGGGCGTCATCGGCATCAACGAACCCCGAATCTACAAGGCTGCATAGATGACGAAGATCAGACCTTCCTACGTATTCCTTGCTCTCGCGATCCTTCTGATTTTCGTGAATCCCTTGGCCACGGTCGCGGCCAGTTACAATCAGGAATCCTCGCTGGTTGCCGCTGGAGTTTACACCAGCTATCGGGTAATCAGCCGATTGGTCTCGATGGTGGCAGAAACTCAGATCGAGGCCAGCGCTGTTGTGGCCTCTGTGACCTTCATGCCAGGCAAGACGCTGCAATCGCTTCTCGACACGCTCCAACGCTTCGGCGACATGATGTTCCCGCTGATGATCGTGTCGGGTGTGCTGGGCGTCATCATCGTGCCTGTCGCCAAATTAGGTGCCGGATCGGCGGCGTTGGGGCTGATCATCCATTTAGCACTAGGGCATGTGGAGAGGATCAGTGGCGCCTTCCGTGCCCAATTGCAGCGACTGGCCAACGGTCTCGTCAGCATAGGCATTCTGATTGCGTTGATTATACCGGGCGCATACGCCGTGGGTTATCTCTTCGGTGAGTCCATCACCGGCCCATCCTGGAGCCGTGCGGTGGCGGCGTTCGAATCTTTCTCGTCCGAAGTCGCCGAGGCAGAGGGACAGATGATCGACCTGGCTTCCATCGAGGAGGAGGTCGTTGAGGAGGTCCCGGCTGATGGCGAGGAACTCGCGGGGGAGGGGATATTCTCCACTGTTCTCGACGGCATCACGTCCGGAGCCAGCTCGGTTGCAAGCGCGACGACGGGAGCATTCTCGAACGTCGTAGGCGGAGCTGGCAACCTTGGCGGCCAGGCCTGGGACCTGATCGCAAAAATCCCTGAATTCACCAGTCGGGTCGGTGAGATCGTATCCGCGTCCTTCGAATTTCTGATCGCGTATCTGATCAAGACTATCGTATTGCCCATGCTGATCGCTGGACTGGCCATTCTCCTTTGGAGACGAATAGGAGTGACCGATCATTTGCCCCTGCAGTTCCATGAGGTGAAGCAGGTTCCCGCTTCGGAGGCCGCGGATGTATAGAATTGACCGCAGCGCCAACGCCATCTCCTCGCTGCAGGAAAGGTCGTTCTCCTCACTGGGTTTCCGCGAACGTGACCACCTCCAGGAATGGATCGCGAAGAATCCGTCTGTCCTGGGCGAGGACCTGCTGATCATTCAGAAGGAATTCGCCGGGTTCTCCGATACGTATGAACGCCTGGATCTGCTCGCCCTCGACAAGCAAGGCGCGCTCGTCATCATCGAAAACAAGCTCGACGATGCAGGGAAGGACGTGACGTGGCAGGCGCTGAAATATGCTTCCTACTGCTCAGGGCTGTCGCGAGATGGCATCCGCACCATCTTCCAAGAGTATCTGACGAAGACCGAGCCTGGGACGTCGGCCGAGGAGCGACTCCTCGAATTCTTCGAAGTGGACGACTTCCAGGATCTCCGGCTCAATCAAGGAGTTACGCAGCGGATCATCCTGGTTGCGGCGCGCTTCAGGAAGGAGGTAACCTCGACCGTCCTGTGGTTGATAAACTATAATGTCCGCTTGCAGTGCTTCCGAGCAACCGTCTATTCCCAGGGCGAGGACCTGTTCCTCAGCGTCGATCAGATCATTCCCACGAAGGAAGCCGAAGAATACATGATCGGCCTAGCGGTGAAGGCCCAGGATGAGATCGTTGGGGCCGAGGCCCAGGCGGAGCGCCATGGCATTCGATTGCGCTTCTGGACCCGCCTGCTCGCCGTCATGAATGAGAAGAACAACACATTCGCCAATATCTCCCCTCAGAAATTCAACTGGATCACGGCCGGATCGGGCATGCGAGGGATTGGGCTCAATTTCTCGGCCACGCGGACGTATGGACGGGCCGAGATTTATATCGACCGAGGCGATCGGGAGGAGAACAAGCTGATCTTCGATACATTGTATGAGAATCGCGAGGAGATCGAGCGCTTGGCTGGATCGGAGATCGGCTGGGAACGCCTCGATGATAAGCGGGGCAGTCGACTGAAGATTGAGAGTGGAGAATTCAATTCTTTCGACGAGGACAAGTGGGACGAGATGATTGAGTATATGACTGATGCAATGGTTCGTCTCGAACGTGCTTTGGAGCCCCAGATGACCCGCATTCGCGGACTGGTGCGGTAGGAGTGCTTCTTGAACCTCTCCTCTTTTTCGTCACGGCACTGGCATAGGTCGGCCATCCTAAGTGGGTTGACCTTGCGATCTAATCCTCCCGCCAGCGAAATATGCCCGACAAGATACGTATAATCGGCGTAACGGCGTTCGCCCAACGAGGGGCATAGCGGGCTGGTAACCCGATATGGCAACACACAGCTTACCCGATGGTCATCAACCCCGCCAGCGGGCACCGTAGGGGCAGCAAGAATGCAGGTTGGTGCGCGCTAGCGGGATCGGATATCCCCCGAACTCGTCGAGAAATTCCACAACCTGCCAGTTGCGAACGTTAGCGATTGCATGTCCCGCCTCACCGCCGGCGGAGTTAGCCTGCAGCGCATGCACCGAACGGGCTATCTCGCGGGACCTGCACTGACAGTCAAAGTCCCACCCGGCGATAACCTCATGCTGCATCACGCCATCGACATCGCTCAGCGTGGCGATGTGATAGTCGTTGACGGTGGGGCGGTGGTGACTAACGCGCTCATGGGCGAACTGATGATGCGCTCGGCAATCGCAAAAGGCGTGGCCGGATTTGTCATCAATGGCGCCATAACAGGTGCACTTGCGCGGAGCTAGGTGGGGCGTCCATCTCTTAAACATTCCACATCCGAGGGCTTTCGGGGTTCCAGTGAGCGGATGAACCCTTTCTTTTCCGTGAGGCGGCGGGCGCAAACATCGCGTTGAACACCTTTCGGCCCCCAACTCGCCAATCTTCGAACGTCAGCTTTTCCTATCGGGTGATCCAGAAGCCGACAGTCTGCATTCCACCCCTTCACCGCCACTACCGTCCATCCTGAATTTTGGCGCCTGCAATATTTTGGACCGAATGTCAATATGCTATTGACATTCGAAAAAATACACGACCACACTTCTTCAAATCGGCGCCTAGCAGCTGATCAAAACAAAGACCGCACAAGCGGCTTTTCACCAAACACCACGGATCAGAAAATGAAACCTGCTTTGACTGCGGGCGCTTTCGCGCCTGCAAATGACAATGCGCCTTCACTTTGGAAGGCCATTACCGACCATTCGCGCCTTGTGGACGAGGAGCGGCAAACAGAACTTCGCCGAGAACATATCATCCGCCGTGCGCAGGCGTTTACCTGGACTGTGCCTGCGAACGACAACCAAGCTTGGCCGCTACTCCAATCGCTCAGAAAAGACGGAAATGCTTCTCTTGTGCCTGTTGCTGAGAGGTACCGGGCGCTTTGGGAAAAGGCCAACCTCGAGCCATTGAAAGGCACCGATCCGGAGGCCGACATTTTCCGCATCGTGATGAAGCCTGCCAATAAAGCGGACCCTGATGGCCGGACTAAAGGTGTGCTTGTGACTAGCCATGCCGCAGGCATCAGAACTGGCGGCAAGCGAAGCCGCCTGCAGGCCTCAGAAAAAATCAGAGACGACGCCGGCCCAAATCCCACCCGTCCAGGGACCGCAAGAACAAAGACCTGGCGAGGCGAAGACATAATGGCGAGCTGGATTGACGCCAATCGCGATCTAGACCGGCTGCGTTGTGCGCTAGGTGCCGTCACAGAGGCCTTCGAGGAGGCGGTTTGCTACGGCGCCACCTTGACCGAAATTGGCCGCTCTCGTGGCGCTGGCCAGTCAGCTCCCGGGGCTGGGAAACTATTGGTGATGCTGGGACTCGAAGTTGTGCAAGCGGAGTTTGCGCGCATGGACCGCGATAGAAAACGCTGTGCCTAGAGTCTTATAAGTAATTGCCTGCCAGGAGGGTGAATAAGGGAAGGCGCGTAGCTGTCTTCTGCTCAACAGGTGGTCACTGGCCTCGGCGAAAGCCGGGGCTTTTTATTTGGTGCCCATACTCCCAAAATCTAGCAATTTCGAAAGGGACACAATGTGCCCACTCTGAAACAGGCTCTGGCTGCAATCGAGCGGCACGTGGGCTTTCCAATTTCCCGCGGCCGCACCGTGGCGCAACGGCTGCAGGAGGCCGGTTTAATTGAGCGCGGCGCTCCCGGCGTTGCGCCCCATATTTCTCCTGACGGATTCGTTGCGCTGCTAATCGCTCTCGCGGCGAACAAGACCCTTGCCCAGGCCGGCGCGGCCGTGACGACCTATCTTGAAGCCATGCCGGGTGGCGTGTCTCTTGCCGAGGCCCCGGCGTCGGTCGTGCGTCTCCGAAGTGAGCTGCTAGCGCTGGTCGATGCTGCGCTAGAATTTCCGGAAGACCTGGCCGACCTCTCCATCGAAGTGGTCGCCTCCTGGCCGGAAGTGGTCATTCGCCACCTTAGCCGCACGACGCGATTTGTTCCGGTCGGCGCCAACGCCTCCCACTGGCAGGCCGCTGGCCACCGCACGTCCACAACCATCTCTGGCGCTGCATTCCGCGATTGCGCGCGCGCCCTTTTCAAAGGAACCCGCTGATGGGCTTGCTCAAAAAGATTACACCCGCTCCATTCGCCGTTCCAACACTTGCGGATAGCGATCCTGACTATCGTGAACGCATCGAGAGGTTGGCTGGCCTGCAGGACGCCCTGACGGAACTCGCCCAAGAGCGACGACGCCTAGAGCGGGAAATCTCCGAAACTCCAGCGCCGGCCGTACGCGCTAGCGTAGCCGCTCTGCTTGGTGACGATAAAGTCGACGCGCGAACAGCGTTGCTGGCACGCTTGGCAGAAGTCCGCCGATCCATCACCGACCATGAGACGGCTGTCGAACTGCAACGCCGGCGTGTCGAAGAAGCTCGCGGCCGTGCCTCCTCGATTGTGCGTGAGAAGGTCAAACCCGAGTACGGGAAGCGCGTGGCCGCACTCACTGAGGCGCTGGAACGCGCCCACGCAGCACGCATGTCCCTTCGAGAGTTGGTCGACGAGATGGAAGTTGACGGCTGCTCCTGGGCAGCTTTGGGCGTGTTCGAACCGTCGTTCCTCGGTGATCGGGAAGACGGCCATGTTCATCGGTTTGTCAGAGAAGCAAAGGCCGCTGGATATGTCTGAAATGGAGACCCGGATGGAACGCGCGGATACCCGTTTCCGCCGGCGTGGTAGTGAGCGGCGCATCAAGGTGCCTGGAAAGAACGAATACTACGGAAACGACGATCCCAACGAGATCGCTCGCGCACTGCGGGCGCAGTCGGAGCTTGGGGCGATGGAGAGGAAACTTGCCACGAATTAGCGGCTATGCGGCGCGGTTTGGCGACGTCACAACGATTGCCGGGGAGTTTCGGGAGCGGCTACAGAAAGGCGCTTTCGCCCGTACTTTGCGTGAGCAGCCAGACGTCGTGATGCTGCTCGATCATGACTCCGGTCGTGTACTGGGCAGGACTTCTGCGGGCACTCTTGAGCTCCGGGAGGACGCCGTTGGCCTCTACTTCAATCTAGACGTCGATGAGTCGACACCCGAAGGTCAGACGGCTTTGGGCACGATAACCCGGCGCGACGTCAGCGGCTGCAGTTTCGGTTTTCGAGTTCGTGCGGAGCATTGGGACGACGGCGGCCGCCGGCTGCCGTTGAGGACGATCACGGACGTTGACCTTTTCGAAATCACCGCAACGGCTTTTCCGGCCTACCCAACCACAAGTGCCGCGCTGGTCGGCTCTACCAGCGACAAGTCACACAACGCCCGAAACGCTTCCCGACGACGCGCCGAAGCCGCGATGCGGCGGCGCGGAATTGCGTTGCGATAGTGCGGCGGGAGGGGGCGAGCAGTGCACGCGCTGGAACCTGGACACAGTCGAACGCGTGTATTCCCGCAGCAAAACCAGAGGCAAAAGCTCGGACCACTGTGTCACTTGACGACGCGACAATCTCACGCATTCTCCAGGGTAACAGAGGAGGGTTCGTTGAGAATCGTATTGTCCAATTTGCTGCACTATGTGAAGGCAATCGTGCTCGACGACTGGAAAGGTCGATTGGTGCTTGGCGGTGTGATTATTGCCGGCGCCACAACGCTGCTGACCTACTTCTTCATCCCCGATGCGACGAACGTTCAGACGTTTTTCGGCGCGGCGTTTGCGTCTTGGCTAAGTGGGTTCTTTCTCTTCATCATAACGGGTTTGATTATTGCTGTAGTGACGCTCGTCAGGCCTGACCAGGAGTTGTTTGAAGCGAGGGCTAGGAACCTGCTGCAGAGACAAACCGGCCCGCACGTGGACTACATTATTGGGAAGTTGCACGACCTATTCGAGCCCTACTGCGAATCCAACACGAGGGTTCTCAATGTGGTTGACTACGATCCGGCGACCAAGATGTTTTTGGTTATCCAGGAAACCGAAATCACGTTCAGGAGTTACCTTGTTGATATACCAGTGACTTTTCAGTCTAGAATAGGTTACGTTAACGGATCCCCGTCACCCGATAATCGGCGGAAGTGCTGCTTGTCTCACCTTAAGGTTGACGGAAAATCCGTAGGCGATACGGAGGAATTCGAGACGCAAGTTATCCGGTCATTTGAAATGCAGGTCCTGCCAAATTCGCTCTGCAAGGTGGAACATCGAATAACTTTCTGGGTGAAAGAAGCGGACGAGGCAAACCGGCAGCTCGTCAAGAGGTTCACACGGAACATGGGAGTGACCATCCACAACCATTTACCGACGCAAAAGATCCTCGTTGAGCAACCTAGCGCAACGGATCTGAATCGCGATATAAGTCCTGGAGAACGTGCTCAGGTCGTTAACCTCAAAGAAATGCGACCTAGCAAGAATGAAGACGAATATGCATTCGATTTCCGGCTGAAAATCGCTTGATTTCCGTGGGAGAAGTCCCATTTTTGGAGAGAAGGAGAGTACGATGAACCGCGGTGACGACATCGGCGCTTAGCTAGCGCTTAGAGCTTCCAACTCTATGGCCTCGGGTTCACTCCCGGGGCCTTTCGATTTTTTGATCCTACGCCTCCACTCGACGAAAACCCGCCCCACCCGGCGGGTTTTTTCATACCCGGCGCGACCACCGCAGCCGAAGGAAACCCCACATGAACACATCCGAAAAAGTGACGGTCCAACTGATCGTCGCTGCCGACGGCGCCTTGCGCGCCTTAGACCAATTTGACTCCAAAATGACCGGCGCCGGCCAAGCCACCGGCAAGACCGGTGCAGCCGTCGACGCCATGACTCGCCAACTGGAGCGCATGCGGAAAGCACAAGAGGCAGGTATTCCAGTCCTGAAGGCTCGCGCCGCTGCCCTATCCTATGAAGAGCGCGCCCTTAACAGCGTTCTGGGCAAGGCAGACGCCGTGGCCAAGGCTCGCATTGCCGCGGAACGCGACATGAGCCGCGCGGCTGCAGCACAGGCGCGGAAGGGGGCATAGGGCGTACGCAGAACCAATCGCCCGCGCCTAGACTGCCGCCCAATCATTAACAACCACACTTGCCCCGGCCGACACCGGGGCTTTTTCTTATGGAGGTCGTATGCCTGACCAGGAACAAGACACCATCATCATCGAAGACCTGGAGGAGATCACCACCCTGGGCGATACCTCGGTGACTATCCTTGAGGATGGCACCCTGATCGTGAGCGAGCCAGATGACGAATAGAGTTGTCGTGGGTCCATTGCCAGGAGGCGGCGCCGGCATTCGCGTTTCGCGGCCCGGCTGCGACGCTCTGGACGCTGGTTTGCAGCCCAAGCAAGTGGCTTTCGACAGCCGTTGGAACCGCGCTGGTCGCGTCCATATGACCGGCGTGGTGACCGGCGACAGCACAGTCTACTTCGGCAAGACCTTCTCGACCTGCCCGCTGGTCTATCTGGTCTTCACCGATGCCCAAGGCCGCTATCGAAACCATCGCTTCTATGGTGGCGAGGGGCTCGGCGCCATTCGCACTTACACCGACCGAGTGGTGTTTGACCTGGTGGCCGATTTCTATCCGGCAACATACATGGTGGTGACCATATGACCCAGCGCATTGTCGTCGGCAATCGAGGAGGCACCAGTGGCGTCTGGGTATCGAAGCCAGGCGCGGATGCCCTCACGGCAAGCGAAGATGATATGCTCCTGTCCACGGAAGTGCCGTGAATGCAGATCGTGGCCAGTGGCGTGATCTATGGCCCATCGAACTTCACCGACTACGACTTCACCGTCCCCGACCTTGGCTTCAGCCCCATCGTACTTCTGGGTGGCTCCCACGCCTGTGCCTACTCCTTCCCCAACGCCACAACGCTGCGCATCCGGGTTTTGAACAACGCCTATGGCGCCGGCGGGAACAACATCACCTGGGCGGTGACCAACCAAAGGATATTGCACTGATGACCCGGCGCATGGTCTTCGACAGTTCGGGTTTCAAGGTGTCAAAGCCGGGCTATGACGTGCTCACGGCCGGCCCGGCCAATCTGCAGTTTTCATCCGACTTCGGCCAGTTGGCCCACTTCCAGACAGGTGAACTGGACTGCAATTGGAACGAGAGCCCATTCCGAACCTACAGCTTCGCCAAGACCTTCCCATCGCCCCCGATCGTGCATCTGCAGCAGGTCAATGCGAGCAATGATGTGTGGGAGGCGGGTGCCGCCGGTCACCTCTATTGGGAGTTTCGGCAAACATACACCGACCTGGGTGGCACGACCTATTACCCGCTGCACGTCGTCAATGCCTACGTGACCGCTTCGGCGATCATGATCCAGTCGCTCTACACCGACAGTCCCGCGATCCATCCTCCGCTCTACCGCCTTCGGTACACGGTGATGGACTACAACCTATGAGAGGGGTACCGCCTACCCCTCCCCAGCATAGGGCACGTCCTGGTCCCAATCCGGCGCGTCGCTTTCGGCGATACCCTCGGCAAGGGCGTGGGAGTCGGAATCAAAACTTGGTCAGAGGGCATCTACAAGCGGCCTTCCCCCGAGAAAGTCGCTGAGCTGGCCGCCACCCACGGTCTGGCAGCCTGCTGCGAGCGCTGGTTTTTCATTCCGACAGAATCGCTCAAGCACCTCATTGTCGAAGGCAACCGTCGCCGGCGGCGTGCCCAGGCTGCGGCTGCGGCCTAGATCTGCCTCTAGCGGCGCAGACGGCAATCGGCAAGTATCCTCTCTATTGGAGGGGCTGCCATGAATGATCAGAACACCGCCGACGCGTGGGAGTACAGAAAGCTTGCTAGCCAACATCTGGCAATCGCCAAGGGAGTGGCGATGAATGACGGCGCGCCCATCCCGTCATACTACGCTCTGGAGCTGAGGCGCACGATCGAGGCGTATTGCTACAGCCTGCTGTGCACATATAGGCCGGAAATGTCTGCGGCCGATCTAGAGACCTGGCAGCCACATCAAGTGATCAGGGCCCTTCGTGGGATCGATCCGGATGCAGACAAGTCGAAAAAACTACAGTTCGAGAATACGGACGGCACATACTACGATGTGGGCACTGACCACCGGCTGGGCTATCGCTGGATCAGCGAAAACTACAATCGACTATCGTCGATCCTGCATGTGCCGATAGTGGCAAAGATGAAAGAGCCACCTCGGTCGCCCGAGGAAATCCGCGCCATATGCGATGCGATCGCCGAAGATCTCGAATTCATTCTCTCGCAAGAAAGGTGGAATTTCGTCATTGGCGTTTTCTGCCACATAAAGTGTCGATGCGGTTTCACGATGCGCAGGAGGCCGGAAAATCTTGAGCCTGGCGGTCGCATCATATGCGCAATGTGCTCCAACGTTTACGCCATCGATGCGATAGAGGACGGAAAGGTGTACACCAGCATCTGCTGGCACCGTTTCGTTTGCCAACACTGCGGAACCCACAATGGCTATCAGGAGCGCGAAGGCGTCAGTGACTTTCTCGTCAGGTGCCGCAATCCGGATTGCCGCGAGCCCGCCCAGTTCTTCAAGGCCTGGGCGTGGAGACAGGCAAAGTTGCCGGGCACAATGCCTGAAGCGGAGGTGCCTATCGCCTTCGACCCCGACGTAATCCTTGAGGATCCCGCATAAGGGACCTCAATACTTGGAGGTCTTGGCCGTCGGGAGCAGCTTCGAGACGGAAGCGAAAAGAGCATCGTTGAAATCCGCCGTCGGGTAGTCGCGGCACCAATTGTCGATGATTGTGAGCACGTTCACGACCATCGTTTGGCCTCGCACGCCGTCAAGCAGATCATACACGCCGGGCGTGGAAGCGTTGTAGTGAGTGTAGTAACCAAAGGCGTAGCTTGTGAACGGGTTCATCATATTGATCCCTTTCGATGTCGACAGGCCTGCGATCCGGGCCTCAGCCAGGGCGTTCTGATAAGCAGCGCAAGACACCTGCCCCACGCCGCCAGCAGTCATGTATCCGTCCTCTGTGAAGGCGGATACGCTCACCGCCGTCGCCAGTGTGATGGCCATCGCCGCTACCAATGTGCGCATGAATCCCCCCATTTTTCCGGCACTTTGCCAGCGTCAGGGGTTGCCCGCAACTCGCCGGCAACTCTCCGAGACACGCCCGCAACCCCTGAAGCCGCAGAAACCGAAAAAGGTTATCAGCTTCAATGGATTGCGGGCGGTCGTTTTCACACCTCTACAACGAGCTCCTCACGCCATCCCGTTTTCTCTGCCCAATCCGGCCGCCGATACCCCCTGGGATTGCAGAGAACACGGGTGTTTCCGACGCGATAATCCGCGGCCGAATGCACATGCCCGTGCACCCACAATTCGGGCTGATATCGCCACAGAACGTCACTGAGATCGCTGGCGAATGCGCCGGCCGATTCATGCAGCCTCTCGCCCGCCGGCAGCGACATCGCCGACGGCGCATGATGCGTGACGACGATCGTCGGGCCGGCATGCGGTTGCGCGAGCACGCGCTCGATCGCGGACCGGTGCCGGAATGCCGTCGACGGAATTCGCTGTGCCGAAGCGGCTGACGAGCGACAAATCGACTTCGACCTCCAGCGTGAGATCGCGGAATCGCTTTGCTTGATCGAGTTCGAGCATGGGCAGCCGATCGGGTTCCGACGCAACACGACAATCCAGTCTGCAGTCGGTTTCGTCCGCGGTTACAAGCCGGAGGCGCTGGCTGGATTGATCACACAGGCCGATCGCAGCGTTATCGTCTCGCCGTCATCGCTGGGCAGCTACATCCCCAAGAAGAACGACGAGTTCGTCACCAATGGAGCGCTGGGAACTGTGCAGGCCGTCGAAGACGTTCGGATCGGTGACACGGTGGTCAGATACAACCTAACGGTGCGAATGACGTGATTTACAATCATATTCTTGCGAAACTAGCACATCGCATAATAACGCATAAAGTATCGAGAAACGCATAATTTCGAATACTTGCTTATGTCTGTTGACTCAATCAATTGAGTCGCGCAATATCGGCCCCAGAAACGAACAGGAGCACGCAATGACTGCTGAATTTGAGACTATGGGTGATATCGTTACTGTCGAGCTGACCACACCAGCGCCGGAAGACGCCACTCTGGGCGATGTCCGAACTCTCTTCATTGGGCAGGGAACGGACTCGCTGGCGATTGCCGCCGATGATGTACCGGCGTTGATCGAGGCGCTCCAGGCGGTTGTGGACGCCTAAGCAGTTTCGCCGGTTCTGCCAATCGCCTTGTGCTACCCTTGGAACACTCGCGGAACCGGCGAATCCTTTTCACCACCGAGGCCGGCCCTACGGGGCTGGTCTTAGGTGAGTGGGGTGGTGACCTTGATCAGCCACTGCCAATTTTCGTATCGGTCGCCACTCTGCCGAATGTGGGTGTAACCTTTGAGGGATGACCAACTGCGGTGCCCGCTTACGGCGGCGACGTGCGGGATATTCAGACCCATCTCGAACAGCCGAGAGACGCCTTCATGCCGGAGGTCGTGGAAATGCAAGTCCTCGATACCTAGAAGCTTGCAAGCCCTAGTGAATGCCGCGCTGATCGCGTCGGTCGAGTAAGGGAAAATCTCTGCACGGTTCCCCTTGGGCATAGCCTTGATAATCTGGACCGCCTGATCTGGCAGGTCACACCAGATGTCGTTTCCGATCTTTGCCCCAGGGTTTTTCATGTCGCGCACTAGGACTCGTTTGTTCTCTTCCTCGAAGTCTTCCCACCGTATGCGCGTGATTTCTTCCTGGCGTCTGGTGGAGAATAGGGCGAACGCCACGATGTAAGTCATGGGGTTGCTGTCAGGACGCTTGGAGCGAACGCTTTCAAAATGCGTCATAAGTTGGTCCAGTTCGTCCATGGTGGGGCGCCGGGTGCGCTTCTTGCTCTTGCCCGTCAAACCCAAACGGCTCGACACTTTGATCGCGTCCTGCATCGCTTGCTGGTCGAGAGGGTAGCCCCACGCTGGCTTAGCAATGGCGAACACGGCTCCCAAGTGCGACAGGTAGTTCGACACTGTTTGAGGTTTTCGCGTCTTTCCTAGCTGCTCGCCAAACGCGACGATGTCCAAGCTGGTGATCGCTCCGCAGTCCATGTTTGCGATGTCGTAATCCTTGATGCTCCTGAGCACCTGAGCTTTAGTCCTGCCAATGGCCTTTAGCGATGTCTCGACGTACTTGTCGATTGCGTCGGCCAGTGTACCGCTGGGGTTCTTTGCCCGCTCTAGTGCGCCCGGTTCAGAAAGCTCCGTTTCCCTTCGCTTAATCCAAGCCTCGGCGGCGGCCTTGCGATCAAAGGTTTGAGCCTGCCGGTGGACGATCTTGCCGCCGCGCTTTATTACGATCTGAGCAGTGTGCCCGGTGGAGCCGTCTTTGCGTTTGCGTGAAACGATGGTGCCCATGGTACGACATGCCCTCCCTTGTGGTACGACAATGTAGTACCGGGTACGACAAAACAGTCAAGAATGAGCCTGAATGGGCTCATATGAGCAGGATCGATGAGCGGGAAAAGTCCAGCAAATCCGGGGAGAGCGAGCATAAACAAGGCTCGGAAATTCTCGGTCGCACCGATGATGGACTGGACGGACCGGCACTGCCGCTACCTCCATCGCCTGCTCACGCGCCATGGCCTGCTGTTTACCGAGATGGTCAACTCCGGCGCGATCGTTCATGGCGATGCCGAGCGGCATTTGCGNTTTNACGAGAGCGAACATCCCGTGGCGCTGCAGCTTGGCGGTTCCGANCCTGCAGAGCTGGCGGCAGCCNGCCGGATNGCGGCGGGTTTTGGCTATGACGAGATCAATCTCAACGTCGGTTGCCCGTCGGACCGCGTCCAGTCCGGACGCTTCGGGGCCTGCCTCATGGCCGAGCCCGATCTGGTGGCCGACTGTGTGCGCGCCATGCGTGACGCCACGGCCATCCCGGTTACCGTCAAATGCCGCATTGGCATTGACGATCAGGATACCGAGGAAAGCCTCGACCGCTTTGCCGATGCCATGGTCGGGGCGGGGGTGGACGCGCTCTATGTGCATGCACGCAAGGCCTGGCTTCAGGGCCTGAGCCCCAAGGAAAACCGCACCATCCCGCCGCTCGATTATCCCCGCGTCTATCGCTTGGCAAAGCGGCTGGCGCCGCTTCCTTCTGCCATTAATGGCGGCATCGATACGCTTGAGCAGGCCCAGGAACACCTCGAGCACATGGATGGCGTCATGCTCGGCCGCGCGGCCTATCACAATCCAATGCTGCTGGCCGAGGTTGACGCGCGCATCTTTGGCGACGACCACGCCGTGCCCGACCTGTCGGCCATTATGGCGACCATGGCTGACTATGCCGAAGGCCAGCGGTCCCAGGGTGTCCGGCTGAACAATATCGCGCGCCACATGCTGGGTCTGTGCAATGGCCGTCCCGGCGCCCGCCAGTTCCGCCAGATCATGAGCGTCGATGCCTGCAAGCCCAATGCAGGGCCCGAAGTGTTCATGCGCGCCCTGGCTGCGGTCGAGGACCGGGCAGTGCCCGCCGCCGTCTAGTCCGCCAGTTCCAGCGCGTTCTGCATCACGCTGTAGCGGCTGAGAGTTTCAAGAAACGTCATGCCGAGAAGGCTCGTATCCATCGCGCCCTTCTCGGTTACGAAAGCCACGATCCGCCGCCGTACTATGCCGCCCACCTCGATGCTGTCGAGCCGCGTGCGGGCGGCCATGCCCTGCCCATTGGCCGTGGATACCGGTACGGTATAGCGCAGATTGTCCACATCCACCCCCGCCGCTCGTGCGTCCTCGACCGTCAGCACCACCGCGCTGGCGCCGGTATCGAAGATCATTGGGGTCGTATGCCCGTTGATGGTGGCATTCACCTCGAAGTGGCCGCTCATCGCCCGGCGGAAGGTTGCGGTACCCGCCTCGCTATCGATCAGGGCGACATTGGGCTGGAATTCGCCTGCCACCCGGTTGACCACGCCGAGCAGCTCATCGCGATAGGCATAGGTCACCATCGCTACGGCGAAGAGCCCGGCCCACAAGAGCAATCCCCCCACCAGCTCCGACGCCCTGTGCCGGCGGCTGAACGCTCCACCGGCAAAGATGATGAGCAGCACGAGGAGCGGGATCACTTGCGCGGTCTGCATCTGTGTCAGGCCGACCAGGCTGCCGGCGTCGGCACTGATCAACAGCGCCAGGCCCGCAGCCACCAGCAAAGCGATACCGATGAACATCATGCCTGTATCCCATAGCCGCGCACCATGTCGATTAAGGAAACCTTGGCGGCGTTTTCAAGGCGCTCACGCAAAGATCAGGAGCACGGTGAGGACGGCAATCTCGCCCAGCGCGCCAGCTGCGCCGATGAGGTCGCCCGTCTGCCCGCCCACCAGCCGCCGGCACAGCGCAGCCCAGCCCGCGGTAATCACACCGGCAACAACAATGGCCAGTACGACCCTCAGAAGGCTGGACGCCGGAGCGCCGATCACAAACACCAGCAGGGCCGCAAAACATGCCCCGACCAGGAAACGCGATAGCGGCAGGCTGCCCGCCGTTGCCGCCGCGCCATC
>Ga0065721_10051135_pt1 | contig 16160 bp, 19 predicted proteins | sample Mesricmetagenome_FD_59108 | JGI IMG/M metagenome (GOLD analysis project Ga0065721, IMG submission 59108) | Mesophilic microbial community from rice straw/compost enrichment Sample: eDNA_1 v2 (version 2) | ecosystem: Engineered > Solid waste > Grass > Composting > Bioreactor | place: USA: Davis... | reverse complement strand
CTCGGCGTATTCGCTGAGTTCGAGACGAACCTTCGTAGAGAAAGACAGATGGAAGGCATCGCGGCAGCAAAAAGCAGAGGGGTCTACAAAGGCAGGAAGCCTCATGTTGATGTTGCCGAGATCCGCCGACTAAAATCTGACGGGATGGGACCAACGGAAATTGCCAAGACGCTGAACATAGGTCGGGCAAGCGTTTATCGCGCCCTTAGAGAAGCCCCATCATCGTAGGGCAAGAAGGCGGCTTCGCGCCAACAGCGGACATTGCAGTCCAGCGCATACGGCTGCGTTGCGGCAATTTCTAAAGCGAGCCGAACGCGGCGATTCCTGCCCCAGGATCACAGGTTGACCCGCTGGTGATGTGACACGCGGGTCAACCTGAAGTTCATCCCACAAGCAGATGGCTCATCGCCGGGTCGGGAATGACGACGATGCGGCTGCCATCTCTTGCCTCGTCGTGAAGATGGATCACATCCTGATTGATGAGCCGAATGCAACCTGAGGAAACGGCCTTCCCGATGCTGAACGCCTCAGGCGTGCCGTGTATCCGATACAGCGTGTCCTTCCCGTTTTCATGGATATAGAGGGCGCGAGCACCGAGTGGATTTTTGAGTCCGGGATCCATGCCTCCATTTGCAATGCTGTAGGGCTCCAGCCCTGGCTGCCGCGCAACCATTGAATCAGGCGGTGTCCAGCGCGGCCATTCCCGCCTGTAAGCCATTATGGCCTCCCCAGCCCAGGCGAACCCCTCCCGTCCTACTCCGATTCCATAGCGGGTCGCGCGGCCACCTGCCTTAACGTGGTAGAGATATTTGGCTGGCGTATCGACGACGAGGGTGCCTGGCTTCTCGTTCGTCGGATAGTCCACCTCGGTTCGCCAGAACTGCGGCGGTAGCTGGCTGATGTCGACCTCCGGGATCGGAAACCTCTCATTGGGCATTGCATAGTACATCGGCGGCACCACCGGCGCAGGCGCTGGCGGAGGTTCGGCGATCGTCACGACGGGCGGCGGTTGGGTCGATACACAGCCAGAGACGGCGATCGCCCCTACACCAAGGATGAAGGAGCGCCTTGGCAAGCCTGCACCCACCCACCGTCCATTTGAGCTGCTCGTTCTCTCTTCAGTCTGACTGTCATAGGCCATGTCGGTACTCTCTGTTAATCTCGCGGGCTGCTTCCAAGCCTGCCCGCCTTAGGGCAACCTTAAGTGACGAATGGCGGAGGCCAGTGCGCCGTGGAGCCACCCGCTCAGGCCGCGCGGGCCTCTGCGATCGCCTTCTTCAGCCCCTTCTCATCCAGCACACCTGCGAACGTGGTCCGGCCGATGACGAAGGAAGGCGTACCTGCGAAGTTGAAGGCGAGCGCCTGGCTGTAGTTGCGGTCGAGCAGCCCCGAGATCTTGGTGCTGTGCTTGTTCACGGCGGCAGCAATTTCCTTCATCGTGAGGCCGGTGCTCGTGAGCGCCTTCTCCACGGCTTCTTCAGTCAGTTTGCCCGTCGTCTTCATCAGCGCCTCCATTGCAGGCTCGTACTTGCCGATCTGGGCGGCTCCGAGAACTGCCTGGGCAGCAAAGATCGAGGCACCGCCGAAGACGGGCCAGTCCTTCAGCACCAGCCGGACATTGCCGTCCTCGCGAACGACCTTCTCGAGCATGGGATGGATCTTCTTGCAGTAGGGGCACTGGTAATCGAAGAATTCGACGACCGTGACGTCCCCTTTGGGATTGCCGAGAACTGGTGCGTCCGGATCATGGAAGACGGTCTTTTCGGTGATCTCCTGGCCGAACGCCAGGCGCGGGAGGACGGCAGCCACTGCGGCAGTGCCCGCGGTGACGGCGAGCAGGTTTCTGCGGGTAATCATTCATACTTCTCCTTTTCGCGATTCTTCAGGTCCGAGCACGACGACCTTGGAGCCCTTCGGCACGCGGCGATGCAGGTCGATGATGTCGTGGTTCAGCAGCCGGATGCAGCCGGACGAGACCGACTTGCCGATGCTCCAGGGTTCATTGGTCCCGTGGATTCGATAGAGCGTGTCCTTGCCGCCCTGGTAGAGGTACAGGGCACGTGCTCCCAGAGGGTTCTTGATGCCACCCTCCAGGCCCGATGCTAAAGGGCCGTAGCGCTCCGGATTGCGCTTGATCATGTTCTGGGTGGGCACCCAGCCCGGCCACTGCGCCTTACGGGCGATATCGGCCTCGCCCTCGAATTCCATGCCGGCCTTGGCGACGCCGACGCCGTAGCGCATCGCCTTGCCACCCTCCATGACGAGGTAAAGAAAACGGGAGTGGGGATCGACCACGATAGTGCCTGCCGGATAGCCGGTCTTGTAGTCCACAACCTGGCGGACATTCTTCGGATCCATCTTGGAGACGTCGACGCCGGGGATGGTTTCGTCTCCATCCTTGATCGGCGCATACATACTGGCCAACGACGGGTCCGCTTTCGGGGCTTCGACCTTTGCGGGCTCCGCGGCGGTCTGCGCGCAGGCCGACAACCCCATGACGAAAAGCGAGGCGGTCAACGGTCGCCACAGATCGGCCGCTCGGGCAGGGATCATTCGGATATTCCTTCTTCAGATTTGAGTTCCTGGATCTTCTGCGCGAGAACCTCGCGGGAAATCTCGCCGAGGTGAGAGCCGGCCAGCGTGCCGTCGGCTGCTAAGAAGAGTGTTGCGGGCAGACCGACCGCCGAATAGTGGCGGCTGAGCAGAAGCTGCGGATCGAGCACCGCCTGCGGCAGATCGAGGTTCGCACTCCGGAGGTAGTCAGCGATCTTGGCCGCCTGCTCGCCCTGGTTTGCAAAGACGAAGTCGACATCGGCCATGTTGGCAGCGAGTTCCGCCATCATCGGCAGTTCGCGGCGGCAAGGCGGGCACCACGTCGCCCACAGGTTCAGAACCGTAGGACGACCGTTGGCACCGATCCCTCTTTCGGCACCATCAAGTGTCCGGAAGCTGGAGGTGACGGGCGCTAGCTGCGGGTCAGAATAGGTCAACGCCAGCGTCGCCGCTGTCGCAACCATGCCAGCGGCAAGGCTAGCCACGGCCCATCCGACAAGCTTTCGGCTCTTCAGGAACAGCAGGACCAGCACCACGGCGACGCCTGCGGCCCCTCCGCTCCAGGAGAACCCGCCTTGCCACACCGCAAGGATCCGCCAAGGCTCCGAAGCGAAGCTCCCGGCATGCTGCAGAACATGCCCCAGGCGCGCCGCCGCCAGTCCGACCAGAGCCGTCCAAGACGACCAGCGTCCGAGCCTGTCGTCGACCCGGTGGGCAAGAACGGACGCTGCAGCGAGAAACACGACCATGCCCACGATGGCAGCGAAGCGCTCGGCGTCGAACGCGAAGGGACCGAAGGAGACGGCGTTCATCGAAGGGCGCTCTTGGCTGCTGATGCAGACGTCGTAACGGTGTCTGCACTGATCTCTCCCACCAGCCTGCTGTCGGCAATCTCATCGTTGTTGCCGTCGAGGAACAGCATTGTCGGGGGCCCGACGACCTGAAGGTCCTTCATCAGCGACTGGTTGGCCTCGGTGATCTCACTGAGATCCACCGAGATCAGGCGGATGCCGTCCAGCGCGTTCACCACCGTCGGGTCCGGAAAAACGGATCGCTCGATCACCCGGCAGGTGACGCACCAGTCGGCCGTGAAGTAGACAAGCGAGGGGGTGTCTCCCGCGTCGGCTGCCAGCAGCGAGGACAGTTCGGAGGAGGAGGCAGCGAACTGGAAGGAATCCTTGTCAATCGCTTTCGTTGGTGTTGCGTCTCCGGAGCGCGCGACAGTGATGGGCGCGAGAGGCTTCAGAGGATCGGTTGCGCCCGAAAGGCCGCCAATCGCTAGCATGACGCCGTAGAGAGCGGCCAACATGCCAGCAGATTTGGCAAATCGTGCAGCGCTGCCGGCCTCAGGTCTCATCTGATCGAAGGCTCCGATGAAAACCCCGAAGGTGATCGCCAGGATAGACCACAACAGAAGACCAGTTCCGGCAGGCAGCAGACGGTCCACGAGCCAGACCGCGGTGGCGAGGAACAGGAAGCCGAAGACCTGCCGGACCCGTTCCATCCATTGTCCTGCACGCGGAAGCAGGCCCGACCCGAAGGTCCCCATCAGGATCAAGGGGATGCCCTTGCCGATGCCGAGCGCGAACAAGGCCGTCGCGCCGAGGACGACGTCTCCGGTCTGCGCAATGTAGAGAAGCGCGCCGGCGAGCGGAGCCGTAACGCAAGGTCCGATCACCAGAGCGGATGAGAATCCGAGCGCTGCCGAAGACGCCAGTGAACCTCCTGAATCGCGGCGTGGGGCGAGCCGGTTCCTGAGAAAGGAGGGAAGCTGGAGTTCGAATATCCCGAAGCTTGAAAGTGCCAGAGCCACGAAGATGGCTGCAACGACGAGTGTGGCAGCGGAAGACTGGAGCGCGATCTGGAAGCTCTGACCCCACCATGCAGCGACCACGCCGAAGAGACTGAAGGCAGCCGCCAAAGAAAGGACGTAGGTTGACGACAATACAAATCCACGTCCAGCCGACAGGCTCTCGCCCTCCCTCGAAAGGGTCGCGGCGAGGATAGGGTACATGGGAAACACGCATGGCGTGAAGGCCAGCAGGACGCCGAGCCCCATGAAGCCGGCGACCAGCAACAGCACTCCACCGCGATCGAGCAGAGATCCCACGAGTCCGTTGGAGGACTGGTCAGAGATACGGATTGCAGCCGTGTCGGCGGGTTCCGGCGCGGCTTTGGACACCAGAGGAAAGGCTGCCTGTGACTGAAGCGCAGTCTGAAGACCAGCCGGTTTTTTGCTGGCTACAGGCGTCAACGCAGCAGGGTCGAGATCGACCGTGGTCGGAGGATAGCAGAGACCGCCATCCTGGCAGCCCTGGTAGGTGACCTTGACGAAACCAGTGACCGGTCCGGCGATCGTTGCCGTAGCCGTCCCATAATAAACCTCGGTGCTTCCGTATCCGGGATCCTCCTTGATGACGCCCGGCGGGGTTGTCATTTCGAGAGGTCTGCCGTCGGCGTCTTTCACACTCAGGTATTCTCGGTAGAGATAGTAGCCGTCTTCAAGCTGCCATCTTAATGCGATGTCAGGACCGTCGTGTCCTGCCTCCATGCGAAAGGCCTGATCCATTGGAAGCGGCGGTTCGATAGCTGACGCCACCGCCGAGACGGCTAAGGCCACGATGAAAGATGAAACCGACAGGAAGAAACGCAAGGTCCGCTCCGTTGCTTGGGTTGGAGCGGCGGTCTCTCCTCCCAACCTTAAGGCAGCCTTAAGGTAGCCGGCGCAGGGAGGACGCGAAGTCAGATGAGGATGTGATGCGCCTGCTGGTCGTGGAAGATGACGAGATCCTGTTGGACGGCCTGAAGGTCGGGCTGCAGATGTGCGGCTTCACGGTCGACGCCGTGACATCGGTTGCCGATGCCGACGCTGCGATCGAGGCCGACAGATTTGATGCCGTCATCCTGGACCTGATGCTCCCGGACGGAACTGGCCTCGATGTACTGGCAAGGATGCGACGGTCCGGCGACCGCACCCCTGTTCTCCTGCTGACTGCGAAGGACGAAGTTGCCGATCGAATAGCAGGGCTGGACTCGGGAGCCGACGACTATCTCGGAAAACCTTTCGATCTCGACGAGGTCGCTGCCCGGCTCCGTGCCATCGTCCGTCGTGGACACGGCAGGGCCACAGGGCTTCTCGAATGGAAGGACGTGAGCCTCGACCCGGCGCGCATGTCCGCATCGCGTGACGGCATGGCGATCTCCCTCTCGCGGCGGGAGTTCGTCATCCTGCAGGCGCTGATGGAGACGCCCGGCGTCATCCTGTCCCGGTCTAATCTCGAGGAGAAGCTTTATGGATGGCAGGAGGAGATCGAGAGCAATACGGTGGAAGTTCACGTCCACAAGCTCCGATCCAAGCTGGGCGCGAGCTTCATCGAGACCGTTCGGGGCGCAGGCTATCGATTGAGGGCGGCACAATGAACTCCATACGGATCCGGCTGTTTGCAATCCTGATTGCCACGACCGGCGCGGTGTGGCTCTTCGCTGCCGCCTGGATCTATGCGAGCACGCAAGCCGAAGTCGAGCGCGTACTGGACGCGCGCCTGATGGAAGCGGCACGCATGGTGAGTTCGCTGATCACGGATCACCAGATCGATCCCTCCGCGGCAGCCAATGCGGCAACTGCCGATACTCCCCCTCCGCCATTTAAGGAAGCCGGCGGCGGCTATAGCCGTCAACTTTCCTGCCAGATCTGGTCGCTTCAGGGCAGCCTCGTCAGCCGCTCTGAAAGCGCGCCTGCAACCTCGCTGGCGAGCCATACAGATGGCTTCGAAGAAACGGAGATCGAAGGAGAACGGTGGCGGGTCTACGCCGTCGTCAATCCCACGCTTGGCGTCCGTGTGCTGGTCGGTGACAGTCTTGAGATCCGAGACCGGCTGATCGGCGACGTCATCAAGGGACTGCTTCTCCCCGGGATCGTCATTCTCCCCGTCCTGGCAGCGTTGATCTGGTTGAGCGTCGGGCGTGGCCTTGCTCCACTGACGCGTATTGCCGAAGGGCTTGCCGGCCGTTCTGCATCCGAACTCCACCCGGTGGATGCGGGATCGGTTCCGCGGGAGGTTCGGCCGGTCATCCGGGCGCTGAACAGCCTGTTCGGTCGCGTGGCTGAAGCGCGCGACCGCGAACGGAGCTTCACCGCCTATGCAGCGCATGAACTGAAGACGCCGCTCGCAGGTCTCAAGACCCAGGCGCAGGTGGCCCTTCGAACCGACGAACCGAGCGTCCAGCGTGACGCGCTGTCTCGCATCTCCACCAGCGTCGACCGAACCAGCCGGATGGTCAGGCAGCTTATCGATCTTGCCGCCGTAGATGCGTCGCAGGACGTCACGAGCGATGAGGAGGTCGATATCGCAGTCCTTGTCGGGGAAGTGGCCTGGGAGTTGGAGAACCAGCTCGCAGCGAACGACGTCCATGTGGCGATGGAACTTTCAGACCAGGCTCAGCCACCCACCGTCATCCGGGGCGACAGGATCCTTGTTCGTCTGGTCCTCCGCAATCTGCTTGAAAATGCCATCCAGCATTCCCCAAAGGCCGGCGAAGTCAGGTGCCGCGTCCTGGCGAGGACAAACGAAGTCTGCGTTGAAATCCTGGACCAGGGACCGGGAATTAAGCAGGAGGACGAAAAGCGCGTCACGGAACGCTTCTTCCGGGGATCAAAGGCGCATGGTCATGGTAGCGGGCTTGGATTGTCGATCGTCCAGATGGCGCTCGCCCGTCTAGGCGGAAGCCTGACCTTCGAGAGAGGTGCTCGCTGGTTTGTTGCGAGGGCGTCGTTTCCGATCTGAGCCCTTGGCGGCTGGCCCTGTCCTGTTGCGCTTATGGACCCCGTCTGACCCCGACGGCTCGTAGCGCAGCATCGAGCCTGTTGCCGCCCTTGGCGTCGAAGTCACCTCTGAGCGCTTTCAACGCATATCGCTCCTGGTTGATTTCCTCCGCCGTCCGAAACCCCATGCGGCGCAATACCGGCAGGGGCGGACACCAGCCTTGGATGGCGTGCTGGAACAGGAAGCCGGTTACGATTGCCGGCAATGCAGCCATCGTTTGTCTACTGTCGCCGCCAAAATGGTCCCTGTGAATGCCAAAGAGGAGGCATTTGCTTCGAGCGTCCGCTCGATGTCCCACTCCCGATCAAGTTCCGCGAGCCTCGCTGCGATCTGGTCGGGGTGGGCTTCGTAGTAGGCGAGCCTCTCTTCCATCTGCCAGCGAAGGCGGTTGTTGATCTCGTCGGATGTCTGGGCGCTGACCCGGTTCGCTGTCGTGGCCATGGTTTTGATCTCCTTTGCGCGGGAACCCCAGGGGAAGCACAAAGTTCCGTGACCGGCCTTGAAGGTAACTCACTATATAATATATTAGAACGTATAACGATATTTACGCGGAGCTAGTTATGCCTGTCACCAGTGTATCCGAGAAGCTTTCGGTCTCGTCTCAGCCAAGCGTCGAAGACATCCGTTCGCTGCGCGCGAACGGGTTCAAGACACTTATCAATAATCGCCCGGATGGCGAGGAGCCCGGACAGCCGGGAACCGAAGCCGAAGCGCAGGAAGCAAAGCACTGCAACCTGTCCTATGCGTTCATTCCAGTCACCGGAGCCACCATCACCGAGGCGGACGTGCGCGCCTTCCAGCGCGCGATCGATGAATCTGAGGGCCCCGTCTTCGCCCATTGCAAGACCGGCACCCGGTCGCTGAACCTCTATGTGATCGGAGAGGTCCTCGACGGCCGCCTGCGTGCCGACCAGGTCATGGACTTCGGACGTGAACGCGGCTTCGACACAAGGGGCGCTGCAGCCTGGCTGGAGAAGCAGGCCCCCCGCCGACCGCAGGTCAAGGGCTTCTTCGACAAGCGCACCTGGAGCGTCCAGTATGTCGTCTCCGATCCGGAGACGGGCAAGTGCGCCATTGTCGACCCGGTTCTCGACTTCGATGAGAAGGCAGGTGCGACGGCGACGCTCAATGCCGACGCCATCCTCGACTACGTCCGCGCCCAAGGACTGACGGTCGAGTGGATCCTGGACACCCATCCGCATGCCGACCACTTCTCGGCCGCCCAGTACCTGAAGGAGAAGACCGGCGCGCGCACCGCCATCGGCGAGCGCGTCGTGGACGTGCAGAAGCTGTGGAAGGGTATCTACAACTGGCCCGAGCTTGCCACCGACGGATCGCAATGGGACCAACTGTTCGCCCACGGCGATACGTTCAAGGTCGGGTCTATCGATGCGAAGGTGATGTTCTCGCCCGGACATACGCTCGCCTCCATCACCTATGTGATCGGCGACGCAGCCTTCGTCCACGACACGCTGTTCATGCCCGACAGCGGCACGGCGCGTGCCGACTTCCCCGGTGGTGATGCACGGGTGCTGTGGAGGTCGATACAGGACATCCTCGCGCTCCCGGACGAGACGCGGATCTTCACGGGCCACGACTATCAGCCGGATGATCGGGCGCCTCGGTGGGAAAGCACCGTGGCCGAGCAGAAGAAATCCAACCCGCATCTTGCCGGCGTGAGCGAGGAGGAGTTCGTCGCTCTCAGAACCAAGCGTGACAAGACGCTGCCTATGCCAAAGCTCATCCTGCATGCCCTGCAGGTGAACATCCGCGGCGGGCGTCTGCCGGAGCCGGAAGCCAACGGCAAGCGCTACCTCAAGTTCCCGCTCGATGCATTGCAGGGGGCGGCATGGGAATGAGCACCGACCTGAAGGCAATGTTGAAGGCAGGGCTTTCCCCGGTCGAAATGGCGAGCCGCGCCGAAGAGGTGGCAAACCTCCTCAAGACGCTGTCCCATCCGGCGCGGCTGATGATCGTCTGCACGCTGGTGGAGGGAGAATACTCGGTCGGCGAGCTTGAAGAGAAGCTCGATCTGCATCAGCCACATTTGTCGCAGCACCTCACGGTGCTGCGTGGCTCCGGCATCGTCGAGACACGGCGGGACGGCAAGCAGATCTTCTATTCCCTGACCGAGGAGAAGGCGGCCCAGCTGGTCGCCGCCCTCTATGACATCTTCTGCGTGAAGGACCACACATGAGCCAGTATCTCCCATCATTGACCGGCGGCATGCTGATCGGCCTGTCAGCGGTCATGCTGCTGCTCCTCAACGGCCGGATCGCCGGGATCAGCGGCATCGTCGGCCGTCTTGCCCAGGGTGTCGGCCTGACCACCAACCTGGCCTTCGTGCTCGGCCTGCTGCTCGGGCCATTGGCCTACCTCGTCATGTTCGATGGTTGGCCAGAGGTCGAGATCACTGCAGGCTGGCCGCTGATCATCGTCGCCGGGTTGCTGGTAGGATTCGGCTCGCGGATGGGATCCGGCTGCACCAGCGGGCATGGCGTCCTCGGGCTGGCCCGCCTGTCGCCGCGCTCGATGGTGGCTGTCGCCACCTTCCTGACAGCCGGCGTGGTTGCCGTTACCCTTCTGCGAGGTCTTGGATCATGAACCGGAATATCTACCAGTTCGCTGCCGCGCTCGCATCAGGCATCGTCTTCGGTTTCGGCCTGTCCCTCTCCGGGATGCTGAACCCGGCACGCGTCCAAGGCTTCCTCGACATCTTCGGCACGTGGGATCCAAGTCTTGCCTTTGTTCTCGGCGGTGCCGTCGTCGTCGCCTTCATCGGTGTTCAGGTGATGAAGCGGATGCGACACCCGGCCTTCGGCGACAGCTTCCATGTCCCGACCAATCGGCAGATCGACCCGCCGCTCATCATCGGATCCGCCCTGTTCGGCCTCGGCTGGGGGATCGGTGGCTTTTGTCCCGGCCCGGCGGTCGCGTCGCTGCCCATCGGCATCCCCCAGACGGTACTGTTCGTCATCGCCATGCTGGTGGGCATGACCTTGCACGACCGAGTATGGAGCAGACGGACGTGACCACCTCAATTCTTGCGGCAGTCGGCTCCGGCGGGATCGTCGGCTTCATGCTCGGCCTGCTCGGCGGCGGTGGGTCGATCCTGGCGACGCCGCTCCTCCTCTACGTCGTCGGCGTCACGCAGCCGCATGTTGCCATTGGAACGGGCGCGCTTGCGGTTGCCGTGAACGCCTTTGCCAACTTTGTGAGCCACGCGATCAAGGGGCATGTCTGGTGGCGGTGCGCGGCCGTCTTCTCCGCGCTTGGCGTGGTTGGCGCGCTTGCCGGCTCAAGCCTCGGCAAGGCGATGGACGGAGACCGACTGATCTTCCTGTTCGGCATCCTGATGGTGGTTGTGGGCGCTCTGATGCTCAAGCCCAGGAAGGCAGTTGCGGTCGAATGCCGTCCTGTCGACCTCCGGATGTGCCTCGCCACCGCGGCCGTCGCATTGGCCGCGGGCGCGGCATCCGGCTTCTTCGGCATCGGCGGAGGCTTCCTGATCGTTCCCGGCCTGATGCTGGCGACCGGCATGCCGATGATCAACGCGATCGGTACCTCGCTCCTCTCCGTCGGCGTGTTCGGGCTGGCGACCGCCTTGAACTACGCCAGCTCCGGTCTGGTGGATTGGTGGCTTGCCGCCGAGTTCATTGGTGGTGGCATCATCGGCGGCGTGCTCGGAATGCTCCTCGCCACACGCCTCAGCGCCTACAAGAACATCCTCAACCGCCTGTTTGCCGCGCTGATCTTCGTGGTCGCAGCCTACATCCTCTATCGCAACTGGGGGACGTCGATGATTGGCTGAGGGCGGCCAATCTCAATGTGGCGACCTCCTGGCGCCTCATAGCGGTGCCGGCGCCGAGTGAACGTCTATTCAGGACGCCGTTAACAAAGCGACACTTACTCGGACAGAAGCAAGGACCGGCGCTGCCACATGCACAGGGGCCGCTCCTTAAGGCTGCCTTAAGGTGAGCAGGTCAAGCGACAGCTTTTGAAGGAACTCCAATGCGCCTCTTCATTGTCACCAATCTCAGACCCACCCTGATGCTGTTCACAGCGCTGCTGTTCGGTTCTGCACCACAGATCGCCGCAGCCGAGGATGTCCCGCAGCCCCAAGAGTATCCCCGGATCCTGAAGGCGATCGAGCAGCAGGGACTGACAATCCTTGGAGAGATGAAGGTGCCAGGCGGTCTGAGAGCATTCGCCGCAAAAGCTGGCGCTCAACCTCTGGCACTTTACCTCACCCCGGATGGCGAACATGTGGTCGTTGGCACACTTGTCGACGCAGCAGGACAGGACATGGCGGAGACCCAACTCAAGGAGATGGTAGAAGCGCCGATCTCGGAAGAGGGCTGGCAAAAGCTTGAGCGATCCACATGGGTGAAGGACGGAAGCCCAAACGCGCCAAGGATCGTCTACGTGTTTACCGATCCAAACTGTCCCTACTGCCACCAATTCTGGAAGTCTGCCAGACCATGGGTCGAAGCGGGCAAGGTGCAGTTGCGGCATGTCATGGTCGGCGTGATCAGACAGGATTCGCCTGCCAAGGCGGCTGCCATTCTTGAGGCTAAGTCTCCTGAGGAGGCATTGGCCGAAAACGAACACAAGTACGAGGACGGCGGCATCGCCCCTTTGGAAACGGTCAGCCCCGCAATGGCGGAAAAGCTTGAGCACAATGCCACCCTGATGACCGAGCTTGGCTTTTCCGGCACCCCTGCGATTGTCTTCAGGAAGGCAGATGGTAGCATCGGACAGATGGCTGGTCTGCCTCAGGATGCCGCGCTCGAGATGATCTTGGGTTCGAGATAGCTTAACCCGCTCCGCTCTTCTATGTCTGCAATGGGCCGACGGGCGTCATGGCGCAGAAGCGCCAATAGGAGACGTGAATTTCGGTTTGGAGGCTGGAATGGGCCATAAGCCGAAGATGAAGCAGCCGCACCAGAGAACAGACAGGGATTCTTCTCCGGCTTTACCGCTGGTACTAGACATAGCCCCAAAGCTATGGCAGGCCAAACGCAGATGGTGGAATAATGCCAAAGTTCGAAAGCGTGCTAGGGACAAGATGGGCCAGAGTAACAACAACGGCGTCAGCGCCCCTTCTTCCGAGGGAAAGAATGAGTCAGAAGGCCTGAGAAAGGCAGTCGAAGGCCTTCGTGAACTGCGGCAGATTGCTGGTAAAGGCCAGGCAGACATCGCCTCCGCACTCAACATCAAGCAGCCGTCCGTCTCAAAGATCGAGAAGCAATCAGATATGTATTTGTCGACGCTTCGCAGCTATGTCGAAGCGGTCGGGGGAAAACTTGAGCTGACCGTGAAGCTACCGAAGCTCCCCGCGCTTCGGATTCACCATCTGGGCGACCATACCGCCGCGAAGACGCGAGTCGGAGGAAGAGGCGCTGCGTCGACGGCAAGGCGACGCCATGGATGAATTGCAGCGGTCAATCTATGTGGACCGTTTTAGCCTCGCGTTCCACACTCAAAAGGGCACGGCCTTCCAGGACTGGTTTGTTCGGCTCGGCGGCTACGCATTCGGCGCGGATTTCGAGGAAGTTCGCCCTTACGGCCCCTATGGCGACCTGAAGTGCGACGGCCGCCGCGTCAGCAGTGGCTCCGTCTTCCAGTGCTATGCACCGGAGGCGATGAAGGAAGCTGACCTCATTGCCAAGATCGATGAGGATTTCCATGGTGCGCGCACCAATTGGGGCAGCGGCATGAAGGAATAGGTCTTCGTTCACAACGATGGCCGCGGTCTGCCGCCAAACGCCGTCCAGCATCTGGACGGCCTGCGCAACGCGCATTCCACAATCCAGATATCGACGTGGTCCGAACCCGAGCTTCATGCCCTCGCGATGGGCCTTGATATCTCCGCACTGCAGGCTCTGTTCGGCCTCGCGGCTTCCATCGCCATTGTCGATCGACTGGTCCTGTCCGACCTCATGCCGATCATCGACGCGTTGCAACGCCAGGATAGTCCGCCAAATCCGCCCCTGACTCCCCCGTCACCCAAAAAGCTCGAAAAGAACGCGCTCTCTGAAGAGACCGGCCTGTTCCTGCGGATCGGGCGGCGGAAGTCCAGCCTCGTCGACACCTTCTTTCGGAAGAGCCCGCGCCCTGACCTCGGCGAACGCATCGCCGAGGCGTTCCGCACGCGCTATGCAGAGTTGAAAGCGCTCGACCTGCCCGCCGACACGATTTTCAAGCACCTCCAAGACTATGCCGGTTTCAACGGCGAGCCGAAGCGCCAAGGCGCGGCGCTCGCCGTCCTCGCCTATTTCTTTGACAGCTGCGACATCTTCGAAGATCCGGTCGCCTCGGTGGGGGCGCTATGATCCTTCCGACCAAACATGTTCGACCGGATCGCGCGCTGATCGGCGTGGGCGCGGAAGTGCTCGATATCCTGAAAAGGCCTATGACCATGTCAAGGCTGTGGGACGAGGTGCGCGGTCGGCGAACCCTTCACGCCCCGAACGCTCCGATCGACTATCAGTGGTTCGTCCTCTCGCTGGACCTGCTCTACGCGATCGGCGCACTCGAATTCGAGCGCGGCTTGGTGCGGAGGGTTCAGCCATGATCCGCCGCTTCGGTAGTGACCTGGCGCCCTTTAAGACACTGACCTTCGGCCCGGGCCTCAACATCCTCCTGGCCGACAAGAGCGAAGGTTCAAACGATCGACAGTCGCGTAATGGTGCCGGGAAGACCAGCTTCATAGAGCTGGTCCATTTCCTGTTCGGCGCCGACGCGCGCAAGGAGAGCATCTTCCGTTCCGAAGCGCTGTCTCCGTCGACGTTCGATGTTGCCGTCGACGTCGCTGGCGAAACCATTTCGGCGGCTCGCAGTGGCGCGAAACCGAGCAAAATCTTCGTCAACGGCCCGGTCGAGAACTGGCCTGTCCCGCCGCAGTTCGACCAGCGTGCAGGGCTGTTCGAACTGTCGAATGAGAATTGGAAGGCCAATCTCGGTCATCTCTGGTTCGGCCTGCCGATATCGGCGGGGGATGAAGCCGAACGCTTCCAGCCCTCATTCCGGTCACTTTTCTCCTACTTCGCGCGGCGCCAACTTAGCGGCGGGTTTCATCAGCCAATGCAGCATTCGACCATGCAGCAGGCGTGGGACCAGCAGGTTTCCATCTGCTATTTGCTCGGCCTCGATTGGACGATTCCGGGCCGTTTTCAGGAACTTCGCGGCCAAGAAAAGGTCGCTCAGGAGCTTCGCAAGGCCGCGCGCAGTGGCGACCTCGGTCGTTTCTTCGGTAAGGCCGCCGATCTACGGACACGTCTGACCATCGCAGAAGCGCGCACCGAGCGGTTGCGGGCTCATCTCGAGAATTTCGAGGTCGTGCCGGAATACAAGGCTCTCGAGCGTGAAGCGAACGAGATCACGCGCGAGATTGACGCTCTCAACGTAGAAAACGTGGTCGATGGTGACCTGCTCCAGCAACTTCGCGCATCGCTTGGCGAAGAGGATGCGCCCGATCTCGACGACGTCACCAAACTGTACGCCGAGGCTGGTGTGGTGCTGCCGGACATGGTTCGCCGGCGCTTTGATGAAGTCGAACGCTTCCATCGAACCATCATAGAGAACCGCCGGGCGCATCTTAATGCCGAAATTGCCTCGGCCGAGACACGGATGAGCGAGCGAGACCAGCGCATCGCGGACCGGGACCGGCGCCGCCGGCAAATTATGGGTGTGCTGCGCTCGGGCGGCGCACTCGAACATTACACCACATAGCGTAATCGCTCAGGGCCTAGCCTTCCAGGCGGCGGCTCTCCACACTGTCCCTTGTCAACTGTGGCCAGTGTGCCGAAGCTATGAGGAGAACCGCCATGAAGTATTATGCCGGACTGGATGTCAGCCAGCAAACGACCTCAGTCTGCATCGTTGATGACGAGGGCACTGTTGTTGCCGAACGGAAGGTAGCATCTTGCCCGGACGCGATTGGGGAAGCGCTTGAGCCGTTCACAATAACCCGTGCAGGGCTGGAAACCGGTCCCCTGTCGGTCTGGCTATGGAATGGATTGAAGGAACGCGGCGTTCCCATCGTCTGCATGGATGCTCGCCATGCCAATGCGGCCTTAAAGATGATGCCTGCCAAGACGGACCGCAACGACGCCATCGGCCTGGCGCAGATCGTTCGTACGGGTTGGTGCAAGAGCGTTCATGTCAAGTCAACGGCAAGCCACGAAGCTCGGGCGCTCCTTGCCACTCGTAGCCAACTTGTACGAACCCGCTGTGACCTGGAGAACCAGATAAGAGGTGTCCTTCGCACCTTTGGTATCCTGTTTGGCAAACGGGTTGGTGGGTTCGCCAAGCGAGCCGAGGAAATCATCGACGGCGAGCTCCATGCGTCGCCGACAATCCAGGCTGTCGTGGAAGCACTGATGAGGGCACGTGCCAACATCCTTGAGCAGATCCGTCATCTCGAGGCGAAGGTTCGCTCGCTAGCGCGGCAGAACATCGTCGTCAGACGGCTAATGTCGGTCCCTGGTGTCGGTGTAATCACTGCGCTCGGCTTCGCCGCAACCATTGATGATCCGATACGATTCAAACGATCATCCAGCGCCGGAGCCTATCTTGGGCTGACACCTCGCATCTACGCCTCTGGTGAGACTATGAGATCGGGCCGGGTCTCAAAGCGGGGTGACGACTTTCTTCGACGCAGTCTATTTGAGGCTGCCAACGCGCTCCTGACAAGGATCCCGCAGTTCTCCGCTTTGAAGAGTTGGGGATTGCGCATCGCGCGGCGCGGCGGCTATCGCAAAGCTAAAGTTGCCGTGGCTC
>Ga0065721_10051134_pt1 | contig 16161 bp, 14 predicted proteins | sample Mesricmetagenome_FD_59108 | JGI IMG/M metagenome (GOLD analysis project Ga0065721, IMG submission 59108) | Mesophilic microbial community from rice straw/compost enrichment Sample: eDNA_1 v2 (version 2) | ecosystem: Engineered > Solid waste > Grass > Composting > Bioreactor | place: USA: Davis... | reverse complement strand
CACGAAAGTGGTCTGCCTCGGCAACATCGCGCAGATCGATACGCCGTACTTGACCGAGACCACCTCGGGCCTCACCTATGTCGTCAACCGATTCCGGGATTGGTCGCACGCCGGCCATATCACGCTGATCCGCGGTGAGCGTTCGCGCCTGGCGGATTACGCGTCCGAGATTCTTTGATGCGCTGATGTTGGCCTGCGGGCCGGCGAGTTCGAGCGAGAGGAGTGGATTTGGCGAAGGTTTCACGAGGCAAGCGCGGTGCTGATGTCGCTCGGCACGTCACGCAGCTGGGGTCCAACGTTGTCTGGCCGACGTCGCCGGAGGACGCGAAGCTCGAGCGCGTGCCGAATCCGCACCCGGACAAGCAGTACCTGGCGCGCTTCACGGCGCCGGAGTTCACCTCGCTGTGTCCGGTGACCGGGCAGCCCGACTTCGCGCACATCGTGATCGACTATGTGCCCAAGCAGTGGCTGGTCGAGAGCAAGTCGCTCAAGCTGTACCTGGGTTCGTTCCGCAACCATGGTGCGTTCCACGAGGACTGCACCGTCGCCATCGGCGCACGCCTGGTCGAGGAGCTGAAGCCGCGCTGGCTGCGCATCGGCGGGTACTGGTATCCGCGCGGCGGCATCCCCATAGACGTGTTCTGGCAGACCGGTGAGCCGCCCAAGGGGCTGTGGCTGCCGGAGCAGGGCGTGCCGGGCTATCGAGGCCGGGGTTGAGTGGATTCACTACCAACAGCTAACCTCGAACCCTCAGCTCTGGTATATTCCGCCGCCGCATCTAACTGCCGAATTTCGTGGGCTTCTATGGCGGCTCGCGTCGGTTTCTCCGCGACGATCAGCCGCGAACCCCGCCAGGCCCGGAAGGGAGCAACGGTAACGGTGATATCGGGCGCCGGAGAGGCGCCGGCGCGGGCCGTCTCCATCGAAAAGCAGCGGTTGGTGTTCCTGGTTGGCGGTGAGGTTCCGCTGGCCCTATCCCTTCATCCGCCAACTGCGAACAGCTAACTGCTATGTCCTATTTGGCTCTCGCCCGCAAATGGCGGCCGCGCAGTTTCACTGAGCTGGCTGGCCAGGACCACGTCATGCGCGCGCTCGTGAACGCGCTGCAGACCGGCCGAGTGCACCATGCGTTCCTGTTCACCGGCACGCGAGGTGTAGGCAAAACCACCATCGCGCGCATTCTCGCCAAGTCGCTGAATTGCGAAACCGGCATGACGCCGACGCCGTGCGGCGTTTGCAGCGCGTGTCGCGAGATCGATGAAGGCCGCTTCGTCGACCTGATCGAAGTCGACGCCGCTTCGCGCACCAAGGTCGACGACACGCGCGAGCTGCTCGACAACGTGCAGTACGCGCCCGCCCGCGGCCGTTACAAGGTCTACCTGATCGACGAAGTGCACATGCTCTCGACGCATTCGTTCAATGCGTTGTTGAAGACGCTCGAAGAGCCGCCGCCGCACGTGAAGTTCCTGCTCGCGACCACCGATCCGCAGAAGCTGCCGGTGACGGTGCTGTCGCGCTGCCTGCAGTTCAACCTGAAGCGCTTCCCGCCGGCGATGATTCTCAACCGGCTCAAGTTCATCTGCGAGCAGGAGAACATCGAATTCGAAGTGGACGCGCTGCGCATGGTCGCTCGCGCCGCTGAAGGCAGCATGCGCGATGCGCTGAGTCTGCTCGATCAAGTCATCGCGTTCGGCGGCGGCAAGCTCACCGCTGAGGACACGCGCACCATGCTCGGCACGCTGGATCGCGCGCAGGTGTTCGGCATCGTCGAAGCGCTGATCGCTCGCGACGCGCGCAAGGTGCTGGATCGCGTCAACGAATTGGACGAGCACGCGCCGGACTATCGCGAGGTGCTCGCCGAGCTCGCGGCGTTGTTGCAGAAGCTCGCGCTGATGCAGGCCGTTCCGGATTTGCAGATCGACGAAGCCGACGACGTCGAGGCTTATAAAAGGCTGGCGGCGGCGATCACGCCGGAAGATGCGCAGCTGTTCTATCAGATCGCCATCGTCGGTCGTCGGGATCTCGAACTTGCGCCCGACGTGCGCGGTGGCTTCGAGATGGTGTTGTTGCGCATGTTGGCGTTCAGCGTGCAGGACGTCACGTCCTCCGCGGGCAGTGCGCCGCCGACACCTGCTCCAGTTCGATCGGCCGCTGGCGGTGGTGTGCCAGCTTCGGTGCGTGCGGCTGCGATGGCTCCTGCGCCGACGCAGGCGTCTGCCGGCAACGCTGCTCCTGCAGCGAATGCGGCGCCATCCGCGCCTGCGCCCCGAGCCGCGGCATCCAATGCCGGCGGTGATTGGAGCGCGATGGTTGCGCAGATGAATCTGGGCGGCATTACGCGTCAGCTCGCGGTGAATTGTGCGTTCCTCGGCCGAGAGGGCAACAAGGTGCGTCTGTCGCTGGATCCCGAGGGCGCGCATTACCGTACGGCCATGATGGAAGACAAGCTCCGCCAGGCGCTGAGCAATTACTTCGGCGAGCCGGTGGTGCTGGAATTCACCGAGGGCGGCGGCGAGGCGATCAACACGCCGGCCCGTCAGCTCAAGGCTGCGGCGGACGATCGTCTGCAGAACGCCCGCGCCTCCATCGAGAACGATCCCAATATTCGCGCCATGAAAGAAATCTTCGGCGCGACGGTAACGCCCGAGTCGATCCGGCCGACCGACCATCAATGACGGAGTGTTTCAGTTATGAAAGGCAATATCGGCAACATGATGAAACAGGCGCAGCAGCTGCAAGCGAACATGCAGCGCGCGCAGGCCGAGATCGCCCAGCTCGAAGTCACGGGCGAGGCGGGCGGCGGCATGGCCAAGGTGGTGATGACCGGCAAGCATGAAGTGCGCCGGGTCACGCTGGATGCGTCGATCGTGAGCAGCGACGACAAGGACATGCTGGAAGACCTGATTGCCGCCGCCATCAACGACGCCGTGCAGAAGGTCGACCGCACCACCCAGGAAAGAATGGCGAGCCTGATGGGCGGGCTGAACCTGCCGCCCGGGTTCAAGATGCCGTTCTGATCGACGCTCGGCAGCGGGCATTGCTCTGGGTGTTCATCCATGATCACCCGTTCGGGAGCGAAGCAGGCTTCACTGAAAGCCCGAGCCCTGCCATGACCTCGTGGCGAGACGGCAAGAGGCGCAACTTTTGCCGCTCGCCCGCCACCTGCGGCGGCGGGCGGTACTCGGCTAACATCGTTCCATGATCTATCCCCCTTCTCTCATCCGCCTGATCGAAGCGCTGCGTTGCCTGCCCGGGGTCGGGCCGAAGTCGGCGCAGCGCATGGCGTTTCATTTGCTGGAAAAGGACCGCAATGCCGCCGGTCTGCTGGCCGATGCCTTGCAGAAGGCGGTCGTCGGCGTCGGGCGCTGCCAGCGCTGCCGGATGTTTGCTGACGCGGAGCTGTGCCCGATTTGCGCCAATGCCTCACGGGATCGCGGCACGTTGTGCGTCGTGGAATCGCCCGCCGATGTCGCGGCGATCGAGCAGTCGGGCAGCTATCGAGGCACGTATTTCGTGCTGATGGGCCATCTGTCGCCGCTCGACGGCATCGGTCCCGACGAGCTGGGCTTCGGGCAATTGGAAACATTGCTGGCGGAGGGCTCGGTGACCGAAGCCATTCTCGCGACCAGCACGACGGTGGAAGGCGATGCCACCGCGCACGTGATCGCCGAAATCGCCGCTCGTCACCAGGTGAAATCGAGCCGCATCGCGCACGGCGTGCCGATCGGTGGCGAGCTCGAATACGTCGATGGCGGCACGCTCGCGCATGCGCTCGCCGGGCGACGAACCCTGACCTGAACCTCGCGGCGGCGTTCTAAGCCGCGGTCTTTTTGGCGCGCGGTTTCGCTTTGCTCGCCGCAGGCGCGGCGCGCTGCGTTTCCTCGGGCGGCGGCAGACGAACCTGATCGTCGCCGTGCAGCTCCATCAGCGACTCCATCAGATCTTCTTCTTCCGCACTGGAGCAAACGCCCAGCACCGTCGCTTCGTCACACCCTTCGGCGGCGACGTAGGCGTGGCCCATGTTCGAATCGATATAAATGGATTCGCCGGCGGACAGCACCACCGGATCGTAGAACTCCGTGTGGATCTCGACCCTGCCTTCGAGCACGTAGATGTATTCCTCGCCGGAGTGATGCACCAGCTCGCCGAATTCCTCGACGCTCTTGGCGCGGATGCGCGTCAGGATGGGAATCATGCGCTTACGCCGCAGCTCCGCGCATAAATAGAAATAATCGTAGTTCGGCGTGTTGACGCGGATGGCGCGCTCCATCTTGCCGATGCTGCGTCGGGCGGTGACGGGCTGCGCGGAGGTTTCGCTCGGCTCGGCAAACAGATCCGACATCCGGATCTTCAGGCGCTCGCTGAGTTGCAACAGCTTGTCGTAGGTGAGGGTGAGCCGGTCGTGCTCCACCTTCGCGAGCGTCGACAGGGGAATGCCGGTGCGATCGCTCATCTGCTTGAGCGTCCAGTCATTGCGGGTGCGTAAAGCACGCAGCACGCGCCCGAGGGTCGGCTTGTCGGCCGGACGCTCGGTGCGCTGCTGCACGGCGGACTTTTCGGCGGATTTGGAGGTTTTCATCGAGTCGATTCTACCGGAAGCCGGCTCGGGCTCGCGCCGGCCTCGTTTTGCACGATCAGGTTGACGATTCTCCAATCAGGACTATTATTGCCAATAGGAGAAAATACCGCCGCCCGAGAAGCGGCCCCTGACACAGGTGAGGATGCGATGCGAACACGCGTAGCCGTGATGGGTTTGGCCGCCCTGTTTTCGTGGGCGAGTCCTGGATGGGCGCAGGAAGGGGCGCCGCTGCCGCCGCCGGGCCCGGCGACCGAAGCAACCTTGCCGCAGACAGAACCGCCCGGGGCGGCTCCACTGACTCGCGAGAACGTCGAGGCCTGGCTCGACGGTTATCTTCCCTACGCGCTGCAGACGGGCGATATCGCCGGCGCCGTGGTGGTGGTCGTCAAGGACGGCGAGGTCCTGGTGCAGAAAGGCTACGGCTACGCGGACGTCAAGACCCGCAAGCCGGTCGATCCCGAGCTCACGTTGTTTCGTCCCGGTTCGATCTCCAAGCTGTTCACCTGGACCGCGGTCATGCAACAGGTCGAGCAGCGCAAGCTCGATCTGGATGCCGACGTGAACCAATACCTGGATTTCAAGATTCCGCCGCGTGACGGGCAACCCGTCACGCTACGGAACATCATGACCCACACGGCGGGCTTCGAAGAGCAGCTGAAGGGCTTGATGGGCGAAGAGGGCGGCGCGCCGGTCCTGCCGTTCGATGAGCGGCTGAAGAACTGGGTGCCCGAACGAATCTTCGCGCCAGGCACGACGCCAGCTTATTCCAATTACGCCACCGCGCTCGCCGGCTACATCGTGCAGCGTGTCTCGGGCGTGCCGTTCGACGACTACATCGAACAAAACATCTTCGCGCCGCTGGGCATGCAGCATTCGAGCTTCCGTCAGCCGCTGCCCGAGACGTTGAAACCGCTGATGTCGAGCGGCTACGAGCTGGCCTCCTCGGGTGAGCCGAAGCCGTACGAAATCGTCGGCGTGTCGCCGGCCGGCAGCCTGGCCGCCTCCGGCGCGGACATGGCGAAATTCATGATCGCTCATCTGCAGAACGGCGCGTTCGGCTCGACGCGCATCCTGCAGGAACAGACTGCCAAACAAATGCATTCGACCGCGCTGACCATTCTGCCGCGCGTGCATCGGATGCTGCTCGGCTTTTATGAGCAGAACTACAACGGTCATCGCGCGCTCGGCCATGGCGGCGACACCAACTGGTTCCACAGCGACCTGCATCTGTTCATCGACGACGGCGTCGGCATGTACGTTTCCTTGAACAGCGCAGGCAAGGGGCCGGCGTCGCACCAGATTCGCAGCACCTTGTTCGATCAGTTCGCCGATCGTTATCTGCCGGGCCCGACCCTGGACGGCAAGGTCGATGAGAAAACCGCCGCTGAGCACGCTCGCATGATGGCCGGCGTCTATGAGAACTCGCGCCGGATCGACTCGAGCTTTTTCAGCCTGCTGAGCCTCGCGGGGCCCGTCAAGGTCGTGCCGAATCCCGACCACACGATCAGCGTGTCGATGGCCCAGAACCTGGCCGGCGTGCCCATCAAATGGCGCGAGGTCGAGCCGTTCGTGTACCGCGACGACGACAGCAAGTACCTGCTGTCGGCGCAGGTCAAGGACGGGCAGGTCGTGCGTTTCAGCTTCGACGGCGTGTCGCCGTTCATGATGTTCGATCGCACGCCGGCGTCGCGCTCGCCGGGCTGGCTGTTGCCGATGGCCATCGTCGGGTTGGTCTCGCTGCTGCTGACCACTCTCGCATGGCCGGTCTCTGCGCTCGTGCGTCGGCATTATGGCGTGGCTTACGGTTTGTCCGGTGATGACGCGAAGGCGCACCGCTGGATCCGAATCGCCGCGACCGGCGCGCTCGTGGTCTGCATCGGCTGGGCGATCACGATCAGCAAGATGATGGGCGATCTGAGCCTGCTCTCGGAAAGCTCCGATGCCTGGGTGTGGCTGATGCAGTTGCTGTCGCTGGTGGTGTTCGTCGGTGGCGCGATCCTCGGCGGGTGGAATGCCTGGGTGGTCGTGCGCAGCCAGCGCAAGTGGTACGCGAAGGTCTGGGCGGTCGTGCTCGCTTTGTCGCTGCTGCTCCTGCTGTACATCGCGTTGACCTTCCATCTCATTGCCTTCGATGTGAACTACTGAGGCGACGATGAGCACCGCGGTTCCCATGCAGATGCAGGTCGAGATCGAGCGGTTGCGCCTGCGCAATCCGTTTCGGATCTCGGGCTACACCTTCACCGAAGTCCCCGTTGTCGTGGTCACGCTGCAGAGCGAGCGGGGACGAGGTCGCGGTGAGGCGGCGGGTGTCTATTACTTGAAGGACACGCCTGAGAGCAGCCTCGATGTGCTGGAGAAACATCGGGCCATCATCGAGAGCGGCATCACCCGTCAGCAGTTGTTGGAGCTGATGCCGCCGGGCGGCGCTCGCAACGCGCTGGATTGTGCGCTGTGGGACCTCGAAGCGAAGCACGCTGGCACGCCGGTGTGGCGCCTTGCCGGCCTGGATGCAGTCGGGCCGTGCGTGACGACGTTCACCTTGAGCGCCGATGGTCCGCGTGCGGTGGTGAGCGCGGCAGAAGCGCTGCCACACGCCAAGGCGCTCAAGCTGAAGCTCGATGGCGATCTGAAGATGGACAAGGAACGAGTGCGCGCAGTGCGTCGGCTGCGTCCGGATGTCTGGATCGGGGTCGATGCCAACCAGGGTTATTCGATCGAAAAGCTCAAAGCCATCATGCCGGCCTTCGTCGAAGCCGGCGTGCAACTGGTCGAGCAGCCGTTACCGCGCGGTCGCGAAGCGGATCTGGACGGCTTCAAGAGTCCCATTCCGCTGGCAGCCGATGAAAGCGTGCAAGGACTCGCTGACGTGCGCGGCCTGCGCGGCCGCTTCCAGGTCGTCAACATCAAGCTCGACAAATGCGGCGGGCTGACCGAAGCCCTCGCGATGGCGCACGAGGCGCGCCGCCTCGGCATGCAGGTCATGGTCGGCAACATGGTGGGCACCAGCCTCGCCATGGCGCCGGCGTTCGTGGTCGCGCAGCTGTGCGATTACGTGGATCTCGACGGACCGATTTTTCTGGCAGAGGACCGTCATCCCAGCATCGGGTACCAGGATGGCAGCGTGCATTGCGCGAGCAATGTCTGGGGTGACGGCAAGTAATCCGCAACGGCGCGGTCATCAACAACGATACGGGGAGCGACCATGAGTGATTTCTTGAATCTGTCGCGCGGGATGACGATCGGCGTTTCGACCGGCGCACTGGCGCTGTTGGTGAGCGCGACCAATGTGCGAGCGGCGGAAGGTCAGGCGGGCGTGATCGACGAGATCATCGTGACCGCGCAGAAGCGCAGCGAAAGTGTGCAGGACGTGCCGGTCTCGGTGAGCGCGTTCGCCGAGGAACAGCTCACTCGCGTGCACGCCACGCAGTTGCAGGATTACGCGGCCTACATGCCTGGCATCAATATCACCAACGGAGGCAGCCCAGGCCAGACGAGCATCACCCTGCGTGGCATCGCGCCGGTGGGCCCGGGTTCGGTGGTCGGCACCTATGTCGATGAAACACCGCTCGGTGCGAGTAACAACTATGCGCGCGCTACCAGCTTCGCGCTCGATCTGATGCCGTACGATATCGAACGCGTCGAAGTGCTGCGCGGCCCGCAAGGGACGCTCTACGGCGCGGGTTCCATGGGCGGCTTGCTCAAGTACGTCCTGAAGGAACCGAGTACCGACGCATTGGAATGGCGCGCCGGCATCGAAGGCTCCGACGTGAGCGGCGCGGGCGATCCCGGCTGGGGCGCGCGTGCTGGAGTGAATGTGCCGCTGGGCGACTCGGTTGCGCTCCGGGCCAGCTACTTCCAGCAGAACACGCCGGGCTATATCGACAACGCATACACGGGCAGAGCAGACGTGAACGAGCTGGAGCAGAGCGGTGGACGCGCCTCCCTGCTGTGGGAGATCAGCGATCGCGCCTCGCTCAAGGTGAATGCTCTGTGGCAGCAGCTGGACTCCGAGAGCAATACGACCATGGCGCTGGCGCTGGCCGGGACCGATCCGATCCGCGCCCGCCGCAATCTCGCCGATCTCACCACCTCGATTCCGAATGCCGAGCCGTTCAGCAAGGACGTCGATTACTACTCGGCGACCCTCGACTGGAACCTGGGCTGGGCGGATTTCGTGTCCGCGACCAGCTACTCGAAGACGCACACGAAGCAAACGCAGGACGCGAGCATCACGTACGGCTCGCTGTTTCCGGCCTTGAGCGTGCTGTTCGAATTGCCGGGCGCGCCGTTCGAGGAAGGCTTGAGCAAGTTCAACCTCACGCTCGACCATGAAAAGTGGACGCAGGAATTCCGGCTCGCATCCAGCGGCGAGGGCGCGATCCAGTGGCGCGCCGGCGTGTTCTATACCGAGGAGGAGAGCAGGAACCAGCAGCTGGTCGATGCGACCGATGTCAATGGAGTGCCGATCGAGGCCTTCCTGCCGTACTTCGCGTTCGCGCAGCTGCCATCGGAGTACAAGGAGCTCGCCGTGTTCGGCGATGTGACTTTCAAGATCAACGACAGCTTCGATGTGATCACCGGCCTGCGCTGGGCCGCGAACGATCAGAAGTTCCGGCAGATCAGCGCCGGCGCCATCGTGGCCACCGCGAACCAGCCCGGTGAGTCCGACGAAGATGTGTTCACGTACGCGATCAGCCCGCGCTGGCATCTGACCGAGGACACCATGCTGTATGCGCGTGTCGCAACGGGTTATCGTCCCGGCGGTCCGAACACCATCGTGACCGACATGCCGCCGTCGGTGGCGGCCGACGAGCTCACCAATTACGAGCTGGGTTTCAAGAGCATCTTCATGGACGGACGCGCGCTGGTGAATGCCTCGGTGTTCTACATCGACTGGCAGGACATCCAGCAGAGCCGCACCTTCGGGGGCGTGAGCGGACTGGACAATGCCGGCGATGCGGAAAGCCGGGGCGTCGAGCTCGAATCGTTGTTCTCGGTCAACCAGGGGCTGCAGCTCGGCTTCAATCTGTCCTATACGGATGCGAGCCTGAAATCGAGCCCGCCGGATCTGCCGAACGCGCTGAACACGCAGCTGCCGGGCGTGCCGAAATGGAGTGGCGCGGTGACTGCGAACTATGCGTTCACTGCTTTTGGCGGCTACGAGGCCAACCTCGGTGGCGGCTGGCGCTATGTCGACGAGCGTTATAGCGAGGTGGTCAGGACGGAAGATAACCTCGCGTATGCGCTGCCGGCGTACGATGTGCTCGACCTCAACGCCGACGTGCAATTCGACAAGGTGACCGTGCGGCTGTTCGTGAAGAATCTGACCGACGAACGCGCGTTCACCGGCGGCGGCGTGACTACCGACGGCTTGAACCAGCCGGTGCGGCTGGATCTCGCCGTGCTTCAGCCGCGCACCGTGGGCCTGAGCCTCGATTTCCAGTTCTAAGTGACAAGTTGACCGAACGTGACAACAGCAAACCTCTCGATGTCCCTGAATCTGCCGCAACCGTATCTGCTGTTTCTCGGCGATACCACCGAGGCAGGCTTCGCGAAAACGGCCTTTGGCCTCAGGGACTGGGCCCGGGAGCAATGCGTCGGCGAGCTGGCCTGCTCGCCCGACGCCATCACGCTCGGGCTGCCCAAGCTCACCCCAGCGCAGGCCCGCGCGCAAGGCGCACGTTCCATGGTCATCGGCGTGGCCAACATGGGCGGGCGCATTCTCGACAGCTGGATGCCTTCGTTGCTCGAAGCGCTGGAGGCCGGGCTGGATCTGGTGGGGGGAATGCACACGAGACTCGTCGACGCGCCGGCGTTGGTTGCAGCCGCCGAGCGCCATGGACGTCGTCTGATCGACGTCCGTACGCCACCGCGAGGAATTCCGACCGCCACTGGTCGCAAGCGCAGTGGCAAGCGACTGCTGGCGGTCGGAACGGATTGCGCCCTGGGGAAGAAATACACCGCGCTCGCGATCACGAGAGCATTCCAGAAGCGCGGCGTGAATGCTGACTTTCGGGCCACGGGCCAGACGGGGATCATGATCGCCGGCAGCGGCATGCCGATGGATGCCGTGGTCTCGGATTTCGAGGCGGGCGCGGCGGAGGTGCTATCGCCGGATGCGCCGCCGGATCACTGGGATGTGATCGAAGGGCAGGGCTCGTTGTTTCATCCGTCCTATGCCGCCGTCTCGCTCGGGTTGTTACATGGCAGTCAGCCCGATGTCATCATCGTGTGCCACGAAGCCGGTCGCACCCATGTGATGGGCATGCCCGACTATCCCTTGCCCAGCCTGGAGGAGACCATCGATCTGAATCTGCGCCTCGGTCGGCGCACCAATCCGGCGATTCGCTGCGGCGGCGTGAGCCTCAACACGTCGAAGCTGTCGGAGCGCGAGGCGCGCGAGCTGATGGCCGCCGAGAGCGACCGATTGAGCATGCCGGTCGCGGATCCGATGCGCGGCGGAGCCGAGTTCGAACGGCTGATCGATCACTGCCTGCGCTCCTGATGCAACCGTCCTGGTTCCAACGCTATCTGTTGCCTGGCTTCGCCTTCAAGGCGGTGGTCATAGGCGGCGGCTATGCAACGGGCCGCGAGCTGGTCGAGTTCTTCCTGCCGAGCGGGCCGCGCGGCGGATTGTTGGCGATGTCGTTCGCCGCCGTGATCTGGAGCGTCGTGTGTATCGCGACCTTCCTGTTCGCGCGGGCCACGCACAGCGCAGACTACCGCACGTTCTTCCGGCACCTGCTCGGCCGGGGCTGGATGGTCTTCGAGATCGCCTACTGTCTGTTCATCGTGTTGATCCTTGCCGTGTTCGGCGCCGCCGCGGGTGCCATCGGTGCTGCGCTGTTTGGCTGGCCGCCGCTCGCGGGGACGCTTTGTTTGATGCTGGGCATCGCGTTGTTCGTCGCGTTCGGCAACGCGTCGGTCGAGCAGTTGTTCAAGTGGGTGTCGTTCTTCCTGTACGGCGTCTATGCGCTCTTCGTGGTGCTGTCGCTCGGCAAGTTCGGCGATCGGATTTCGGCGAACTTTGCGTTGGACGTGCCTACCGATGGTTGGCTGCTCGCGGGCGTGACTTACGCCGGTTACAACATCGTCGGCGCCGTGGTGATCTTGCCGGTGCTGCGGCACCTGACCAGCAATCGCGATGCCATCATCGCCGGTGCCTTGTCCGGACCGCTGGCGATGATTCCGGCGTTTCTTTTTTTCGTCTGCATGGTCGCTTACTACCCGGAGATCGCCGAGCAGGCGCTGCCGTCGGACTTCCTGCTGCAGCGTCTGGACGCGCCGGTGTTTCATGGCGCCTTCCAATTGATGATCTTCGCGGCGCTGCTCGAGAGCGGTACGGGCAGCGTGCACGCGGTGAATCAGCGCATCGAGCAGGTGTGGCGCGCCAGGCTCGGACGAGATTTGTCAGCGAGGGCACGATTCATCGCTGCTGGCGTGTTGCTCGTGATCGCGATGCTGCTCGCCGACCGCTTCGGTCTGGTCACGTTGATCGCACGCGGTTACCGCGGGCTCGCGTATTTGCTGATCGCGGTCTACGTGTTGCCGCTGCTGACGTACGGCGTATGGCGCCTGTGGCAGCGACGCGCGCAGGTCGCGCTTTCTCCGCAGTGATCCAGGACCCGGAACGGGCCGCGAAATTTTTGCTTCGGTGATGTCGGGCGCGCCTGAGGGGCGTCGTCCTTGGGGCAGGACGCACTCAACAACACTGGAGCAAGAGCAATGAAGCGCTTACTGACCCGGACCCTGACTGCCCTGGCACTGATCGCGCCGGCCATTCCCACGCTGGCCGACAGCCCGTCCGCTGCGAGCGTGCAGCAGGCCATCACGGCGCCCGGCAAGTCGGGCCGCATCCCCGTCAACGGCATCAACTATTACTACGAGATTCGCGGCAAGGGCGAACCAGTGCTGCTCCTGCACGGCGGACTCGGTTCGAGCGATATGTTCGCGCCGCTGTTGCCGACGCTCACCAGGCAGCGACAGGTGGTGTTGGTCGACTTGCTGGGTCATGGCCGCACCGAGCTCGGCACTCGCAAGTTCAATCTGGATGCCATGGGCGAAGACCTGAACGCTCTGTTGCAAAAGCTGGGCTATCGGCAGATCGACGTGCTCGGTTATTCCCTGGGCGGCGGCGTCGGCTTCCGACTGGCCGTGCAGCACCCGGAACAGGTGCGTCGCCTGGTGCTGGTGTCCGCGGGCTATTCGTCGGACGGCTTCTATCCGGAGATCAAGGCTCAGCAGGCGCAGATGAACGGCGACGCGTTCCAGTTCATGAAGGACACGCCCATGTATCAGGGTTATGTCGCGGTCGCACCCAAGCCGGACGATTTCCCGCGCCTGCTCACCGAGATCGGCGACTTCATGCGCAAGGACTATGACTATGCCGCCGATGTCGCGAAACTGAAGATGCCGGTGATGCTGGTGTTCGGCGACTCGGATATGTACCGCCCCGAGCACGTCATCAAGTTCTATCAGCTGCTGGGTGGCGGCTTGAAGGACGCGGGCTGGATGCGAGAGCACCTGTCGCAGAATCGGCTGGCGATCCTTCCCAATCACACCCACTACGATATCTTTCTCGCGCCGGAGCTGGTGACCACGGCGCTGCCGTTCCTCAACGGCGATACCAAGGTGAGTGCCTGGCAATAGGCTTCGACGAGCGGAGGGTCAGCGCCGGCGTTCGTATTCCGGCGCGAGCCCACGCATGATGTTGAGCAGACGTTTATAACTTTCATAACGGCGCGCCGACAGCGTCTTCTGCGCCAGGGCGGCGAGCACCGCGCAGCCGGGCTCGCGAAGGTGCAGGCAATTGTTGAACTTGCACTCGGGCGCGAGCTTCAGGATTTCCGGCCAGCCGACCTGCACCATCGCATCTTCGACGGGCGGTGGGGCGTAATCGCGCACACCGGGCGAATCGATCAACTCGCCGCCGCTCGACAAACGAAACAAAGCCGTCGATACCGTCGTATGTCGACCTTCGCCCGTCGAGTCCGACAGCGAACGCGTCGCTCGCTCGGATTCGGGCGCCAGTCGGTTGGTGAGCGTCGACTTGCCCACGCCGGACTGGCCGACGAGCATGGCACTCTGATTCACGAGCAGCTCGCGCACCGGCGCCACGGTGGGCTCGTTCTTCGCGGACAATCGCAGCACCGGATAGCCGGCACGCTCGTAGTCCTGCACGCGAGCCTGGAAGGTCGGATCTTCGGCGCCCGGCAGCTCTGACTTGTTCACGATCAGCGCGCCGGAAATGCCCGCGAGCGCGGCGCCGGCGAGGTACCGATCGGCAATGAATAAATCGGGCTCGGGATTGGGCGCGATGATCACGATGATCAAAGACAGATTCGCGGCCAGCGGCTCGGTGCGTCCGCGACTGTTGGTGCGAGCGAACAACGAACGGCGAGGGGCGACGCTGACCACCTTCGCGACATCGCCGCTGCTTTGCGACGGCGCGCGAATCGTCACTTCATCGCCGCACACGCAAGTCAAACGCTTGCCGAACAGCTCGGCCGGCATGCGCGCACCGTCGGTCGTTTCGACGATGACGCGACGGCCAAACGATTCCGTGACCCGCGCCGGCGTCTCGATCGCGTCGCTCATGAGCGCTGAGAGGCCAGCGACAGCAGGCGCGTGATGCGCACGAGCGCAGGCGGATGCGAGTCGTAGAAGGCGGAGTGCAGACTGTCGGGCGTGAGCGTGCTCGCATTGTCCCGATGCAGTTTCACCAGCGCGTTGGCGAGATCCCTGGCGTCGGCATGCTTCGCGGCGAATTCATCGGCTTCGAACTCGTGCTTGCGCGACCACCATGCGCCGAGCGGAGTGAGGAAATAGGTGAACGCCGGCAACACGAAGACGAAGAGCAGCAGCGCCGCGTGCGTCGAGGGTTTCGTGACGCCGAGCGCCGCATAGAAGGCGGGCCAGCGCATCAGCAGATCGAGCAACAGGAAGCCGAGCAGCCCCATGACGACCTGCAGAATCAGCCCCGAGCGAATGTGATGCAGTCGGAAATGACCGAGCTCATGCGCGAGCACCGCTTCGACTTCCGCGGCGTGCAGCCGTTCGAGCAAGGTGTCGAAGAACACGATGCGCTTGTTGCGGCCGATGCCGGTGAAGTAGGCGTTGCCGTGCGTGGAGCGGCGAGAGCCGTCCATCTTGAACACCCCTTTCGACTCGAAGCCGCAGCGCTGCAGTACGGCTTCGGTCCGCTGCTTGAGCGTTTCGTCCGTCACCGGCGTGAACTTGTTGAACAGCGGGGCGAAGATCGCCGGGTACGCCCAGGTGACCAGCACCGAAAAGCCCACCCACACCAGCCAGGCATACAGCCACCACAGCGAGCCGGCCTGTTGCATCAGGTACAGAATCACGAACAGCAGTGGAGTCCCGAGCAGCAGCCCGAGGCCCAGCATCAGGAGCAGATCGATGAGGTACTGCTTGGGCGTGGTGCGGTTGAACTCGAAGCGCGCTTCGATACCAAAAGTCCGCCACAGTGACAGCGGCAGCCCGATCGCGCCGACTATCAAGAAAGTCGACAGTACGACGGCCGTCCCATGCCAGGTGGGCGACAGATGCGCCGCCTGCCACCAGGAGTCGATGGTGTCGATGCCGCCGCCCAAGGTCAGCAATAACGCCACGACTGCATCCAGCAGTACGTCCCAGCGGTTCAGGGCCGTGCCGGCGACGGTATAGTCCGCGGCCTTCTGGTGCGCCTGCAGGTCCACTTTCTCGGCGAACGCCTCGGGAACCTGGCCGCGGTGCCGGAGCACGGCGGCCGCCTGGCGCTGATTGAGCCAGCTGCGCGTGGCCGTGGAGGCCAGCAGCAGTAATAGAAACAAGCCGGTAAACCAATGCATTCAGAGGTTCTCGATACGTGCCGGGCACTGTAGCCTCAGCTGCTATGATGAGGCAACGAAACCCACTGCTGGCAGAACGCATCGTGACCGACCGCGACCCGACCCGACTCATCTGGATCGATCTGGAAATGACGGGCCTCAAGCCCGACACCGACCACATCATCGAAATCGCCACCGTGGTCACCGACAAGCACCTGAACACCCTGGCCGAAGGGCCGGTGCTGGCCATCCATCAGCCGGACGAGATCCTGGAGGCCATGGATGACTGGAATCGCCGTCAGCACGGCGCCTCGGGGCTCGCGGCCCGCGTACGCGCCAGCACGATCACGGTGGAGGAGGCCGAGCGCCAGACGGTGGAGTTCCTGAGCCGCTGGATCGAGCCCGGCGTGTCACCAATGTGCGGCAACAGCATCTGCCAGGATCGCCGCTTCATGGCGCGCGAGATGCCCAACCTGGAACGGTATTTTCACTACCGCAACCTGGATGTGAGCACGCTGAAGGAGCTGGCGCGGCGCTGGGCGCCGGAGGTGTACAGCAGCTTCCAGAAGAGCTCCACGCACCTGGCGCTGGACGACATCCGCGATTCCATTCGCGAGCTGCAGCACTACCGGACGAATTTCTTGAGAGCCTGAGGGGCCGCCGACCAGGATCGAGTCGCGGCGGCAGACACCCGCCGCCGCGACAGACAGCATCGATTTACTTCGCGGCTGCGGCGCCGCCGGCCAGGAACAGCCA
>Ga0065721_10005269_pt1 | contig 16164 bp, 17 predicted proteins | sample Mesricmetagenome_FD_59108 | JGI IMG/M metagenome (GOLD analysis project Ga0065721, IMG submission 59108) | Mesophilic microbial community from rice straw/compost enrichment Sample: eDNA_1 v2 (version 2) | ecosystem: Engineered > Solid waste > Grass > Composting > Bioreactor | place: USA: Davis... | reverse complement strand
CCCGCCGCCCCCCCCGCCTCCGCCGCCACCCGGCGGACGGCCCCATGGATTCTGGCCGCCACCTCCCGGCGGAGGTCCCCAGGGGCCGCCACCGCCACCCCCACCCTGATTGGTCCAAGGCATTCCGTTCGTTCCCCTTCGCGCTCACTCAGTTTTTTTGGCCGGGCTGTCCTGGGCGGGTGCCTTGGCCAGGCAAAGCATTGCCGGCTTGTTCGGTCCCTTTACCATTATTGCCCGGCGGTCCTATAGTGCCTCTCCCTTCGGGGAGGAATTTCACCGACGGATATCCGCCAATATCGGGAAGGCAGCGGAGTTTTCAACCATGGCGCAGGTCAGCGAAGCTCAAGTCCTTGATGCCTTGAGGACCGTAATCGATCCGGAACGGGGCAAGGACATCGTCAGCCTCGGCATGTTGTCCGGTCTCGTCGTCCGCGACGGCAACGTCGCCTTTTCGATCGAAGTGGACCCCAAGCGCGGCGCCCAGGCCGAGCCGGTGCGCCACGCCGCCGAGAAGGCGGTGGAAGCGCTGCCGGGCGTGCTGTCGGTCACCGCGGTCCTGACGGCGCACCGCGCCGGCGGTGCGGGACAGGCGGCACCCCAGCAAGGTCAGGGTCACAGCCACGGCGGCCATAGCCACGGCGGGCACGGCCATGGGCACGCCCAGCCGCAGGAGCAGAAGCCGCTCGTCCCCGGCGTGAAGGCGATCGTCGCCGTAGCAAGCGGCAAGGGCGGCGTCGGCAAGTCCACCACAGCCGCCAATCTGGCGCTCGCCATGGCGGCGAACGGGCAGAAGGTCGGGCTTCTGGACGCCGACATCTACGGCCCGTCCATGCCGCGCATGCTGGGCATTTCCGGCCGTCCGAACAGCCACGACGGTCGCACGCTGGAGCCAATGGAGAACTACGGCATCAAGGTGATGTCGATGGGCTTCCTGGTCGCCGAGGACACGCCGATGATCTGGCGCGGGCCGATGGTGATGAGCGCGCTCCAGCAGATGCTGCGCGACGTCAACTGGGGCGAACTCGACGTGCTGGTGGTCGACATGCCGCCGGGCACCGGCGACGCCCAGCTGACCATGGCGCAGCAGGTGCCGCTGGCCGGGGCGGTCATCGTCTCCACCCCGCAGGACATCGCGCTGCTCGACGCGCGCAAGGGGCTGAACATGTTCCGCCGCGTGGACGTTCCCGTCCTCGGCATCATCGAGAATATGAGCTACTTCTGTTGCCCCAACTGCGGCCACCGCACCGATATCTTCAGCCACGGCGGCGCCCGCAAGGAAGCCGACGATCTGGGGATGGAGTTCCTGGGCGAGATCCCGCTGCACATCGAGATCCGCGAGACGTCCGACCAGGGCCAGCCCATCGTCGTGTCGCAGCCCGAATCGGAGCACGCAAAGGCCTACCGCGGCATCGCACGGCGCGTCTGGGAAAAGATCGCCGGCGACCAGGGCCCGGCCCGCACCGCGCCGCGCATCGTCGTGCAGTAACGGCCGTGCGGTAAGGACGCGCACCCGCCATACCGAGGCGTAAGGCCGAAGCATAGGGTGCGGTCCAGTTCCAGATCACCCGCTCCGCCCCATATTCCCGACAGAGGGAAGAATTGGGGCGGGGCGGATGTCGGACCTTTTTTCTCTGGTGGTGCTGCTGGCCGGGGTGGTTCTGGCGGTGCCGGTGGCAAAGCGCCTCGGCTTCGGCGGGCCGCTCGGCAATCTGGCGGCGGGGCTCGTCATCGGTCCGGGCGGGCTTGGGCTCGTCACCGACGTGAGTGCGATCAGCCACGTCTCTGAATTCGGCGTCATCATGCTGCTGTTCCTGATCGGGCTGGAGCTTCGTCCGGCCCGGCTCTGGGTCATGCGCAAGGCGGTTCTGGGGCTCGGCGGCGCGCAGGTGGTCGTAACGACGGTTCTGATCGCCGCGGTCGCCATGCTGCTGGGCCTGCCCTTCGCGGCGGCGGTGGTGATCGGCTTCGGCCTGTCGCTGTCCTCCACCGCGATGGTCCTGCCCATGCTGGCGGAACGCGAGTTGCTGCCCACCAACGCCGGCCGCGCCGCCTTTTCCATTCTGCTGTTCCAGGACCTCGCCATCATCCCGGCGGTCGCTCTGCTGCCGCTGCTGGGCAACGGGGGGGAGATGCCGGACGCCACCAACGCGTGGTGGGCCGTGCTGAAGGCCGCGGCGGCCGTCGCGGCGATCCTGGTCGGCGGCCGTTACCTGCTGCGCCCTGTTTTCCGCGCCGTGGACGCTGCCAAGACGCCGGAAATCTTCACCGCCACCGCCCTGCTGATCGTGCTGGGCACAGCGGCGCTGGCCGCCTGGGCCGGGCTGTCCATGTCGCTGGGCGCCTTCATGGCCGGCGTGCTGCTGTCCGACTCCGAATACCGGCACGAGGTGCAGGCGGACATCGCCCCGTTCGAGGGGCTGCTGCTCGGCTTCTTCTTCGTGTCGGTCGGCATGGCGGCGGACATCAAGGCACTGATGGCGGAGCCGCTGCGCTTCCTGTCGCTGGCGCTGGGGGTGATGGCGCTGAAGGGGGTGGTGCTGTTCGGGCTGGCGCGCGTCTCGGGCATGCGGCCGGGCGGCTCCGCCCGGTTGGCGACGGTGTTGAGCCAGGGCGGCGAGTTCGGATTCGTGCTGTTTGGGCTGGCCGTCGCCGTCGGCGCCATGACCGCAGAGCAGTCGGCCGCCGCCATGCTGGTGGTCACCCTGTCGATGATCGCCACCCCCTTCCTGTTTGCCGCGGAGGAGCGCTGGATCGCTCCGCGGCTGATCACGAAGCCCGTGCGCCCCTTCGACACCATCGATGTGGATGGGGAGCCGCCGGTCATCATCGCCGGATTCGGGCGGGTCGGGCAGATCGTCGGGCGCGTCCTGCGCCTGCGCGGCATCCCCTTCACCGCGTTGGAGCAGAGCGCCGCCCAGGTGGATTTCGTGCGCCGATTCGGCAACAAGGTCTATTACGGCGACCCGACTCGGGAGGACCTGCTGCGCGCCGCCGGGGCGGAGCACGCCAAGGTGCTGGTCGTCGCCCTAGAGGACATGGAGCAGTCATTGCGCGTGGTGGAACTGGCCAAGCGCCACTTCCCGCACCTGATCATCTACGCCCGCGCCCGCAACCGCCGCCACGCGCATTTCCTGATGGACCGGGGCGTGCGGAACTTCGTGCGCGAAACCTACGATTCGAGCCTGCGCCTGACCGGCGGCGTGCTGGAGGCGCTGGGCGTCTCGCCGGACGACGCCCGCCACACGCTGGAAACCTTCCGCGAGCACGACGAGCGCACCCTGATCCGGCAGCACGCCGTGCACCACGACGAGAACCGCCTGATCCAGACCTCCCGCCAGGCCGCCGCCGAGTTGCAGTCCCTGTTCGAAGCGGACCGGGAGGAGCGCGAAGAGCAGAATGGCGAAGACCTGGAGGAACATCGGCTGGGCCGCGCGTAGGCGCGGCCCAACTTCGGACTCACCCGATCAGCAGGCTGTCGTCGGTGATGTCCTCGCCGCCGCGCTGCTTGGCGAACAGCGCCAGCAGGTGCGGCACGTCGAGGCCGGCACGCTGTTCGCCGGACACGTCGAGCACGATCCTGCCCTCGTGCAGCATCACCGTGCGGTCGCCGTAGTCCAGCGCCTGCCGCATGGAGTGGGTGACCATCAGCGTGGTCAGCCGGTTCTCCTCCACGATACGCCGGGTCAGGCCCAGCACGAACTCCGCCGTGCCGGGGTCGAGCGCCGCGGTGTGCTCGTCCAGCAGCAGGATCTTGGAGCCGGCGAGCGTCGCCATCAGCAGGCTGACCGCCTGCCGCTGGCCGCCGGACAGCAGGCCCATGCGGTCGTGCAGCCGGTTTTCCAGCCCAAGCCCAAGCTCCGCGATGCGGTCGCGGAAATGCTGGCGGCGGTCGCCGCGGAGCGCAAAACCCAGGCCGCGCTTGCGCCCGCGGGCGGCGGCCAGCGCCATGTTCTCCTCGATGGTCAGAGCGGTGCAGCTGCCGATCATCGGATCCTGGAAGACGCGCGCCACCAGCGCGGCGCGCTTCGGCGTCGGCCACTTGGTAACGTCGAGGCCGTCGATGGATATGCTGCCCTGCTCCGCGATCACGTCGCCAGCCAGCGAGCCCAGGAAGGTGGATTTGCCGGCGCCGTTGGAGCCGATGACGGTGACGAACTGCCCCTCGGGAATGGTCAGGTCGACGCCGCGCAGCGCGTGCTTCTCCAGCGGCGTGCCGCGGCCGAAGGTGACGTGGATGCCGTTGACGGTGATCATCGCGCGGCCCCCTTCAACCCGGCTTTGAGCCGCACGCGCGGCAGGATCAACGCCACCGCGACCAGCACGGCGGTGACGAGGTTCAGGTCCGACGCCTGAAGGCCGATCACATCGGCCGACAGGGCCAACTGCACAGCCAGACGATACAGGATGGAGCCGACGACGCAGCCGACCAGCGCCCACAGCATCGCGCGCGCCGGCAGGACCGTTTCGCCCACGATCACGGCGGCAAGGCCGACCACGATGGTGCCGATGCCGGTGGTCACGTCGGCGAAGCCGTTGGTCTGCGCGAAAAGGGCGCCGGCCAGGGCGCACAGGCCGTTCGACAGGGCCATGCCGGTGTAGATGTGGAAGTCGGTCTCTACGCCCTGCGCGCGGGCCATCCGCGCGTTCACGCCGGTCGCCCGCATGGCGAGGCCGAACTCGCTGCCCAGGAAGCGGGCCAGCAACAGGACCACCGCCACGACCACCACCAGCACGACCAGCGGCCGCACGATGTGGTCCGGCAGGCCGAGCCCGTAGAAGGGCGTCAGCACCGTGTCCTGCGTCAGCAGCGCCACGTTCGGACGTCCCATCACGCGCAGGTTCACCGAGAACAGCGCGATCATGGTCAGGATGCTGGCCAGCAGATGCAGGATCTTGAAGCGCACGTTCAGCGTCGCGGTCACCAGACCGGCGGCGGCGCCCGCAACGGCGGCGGCGAGGCTGGCCAGCCAGGGGTTCACCCCGGCGACGAGCAGCGTGGCGGCGACGGCGGCGCCCAGCGGAAAGCTGCCGTCCACCGTCAGATCCGGGAAATCGAGCACGCGGAACGACAGGTACACGCCGAGAGCGACCAGCGCATACACCAGCCCGATCTCGACCGCCCCGAAGAAGGCTATTTCACTCATCAAACGCTCTCAAAAAAGGCGGGCCGGCACTCTGGCCGGCCCTGCCCCATTCTCTGGGTGTTACTGCCCGACCACCTTGGTCGCGCGCTTGGTCACCGCCTCGGGGATGGTGACGCCCATCGCCGCGGCGGATTTGGGATTTACGAACAGGTCGGTGCCCTTGGCGAAGGTCGCCGGGATGTCGCCGGGCTTCTCGCCCTTCAGGATGCGGGCGACGACCTCGCCGGTCTGCCGGCCAACCTGACGGTAGTCGAAGCCGATGGAGGCCACCGTGCCGCGCGCCACGCTGTCGGTGTCGGCGGAGAAAATCGGCAGCTTGGACTGCTGGCCGACAGCGATCACGCTTTCCAGCGCCGACACGACGGTGTTGTCGAGCGGGATGTAGATGGCGTCCACCTTGCCGACGAGGCTGCGGGCCGCCTGCTGGGCGTCGGCCGACTTGGTGGCAGTCGCCTCGGTCACGGTCAGACCGGCCTTCGTGGCCTCGTCCTTCAGCGCCTTGACCAGTGAGACGGAGTTCGGCTCACCGGGGTTGTAGAGGACGCCGAGGCGCTTGACCGACGGCACGACCTCGCGGATCAGGGCCACATGCTCGGCCACCGGAGCCATGTCCGACACGCCGGTGACGTTGCCGCCCGGCTTCTCCATGCTCTTGACGAGCTGGGCGCCGACCGGGTCGGTCACGGCGGTGAAGACCACGGGGATGTCGCGGGTGGAGGCTGCCACGGCCTGCGCCGAGGGGGTGGAGATCGGAACGATCACGTCCGGCCTGGCGCCGACGAACTGGCGCGCGATCTGCGCGGCGGTCGCGGGGTTGCCCTGGGCGCTCTGATAATCGACCTTCAGGTTCTGTCCCGGCGTGAAGCCAGCCACCTTCAGCGCGTCGATCACGCCGTCGCGGGTGGCGTCCAGCGCCGGATGCTCGACGATGGCAGTGATGGCGACGGTCTTGGTCTGCGCGTGGGCGACGGACGTCGCGAGTGCAACGGCCGCCGTGGCGGCGAGAAACAGGCGGGTGATCTTCATGGCTCCAACCTCCCCGAGAGTGGCGTGTGCATCCCGTAGACGCCAACGGGTCATTCCGTCAACTGCCGGAGCAGATTTCCGATGATCCCCGATCCACGCGACGAGCGAATCCGCGACCTGGAGGCCGCCATCGCCGACATCGAGGCCGAGGCGCGCGCCGCGGCCCACGCCCTGTGCGCCCATGAACTGCAAATGCGACTGGAGAACATCGCCCGCCGCGCGGAGGCCGTGCGCACCACGCAACGCTGCACACCATGAATGTGCATCCTCCACTTCCCATATCACGGCCACTGCCCAAGAATAAGGCAGGCACAGGAAAGGCAGGGACATGGCGGTGGACTACGGATCCCGATCCAAGGTGTCGGCGGCGTTGCGGGGGCTGATGGGCAGCTGCCCGGCCTGCGGGCGCGGGCGGCTGCTGAAAAACTATTTGAAACCGGTGGACGCGTGCGACCACTGCGGCGAGGCGTACGGCCACTTCCGCGCCGACGACGCCCCGCCCTGGATGACCATCCTGATCGTCGGCCACATCGTCATCCCGGCCCTGCTGTCGTTCGAACAGAACTACCAGCCCGAAGCCTGGGTCCATTTCGCCATCTGGCCGGCGCTGACCCTGCTGCTGACGCTCGTGCTGCTGCCGCGCTGCAAGGGCGTGGTTTTGGGCCTGCTGTGGAGCACCGGCGCACCGGGGTCGGAGCGGGCGTAAGTCCAGGCTGTCGAGCGGCTTTGTTGAACCACAGAGGCACAGAGGGTTTCGATAAAACTCTGTGCCTCCGTGCCCCTGTGGTGAATTCTCCAATTTACTCGAAACTCAGTGAGAAGCTCGCCCTACCCTGCCCGCTCTGGAAGCGCTGCCACATCACGCCGTAGGCCGCTTCCAACGCGCGGGTGAATCGCACGCCGTCCAGCGCCGGGGATTGCGCCAAGCGGTCCCGCAGGCCGCCGCGCAGGCTTGCCAAGCCCGCCGGGTCGCTCACCAGAGCCGCCGCCTTGGCGACGTAGGCGTCCGCGTCCTCCGCCACGAGGTGCGACAGGCCCGCCGAGGCGAGGTGCGTCACGGAATGGCGCGCGCAGAAGCGTTCGCCGCCCAGCGTCACCACCGGCACGCCCATCCACAGCGCCTCCAGCGTCGTCAGCCCGCCCGAATAGGGGAACGGGTCCAGCGCCACGTCCACGCCCGCGTAGCCGGCCAGGAAGGCCCGGTGCGGTGCGCCGCGCAGCAGGTCCACCCGTGTCGAATCCACGCCCGCCCGTTCGAACATCCCACGCACGCGGGACTCGGTGCCGGCGTCCTCGAAGCCCGGCGTGCGCAGCAGCAGGCGCGACTCGGGCACGGTGGACAGCACGCGCGCCCACAGGGCCACGACCTCCGCGTTCAGCTTGGGCAGCGCGTTGAAAGAGCCGAAGGTGGCGTAGCCGCGGTTGGACAGCGGCAGCGGGGAGATCGGCGGTGCGTCCTCCGGCGGGGTCCAGGGGACGTAGCTGTCGGGCATGCGCACGATACTCTCGATGCACCAGCCGTCGGCGCCCTCCGGGCTCTGGCGCGAATCGGAGATCAGGTAATCCATGGCCGGCAGGCCGGTGGTGCCGACATAGCCGGCCCAAGTCGCCTGCACCGGCGCCGGGCGCCGGGCGAAGACCGGCAGCCGGTTGCCGAAGGTGTGGCCGGCCAGATCGACCAGGATGTGGATGCCGTCGGCCTGGATGCGGCGCGCCAGCGCGTCGTCGTCCATGCCGGTCGTCCAGACCCAGGCGTCGGCGTGCGGCATCAGCCGCTCGGTCTTCCAATCCGGGTTGGCGGTGTTGGCATAGCAGACGACCTCGACGGCCGAGCGGTCGTGATTCGCCAGCACCGGCTCCAGGAAGAAGCCGACGGGATGCGCACGGAAGTCGGGGGAGACGTAGCCGACGCGCAGCTTGGGCGCTGGCGCCGCAACGGCGGGCGCCGGCCGGTCCGGATACCGCGCGCCCCAGTCCGCGTGCGCCTTGGCAATCGCCGGCATGGTCACCGACGGCACGTACTGCATCAGGTAGAGGCGCGCGGCGTGCAGCGAATTGACGTTCGGGTGCTGGGCCAGCACACCCTCCATCTCCGCCAGCGCCTCTTCCGCCCGCCCTTGCATGGCGAGCACGCGGGTGGCCCGGTTGGCGCGGACCTCCGCCCGGCCGGGCTCGCGGTCGAGCGCCGCCTGATAGGCCGCGTCGGCCTCGCTCAGCCGGTTCATCTCGGCCAGCGCGTTGCCGAGGTTGTAGGGGTGGATCCAGTTGTCCGGGTCCAGCCGGCCGGCGCGGCGGTACTGAACCAGAGCCTCGTCCCGTCGCCCCTGGGCGCGCAGCAGAACACCAAGATTGGCGACCGCCGCCAGCGTCTTCGGATTCAGAGCGATGGCGCGGCGGAAGAAAGCCTCAGCCCGGCCCGAGTCGCCGGCACTGCGCACGGCCTCCGCCATGGTCAGCAGCCCGTCCATGGCGAAGTCCAGCGATGGGTCCAGGTTCAAGGCGCCGGCGTAGGCGTTCGCCGCCCCTGCCACGTCGCCCAGGCTCTCCATCACGAGGCCGTAATTGGCCCACCAGACGGGAACGTTGGGATAGGCGGCGATGGCCTGCCCGATCAGGTCCAGCGCCTCGTCGAACCGGCCGGCCTGCGCCGCAACGAGGCCCTGGCGGTGACGTTCATCGGCCTCGTGCGGCGTCATGGTAATGCTCCCAGCAAGTGCGCCGTCACTCGGCGCGCGGCAAATGCGCTGTTACTCGGCGCGGCCCAGCTGCTCCATCAACTCGCGCCATTCGCGCTTGGACAGGCCGCTGTTCTCCTGGGTCACGGACTCGCCGGCCAGCAGGCGCTTGACCACATCCAGCCCCGTCTTGGAAACGTGCGTGCCGCCGAGGCGGTACTCGCTGAAGGCGTCGAACACGGCCGGAACCCAGCGCTTCACCACGTCCAGCATGGCATCCGCGTAGACGCGAATCTCGTACTGGGCGTGCGGGTCGGCGCGCAGGCTGAGGAAATGCAGAAGGTTGTGGAGATCGACCTTCCAGTACCATTGCGTGTAGTAGTTCAGCGTCAGATTCATGCGCGCCAGTTCGCGCGCCAGCCCCTGGCGGTTCTCGTCGATGGTCGTGCCGTCCTCACGCTGGTTCAGCATCTCCTCATAATGGGAGTAGACGGCCTCGGCGTCGTCGCGCAGCAGCTTCATGACCGACGCCGCCTCGTCGCCCTGAAGGACGTCGCCGCGGCCCTGGCGGTTGACGACGGCCTGGGCGCCCAGGTTCTCGGGCGTCGGGATGTAGAACTCGCGGTCGAGGATGGAGTAGCGCGCGGAGTACTCGTTCACGTTCGCCGTGCGGTGGCGAATCCACTGGCGCGCCACGAAGATCGGCAGCTTGACGTGGAACTTGATCTCGCACATCTCGAACGGGGTCGAGTGGCGGTGGCGCATCAGATACTTGATGAGTCCGGCGTCCTCCGTAACCTTCTTGGTGCCCTTGCCGTAGGACACGCGCGCGGCCTGAACGACGGCCGAATCGTCGCCCATATAGTCGACGACGCGCACGAAGCCATGGTCCAGGACCTCGATCGGCTCATAGAGGATTTCCTCCAGGGCCGGGACGGTGGCGCGGCGGGTGGTGGCGGTGACGGCGCGCAGGCGGTCGATCTCGGCGCGCTGTTCGGGCGTGATCGGCATGGATACTCCGGGGACTGATTTCGGCGGCACTCTACGTCCGGGCGGTTGTCCCGTCATCCCCTTTCAGATTCTCCGCCCACCCCCTTTCAATGGCCGGCCGAAACGCTTATATTACCGGTGTCGGTCACACCGACTACGGCGATAAACGCCTTGCGGAATAAGCGTTGTGGACCCGGGGGCGGTACCCGGCGCCTCCACCAAACAAACCACCGGTCTTGCGGGTGTTGGCCCACGGGAACGGGTTCGTTGGGGGCGAAATAGGATCGACACGCGTGGTAAAGGCATGGTCTTCGCTCGGCATGGTTCCGCCGTTATCGGGCCATTGCAATAGTTGCCAACGACAACGTTGCTCCGGTCGCCGTTGCCGCCTAACAGCGGTAACTGACCGAAATCAATCCCCGATGGGTAGCACCTGAGGGTGGGGCCGTGGGCCGCCTAGCAACAGAAGGCCCACACTTCCTATTTGGCGTTAAGGACCCGCCCAAGAATGCCGAGAGAGCAGTTGCGTTATGACCGTATGGTCGAGGCCGCCTTGCGCGGTGTCGTCCGTGACGCACTCCGCCAAGTGACCGACCGCGGGCTCCCAGGCAATCACCACTTCTACCTGACGTTCCGCACGGCCTTTCCGGGTGTCGACATCCCGGAATACCTGTCGGCGCAGTATCCCAACGAAATGACCATCGTGCTCCAGTACCAGTATTACGGTCTGGAAGCGCTCGACGATCATTTCGAGGTGACGCTGAGCTTCAACAACGTGCATGAGCGGCTGGTCATCCCCTACGCCGCCATCACCACCTTCGCTGATCCGTCAGTGAACTTCGCCCTGCAGTTCCAGCCGGTCGCGCCTGCCGAATCGGCCGAGGTCGCGCCCATGCCGACCCGCGAGGCGCCGGAGCGCAAGGAAGACGCGAAGCCCATCGTCGCCAAGCTCGCCACCAAGACCGAGGCGAGTGGCTCCGACGATGAGCCCAAGCGCGGCGAGGTCGTGGCGCTCGACGCCTTCCGCAAGAAATAAGCTTTCCGATCTTGGCCGCGGCCCCGCCCAGCGACTTCGTCCAGTTCATCTGCGAGTCGCTGGCGCTGTTGGGAGACCTGACGGTCCGCCGCATGTTCGGCGGATATGGGGTTTATTGCGACGGCCTGTTCTTCGCCATCGTCGCGGACGACGTGCTGTATTTCAAAGTCGACGACGGCAACCGGGCCGACTATGAGGCGCTGGGCCTGCGCCCCTTCAAGCCGCTCGACGACAAGCCAACCACCCTCTCCTACTACCCGCCGCCCGAGCGGGTCCTGGACGAACCCGACGAGTTGCTGGGCTGGGCACGCCCGGCCATCGCGGCCGCCGCAAGGGCAGCCGCCGCGAAGAAGCCGGCGCGGAAGCGCGTGAAGGCCTGAAGCCTCAGATATTCTCTGCCCTCAGATATTCTCCGCCATGTGTGTGGTCGCGTTGGCGGCCTGCACACTGTCGCTGCGCTGGCGGATCTGGCGGGCAAAGCGCATCGGACTCGGCAGGTGGCTCAGCAGGCGGCTGGCGCGGCCCATGGCAGACATTGCCTTGCCCATGTTCATGACGTCGTTCAGGCGCCGGTCCACGAAGGCCCAGGTTTCCACATGGCCTTCCGACTGGTCGTCGAGCCAGTAGAAGGTGGCTGAGCTGAGCACCGCCGCCAGCGTGGCGCGCTTGGTGTAGTGGTTGAAGTCGGTTGCCGTGTCGCCGGCCGCGAACCACATGGCGTCCACCGTGCGGTACAGCATGCGCAGGCCAAGCCCAAGGTTCTGCGGCATGGCGAGATAGGCGATCAGGCGCCGCTTGGCCTCCCGGTGCGGCTCCAGCACCTCGAAATGGGTGCGGATGACCAGGGCAATCCGGTCACGCACCTTCATGTCATCCAGCGGCTGCTTTTCCAGTTCTGCCAGCATGCGCCGATCGGTCCAGGCGCCGAAATGCTCGACCAGTTCCGGAATGCCGCCGGGGAAGGCGCGGTGCATGGTGGCCGTGTCGTAGCCGGCCATCTGCGCGCCGTCGCGCAGAGCCTGAAGGCTCCAACCGTCGAAGACGATGTTGGGCAGCGTGGACAGCAGGATGTCGTCCCGCACCACGTCCATGTCCCGGGCAGCATCCATGGTCAGTCCTCCTCTTCCCGCTCCAGCGCTTCGGTCACGTGATGCGCCTCCTCGTTGAACGCGAGATAGCGCAGATCGGGCATGCGGTCGATGTAAAGTATGCCGTCCAGATGGTCGTTTTCATGCTGGATGACGCGGGCGTGGAAGCCTCTGGCCTCCCGCTCGATGGGTTCGCCATCCAACCCGACTCCGCGATAGCGGATGTGGGTGTGGCGCGGCACGATGCCGCGCATGCCGGGAATCGACAGGCAGCCTTCCCAACCCAGCGCCATCTCGTCGCCGATCGGTTCGATCACCGGATTGACCAGGACGGTCGGCTCCACCGATTCGCCGCCGGAACGGTCGGACGGCACGCGGAACACGATGATGCGGCGGGATTCGTGCACTTGCGGGGCCGCCAGCCCGACACCGGGCGCGTCCATCATGGTGTCGATCATGTCGGCGGCAAGCCGCCGGATCTCCGGGTCGGTCGGGTCGGGGACGGGGGCCGCGACCGTGCGCAGCACCGGGTGCCCCATGCGGGCGATCTTCAACAGGGCCATACCCCATTATCTGGGAGGTCCAGCGCCCCCGGCAACTGTTTCGCCCGCGCCGCGAGCGGCTCTTCCGCGCGCGAGGCCTCATTCAAGAACCCATGGCCCGTAATTCAGGGCTCAATTTCCATAGACTGAAGACTCCGCTTCACAGATGGCCCAGTCCGTGGTACACAATCGTCCACACAAGGGGTGCGCCCGCAAGCGCATGCCTGTTTGTTGCTTAATTGCAACTCGGCTCACTTGAAAGGGTGACGGTAAACGTGCAAGTTCTGGTCCGAGACAACAACGTCGATCAGGCCCTCCGCGCGCTGAAGAAGAAGATGCAGCGCGAGGGCATTTTCCGGGAAATGAAGCTGCGGCGGAACTACGAGAAGCCCTCGGAGAAGCGCGCGCGCGAGAAGGCTGAGGCGGTGCGTCGCACCCGCAAGCTGCTCCGCAAGCGTATGGAGCGCGAGGGCTACTAAGTCGCCGAGCGCGTTTCGCGCCGGATTGACAGGCGCGCTTCGGCGCGCCGGGCACCCAAGCGCGTTCGCGCGCTAGCCCCTCTTGTGTCTTGCACCTGCCGCCCCGCGAATGTCGTGCGGGCGGTTTTGGTGCATCCGCAATCTCGTTTCCGACGGGTGGGTGGATGAGCGCTTCCAAGGACACCGCGCGGATTTCCGTGCCGGCACTGCGCGCCCGCAAGGGCGGCGATCCCATCGTCTGCCTGACCGCCTACACCGCCCCCATCGCCCGGCTGCTCGACCCGCATGTGGACCTGCTGCTGGTCGGCGACTCGCTGGGCATGGTGGTTTATGGATTCGACAGCACCCTGCCCGTCACGCTCGACCTGATGATCGCCCACGGCGCCGCCGTGGTGCGCGGCACGGCCCGTGCCTGCGTCGTGGTCGACCTGCCCTTCGGCAGCTACCAGGAAAGCCCGCAGATCGCCTTCCGCAACGCCGCCCGCGTGATGGCGGAGACCGGCGCCCAGGCCGTGAAGTTGGAAGGTGGGTCTGAGATGGCGGAAACCGTCGCCTTCCTGACCAGCCGCGGCGTGCCGGTGATGGGGCATGTCGGCCTGCTGCCGCAGTCGGTCAACGCGCTCGGCGGCTACAAGGCCGTGGGCCGCGACCCCGCCTCGGCGGAGCGCATCCGCGCCGACGCCAAGGCCATCGCGGAAGCCGGCGCCTTCTCCCTGGTCATCGAGGGCACTGTCGAGTCGCTGGCCCGCCAAATCACGGCGGATGTCTCCGTCCCCACCATCGGCATCGGCGCCTCCCCCGCCTGCGACGGACAGGTTCTGGTTTCCGACGACATGCTGGGCCTGTTCAGCGACTTCCAGCCGAAGTTCGTGAAGCGCTACGCCCAGTTGGGCGCCAGCGTCGGCGAAGCCGCTGCGGCCTACGCCGCCGAGGTGAAAGCCCGCAGCTTCCCGGGACCGGAGCATTGCTTCGGGGTGAAGAAGGGCTGATACGACCACCGAAGTTCTCACCACAGAGGCACAGAGGCACGGAGATCCATCAAAAAATCTCCGTGCCTCTGTGCCTCTGTGGTCCAATTCACGGCGCGGCAGCCGACGCATGGCGTCTCTTACGCCCCATCCACCACGATCATCTTGAACTCGGACGCGTCCTTACGCGCTTCGCGGGCCTCGCGGTATTCGGGGCTGTCGTAGAAGGCTTTGGCGGTGGCGTAGTCCGGGAATTCCAGGATCACCACGCGGTTGGGCTGCCAGTCGCCCTCCAGCGTTTCCGACTGGCCTCCGCGCGCCAGGAAACGGCCGCCATTCTTGGTAATGGCGTTGGGCGTGAGCGCTTTGTACCGTTCGTAGGCGACGGTGTCGGTCACCTTCACGTCGGCGATGATGTAGGCGGGCATGGTTTCCTCCGAAATAGCGCGGGTCAACAAGAAAAGCCCCGAGGCACAGGATGCCTTGGGGCTTTGCGTTGCGCCAGAGTCCGTGGAAACCCGGCTGATACGGCCGGCGCATGAAAGCTTTCATGATCGGCCTGCCGTATCACCCTTTCGCACATGGCTGTGCCATGTGCTGTCGGGTTTGAACCGAAGGCGTTTGATGGAAACCATCAAACGCCTTCGGTATTACTCCATCGACTTGACGACCTCTTCGGTCACCTTCTTGGCGTCGCCGAACAGCATCATGGTGTTGGGGCGGAAGAACAGCTCGTTCTCCACGCCGGCGTAGCCCGACGCCATGGAGCGCTTGATGAAGAACACCGTCTTGGCCTTCTCGACATCGAGGATGGGCATGCCGTAGATCGGGCTGGCCGGGTCGGTCTTGGCCGCCGGGTTGGTCACGTCGTTGGCGCCGATCACGAAGGCCACGTCGGCGGTGCCGAAGTCGCGGTTGATGTCCTCCAGCTCGAACACCTCGTCGTACGGCACGTTGGCCTCGGCCAGCAGCACGTTCATGTGCCCGGGCATGCGCCCCGCTACCGGATGGATGGCGTACTTGACGTCCACGCCTTCCTTCTTCAGCAGGTCGGCCATCTCGCGCAGCGCGTGCTGCGCCTGCGCCACCGCCATGCCGTAGCCCGGCACGATGATCACCGACTGCGCGTTCTTCATGATGTAGGCCGCGTCCTCCGGCGAGCCGGCCTTGACCGTGCCGCGCTCGCCGCCGCCGCCGGCCGCCGACGCGGTGCTCTCGCCGCCGAAGCCGCCGAGGATGACGTTGAAGATCGAGCGGTTCATGCCCTTGCACATGATGTAGGACAGGATCGCACCCGAGGAGCCGACCAGCGCGCCGGTGATGATCAGCAGGTTGTTCTGCAGCGTGAAGCCGATGCCCGCCGCCGCCCAGCCGGAGTAGCTGTTCAGCATCGAGATCACCACCGGCATGTCCGCCCCGCCGATCGGCAAGATCAGCAGGAAGCCCAACGCCAGGGACACCCCGACGATCAGCCACAGCGCGGCGTCCGCGTTGCTCTGCACCAACCAGAGGATGAGCAGGATGGTCAGCACGCCGAGGCCGGCGTTGAGGTGGTGCTGGAAGGGGAAGACCAGCGGCTTGCCGGTGACCAGCCCTTGCAGCTTGGCGAAGGCGACGANGGAGCCGGTGAAGGTGATGGCGCCGATGGCGGTGCCGAGCGCCATCTCGACCAGCGAGCCCTTGGCGATGGCCCCGGGCACGCCGATGCCGTAGGCGGCGGGCGAGTAGAAGGCCGATAGCGCCACGAACACGGCGGCCAGACCGACCAGCGAGTGGAAGGCGGCGACCAGCTGCGGCAGCGCGGTCATCTCGATCTTCTTGGCGATGACGTAGCCGATGCCGCCGCCGATCGCGATGCCGAGCACGATCATCCAGTAGGACTGGACGATGGGCAGGGCCAGCGTGGTCAGGATGGCGATGGTCATGCCGACCATGCCGTACAGGTTGCCCTGGCGCGAGGTCTCCGGGCTGCTCAGGCCGCGCAGGGCCATGATGAAGCAGATGGAGGCGACGAGGTAGAGAAGGGCGGACAGCGTTTCCATGGTTACTTGCCCTTCTTCTTGAACATGGAGAGCATGCGCTGGGTGACCAGGAAGCCGCCGAAGATGTTGACGCTGGCCAGGATGACGGCGAGGAAGCCCATGATCTTGGAGAAGCCGAAGCCGGCCGGGCCGGCGGCGATCAGGGCGCCGACGATGATCACCGAGGACACCGCG
>Ga0065721_10051133_pt1 | contig 16172 bp, 12 predicted proteins | sample Mesricmetagenome_FD_59108 | JGI IMG/M metagenome (GOLD analysis project Ga0065721, IMG submission 59108) | Mesophilic microbial community from rice straw/compost enrichment Sample: eDNA_1 v2 (version 2) | ecosystem: Engineered > Solid waste > Grass > Composting > Bioreactor | place: USA: Davis... | reverse complement strand
AAAGCCGGGCAGCCGCCGCTCAAACGGGCGAGCGGCGGCGAGCCTTAGATCAGCCGTCTGAGCGGCTGTCCGGGTCGGCGTTGGCTTGCTCTGGTTCGTCAGACTCGGGAGCTGCCGTCTCCGCGATGCGGAAGCTTGCGAGAATCGCATTCAGCTCCGAAGACAGCTCGCCCAGCTTCCGGGAGGTGTCCACCAGGCCGGAGCTGATGCCGAGCTGCTCCTGCGCGGAGGAGGCGACCTCCTCGGAGATGGCGGAGGACTGCTGCGCCGTTGCGCTCACCCGCATGATCATATCGGCGAGCGTATGCTGGGAAGTCTGCATCTGTCCGACGGTTTGCACGGTGGCTTGCAGCTGCTCCGCAAACTCGTTCATTTTGTCGTCCACTTGACTGAAAATCGTCTCTGCCCGCACGGCGGCCTCCGCTTGCTCCCGATGGATCGGATACGTATCGTGAAGCGCGCGGGCGGTAACGTTAACGTCCTCGATAACGGAGCCTACGATCCCGGCCGCCAGATCCAGCGATTTACGGGACTGATCCGCGAGCTGACGCACTTCCTGAGCGACGACCGCGAATCCCCGTCCGTGAACGCCGGCTCGCGAAGCCTCGATGGCGGCATTTAGGGACAGCAGGTTCGTTTGTTTGGCAATGTCGTTCAGCAGTTCAAGCACTTTGCGGATTTGGGCGGCATTGTCCCGCAGCTTGTCCGCCCGCTGAAGCGACAGATGCGTCAGCTCCTCGCTTTCCTTCGACTTGCGGACCAGCATGTCCATATGGCCGATGCCTTCGCGGGATACCGTCTTGACCTGACGGGCCTGCTGCTCCATTTCGGAACTCCGCTCCAAAAACAAGGCCATCTCCCGGTTCATATCGGAAGACAGCGTGCTGCCTTCCTCGGCTTGCTGGGACAGGTCGCCCGCGCCTTGGGCGATTTCCTCCGTCGCGACAGAGATTTCCTTGGCCGCTTCCTTCGTTTGCGAGGAGACGGCAAGCAGCTGCTCCGATGTGGCCGCCACCACGCGCGCGGTATCGTTCGTGCGGGCGACCAGCCTGGCGATGTTGGCCGTCATGCGATCGAAGCTTTCGGCCAGCCGGCCGATTTCGTCTTGCCGGTTCATGTTCATGCGCACCGTCAAATTGCCGTTCTCCACTTCGCTCATCATCTCGCCGACTTTGCGGATCGGGAGAGCGATCAGCCGGGTAATGAAAGCTCCCAGCAGAAGCGAGGCGGCGAAGGCGGCGCCCATGATAACCGCAGTAACGAGCGCAATCCGGTTCAGTTCTTTGGTCAGCTCGCTTTCGGGAATGCCGGCGACCAGCTTCCAGCCCGTGCTTTCCGATCGGCCGACAAACGAGATCGTCCCGTTGCTTTCGATAACGGAGCTGTCGTCCGGGATATTCAATTCATATGGAGTAAACTTAAGGCCCGGCTCGTAGGTGAGCAAAATTTTTCCTTCCTCGTCGATCAAGGTCGGGCGGTGGCCGCTGCCGAGCTGCACGGAGCCGAGCGCCTCCGCAAACAGCTCCTCGCGAATTTCGATGATGGCGATATACGTGCCGGAGTTGGACCGCAGCAGTTTGCCAAGCATAAAATAATGCCCCGGAGACGGAACCGAGGTGCCGCTGACGGCTTCTCCGTTTTCGTCCACTCCACGCGAAACAGCAGTCAGCCAGACTGCCTGTCCGCCGGCTTCCTCCACTTGCTCGAACCATTGCGCGTGCGTATCGATGCCGGGCGCGTTGGCGTCGGGATAAGCCAATGCGAAGGGATGCTCGTAAGCGATTTCATTTTCGCCCGATGCATCGTCCTCGGTGCCGCCATCCCCTGCTTCGGAGCTCGCCGCCCGCTTGGGATCATACAAAAAAATGCCGACGTCATTAGCCAAAGCAATATTTTTCAACCGGTTGCGAATGCTCATCTCCGCCTTCGTGCGTCCCGGCGAGTTGCCGACGGCGATGGAGGTCAGACGGTATTCGAGTTCGTCGGACAAAGCCTGGTCCATAGCCAATTGGACGGAAAGCCTCTCGTACAGCCGGAACAAGAAGTCCAGCTTTTCGGCCGCCTGAACCATTTGACCGTGCGAGGCGTCCTTCATTTGGCCCATGACGGTATTTTTCGAAATGAGATAGGAGCAAATGCCGACGATGGAGACGAACAACAGCGTGCTGCCGACGATTAACGCGAACAGCTTGGTGCTGACGGAATTCCGCAGCCTGATGCCGGAACCGCCCAACGGCATTTGTCGTTTCATTTTTCTGAAAGCGCTTCCTGATTGATTCATCGGAAATCCCCCCGTATGCGATGTCGAGCCTATGGATTGACACTCCTATTCTAGTATGAAAACGGAGAACAAATCAATATAAATATTAATGATTAATAATGAAATTAACAGGATAATGCCGGATGACCGGCCGAATGTCACAAAGCAGCCTTGCAGCACCGCGCGCCGGGGGTTGCGCACCGTGAGGATAAGGGGCGGTATGGGGATAAAAAAAGCCTTCGCCGCACAGTGTGAAACTGCGTTGCGAAGGCTGTTGTATCCGTTGCTTTAAGTTCTCCGTATGGCCGTGATGCCGTTATGCTTGCCGGTGCCGTCGGAATGGCGAACGGACGCAAACAGGGTGCCGTCCGGGCCAAAGGCCGGTGCGGCGAGAGCCGCTTCGTCGGGCGCGATGGCGAAAGCTTCCGCTTTGCCGAATCCTTCGCCGGAAGGGGCAAGCACGTACAATCCGTTATTGCCGAAAGGGGCGAAAGCGCCTTGATGAAGTCTTTCGGGTGAAATGGCGGTTGCCGCCCACAGTCTGCCGGATCCGTCGAAGGCGATGGAGGTCGGGGAACTAAGTCCCGATTGTCTTCCGCCCGTCAGCATCGGATCGGCTTCGAATGAGGCCGCTCCCGCGTCGCCGCCGTCCTCGACCAGCCGAAGCACGCCGCCATGGCCGTTTCCGGAGCCGTCGCTGCCCGTCTGCGCAACGAACAGCGATTGATCGGCAGGATGCAGCGCCACGCCGAACGCCCGATCCAGCTTCGTTGCCCCCAGCACAAGAGCGGCTTCATGCGCGTGCACCAGAATGCCCGCTTCGTCCTGCAGCATGTCAAGAAGCTCCTCGCGCAGCCGTTTGACGCCTGCCGGCACCCGATAGGCGGGATCGGACAGGACGCGCTTGGCGGCTTTGGCCGTCAGCTCGATCCAGCGGCCGCCGGCGATGTCCGCCGCATACAGGGCGCCATCCTCCAACAGCGCGGAGTTCCCGTTGCCCGCCGCCGGATCGTAAATGCCCCGGCTTATGTATTTATACAAGGCATGTTCGCCTCCCATATAGACGACGACCTTTCCGTCCTTGGAGAGGGCGACGGCCGCGTCGCCATGGGCAAACCTGCCCAAGGCGGTATGCTTGCGCGCTTGGAAGCCGGGGTTCAAAGGATCGGCTTCGGTCAGCCATCCGCATGTCTCGGGATTGACGCCGGAGAGGAGCGAACCTTGGTCGCCGGGCGTTTCGCCCGCCAACGCGGTTCCCCATAGGGTGTTTCCGCCGGAGCCGTTGCTCCATAGTCCCTGCGCCGCGGCAGCGTTATGCAGCGCTTTGGAGCCGCTGGCAGGCCCTTTCAAGGCGATCCGGTCCAATCCCGTCAGACGGCGCGCATGATCGGCGGAACCGTTAAGCGACCAAGCTCCGCCGCTGTCCCGCTTGAGTCCGATGACCGATGCGCCGCGCTTGTCGGCCGGAATGGCAGAGGCATAAGCGTCTTCCGCCGTATGGGAGATCCACAGCCAGCCTTCATCGGCGGACGAGCCGGGATAATAGGCGGCGTAACCTGCGCCGGCGCCGAACGGGCGGCCTCCGGTGCGGACGGCTTTGCCGGCGGCCGCAACGGAATCCGTTGCAAATCCGGCCGGAACGTCAAGCCGGGAAGCCTTCTTCGGCTGCAGGGGCGGGAAGATCAGCGGTGCCGCGCCCGTCCCCGGCTTGCCGGCGGCGCTGGCTTTGCCGGCAAGACTGCCAAGCCCGGAAGCCGCAACGGCGAATGCGGTTGCGCCGGAACCGAGTATGGCGAGAAATTTGCGCCTGGACATCGATTGCTGCTCGTTGACGTTGTTTTTCATATAGCGCCTCCTGTTTTACCATCGATCTAATTGATAGGTTGGAAAATACGCACTTAAACGATTGTCATATATCAGTTCGTTTGCTTGATAGATTTGTTGACAGCGAAGTTCACAGAAAATGCTGACGCAGGTAGTTCCTTCATTTATAATACAGAAGTGACTGCAATTATGGAATGGTGTTTGTAACTTTTTCTGCCGGGGTGGCGTTATTCGCCCGAACCGGGATGAAAGAATTAACGGGATAGAAGATTGGCAAGATTTAAGATTAGCAAGGTTTAAGATTAGCAGGATACAAGAAGGTTGACAGAAGCATTTCAGAGACATTCACGGCATCGATGATGGCGGAAGGATGATTAAAGGCATGAAAGGATGTGACGGACGATGGATCAGCCTACTCTAGCGCAATATCGGTCGGCGTTGAAGTCGAAATTTTCGATACGAGGCGTGGAGCCGGCGCTTGAGCTCGAGTTGGAGGAAGTGCAGGATGGCGGCCGCAGCGGCGGGTACGAATCGTTTGCGCTGCGGTTTCGGGGACCGGGCGGACGCTTTGTGCCGCAGCAAGCGGTTCCGTTGACGCATCCGGTGCTGGGGGACATCGATATGTTTCTGGTGCCGATCGGCGTCGACGCGGACGGCTATCGTTACGAAGCGGTGTTTAACCGGATGGCTGAGGAGTAAGGCAGGATAACCCGTTGGACATGGATGAGCGGGATCGGGCTCAGATGAGAGGAGAATGGGAATGGCACAGCCATACGTAGGCGAAATACGGATGTTTGCGGGCAATTTTGCGCCGGCCGGCTGGGAGTTTTGCGACGGACGGCTTATATCGATTGCCGAAAATGAAACGTTGTTCCAGGCGATAGGTACGACGTACGGAGGAGACGGGCAGTATACGTTTGCGTTGCCGGATTTGCGGGGACGCCTTCCGATTCACCAAGGTCAGGGACCGGGACTTGCGGAAAACTACATGATAGGACAAGCCGGAGGGGTGGAGAATGTGACATTAACTGCCGCCCAAATGCCCAGGCACACGCATGTTGTCCGGGCGAGATATGAACAGGGAGATACTTCCAACCCGTCATGGGCGGCATTGGCCTTGTCGACATTGGCGGCTTACACATCGACGCCCGGCGGTCCGGATGACCGGATGGCGCCGGAATCGGTAGGGGTTGCGGGAAGCAGCCAGCCGCATAACAATATGATGCCTTATTTGTGCGTCAACTTTATTATATCGATGTACGGAATATTTCCTTCCCCAAATTGATAGGAGGCGACGGTGATGGCGGAACCGTTTTTGAGCGAAATCCGATTGTTTTCTTTTAACTTTCCACCGAAAGGCTGGGCGCTTTGCAACGGACAGTTGATGCCGATCAACCAGAATCAGGCGCTGTTTGCCCTGTTGGGTACGACGTACGGAGGAGACGGACGTGTCAACTTTGCGCTGCCCGACCTTAGAGGCCGGGTGCCGATTCATTGGGGCAACGAATTTACATTGGGGCAAAGAGGCGGACAGGAAGCGCACACGTTGACGGCGGCCGAAATCGCTCCCCATACGCATGCCTTGACCGCGAAGAGGACGCCTGCCGACGACCGCAGTCCGGCGGGCCGGCTATGGGCCGCGACGGGCGTCAGCGCTTATCATACCGGCGGCGCTGGGGAGGGCGGCGGCGCAGCGGTACAGCTTCACGAGTCGATAATCGAACCGGCGGGGGGGTCGCAGCCGCATTATAACGTGCAGCCGTTTCTAACGGTATCTTATTGTATCGCTTTACAGGGCATATTTCCTTCGCCGAACTAATGAAGATAATGGAGGTGTCAACCAATGGCTGATCCGTTTGTAGGAGAAATACGCATTTTTCCATTTAATTTCGCACCGAAAGGCTGGGCGTTTTGCAACGGACAATTGATGCCGCTGGCGCAAAATACGGCACTGTTTTCCTTGCTGGGCACGACTTATGGCGGAGACGGAAAATCGACATTCGCTCTGCCCAATTTGATGGGCAGAGCGCCAATGCATCCCGGACAAGGGCAAGGGCTGACCGAAAGATTTTTGGGAGAGGAAGGCGGGCAGCAGGCCGTTCAGCTGATCGAAGCCGAAATACCGGCTCATACCCATCTGTTTCGTCACGGCAGTCTGACCGGATTGCCGCAAAGCGAACCGATTGACGCCTTTCCGGGCGTCGCGGGCGGACGCCGCGGCGGCAGCGCCTACGGGGCGCCGGGCGGCGGGGGAGCCGTCATGATGCACCCGTCCGCGGTTTCGGTGCCGGAAGGTTTGCCGCACAACAATATGCAGCCGTATTTAACGTTTAATTTCTGCATAGCGCTGCAAGGCATTTTTCCTCCCCGTTCTTGAAGCCGGACCGGGAAGATGATTAGAGAGGAGATGAACGCATGAGCAGCGCTTTAAGGGATAAATGGCAAAGCGTCCGCCATAAATCGATTTGGCTGGCCGTTGCCATTTTGTTGTCGGTCGTAATGATTGCCGCTTTTCCGGGAAGAACGTCGGCCGCGGCATGCACCGACGGAGAGGTCGAGGCACTAAGAGCGGCCGTGACGGCCAGCAACGAAACGGCCGGCATTCAGACGATTACGCTGGCCGCTTGCGAATATAACCTGGGCGCCGTTCCGCTCGAGCTGACGGACGGGGCCGTCATTCGAGGGACGGGAAGCGGGCCGGATGGATCGATTCTTACGGCGGCGGGCAACCGCATTCTCATTATTAACGAGGGAATGAGCGACAGCTTTCCGGACGTGACATTGGAAGCGCTGACGGTCAAGGGAGGGAAAGCTCCCGATCACGACTACGGCGGGGGCGGAATCTTCGCGGATACAGGGCGGGGAACCTTGACCCTTCGCGACGTCGTGGTGGAAGGCAACCAAGCCGGGGAGGGGGGCTCCGGAGCGGGACTGTACGTCTCGGGTCCGGCCGGAGGAAAGCTCATACTGGACGATGTTGTTGTACGCGGCAACAATGCTGCGGTTCATGGCGCCGGCTTGTATCTCGATGGAGATCTCGATCTGACGGTAAGCCGGACGTTATTCCAGGGCAATGTTGCGGTGTCGGGAACGGGCGGAGGCATCGCCTTTTTGCCGGGCGCGAACACCGGCACGGTCAGGGTCGAGGACAGCACGTTTACGGCCAACCGTGCGAACGGCGAGAAGCCCCCCGGCGGCTATTCCTTTATGGGAACAGGCGGCGGACTGTCGATTGGCGTAAGAAATACGACGATCGTCAACAGTACGTTCAGCGGCAACTTTGCCCGCGACGGAGGCGGCGGCATTATGGCTGCGGCGGATCAGCCGGAGGGCGTGACCGTGCGGCCCAAGCTGATTCATCTGACGATAACGGGCAATGAAAGTACGGCGCAGCCCGGGGCAGGCCTGTACATCGCGGCCGGCAAACCGCAGCTGAAAAGCTCGATCGTGTCGGGCAACAGGGCTCCGTCCTTTCCCGAGAAGAAAGATATTGCGGCGGGCGCCAACATCGTCAAACCGCTGGAAGCTCCTAATATTCAGTACAATATTATCGGTTCAGCCTCTGAAATATTTGCCTTGGATCCGGCAACGCAAGCGCCGGTGACGGGCACGAACCGCATCCATGCGGATCCGAGGCTGCAGCCGCTTAGCGATAACGGCGGCTATACGCCGACCCATGCCCTGGCCGCCGACAGCCCGGCCCGCAGCGCGGGCGGTCCCGTCAGCGCGGAAGCGGAGCGGGACCAGCGCGGCTTCCCCAGACTGCTGAATGCGCAGACGGCGGCGGGCGCGGTGGAAGGGCTCAGCGCGCAAATCATGTATGACGAACCATATACGGCGACGCTAAACTTGCGCGGCGCCTCCGATTTGACGGCGGAGCGCCGGAACGAAAGCCCGGCGGGACTGATTGCAAGCGACTTGCCGTTAACGGGCTCCGGCGCGACCCGAGTGTTGAACGTGACTCCGGCCGGCGACCGTGTCGGCACCGTCTCGTATCGGCTGACGGCTCCCGTTCAAGTGAACGGAGCGGCGACGACCGTTGCGAGCACGCTTGAGCTGGAGGTGCGCGCTTTTCCGGATTTGAAGACGGACATCTCGTACAGCGGCATATTCTACCAAGGTCAAAACGCCGAGTACACAGTAACGGTCACGAATGTCGGCATCGTGCCGACGACAGACGATATATCGTTGACCGTTGCAGGTCATGCTGCTTATACGATTACGAATCTAACGGGCGAGGACTGGACGTGCGGGGCGGCTTCATGTACGCGGAGCAAGCCGATCGGCGCGGGAGAGTCCTCGGAAGTGACGGTACGGCTTGCGATCCTCGATCAGGCGTCCGGAAACGCGTTGTTCCAAGCGGAGGCGCAAACTTCGGACGAACCTAACACGGCCAACAATGCGGACAGCGCGTCCGTGCCGGTGCTGCCGGTGCCGCGCGTAGAAGGCGTTGACGTTCCGGCCGCGGGGTTGTATAAAGCGGGAGACGCCTTGACGTTTACCGTCCATTATGACAGGGGCGTGATCGTGGAAGGTCAGCCGTATTTGGCCTTGCAGATCGGGTCGTCGGAACGCCGGGCTTATTACACGGGCGGCAGCGGCAGCGAATCGTTGACGTTCGTGTATCAAGTGGAAAACGGCATAGAGGATCATGACGGCATTTCTATTCCTTCGCTTGAATTGAACGGCGGAACTTTAAGCAGCGCCGCCGGCGCGCCCGCCAGGCTGACGCTGACCGGCGTCGGTGCAACCGACGGCATCCGCGTGGATGGCAAGTCGCCGACAGTTGCCGAGATCGCGCTGCCTGCGACCGGAGCGTATCCGTCCGGGGCCGCGCTGCAATTCGGCGTACGGTTTGACGAGCCGGTAGAGGTGACGGGCCAGCCGTCGCTTGCGCTGGACGTAGGAGGCGCAATCGTGCATGCCGTTTACAACGGCGTCAACTCGCATACGGTTCTGTTCACCTACACGGTGCAAGCCGGTCATAACGATGCGGACGGCATCGGCATCGGTTCGCTCTTCTTAAACGGAGGAACGATTCGCGATGCGGCAGGCAACGATGCGATCATGACGATTCCGACGGGCACGGATGCGTCCGGGATCATTATCGATTCGACCCCTCCGGAGGCGACGGGACTTTATGCGGATACCGCCGCCGGAATGTATAACGCCGGCGACATGATTAGACTGCGGGCCGTTCTCAGCGAGGCTGTGGAAGTCCAGGGACAGCCGCGCATCGCCATAACCGTAGGCGAAGAGCTCCGATTCGCGCAATGGACCGGGGGAAGCGGGACGGCGGAGCTGATCTTTGAATATGCAATTCAACCCGGGGACGCCGATCCGGACGGCATTTCATTCGCTTCAGCCGATCCGCTGGAATTGAACGGCGGAACGGTGAGGGATGCGGCAGGCAACAATGCTCTCTTGACGTTTGCGGCCTTGCCGGATCTATCCGGCATTCTCGTCGATACGGTACCGCCTTCCATCGTTTCCGTAACGATGGAAGAGAAGACTTATTTGGCCGGAGACGCCGTTGAACTGCTGGTAACGTTTAACGAAGCGGCTTACGTAACGGGCGGCACGCCTAAGCTGGCCGTTACGATAGGCGGAACGGCATACGAGGCGGGTTATGCTTCCGGATCGGGAGCGAATGCGCTGCTGTTCCGACTCGACCTGCCCGACGGCATCGAGCATGACGGCATCGTGACGCTTGGCTCCGAGCTGCAGCTGAACGGATCGGCCATCGCAGATGCGGCCGGCAATGCGGCAAACCGGCAATTGCCGACTCCGCTTGAGCGGAACGCGAAGGTCGATACGCTGAAGCCTGCGATCGTATCGGTTTCTGCGGCTCCGGGCGCCTATCGGGAAGGAGATGCTTTGGCCTTTTTGGTGAAATACAATGAAGAGGTACAAGTAACGGGAACGCCGGAGCTGGCTTTCCGCATCGGCGGAACCGAATATGCCGCACGGTATAATTCCGGCAACGATACGGATACGCTTGAATTTGTTTATACGGTGCTGGCCGGCGACGCGAACGGACAATCTGTCGATTTGAGCGGTGTGCCTGCATTGAGCCTGAACGGCGCTTTCATTCGGGATGCAAGCGGGAACGAAGCGGTCAACGAACTGACCGGCGTTGGCGATATGTCCCAAGTGATTGTGGACAGCACGGCTCCTGTCATTGAAAGTCTGACATCCGACAATCCGGCGGGCGTCTACAAGACGGGTGATACACTGCGGTTCCGGGTGTCGCTGAGCGAGGAGGTTCGTACGAACGCGGCGGCCGATCAGCTTGTCCTTCCGCTGTTGATCGGTGCGGCGGAGAAGCGCGCGTTGTATGAGGCGGCGGATTCATCCGGGACGGAGCTTGTGTTCGTTTATACGGTGGCGGAGGGCGATTTCGATGCGGACGGCATCGCGACGGGGGCGGAGCTTAAGCTGGAAGGCGCCGCGGTCGAAGATTTGAACGGCAATGCGATGAATGTGTCTCTTCCGGCGGGAACTCTGCCAAGCATTAAAGTCGACGGAGTGGCGCCTTCAATTGTAGAGGTCGAGGTTCCGGAAGCCGGCGCTTACCGTTCCGGCCAGTCTTTGGAATTTGTCTTAAGCTTAAGCGAGCCGGTCAAGATTGATATGAGCGGCGGAGCCCCTTCGCTGGAGCTGGATATCGGAGGCATAACGGTTCAAGCTGTGTACAACGGCAGTGAAGGACCTTCGGATCGTCTATCGTTCTCCTATACGATAGCGGACGGCAACGCCGCCGAGGACGGCATCGCCTTGTTTGGCGAGCTTCGCTTGAACGGTGCGGTTATCGTTGACGCTTCGGACAATCCGCTTCCCTTAACGCTGCCGACGGCTCAGCCGTACGAAACGCTGGACGGCGTCACGGTCGATACGACGGCGCCGGCGGCTCCGGTCTTTACGACCGCGGATGGGGCCGTATTTTACACAGCCTCACCGGTGATCGCCGGTACGGCGGAGCCCGGCTCGACCGTTCGTGTCACGGCCGCAGGCTCAATGGGGATGGCTTCGGCCGGCCCGGACGGCAAGTGGTCGGTCACGATGACCGGATTGGCCAGAGGGGACGTCGAGCTTGTTGCAAATGCGACGGATCGGGCTGGCAACGTAAGCCCGGATGCAAGCATGAGCATTAAAATAACGAGCGCCGCCGGCGGTACGGTCATCATACCGCCAAACGTGCTCGAGCTTGCCCTGGACGGTTCCCGCGCAACGATCGTGCTGCGTCCGGATGAAATTGCGGCCGGCCGGATCCGTCTGGACATGGCGGATTACTCCGACTTGCTGCTTAAGCTAAGTCCGGAAACGATGCAGGAACTGCTTCGTCTGAATGGCGGGCTGGTGCTGGAAATCGAAACGAAGCGGGGAACGTTTGCCGTTCCGGTTGCCGCCGTCAAGGCGGCGGCGGAATCGGAAGCGAAGGCGGCGCTGCGCTCGCTTGAACTTGATTTTTCTGCCGACGATGGAGAAGCCGCGACAGGCATTCGGGCCGCGCTGGCGCGTTTGGGCGCCGATGCCGTCAGTGAGCCGATCGAGCTGGCCGTTCGCTATGAAGATGTACAAGGCAACGCCGGCCGGTTGAAAAAGCTGGGCGGAGAAGCTTCGTTAAGGCTGAAACTGGGGACGGCCAAACCGGACAACGGCTCCGTTGCGGCCAGATGGAACGAGGAGACGGGCAAGCTGGAGTTCGTTCTGGCAACATTCGTCCGCTCGAATGGCGAATGGGTTGCCGAATTTGACGGAAGCCGCTTGGACAGCTATGCGGTAATTCATTACCAGGCCGAGTTTGCCGATGTGAACGATCACTGGTCGAAAACGGAAGTGGAACTGCTGGCGTCCATGCTTGTAATTGAAGGCCGGGACCGCGATACGTTCGATCCGAACGGCACGATTACGCGCGCGGAGTTTACGGCGCTTGTCTCCCGTTTGCTCGGTCTGGATTCGTCCGGAGCAACGTCCGCCTTCGGCGATGTGAAGGGACGCTGGTACGAAGGTGCGGTAGCGGCGGCGGCCGATGCGGGAATTGTCTCCGGCTACGGCTCCGGCGAATTCCGGCCGGACGCCACGATATCCAGGCAAGAAATGGCGGTCATGCTGCTGCGAGCCATCCGTTATTTAGGCGCTTCCGAGGAGGGCGGCTCCGGACAAGGAAAGCTGTTTGCGGATCAGGAAAGCATCGGCGCTTGGGCGCTGGAGGCTGTCCGGACGGCGGCCGGCCTGGGCATTGTCCAAGGCGACCAGACGGGAAGCTTCAGACCTGCGGCTATGGCTACGCGGGCGGAAGCGGCGGTCATGGTGCTGAGGCTTATGCGGGCGACGGATTTGACCGAGTGGTAACTTTATAGTGGAATAAAATGAAGGTCCGCTTGCACAAGCAAGCGGCCTTTTTCATGTGTAACGTTCCTTGCAATGCTCCGTCGCTTGGAAGCTCCATGAATGGGAAACTCGGGCGGGTTGGAATAGTTTGGGGGAAAATGATGCATGCTACTAGGGCGTTGCAACGTTGTGCGAAAAAGGAGGTGCGACTTAATGGCATTCGAGCAGGATCAAAATCAGGCATCCAAAGCCGAGGTACAGACAACGAAGCTGAACAGGATGCCGGCAGCGAATGCGGAGGATACGGAGTTTGCCGTTGAACCCGCGGCAGAGGCCGCCCAAGCGTTCCAGCAAAACGGAGCCGCGGCCAATCGGCAGGCACAGCAGCCGAATCAGCAGCAACAACAGGAGTAGCGGCAGCCTCCTTGCAGCTTTGCGAGCAGCATCGGCAACATTAACTTTAACGATAGCATAATGAGCAACACATGCAGACGGGATCGGCAGGGATGGCACCGGCCGACCTGCGATCTCTTTAGGCAAGAACCGCAGCTTACATCGGCATAAGGAGCGGAAACGATGGATAATCGCCAGCCCGAGCGCAGGCTAGAAGACGCATCTGGCCAACAGGGCCGGGAAGTGAAGCTGGTAGCGGAAATGCCGGAGGACCCCAGCGAGCAAGAGCTTCGGCAGATGAAGGAGCAGGACGGTTATCCCGACTCTTGCGGCGGACTGTAAACAGCACGGTCCGGCGATCGAGTTTGGCATAACGGCAGACTATCGACAAGCGGGGGATTCGGGGTGTCTTATACATGTGCCCACTGCGAGCATGAGACAGAGCCCGTTCGCACCATAACGGAATACGACGAGAACGGGGTGGAGGAGCGATTGACGCTGCTGTGCCCGTCTTGTTACGAAGAATGGCTGCTGTCGTTAAAAGGTTGAAGCGTTGCGCGGGAAGCGATTTCCCGCGTCAGGCTTCGCAGCCGCAACGACCATTCGAGTATGAAAAAAACGCCGCGAGGCGTTTTTTTTCACATAAAAGAAAGTATAAGTTTCACGCTTTACCGAGCTATGTCAACGCAAAACGTAAACTTCGCCTCCAAAGGACGGCGCAGCCGTTTACGCTTGACCTACCTTAAGTTCGACCTGTCAGCCGTTTGCGCTTGGCTGCAGCTGATCCCATTTCCGTTCCAGCTCGGGCCGCCGGAAATTCGTTACGGCTTCAAGCAATTCGGAAGGCGATTCGCTGATGACGAACAGCTGGAGATTCGACGGTTTGGCAAAGCCCGACTGCACGGCTTGGCGGAACAGTTCATGCAGCGGCTCATAAAAACCTTTTGTGTCCAGCAGACCGATCGGCTTCCGGTGAATGCCGAGCTGCGACCAGCTGAGCGCTTCAAACAATTCCTCGAACGTGCCCAGTCCTCCCGGCAAAGCGATGAAGGCGTCCGCCAAATTGGCCATTGTCGCTTTGCGCTCGTGCATATCGGCCGTTTCAATCAACTCCGTTAAACCTTCATGAACAATCTCGCCTTGAAACAGTCCGGAAGGCATGACGCCGGTAACCTTTCCTCCTTGGCTCAGCACGGCATCGGCCAGCCGGCCCATCAGGCCGATTCTGGAGCCGCCGTATACGAGCTCGAGACCCGCGGCCGCCAGCTCCCGGCCCAGTTGTTCCGCTGCAAGAGCATACTCTGGCGCGACTCCCAGGTTCGAGCCGGCATAAACGCATATTCGTTTCATAGGGATCCTCCGATTTCACAGTTCTCTATATATAGGGTGATAACGGAGACTAGTATACTATATATAGGCTGCAGCCGGAAGAGAAGATGTATATCTCTCTTTCCGTCCAATTAACCGGGCTTCAAAGCGGCGCCTGAACAGGGCCGCTGCCGCTGTGAAGCTCGACCGCCGCCAGCTATCCCTGCGCCGAAGGAGGCTGCACCGCTCCGGCGCTCGGCGAATCGGGGGGCGCCGTTCGAACGCGGGGTTTGCCGGACCAGGACCAATAGGTGCCGATGCGCAGCAGCCGCTCGACGGGGCCGACGGCAAACCGTTTCAAGTAGATGACGCTGCCCAGCAGCTGTAAGGCGTACAGCGCCAGCGCGATGCCGATGCCCGCGGCAATGCCGAGCCGGCCGAACAAGCCGAGGCCGTAGCCGAAAAAGATGGTGGTGCACACGACCGATTGAAGCAAATAGTTGGTCAGCGACAGCTTGCCTACGGCGAGAAAAGGCTTCATCGCCGTCTCCCGCTTCAGGCGGGCGAACAGCCAGGCAAAGCCGAACGCATAACCGAGCGCCAGCACGCTCATGCCCAGCATATCGCTCGTACCGGTCAACTTCAAGTCCGGCCAAACGAACTTCATCGATTTCAACGCCAGCCCGAGCGGGATCAGCACCGCAGCTCTGCGGCCGTAAAGGGTGTTGTCCCGGTCCGGGCGGCGGAACCACGCTTTTTGGCCGGCATACATCCCTAGAAGAAACATCGGTCCGTTGATGAGCGGAATAAGCAGCGCCAGTACGGCAGCCGTTAAGCCGTCCAGCTCCAAAGGATCTTCGTTGTTGCGGAAATGTACGATTTCCGCGTAGGTGCCGGAGCCTAGCACGTCTATGCTCTTCTTGACATATTGCTCCACCCGCGCCTTTTGATCCTCCGCGAACAATGGACTGTCCTCGGCCGTCGCCGCGCCGAACCCCGACAAGCCGAGCAGCGCAAACAAAACGGCGGCCCAGATGAGGAGTGTCTTCGCCTTGCGCTGCAGAAACGGCATCAGAAGAAATCCGATGATACCGTAAAAGAGCAAAATGTCGCCGTCCCACATCCAGATCGAATGCGCCAAGCCGAGCCCCGCCAGCAGGACGAATCGTCTGACGAGCGGCATTTTCCATTTGCCCGTTCGCGCCTCGAGTCCTTCCCGCATGTTGACCAGGCCGTAACCGAACAAAAAAGTAAATATCGGCATAAAGCTTCCTTCCACAAATATCTTCATAAAAATATGCAGACCTTCGTCCCAGGAGGAAGGTCCGAACAGCTCCAGCTCGTCTTTGCCGAACATGCCGTATTGAAAAATAAGCATGTTCGACATCAGGATGCCGAGCAGGCTCAAGCCCCGCATCGCATCGACGAGCGGCTGTCTGCCGCTGTTTATCATTTCCATCACCTCCAGCTCAGTTTAACGGACGCTCTTTACCTTCCGCTTACGGCATTCTTATTTTCGGCTTAATTTTTGGCGTTTCCGTTTAACGGAAATTAAGGTTGCTGTAGTAGAATGGGACGGGGGAGGGATACGCGTGGATTATTCCAATGCAAAAATCGTTATCGTGGACGACGAGCAAGCCATCGCGGCCATGATCGAAATGACGCTTCGGAAGGAAGGGTTTCGTCAATTGTACATAGCGGGCACGGCTGCGGAGGCGCTGCGCCTGATCGGCTCGCACGGCGCCGATATCGTGCTGCTGGACGTCATGCTGCCGGACGGCACCGGCTTCGACCTGTGTCCGCAAATTCGGGCCGTGTCCGACGCTTATATTATATTTTTGACGGCGCGCGCCTCGGATTTGGATGTGCTGACCGGCTTCGCGACGGGCGGCGACGATTATGTGACCAAGCCGTTTAATCCGCTGGAAATCGCGGCCAGAATAAAGGCACGGCTGCGCAGAGGGGCCGGCGCGTCCGTTCTGTCGTCCATGCCGTCCGGCGAGACGCGGCAAAGGTACGACTTCGGCCGATTCGTGCTCGACGAAGCGGCGGG
>Ga0065721_10051132_pt1 | contig 16180 bp, 14 predicted proteins | sample Mesricmetagenome_FD_59108 | JGI IMG/M metagenome (GOLD analysis project Ga0065721, IMG submission 59108) | Mesophilic microbial community from rice straw/compost enrichment Sample: eDNA_1 v2 (version 2) | ecosystem: Engineered > Solid waste > Grass > Composting > Bioreactor | place: USA: Davis... | reverse complement strand
GGTTGCCCGGCCAGTTGAGCATATAAATGCTCTCCGTCAGCTTTCACCGTCAGTATACCTACCTGTGCGAACTCGTACCGGCCATTATATTCTTCAAGATTTGCCAGCCTGGATTTTACCTCTGAATAAGAGGCCTGTGAGTCGAGTTTATGCCATATAAAAGCTTCCGCTATGCGGTCGGGATTGAGTGGAGCAGTAGGACTAGTCGTATTTGTAAACATCACCACAGTTAATTTCTCGGTTGGATAATAAACAAGCTGTGAAAGAAAGCCGTGAAGACCTCCGCTATGACCGATGCGATCAATTCCCCTGTATTTACCAATTCCAAGACCATATCCATATTTGTCAACCGGTTCTTCTCCATTGTTGAGTCTGACCGGTGTTATTGCCGCACGATAATTGTCAGGCAATAATACTTTGCCCTGGTGCAATGCTTCATTCCACTTCATAAGATCATCCAGGGTGGAATACATCGCTCCGGCTCCGCCCGCCCAGGACATATCCCAGTTTAAAGCTTCCACAACTTTTCCATTCGCCCTGTCATATCCCTTCGCCTCTTTCGATAATTTAATGCCGGCATGGTGTACACCGGTATTTGTCATTTTCAATGGTTCAAAAAATGTTTTGCGGAGATATTCATCGTATGAGACCCCTGACAATTTGCTGATGATATAACCCAGGAGGAAATAAGCAGAGTTGTTATACAGGTAGTTTTCACCCGGATTAAAATCGTAAGGATCATTTTTAAAAAATGCAATGAGCGAATCAGGTGTTACCGTATTGACAACCCTTCCCATGAATTCCGGTTTTCCCGTATAACTGTGAATGCCGGATGTATGCGTCAACAAATGATGGATGGTCACTTCATCCCCGCGTGGAAAATCAGGGATAAACTTCGAAAGTTTATCATCCAGTTTTAGTAAACCCTTTTCGCTTAGCTTCAATATTGCTGCAGCAGTGAACTGTTTGGTTACGGAACCAATGCGGAATTTTGTTTCGGGACCTGCTTTTTCTTTTTTTTCAATATTCGCATACCCAAAGGCCTTTTTGTATAAAACCTTTCCATCTTTAGCCACCAGTATGGCAAATGCAGGCCATTCACCATCGTTGAGTTTCTTATACAGACGATCAACAATCTGATCGGCCGTTGAAACTTTTCTCTCAACAGCACCTTTTTCAAGCAGGAGTTTGACCATTTGGTTTCTCCCGGCAATGCGTGCCGCCTCAAGTGGTCTTACGCCGGTTTGATCAGGTGCATCAGCACTTGCTCCGTACTCCATAAGGAAATTCACGCGGTCCAGAGCTCCTGCAGTTGCGGCTTTCACCATATGTTCAGCAAGCGTGTTATTATCCAACATGCGGGCGGCAAAACTCCATCCACCTTCTATGTCCTGAACTTTTATCAGAATTTGGTTGCTGCCTTTTTCAAGACTTAGCGGTACCAGGTCATTGTCCTTTTCTGTACTGCGTGGTATCCAGTTGTCATGTACGAGCTTGCCGTTATGCCACACGCGTATCGCATCATCACTGCCGACTGCGAGTATAACTTTCGCTGCTTTGTCAGCCTGGATTTCTGCCAATGCATAGGCATACACATAATCACGCGGACCAAATAATGAATCAAATAAAATGATATCATCTGCCTGCGAGACCAGCTTCCAGTTTTTTGCAGGGTCTTTAGTTGCAGGCAGGGGATCATTCGAAAAATTCAAAACAGAACCAGGCTCATCTTTAAATCCCGCTATTTGTAAATCGCCCGACGGTTTAGCTGACTCTTCGGCCACAGTAAAAGGCCCGGCTATCAACCAGTGTTTCATAAACTTGCCCGCATCTGTTAATGTATAGGTTGCCCTTCCATACGAGTTCCCACCGGAGCCATTGGCTCCCTGGGCAAAACTGTTATTCTGTAACAACAGACAAATAAAAAAGGCCATTCCGAAAAATGACCCGCAGGATCTGGTCTGAGCTGGTTGCATGGCAATAATTTTATGGAATGTACTAAAAATAAAAACGCCCGGATGCGGACGTCTTTATTTTCGATGATCTTTAACGGGAGACCAGCCCCGTTTAATCCCATGTATGAAACCATCTAAGCCACCACGAAGCGGCTGGTACTTTTCCAACCATTACCGTAGAAAGTGATCAAATATACTCCCCTGTTCAGTGAAGGTATGGCAACCGGAATAAAATCACGCTGGCCGTTAAGGTCGCGGGAATACATTTGGAGACCGGTATTGGAAACAATTTCGATTCGCTCAAGTGGAAACTGGCTTGTTACATTTATGACATTCCCTTCTACAACATTCTTATGGATTTGCACGGGTGCAATATTCACGCCTTTTGGAATGATCGCGCCGGAATAACTCAGGCTGCCATTGATATCCTGTGATCGGATCCTGTACAATAACGGGCGTGTGTCCTGAATTTCGTGACGGTAGTTATATAAACCATTTCCGGATAACACTTCTCCACCCGGCAAAAAATTTACACCATCAAAACTATACTCGATTGTAAAACGGTTGGATGTTTGGTTTTCACTCACCTGCCATTGAATTTCATTATAGCCGTTTTGCTTAATAACTTCAAATGACTCCAGGTTGAACTTGTTATACTGTCTCGACGTCTCCGGCCTTGTATTATCTTTCTGGTTGACAATATGAAGCTGTGCAGTTACCGATGATGAAATAAACATTAATCCGGCTGCCAGCAGGAATATTTTGTTCGCAGAAAATCCTGTCCCATTTCTCGTTTTCATAATCTTACACTTTGATACCATTTGGTAATACAAACAGGATGCCTGTGGATGCGCCTTGCTATTGCCGTCATACACAGTGGGTTAAACCTCAGAATATCATCCTGTGACTTTGTCAGTATGGAAAATTTTCCCTGCCACACCTGTTTTGTAAGCGGGCCGTGATTTCCCTAACTTTAATACAATAACATCAGGAAATAATTATTATGGCGCAAACACCAGAGTACGTTCTGCAGGAACTCGACGCGGCCTACAGTCTTCAAAAGGAACAAATCAATTTTTACCGGGAAAATGGATTTGTCAAACTGAAACAGGTGTTCTCAGCAAAGACACTCACCTATCTCAATGAGATCGTGTCAGCAGAAGTTAAACGTTTGAACACACAACACCTGCCGATTGAACAAAGGGATACTTATGGCAAAGCCTTTCTCCAGATCATGAACATCTGGACAAAGTCTGACCCGGTCAGGCAACTGGTATTCAGTAAAAAGCTGGGCAGAATTGCGGCTGAGTTGATGGGTGTACGTGGAGTACGTCTTTATCACGACCAGGCTTTGTTTAAAGAAGCAGGTGGTGGCCATACGCCCTGGCACGCGGATCAATACTACTGGCCACTCGCATCCGATCACACCGTCACGGCGTGGATACCATTGCACGCTGTAGGTCTTGAACTCGGACCGCTTGAATTCAGTGCCAAAAGCTATCAACTGCAGGAAGGACGCACGCTAAAAATCAGTGATGACAGTGAAAACATCATTCAGAAAAAACTTACCCTGAATGATTTTAAGAAAGTTGTCGAGCCATTCGATGTGGGTGAAGTAAGCTTTCACAGCGGCTGGATCTTTCATCGTGCAGGTGCCAACACCACAACACACATGCGAAAGGTGATGACCGTAATCTATATGGACAAAGACATGAAGCTGAAAGCGCCTGAAAACGATAACCAGCAGGCCGACTGGGAGGCATGGTGCCCGGGAGCCCGGATTGGGGAAGTGATTGATACACCACTCAACCCGGTAATCGTTTAAAATAATCTTCGTTAATATAGAAATTTAAGCCAGGGCAATATCCCTGTTATATTTATTTCTATAATCAATGGGTGATTTACCTGTATACTTTTTGAACACTGTACGGAAGGCTTTCATGTCTGAATAACCAACATCATACATCAGTTCATTTATATTTTTCCGGCTTGCTTCCAGCCCTTTTTTTACGGCTTCCACTTTTACGCGTTGTATGTATTCAACCACTGTATTTGAAGTCGCCTTTTTAAAGCGCCGTTCCAGATTACGCCGGCCAAGAGCAAACATTTTCGCCAGTTGATCCACCGTGATCTTATCCTGGTAATTTTTTTCAATAAACTCCTGGGCTTTGCGGATGGGTTCGTCCTCGTGATCCTTCTGCCCCTGGAAGATGGTGAAAGAAAGCTGATTTACCCTTTCAATCTCTATGGCAAACACTTTTGCCGCCATCACAGCCATGGCATGCCCGGCGAATTTTTCAATTAAATGCAAAATCAAATTGAGATAAGAAAAAGCGCCACCGCTTGAGTATATCCCCTGTTCATCGGTAATAATTTTTTCTGTGACCAGGTCTACTTCAGGGAACATTTTTCTGAATGTATTCTCCGCCATCCAGTGGGTGGCACATTTTCGACCGTTCACCAAACCGGTTGCTGCCAGCAGGAAGGCGCCCATACAAAGGCTGGCCACTTCAGAACCCATCTGATATTGTTCAACGATCCAGGGAAGCAGTGCACGATTTTTCTCAATCGCCACCTCCACATCACCGTCTACTGCCGGAATAATGATGAGATCCGTTTTCTTTATCTCGCTGATCAATTTGGAATGCACTGTATACAAAGAGCCGCTCACTTTGGTCTCGTTGTTTAATGCCGCCAGTTGTACATCAAAGACAGGCGGCTCGTACCTTGCTTTGAAAAATTCATTGACCTGCGTTAATAAAAGCCTCGAACCTTCCAGGCTTCCCAGAATTGCATTCTCCGGTACCAGTATCGTGATGTGTTTCATGAAATTTTTGTTTACCTGTTGACAAATGTTTTTCCTGTAACGTTTTCTTGTCCGTAATTTTTTCAGATCAAATGTAGAGAAATACGGTGTCGCAATCAACCCGTCAATTTGCCGTAAACGCACCTGTCCTGATCTAAAGCGCGGTTCTAATTTTACAATACATAATTTCCTCATCAAACCTGTGATCATGCTGGCAAAAACGACAAAAGAGTTAGGGCTTACAAGGGATTCTCTCATTGAGACCTTACAACAAATACCTGATGCATTATTTAATACTGTTCCCTTTGAAACCAGCTGGACGCCCGGGCAGGTGGCGGAACATATTCTAAAATTTGTAAACGGATCATACCAGTTGCTTCATGCGCCGGCTTCTGAGAGCGACCGTGATCCGGCTGCAAAAATTGAAACGATCAGGTCGATATTCCTCGACTTCTCAAGTAAATATAAATCACCTGCTTCGGTTGAGCCTGGCAGCGATCAAGTAAACAAAACCCAAATTATTCAATCCTTAAGAGAAGTTTTTGATCAAATAAGCCAAACGATAGGACGTGTTCCGATGGATTTAACCTGCACCGTGTTTGAATTACCCGGAGTGGGGCTGCTAACCCGGTGGGAATGGGTATGGTTTGCCATTTATCACTCTCAGCGGCATATCCGGCAACTGCAAAACATCAACACAACATTTAACCAGGCAGCAGGCGCCCCATCTTCATCAAACTATTGACAAATTCTAAATCGACACAACATGAAAAAAGAATCAATTGCCATTCTGCTTTTTTTACTGGCAGTGGCTTTTAAAACATCAAAGCCGGCAAACTGGCAAATGGATACGCTTCATTCTTCACTCAGATTTTCTGTAAACAGCCTGATGATCTCCGATATTGAAGGCAGTTTCAAAATCAAGTCATCAACTATCACCGGTGAAAAAGAAGATCTCTCCGATGCAGTAGTTACCATGGTCGCCGATGTGAATACTATCGACACAGACGTTGAAGAGCGGGATACCCACCTGAAAAGCCCTGATTTCTTCGATGCTGCGAAATATCCGGAAATTTTATTCAAGAGCACAAAATTTGAGAAAGTTGGGGAGAAAGAGTATAAAGTAACCGGGGATCTGACTTTCCATGGCATTACCAAACCAATAGTGTTGCATGCAACAGCAAATTATGCAGTACATCCCGTTACAAATAAAAAACTGGTAGGCTTCAGGGTGAAGGGAACGGTGCGGAGGACTGACTATGGCATAGCTCAAAACATGCCCACGGATATGCTGGGTGATGATGTGCATATTACTGCAAACACGCAATTTGTAAAAGACTAACAAACTCATTTGCCATGGTTGCAGTGAATCCGTATTTGAATTTTAATGGAACAACCGAAGAAGCATTCAAATTTTATCGAAGAGTATTCGGTGGGGAATTTATTACGTTACAACGTTTTGATGATACACCGGAAGCCAGTCAGATTGATGAAGCTGACCGGCATAAGATCATGCACGTGGCATTATTATTATCTGACGGCACCATACTGATGGGAACGGACGCACTGGAATCGATGGGGCACCCGCTTCATTGCGGAAATAATTTTTATCTCTCCATCAGCGCCGACAGCGAATCCGAAGCTGACCGCCTTTTTGGAGCACTGGCAGACGGGGGTATCATAAGCCATCCCATTGAAAGAACATTCTGGGGTGCTTATTTCGGACTTTGTATCGATCGTTATGGAATACAATGGATGGTTAATTATGATTATCTGGACCAATGAGCAAGAGAAAAGATGAAACCCAAGATAAATTGTATTAGTATCACCTGCGCCGACCTGCAGAAGTCATATGACTTTTACAGGCACGGCCTGGGCCTTTCCAGTCATGGTATACGAAATCACGCAAGGAGGCATGCCTGCTTCAGATTGGGCAATAACCTGGACCTGGTAATCTATGATTGTGAAAAAACAGCAGAACAAAAGTCGGGAGGCGCGCAAAGCATGTTACTCATTAGTCATTACGCTGAGAGTAAACAGGAAGTTGATGCTATTTTAAAAAAAGCATTAACTGCGGGTGCCATTGACATGGGTGTGGCCGGCAATGAACCCTGGAGATATGCTGTTCATTTTGCTGACCCGGATGGCTATTTATGGGAAATTGTATGGGAAGCATGATCAATCAGACTGTTATCAATGTATGCCGCACTTGTATCAGGACGGTGCTTCAGCTTACCGATGCACTTTTTCTTCATTAAAAGAATCCGGCAACTTAATTAATGCATCCATGGCACATATATTGGTGAAAACATTAATGAACCCTATCGTTAATGTCAATTCACTTGTATGAAAGCGTTTATTATACCCGTGTGCCTGGCCTTGGCTGCAGCAGGATGTACGTCTGTGAAAGAAGTTCAGGTTGAAATGATACAAGCCCAGCTAATCAAAATAGATACTATCTACCGTAACCCGAATATAACGCGTCAGCAACTTACCTGGAAGGGAGAAGACAACATTGAATATGTAAGTTTCGTGGCTATGGATCGTGTGTACCCGCTCGGACTAAGTTTATTGGTGATGAAAACAAGGTGAGAATATTGATGGAATAATCAATTTCAAAAAGAGAGGTCGGTTCAGCAGGTTTATACATGACCTTTAGTCGCATGCATAATTCCGGTGAACCGACCTCATCAGGATTTGCTTGTCCGTCCTTAATCTATTTCTTTTCCGGGGTGGTTTTTACAGGATCTAATGTTTTTAAATAAACATATATAGCTTTGAGTTCATCATCTGTCATTCGGCCAAATGAAGGCCATGGCATGGGACTACCTTTTTTCAGCCGGCCCATTCTGAAACGGTTCACAAAATGCTCCTCAGTCCAGCCAAAGATCCGGCTGCTGGAATCGGGCGTAATATTGGGTGTGATGAAACCGTCAATATCGTTGCCACCCGCATAAGGCGCACCGGTGAATTCACCGCTTAATGTTCTTTGGGTATGACATCCGCCACAATTCGCCACGCTGTTGGCAAGATAACTGCCATAAGCCACTGACACTTCCTGCTTCACCTGTTGTGGCACTTCGCCGCTTGGACCAACTGGTTTAACCATAAAGGCGTTAACGGCTTTTCCCAGGAAGTTTAAACTGTTTTTCGGTATTTCATTTTTCACCGGTTTGCAGGAACGCAGGTATGAAATGATCGCGGTTATATCCTCGTCGCTCATATTTTGGAAAGACATGAAATTAAAAATAGCAGTACCGTCCGGGTGAACACCATATCGCAAGGCCCGCGCAATTTCACTGTCGGTATAATTACCAATTCCTGTTTCTTTGTCGGGTGTGATATTCTTAGTATAAATCTTTCCAACGGGCAGATCAAATAGATAACCACCCGATAAACCTGGCTCTTGTCCCAGGGCCAGCAGTGAATCTGCATTTCCTTTAAAATGACAGTCGGCACAATGGCCGGCGCCAAATACCAGCTGTTTACCCCGTAAAATAACATTTGAATCAGCAGAGGCCGTGATCGCGGGATACGGACGATCATACTTCACGTTTTGACGGCCGAGTATGGTTGCGGTGAGACCTGTCACCAGGAACAGCAATATAAATGCTGTCCATTTCAGTATTTTTTTAAAACGTCGCATCAGGATTGGTTTAACGGCGGAAAATTAGTACGCGGCTAAAACACCGTTAAGAGGATACCGGACGAACTGGTGAATTCCGGACATGAATTGTATAAACCTAAAAGCAGACTTCGTTAAATTTATATTACACAAAAAAAATCCGCTTGCAGCACACACACACAAATCTCTCTCACCAAAAATTGATTGATAAGCTTACGAAAAATCGTTTGCTGCTAACAAACAAAACCGTCACTGCCGGCTTCGATGGATTTATCGACCGGATCGTAAAACTGATCAGGGAAAAACAAAAAGGAAAAGCTCCGACATACTTTACAAACATCCGGCAATGGGGAGATTATATTTCCTCGAAACAAAAAACAAGTTTCAGCCTGGAAATGGAAGACATAACCGTGAGAGCCGGCGGAAACATGCCTATCCTCGCCAATGCTTTATCTGAATTCGACGTGCGGGTAAATGCAATTGGCGCCATGGGTTATCCGGAGATCCACCCCGTTTTCCAATCACTGTCAGAAAAATGCAAGCTCTGCAGTTTTGCCGAACCCGGTGAATCGACTGCCGTTGAATTCCGGGACGGTAAAATCTTTTTGGCAAACTTTGGCAAAATGCATGAATCCGGGTGGAAACAAATTGTCAAAATTTTAGGAAAAAGTATTCTTACACACTTATTCTCACAAACCGATATAATCTGCTTACTCAACTGGAGCGAGATTGATGCTTCTACTGACATTTGGAGAGGCTTACTTCGCGATATCATCTCAAAACAAAACGTAAAGGAAAAACCTTCCATACTGGTTGATCTGTCAGATTGCTCCAAACGTCCGGCAAAAGAGATTCTTGAAGTACTCGACATAACAGGCAGATTAAATAAATTGACCCGTGTTACTTTCAGCATGAACCGGAATGAGGCCGGGCTGATCTTAAAAGTTTTAGGAAATAAAAGTTCGGGCGATTTAAAACAACAAATCAGGCTTATCCATGAAAGTCTGCCTTTAACAACAATTGTTATCCATTCATCACGAGGGTCAGTGGCTCTTGATGGTGGTGAAATTTATTCGATGTCTTCATTTCACAATCCCAGGCCAGTCATTTCAACCGGCGCCGGTGATAATTTTAATGCCGGGCTATGTATTGCCCAATTGATGGAACTGGATTTGCCTGAATCATTATTACTGGCCAATGCCATGGCTGGTTATTATGTCAGCAATGGGAGACCAGGTACATTAAATGATATTTTACGGTTTTTGAAAAACACTAAATAATGCAGGTAAAAATTTTTGAGGACCACCCCGAACTCTCTGCCACAGTTGCCCGTGAAATACAGGAACTGGTTCAGGCCAAACCGAATACAATACTTTGCATGGCATCCGGTGAAACGCCCCGGCTTACCTGCCAGTTGCTGGTGCAAATGATACGGTCCGGGAAAACTGATATTTCCCAATTGCATTTTATTGGCCTGGATGAATGGGTCGGTATAGAACCTGGTAATAGCGGCAGTTGTCACTACTTTTTCCAACACGAACTGATCACACCGCTTGGTTTGCGCGAGGACCAGGTTCACTTATTCGATGGCATGTCAACCGATCTGCAGGCAGAATGCAAGAAAATGGATGAGACAATTGACAGGTTGGGTGGCATCGACCTGATAGTAGCAGGCATTGGTATGAATGGACATATCGGGTTCAACGAACCCGGCATATCACCTGATTTGTATTCACACGTCGCACAACTTGACGAAACAACGCTGACAGTAGGACAAAAATATTTTGACAGCCCCACCCGGCTTCAAGAAGGCATTACACTGGGACTAAAACACCTGCTCAATGCCCGGAAAGCAATATTGATCGCAAATGGGAAAAAGAAGGCGGAAGTAATCCGCAGTGCAGTCAGGGAAACCGTGAGTAATCATTTACCCGCAACGATCATGCAAACGCATTCCAACGGTTTTATCATGGTTGATAAGGAAGCTGCGTCACTACTTTAACAAAACACAGAGGGACAAGCGGCGTAGCGATGTTAACCCGCATCCATTACATTTGCCCTTCAATGTTTGGTTTATGCAACTGACCGAAGTAAAGGACAGCAGATCGGCCAGGGAATTCCTGGAAGTAAACAGGATTATCAATAAGGACGACCCCAATTATATCCAGCCGCTGGAAAAGGATATTAATGATGTATTTGATCCAAAGAAAAATAAAGCATTCCGTCATGGAGAAGCGACACGGTGGATTTTGAAAACCGAAGCGGGTAAACTGATCGGACGCATTGCTGCTTTTGTCAATAAGAAATATCGCAACAAAGGCGATGACGGTCCTGTTGGGGGCATTGGCTTCTTTGACTGTATCAATCGCCAGGAAGCAGCTGACACGCTTTTTGATGTTGCCCGGCACTGGTTGCTTCAGCGTGGCATGACAGCCATGGATGGACCAATCAATTTTGGTGAACGCGACCGCTGGTGGGGACTGCTGGTAAAAGGATTTGAACCTCCGGTATATTGCCTAAACTATAACCAGCCATATTATCAACAGCTTTTCGAGAACTATGGCTTTAAAAATTATTTCAACCAGATTTGCTTTGCCTTGAAAGTAGGCAGGCGGTTACAGGAAAAATTTTACAAACGACACGCGGAATGTTCTAAGAACCCGGACCTGCAAGCCCGGCACCTGCAAAAAAACGAGCTGCAGAAATTTGCCCGTGATTTTACCATTGTGTATAACAAAGCATGGGCTGGCCACGGAGGCATGAAACAGTTAGATGAAAAAGTGGTGTTGAAAATGTTCAAGTCCATGAAACCGGTCATGGATGAACGCATCAACTGGTTTGTCTATCACAAAGGCGAACCCATTGCACTTTGGATTAATCTTCCCGACCTGAACCAGTGGTTTAAATATTTGAATGGAAAATTTGGTCTATTTGAAAAACTGAAATTCCTCTGGATCAAACGCACCAGGCCCTGCAACAAATTTGTGGGCCTCGTATTCGGTATCGTTCCTGAGTGGCAGGGTAAGGGGATTGACAGCTTTATGATCGTTGAAGGTGCCAAAGTGATACAGGGTGTCACTATTCAGGATGGCATTTACCAGATTGGGAAACCTATTTACGAAGACTACGAAATGCAGTGGATCGGTGAGTTTAATCCCAAAATGATCAATGTGGCAGAAAGCCTGGGCACCTATCGAAGCCGCATACTCACCACATACCGCTACCTGTTTGACCAGACTAAGGAATTCAAACCACATCCGATATTACAATAATACTTTGATTACTGTATACCAGGGTTATACCCTGTTTACCCGGTGTCCGGTTTTATAGATTATCCGGGTATGAAAAAAATGCCCGGCAGATTTTTCGATCTCTTACATTTGCAAAAGAGGTAAAGTCTATGGATCGTTTTATCGTTTCTGCAAGAAAATACCGGCCTCAATTGTTTGATACCGTTGTTGGCCAGTCACATATCACAACCACCCTGAAGAATGCGATTAAGCATAACCAGCTGGCGCACGCATTCCTGTTCTGCGGCCCACGCGGGGTTGGTAAGACAACCTGTGCACGTATACTTGCCAAAACGATCAATTGTGAGAACCAGACCAAGGAAGGAGAAGCCTGCAATAGTTGTAACTCCTGCCAGTCATTCAATGAAGGCACATCCATGAATATTCATGAATTGGATGCTGCGAGCAACAACTCAGTGGATGATATCCGTACGCTGGTGGAGCAGGTGAGATTCAATCCACAGGCCGGCAAATACAAAGTGTATATCATAGATGAGGTACACATGCTGAGCTCGGCTGCCTTCAATGCCTTTCTGAAGACACTTGAAGAGCCCCCTCCCTTTGCCATTTTTATTTTAGCTACCACCGAAAAGCACAAGATCCTTCCCACCATCCTCAGCCGTTGCCAGATCTTCGACTTTAAACGGATCACTACGGCAGATACGGTGGAGCATCTCCAGGATATCTGCACCAAAGAAAATATAAACGCTGATAAAGCAGCACTCCAGGTCATTGCCCAGAAGAGCGAAGGCTGTATGCGTGATGCACTCAGCATCATGGACAAGATCGTAAGCTTTACCAATGGCGAACTGAATTATGCAAATACGCTTGAACACCTGAATATCCTCGATGCAGATTATTATTTCAGGTTGATGGATTGTATGTTGCAGCAGGATTTGGCCGGTGCCATGCTTTTATATGATGATATAAACCGCAAAGGATTCGAAGGAGACCAGGTATTAAATGGCTTCGCCGAATTCATACGCAACCTGCTTGTGTGCAAAGACAGTAAAGCTGCGGTATTGCTTGAAGCGGTTGAAAATTTCCGCGACCGTTATGCCGATACAGCCAAAAATGTTCCCACTGCGGTGCTGATTAGTGCGCTGAATATTCTCAATGAGGCCGAAATCAACTATCGGGCGGCACGCAATAAACGACTTCACGTTGAACTGACACTGATAAAACTTTGTTACCTGCAACAGGCCCTTCAACTCAGTGCCGACACCAGTGGTGTTGTTAAAAAAAAACGGCTTGAATCAGCAAAACCTGTAGCCTTCCGACAGATTGCACCGGTTGTGACGACTCCTGAAAACAAAACTTCGGCTCCACAAGCAAAAAAACCGGCACAGGAAGAAAAGCTCATTATTCAGACAACTGCTGAAAAACCCAAACCGGCTTCCGGAAAAAGCGTTGCTGCAAATGCAGAAACAACAGCGCACGTGCAGACAGTCCAGCAACCACTAAAAGGAACAAAGCTGTCAGCGCTTGATAAGATCCGGAAACAGTATAAGGGTAATAGCCTGAATGAAAACGCTATCAACCACCCCATTCAGGTTGACGCACTCCAAAAAGCCTGGACCGATTATACACTCAAACTGAAAGAAGCCCGCAACCCGGCAGCCCAACCATTTGAAATGGCTGAACTGAGGCTGATTGATGAAAATTCATTTGAAGTAATAACGGCAAACAATATCCAACAGAAATTTATTGAGCAGGAACGCAACGAACTTTTTTCATTCTTACAGGGGGAGCTGAAGAATCGTATGCTTCAGTTTAATGTGATTGTTGTTGAAAAACCCGGTGAACAAATCATTGTTGACGCCCCACTCTCAACCAGGGAGCAGTTTTTAAAAATGGCAGAGGAATATCCCCTGCTTGTTGAACTGAAAGAAAGACTCAGGTTTGACCTGGATTACTAAGCAACTAAGCAACCGCTTTTTCTTCCACCAGTTCAAGCTGCCATTCCAGCAAAGATTTAAATTTGAGAAATAACCAGTGGTGTACGAAAGCCCAACCCCTGTGGCACCATTCGTTTACATCTGCGAGTTCGATTTCGATATACAAATTGCCATCGAAATACTGGTAATCGCTTGCAATGAGCTGTTTGATTTTCTCAACCGCGATCGGTTCCTCATCAAAAGCGCCCAGTTCCAGCCATTCACCCATCATTTGTTTCCATTCTGGTTCATAATTCTGTTTGAGATCCGCTATGATTTGCTGAATGTGATCTATGGATGTAACCCGGCTGGTAAATACTGGTGTTAATACTCCCAACAAACTATTCATATGCTGCAAGTAAGCATCTGCTTTGCGCTTGTATTTAAAGTAATCCTTATATTTTAAAATGATTTCATCCCTGTATTGAACCGGCACGCGATTAACAAAAAAGCCAATCAATTCTTCATCGACAGATCTCAAACGCTGTTCATATTGTTTTAATTCTGCTTCCACTTTTTCCAGCATGGCGCCTGCTTCCTGTGCAGGATATTTTTGTCCGTCAAAATCAAAACTCCGCACATCAACCCTTTTTTCTGCAATTGATTTTAATGTTTCAATATCCCTGCCGGCCATCTCTATCTGTTTCGGCAGAACAACATTCTCCGGTGTGAGTATTTGTTCCAAATTTTCTTTACCAGGCTTTAAATTAAATAACGAATCTTCTGTTTCTTCAGCCGGAATGTTAACCTGGCGATCGTCATAGAATCCTTTATACGCGGCGGGCAGGCTTTTTTGCTGCAGGTCATTCTTCCATTTTTGTTCAAATTCTTCTGCATTTACCAGCTGGAAACCTTTCCGGCCTTTCCAGGCTTTTTCATATAATTTTTCCGTGAGCTGTTGTTGCAGGAATGTGGTGTTTTGAAACAAACTCCACGCAGGTTCGTCACTTTCATCAGCTTCTACATTCAACTCCATAAGGCGTTTCGCACGGTCAGCCGTAGACGGATGCGATGCCCATTGGTCGCTGTAAATAACACGCGTCTTTCCTTCCAAACCTGTAAAATCACCGGGTATGACCGGAAGTCCTTTGTGAAAACTCAATTTATGTTCGGCAGCGAGGTGATTCATCACCTGCAACTGATTTACGTAAATATTATCAGTTATCTTGTTTTGTGTAAAAAGATCATTGCATTTCTGCACCGCTATACCAAATCCACCATGAGCAAACTCAATACGCCGGAGCGCTGATACCAGGCTGCGGCTGCCGCTTACAGAGGCCGCAACAGCATCGGCATGAAACTCCATTTCGCGTGAAAGGCTCATGTAACGGACATTGATCAAACCATACACCATACGCAAAACCCATTGTATGCCCCGAGCCACACGGGCAGTCATGGCAGCAAAGAAGGCAAACACATCGCTGATACGGGCCCATTTACCCAGGAAAACGGCGTAACTGGTATTATTAAACAGCATATTGTGTATGATCTTATTCACATTATAAACAAAGCTGCCCAGTTTCATACTACGTTGGGAAAAATGGCCAAACTCATGAGCCATTACCGCCTTGAATTCACTTAAGTTCACTGTGTTAACCAGGCCTAACCCGATTTGCAGGTTTTTGCGTATTGGCAAAAACATGCTCCAAAAACCTGAGTCATAAAAAACGCAGGCATTTACATCGGGAGATAAATAGATTTTTTTGGGAAAGGGCGCCTGCGTATCCGCGGCAAGCCTGCGAATAAAATTGAAAAGCTCCGGCTGGTCGGTTTCGGTGATCTCAATACTTTGTGACCGGTCGAATTTGTTAACTGCAAACATGAATTTGATCAGGAAGATGAACACCATCAAGGCCAGTCCGATCAATCCAATCCCCGCGAATATCGCCACCAGGTGTCTCACGTTTACAATGATGGCCAAACCTGCATATATGCAACAAATCAACAACATGATCGATAAAAGAAACATCAGCAGGTAGATCACGAAAAATAAAACGATCGAACCCATCACGCCCTTTACTTCTTTTTTGAAGTTGGGAGATACCTGGGTCACGGATGCTGGTACATCTTTGGGTGTGGGTGGATATAGTGTAGCTGGCAGACTCATTTCGCAGGTTTAAAACAAATTACGGCAAAAAGATAAACGAGTCCAATACCTGGCACCCGGGCCAGGGGCAAACCTGCAAACCAATTTTCATTCAGCATTTTATCTTAATTTCGGCCAAAATTTAGAGCTACATGGCTGAAGTGATTTTGATGCCCCGCCTGAGTGACACAATGACCGAAGGAGTGATCGCTGCCTGGCATAAAAAAGTGGGTGATACAGTAAAAAAAGGTGATCTCCTGGCCGAGGTAGAGACCGATAAAGCCACAATGGAACTGGAAAGTTATAAGGATGGCACTCTTTTGCATATCGGTGGAGACAAAGGAAGTAAACTGCAGGTAAATGACCTGCTGGCCATAATAGGAACCAAGGGAGAAGACATTTCCCAATTGATTTCAGGAGGCAATGCCGAAGCACCTGCAGCAAAACCTGAGAAAAAATCCGAACCCAAAGCACAGGATCA
>Ga0065721_10051131_pt1 | contig 16188 bp, 23 predicted proteins | sample Mesricmetagenome_FD_59108 | JGI IMG/M metagenome (GOLD analysis project Ga0065721, IMG submission 59108) | Mesophilic microbial community from rice straw/compost enrichment Sample: eDNA_1 v2 (version 2) | ecosystem: Engineered > Solid waste > Grass > Composting > Bioreactor | place: USA: Davis... | reverse complement strand
CGAGGCGTTCCCGGACGGAGCGTCGCCGCCGAGCGGCCGGAGACGACGGATGCCGCGACCTCGGGGCCGCGGCATCCGGATGCTGGCGTCAGTCGACGCCGAGGAACGAACGGTCGGTGAGGACGATCGGGCCGTCTGCGGTGATCGCCACCGTGTGCTCGGAGTGCGCCCCGCGCGAGCCGTCGGCGCTGCGGAGGGTCCAGCCGTCGGGGTCGGTGACGAGCTCGTCGGTGGTCTGCAGGAACCACGGCTCGAGGGCGACCACCAGGCCCGCGCGCAGCGGGTAGCCGCGTCCGGCCTTGCCGTCGTTGGCGACGTGCGGGTCGCCGTGCATGGTGCGACCCACGCCGTGTCCGCCGAAGTCGGTGTTGATGCTCAGCCCCTCCGCGCGCGCGACGGCGGCGACGGCGGCCGAGATGTCGCCGATCTTGTGCCCGACCGTCGCGGCGTCGATCGCGGCCGCGAGGGCGCGCTCGGCGGTGTCGATGAGGGCCAGGTCTTCGTCGCGGGGCGTTCCGACGACGAAAGAGACGGCGGAATCGGCGACCCAGCCGTCGACGGAGGCCGCGAAGTCGAGCGAGACGAGGTCGCCGTCGCGCAGCGCGTAGTCGTGGGGGAGTCCGTGCAGGACGGCGTCGTTGATCGAGGTGCACAGCACCTTGCCGAAGGGGCTCGCACCGAAGGAGGGGTGGTAGTCGATGTAGCACGACTCGGCCCCGGCGCCGCGGATCATGTCGTGCGCGCGACGGTCGAGGTGCAGGAGGTTCGTGCCCACCTTCGTCTCGTCGCGCAGCGTGGCGAGAACCTCCGCCACGAAGCGGCCCGCGGGGCGCATCGCGTCGATCTCGGCCGGCGTACGCAGTTCGATCATGGTGGTTCCCTTTCGTCGAGCTCCCATTCTCTCCGATGGATGTCGACGCGCACGCGGATGCGGATGCGGATGCACACGGGCCCGCGCCATCGGATCCTCAAAGGCGCCGCACATGCTCGCCGCCTAGCATCGGCTCATGGTGCTGCGTCGACTGTTCTTCCGCTGGTTGTTCCCGGCCGCCTTCGTGTTGCCGCTGTGGCTCTTCGTGGGCTGGATCGTGTTCTCCGGCGGCAGCGGCTGGGCCCTGCTCTGGCTGTTCGTCGCCGTCCCCGCGGTGTTCGTGTCGCAGCTCCTCCTGACGCTGCTCATCCGTGCGCGGGCGAGCGTCCGAGAGAGCCGGGCGGTGTCGTGGCGCGATCTGGGCGGCCTCGGCCTCTGGCACGTCGTGATCATCGCACTCGGGCTCTTCGACTCGCGCGTGTTCTTCCCCCTGCTCGTGCTGTCGGTCGTCGGCGCTCTCGTGCTCTTCTGGTCGTCGCTCGCGCAGGTGTGGAACGAGGCGCGCGGTGCGGTGACGGTTCTGCACGCCACGGACGGCACCGCGTACATCCCGCCGGCAGCGGAGCGCCCCCAGCCCCGCGTCGAGGGCGACGTGATCGTGGTGTCGGAGACGCGTCGGCCGGACTGAGCCCGGTGGAGCGGCGGCGTCGGACGCGACGTTTTGGTGGCCGCGCCCGGACGTGGCAGAATAACCCTTTGTGCCCTGACCGGCTCTGCCTCAGGGGAGTCCGCCGCATCCCGCGGCCTCGGGCACGCCTCACCTTTTCCCCTTTTATCGTGCGATCGACCTGTGGCGGTCGCAGGAAGTGACGATCATGCAGATCCTCGACTCCGTCGACGCGGCTTCGCTGCGCTCCGACATCCCCGCCTTCGGCCCCGGCGACACCGTCAAGGTGCACGTCAACATCACCGAGGGAAACCGCTCGCGTATCCAGGTGTTCCAGGGCGTCGTCATCGGCCGCTCGGGCGACGGCGTGCGCGAGACCTTCTGCGTCCGTAAGGTCAGCTTCCAGGTCGGCGTCGAGCGCACCTTCCCGGTCCACAGCCCCGTGATCGACCACATCGAGGTTGTCACGCGCGGTGACGTGCGTCGCGCCAAGCTCTACTACCTGCGCAACCTGCGCGGCAAGAAGGCCAAGATCAAGGAGAAGCGCGACCGCTGAGTCGACTCTCCTCGAACGCCCCGTGGATTTCACCACGGGGCGTTCGGCGTTTTCGCGGCGACGTGGTCACGGGCCGGCAGCCGGGTGTGCGACCCTTGTTGCTGCGGTTCTCCGGTGTGCGGGGACCCGGTGAAGGAAACATGAGCGACCAGACCGCCTCGACCCCGGATGCCACCTCCTCGGCATCCCGTTCCACCGTCCGCCGTCGGGGCTGGGGCGCGTTCCTGCGCGACCTGCTGGTGATCGTCGTGATCGCGCTGCTGGTGTCATTCCTGGTCAAGACCTTCGTCGTGCGCTCGTTCTACATCCCGTCGGCGTCGATGGAGAACACGCTGATGATCAAGGACCGCATCCTCGTCGACGAGCTCACCCCGCGGTTCGGGGAGTACTCCCGGGGCGACGTCGTGGTCTTCCGCGATCCGGGCGGATGGCTCGACAACACCCCGACCCCGCAGCGGTCGCCCGTCGTCGAGGGGGTCGACTGGGTGCTCTCGCTGTTCGGCCTGTCCGCACCCGACAGCGACGACCACCTCATCAAGCGCGTGATCGGCACGGCCGGCGACCACGTGGTGTGCTGCAACGCCCTGGGGCAGACGACCGTCAACGGCGTCCCCCTCGATGAGAGCTACGTGCGCCTCGCGCCGGGAGCGACGGCCCCCGAACCCGTCCCGTACGACGTGACCGTGCCCGAGGGGTCGCTGTGGGTCCTGGGTGACAACCGCAACTCCTCGCGCGACTCGCGCTTCAACCAGGCGCAGCCGGGGCAGGGCTTCGTCCCCGTGGACAACGTCGTCGGACGTGCCTTCCTGATCACCTGGCCGTTCGACCGCTTCGGCCTCATCGACTTCCACCACGAAGTGTTCGCGGGGGTGCCCGCGCCGGGGGCACCGTGATCGAGCCCACCCTGACCCTCGAGCGGCGGCTGCTCAAGGAGCACTCCCTCGTCATCGCCTGCGACGAGGTCGGACGCGGCGCCCTCGCCGGCCCCGTCGCCGTGGGGGCGGTCGTGCTCGACGCGGCACGCTCGCGCAAGCGGGTGCCGGTGGGGCTGCGCGACTCGAAGCTCGTGCCCGAGGCGCGTCGCCCCGAACTCGCCGCGCGGGCGGCGGCGTTCGTGCAGCACAGTGCCGTGGGCTGGGCCAGTTCGGTCGAGATCGACGAGATCGGCATCATCCGGGCGCTGGGTCTCGCCGCCGTCCGGGCGATCGCCGACCTCCGCGCGCGCGGCGTGGTCGCCGAGGACGCCCTCGTCATCCTGGACGGCAACCACGACTACATCACCCCGGCGGGCGAGCCTCACCTTTCGGTGACGCCCATCGTCAAGGCCGACCGTGACTGCGCGAGCGCGGCGGCGGCATCCGTCATCGCCAAGGTCGCGCGCGACACCCTGATGACGGGACTGCACGACGATCTGCCCGCCTACGGCTGGGCGCGCAACAAGGGCTACGCGAGCCTCGATCATCGCTCGGCGATCACGGAGCACGGGATGAGCGTGCACCACCGGCACTCGTGGGCGATCGCCGCGGCCCCGACGCTGTTCTGACCTCCCCCGCACGGCGGACGCGCCCGGGGGAGGGCCCGTGCGGCCCGCTCCGCGTCACCCGCCTAGGATGGGAGGACCATGGATGACGACGTCTTCGAGGACTACGACCGCGAACTCGAACTGGCCCTGTACCGCGAGTACCGCGATGTCGTGCGCCAATTCACCTACGTGATCGAGACCGAGCGTCGGTTCTACCTCGCGAACGACGTGAACGTCGTGCGCCGCGACACCGAGCACGACTTCTACTTCGAGATCTCGATGACCGACGTGTGGGTGTGGGACATCTATCGCGCCGACCGCTTCGTGAAGTCGGTACGGGTGCTGACGTTCAAGGACGTCAACGTCGAAGAGCTCTCGCGGCACGACTTCCAGCTGCCCGACGAGCTCTCGCTCGACAACTGACGACTCCTCCCCACCCCTCGTCCCTGTCGTTTCGTCCACGGATGAGCGGATCCGTCCCCGCGCGCGGATGAGCAGGATGCCACGCTCTCGGGCATGGCAGCGAAAGACGACCTCGGCAGAGCCGGAGAAGACCGCGCCGTCGCGTATCTGATCGACGACGGCTACCGCATACTTGCGCGCAACTGGCGGTGCCCGCAGGGCGAGATCGACATCGTCGCGGAGCGCGCGGACAGCCTCGTCGTGGTCGAGGTGAAGACGCGGCGGAGCGAGGACTACGGTCATCCCTTCGAGGCCGTGGACCGACGCAAAGCGGAGCGTCTGTGGCGCCTGTCGATGGCCTGGATCGCGCAGCATCCGGAGCACGCGCGGGGCAGGCGACTCCGTGTCGACGTGATCGGCCTGGTGGGCGACGACCCCGCCGCGGCGCGTCTCGAACACCTCGAGGACGCCCTGTGACCGTCGCGCGGACGTGGGCCGTTGCCCTGACGGGGCTGCGCGGCGATCTCGTCGAGGTGGAGGCCGACGTCTCGTCGCAGACCCCGGAGTTCGCGATCATCGGTCTCGCCGACAAGGCCCTGGGCGAGGCGGGCCGGCGCGTGCGCAACGCCTGCGCGAACCGCGGACTCGATCTCCCCAAGCGACGCATCACCGTGAACCTCTCGCCCGCGAGCCTGCCCAAGCGCGGGTCGGGGTTCGACGTGGCGAAAGTATGGTTGTGCCATGTCGGAGAAGGTCTATCGAACGGCAGCCTATGTCCGTCAATCGCGGCGGGCTCCCGAAGGCATCGAGCGCGGCCTCGAACGCACTCACAAGCTCATCGCAGACCGCGGGTGGACGCTGGTAGGAGACTACGCAGACGACGCCACCTCAGCCTCCTCCGCCCGCGGTGCAGGAACACGATGGAACGCTCTCCTGGCTGACATCAAGGCGGGCAAGGTCGAGGTTGTGGTCGGCGTCGATGTGGACCGCCTCGTTCGAAGCATCCAGGACCTGGGGGCGCTGATCGAGTTGGGTGTCCGCGTCGTCACGGTGGACGGGGAAATCGACCTGACCACGGCTGACGGTGAATTTCGAGCGACGATGCTTGCCGCAATCGCGAGGTTTGAAGTTCGCCGCAAGACCGAGCGACAAGTCCGGGCGAGCGCTCAGCGGGCTGCGAAGGGGCAGCCCCACGGTCGACCGCGTGTGTTCGGATACGAGAGCGACGGCATTACGCCGCACCCGGTCGAAGGTCCGGTTCTGCGCGCTGGTTACGAGCATGTCTTGAGCGGCGGCACCATTCGGGCGCTGACCCGGGATTGGAACGCGCAGGGCATAGTCACAGCTCGGGGCAACGCTTGGAGCGGCACCGAGGTTCGGCGTGCGCTCCTGCGGGAGCGGAACGCGGGCATTCTCATTGTTCGGGGCGAAGCGCAGCCAGAGAGCCAGATCTTGCCGCTCATAGACATGGCGACCTGGGAAGCAGTGCGGGCGATGCTGAAAGACCAGACGCGCGTCCTTACTGGCCCGCCATCGGGCGAGCGCTGGCTTTCGGGCGTGATGACTTGCACCTGCGGAGAGCGAATGTTGGTTGGCATGTCATGGTCCCGTGGGGTCGGGTCGCCTGCCTACATGTGCCGCGCGCTCCGTGTGGCGTCGCGCACCGGGGCGAAGCGAGAGGGCAGACACGGCCAGATTGTCGCCAGCATTGTCGAAGAGGGCGTTGTGCTGGAAGTCTTGGCCGCACTGATTGCGGATGCTGTGCGGGGCGAGAGCGGGACCGTGCCTGAGGCTGCGGACGTCATCGCGGCACGTAAGGAGCTCAGCCGGATCGAGGAAGAACGCCGCGTCGCACAGGAGCTCTACCTGCTCCCTGGGGCGGATCGCGCCCATCTTGCTGCACGGGTCGCCGCCCTGGGGCTGCAGCACGAGACTGCGGACGCGGCTTTGTCGGAAGCATTGTCACGGCGAAGCGCAGCTGATGTGGTGGCGGCAATGCAGGAAGCAGTTCGCGACATCCTCGTCGGAACGCCCGCCGATGACGAGGCGCGGGGGAACGCAATCCGGGAGCTATGGGACGCGTTGCCGGTAGACACCCGAAGAGAGATCGTACGATCCAAGCTGCATGTCGAAATCGCACCGGGCGGTAAGGGGGGCGGGCACGGTATGCGCCGCGTAGCTGTGCACCCGCGTACCCGGTCGTAACCCAAGTCGCTCTGAGAGCCTCTGAGAGCCGTCTCAGCGGTCGCATAGCCCGTTCTGGCTGGCCTACCTCCGGCGCGGGGCTGCGACCGGCTGAGAGCCAAACACGCCGCCTGCCGGGAGTTTGGGAGCAATGTGCCCCTCTGGTTGCTGTAGGAGCTTACAGTGGGGCCATGAGAAGCCTGCCCGCTGCGCAGTGGCCCACCAGCCTTGCACCCAACCGCGACCCTGACGTCGTCGCGCGGGGCAAGTGCCGGTGCAAGCTGGTCAACGGGTGGCGCACTGAGGATGGTTGGCTATTGGAACCAGTCGTTCATCGTGACAGGTGGTATCGGGTGGTCATTTCGGTGAGGCCCTACGACTCCCTCTTGGAGTCTGTCCACGTCGATGAGTGGGAACACTCAAGCCCGATGAGTGTGTGGTGCCGACATGGGGTTTCTGCCCCGGACGTTGCCCAAGAGGTTCGCCGCTGGCGTCCGAAACACCGCGTAGCCGCCTAACTCCTCATACGGTAAAACAACTACATCACTCGTTCGGCTATCTGGAGCCAACTACTCTCGCGAGGTCATGTCGAGAAGAGCCCTAAAGGGGTGTCTTCACCGTGTCCAAACTCCAGACATCATCGAGCGGGATCGCGCGTGCTGCACGAGCCGGCGATCCTGCGGCCGAGGCTAACGCCCGCCGCGACCATGCCGCTGCTCGGATCGAAGTGGCAATCGAGCGTGCGCTGTCCACTGCGCCGCCGCTCACCTCGCACCAGGTCAAGCGCCTGTCATCGCTTCTGCGCGGGAGTGCGAAGTGAACGGGTCGGTCGAGGATTGGCCGGTCGCGCAGCATCAGGCCCTCCGCGACACGTCCCCCATCATCGTTATGGGGAGCGCGAACAAGTTCGGATTTGCCGTCTTTTCGCAAGACGAGTGGACGGTCGAACTCTTCGACAGTCGCGTCGATCGAGATCGGGCACTGACTCGCATCTTCACCGGTCGTGAGAAGTGGGGATACCCCCTCAGCTGGGAAGACGTATTCGTCTTTGAGCCGGATAAGCCGCTGCGATTCGTTGTGACAGTCGAAGCCGACGACGAGGGGGCGAACCCGTGAGCGCCGCCGAGCAGGCGTGGTTCGAGGCGCGACCCAAGGGTTCCGTCGTGCGCGTCACTACGGACAGGGGCCAGCGCTTTGATCTAGAGGCTGAGGGCGGGGCATTCCGCGACTTCATCCTGCACTCAGGGGCTCCGGCACAGGGGTTCGCTGGGCGTACCTCTCGCCAAGGTGGGGCGCGCGTGTTCTGGTCGTGCCGCGTGCTCGCGCGGTGGGTCGCGACGGGCCGTTGCAGCATCGAGCTGGTACCTGCTGGGGGTACGCAGTGACCGACATGATGAGTGCCGCGCTACGCCTGGCAGCCGGGGGATGGGCCGTGCTGCCTCTCGACGGGAAGACCCCGACCACGGGCCACACGCCGCACGGACACAAGGACGCCACGACCGACCGCAGGCGCATCCGGGGCTGGTGGGCTGACCACAAATGGAACATCGGCTGCCCTATCCCCGACAGCATCCTGGTCTTTGACATTGACCCCCGCAACGGCGGGAGCCTGGCCGAACTGGAACACCTGGCCGGGGTGGAGCTCCCTCGCACCCTGGAAGTGAAAAGCGGTCGGCGCGACGGTGGGCGCCACCTGTACTTCCGGCGACCGTTCGCGCACCCGTACCGGGGCAACATCCCGCGAGGTATCGACGTCAAGACGAATGGGTACATGGTCATGCCGCCGAGCATGCATCCGGACTCGGGCAAGCGCTATCGGTGGGTTCATCGCGACATTGTGCGACTGCCCCAGCGCGTGATCGACCTGATGCAGCCACGCGAGATCAGCACGGACGGCACGTCGACGGCCGATGCGATGGCACTTGCCGCGTGGGTCCGCACGTTGCAGCCGGGGGAGAAGCACAACGGCCTGTTCTGGGCCGCGAGTAGGGCGCACGAGGGCGGCGTGAGCCAGCACGGCCTGGACCTGCTTATCGACGCCGCGGAAGACATCGGCATGAACGCAAGTGAGGCCCGCCGTGTTATCGCGTCGGCCCGGAAGGAGCGGCACGCATGACTGCCCGGAAGAAGCCCATGCCGCGCGTGCCCGAGGTCGAGTACGAAGCGACGCCTGCAACGCCCCAGCCCCGATCGGTAGCCGACCTCCTGCGGCAGGACTTCCCCACCCTCGACTGGATCGTGCCTGACGTGATCCCCGATGGATGTCACCTGCTGGTCGCTGCACCGAAGATCGGCAAGAGCCTGTTGTCGCTCATGCTCGCAATCGCGTGCGCCCAGGGCGGCGAAGCGTTCGGTTCGATCAAGGTGTCAGCGCGTCCGGTGCTGCTGATGGACCTCGAATCGGGTGACCGCCGGCTCGCCAAGCGCCTGAGCGATTTCGGTATCACGGCGGTTCCCAGCACCTTCCAGTTCCACACCGACCCTGGCACGGCGCTCGCGGTCATGCGGGAGTTCATGGGGAAGCACAAAGGGCATTCGCCGCTCGTCATCCTTGACACCTTGTCTGAGGTGATGGGGCCGAAGCCGCGTGACCTGGCGCCGATGCTGCACGAGAAGCGCACCTTGCAGCCGATACAGCGCATGTGTGCTGACGACCCGGGAGCCTCGGTGCTGATCGTGCACCACAACCGAAAGGACAAGACCGGCGACAGCGTCGACTCGTCTTCGGGTACGCACGGCCTCACTGGCGCGGTGGACGGCATTTTCGTTCTCGAGCGGCCCGACCGTCAGAAGCCTGAGGCCAACCTCATTCGCAACAGCCGCGACATTGAGGACGCCGTCTTCGGCATGACGCTCAAAGGCGTCGTGTGGACGTTCGACGGACGCAGCGCCGGAAAGGCCCGACAGGCAGCCGCAGACCGTGCCATTCAGGAACGGGTGGAGCGACAGGGCAAAGTCGGGAACAAGGTCCTGGAGCTGCTGAAGGAACACGGCCCGCTGACACCCGCCGAGACATTGGCGCTGTACGACGGTGAAGCTAAGGCGCAGACGGTGCGCAACGCGCTGGTTCGCCTGGCCGGGCGTGACCTGGCGTCAAAAGATAGCGCCGGGCGTTATCGGGCCATACATACCCCTGAGTTGGGTGAGTTTAGTGAGTTAGGTAGCAACTCAGGCAACTCAGCCAACTCGGGGGGTTATGTACAGCCCCGCAAGGGCACCGGGGTCCGCCGCAAACCGTCTTCCGCGCGGAAGGCAGGTAAGCGCCGTGAATGAGCCAGAAGAAGTCATTGTGCGCGTCGATGACGAGGTCGTGTTCCGGCTGCACGAAGGCCGACGTCCTCTCGTCTACCCAGACACCGTCACGCGCGTTGCGTATGAAACCGGCTTCAGCGTCACGCACGCGGGCACCGTGTGGGCCATAGCTCTCGTGAACGACGTCCAGGTGCTCGAGCTAGATGACAGCACCGTGGTCGTCGGCACAGACATCGACTTCAGCACCGTCGTGGTCACGCAGTCGAGCGCGGCAGGGGAGGCCCCGGCATGAATGCTCTCCCGGCTGTACGGCGATCATGCGGACGTCATAGGTGGGAGTCCCACCCGTGAATGCCGACACCGCCTGGGATGCCCTGAATGCTGCTCTCGACCAGGAAGCCCCGGGGTGCAGCGGCCTGGACCTGTTCACTGCCGACCGTCGGACCGAGGAGCAACGGGCCATGTGCGCGTCAATCTGCGCGCGGTGTCCCTTTATTCATCCCTGCGACACGTACGCCTTGGCTGCGCGGGTCGACTTCGGCTACTGGGCTGGCGTCGAACGAGCAGTGTCAAGGCGCGCCACCCGAACCCCCGACGCCGGGGCGGTTACTCCGGCACCCACCACCACGAAAAGGAACACAACATGACCAAGATGACCGCTGCCTCCGTAGAGAAGACTCTCTCCTCCTCGCTGGAAGGTTTCAAGGCTCGTGCCGCTGCTGTGAAAGAAGAACACAAGACGCTGCGAAAGGCGATTACGGACGACCTGATGAAGTCCGACCTGGCCAAGGACGGCGAATACACGGCGCTGAACGACGCCACCCGCGCCAAGCTCGCGTCCATCCGGGGTGAGCAGGACAGCTTCATCAAGGGGCTGCACGACAAGGTGGAGGCAGAACTTCGTGGCGCTCAGCCCACTGACGCGAACAGCGTCCTCCTGCGTCGCGATGCCTCCGACCGGGTGCGCAAGATCACCGACAAGCAGGAAGCGATGGATGTGCTGCAGGACGCCATTGCCAACGGTGACACCACCCTGGCGCACGCTGTCGGAGCACGCGCTCGCAACACCGGCATGGGGGCTGTCGCGGAGGCCTACCGCGCAGCCTTCCCCGACACTGCCGATTCGGCCGCTGCGCTCGCCACCATCGAGAACCTGACGAGCGACGGGGCGTACAACCTGGCCAACCAGATCACCTACTCCGCTCCGAGCGCGTAACGCGCGCTTCCCCAGAGGCCCCCTGGTGCAAGCCGGGGGGCCTTTTTCGCGCAGATTGCGAGCTTCGGCCACCGGAAGTGAACAAAGTGATAACTGAAGGCGACCCTTCCGTGTATTGTTCATGCAATCGAACAAACATTCGAATTTACTGGGAGGCCAAAATGTTCACACGCATCGTTCGCGCAACCGGCGAGAAGCTCACCGTCGCGAAGCCCGCCGAACTCGACCTGGACCCGGAGGGCGGGAAATGGGTCACGGTGTGCGAAGACCACAAGACGCACGTCTACGCGCCGACGCAGTCCGCGGCGTACTACACGCACGGCATCGACTTTTGTGACGGTTGCCGGGAGGGTTCGCCTGCACCGCTGAAGGATGAGAAGCCCGCACCGGCCAAGGGCCGCAAGGCCAGCGCCTGACCGTGACCACGATGATCGGCTATCTCCGGGTGAGCACCGAGGAACAGGCGACCAGCGGCCTAGGGCTACGGGCTCAGCGTGAAACCATCCAGCGATACGCCGACTCGCACGGGTGGGACGTGGTCTGGTACGCAGACGAAGGGCTGAGTGCTAAGTCGCTCGACCGCCCCCAGCTACAGGCCGCACTCACCCGGCTGCACGTCCCGCCAAAGCGTCGCGATGTAGACGGCATCGTGGTCGCCAAACTCGATCGCCTCAGTCGCAGCGTGCACGACTTCTCAGGTGTCCTCAACCTTGCAGTTACTCGCAAGTGGGCCGTTGTGGCGATTGACCTCGGAGTGGACACCAGCACCCCCACGGGCAAGCTCGTCGCCAACGTCATGATGGCGGTAGCCGAGTGGGAGCGGGAGGTGATCGGTGAGCGCACCAGCGCCGCCATGCAAGCGGCCAAACGCCAGGGCAGACACATGGGCAGGGTGTCGATGCTGCCAGCGGCCACAGCGGACCGTCTCGTGGCTCTCAGAAGGATGTATACCCTCGCCGCCACCGCCGCGCAGCTCAATGCGGAGGGGCTTCCCACGGCCACGGGCACAGCGTGGACCGCAGGAACGGTGGCTAATGCGCACAGGCGAATGGCTGGTGCGCAGGAAGGGTAGCGACGCTAGGCGCGGAGCCCAGGCCCAGTTACTCCGTCGTCAATCGCAAACCGCCAATGCTTCCAAGGCAGGCTGACACCGCCCCCGCCTCTGGAGTAGGAGGTTTCGCCGAGGGCCCAGTGCAGTAGATTGTTGACGCTGTCCGGATAAAGCTTCACTCCTGAACCGCCAATCTCACCGCGCCAATTCGTATGCAGCATGGGCTTGACGAGCGGCATCAGATCTTGCCCATAGGAGCTGCCAACGAACGCGGCGGTTACGCTGCCGACGAGCAGATCCGCGGCCTGCAAGTGCGGATGATGATGCGAAGCCGCAGTGAGGATAGGCATGACTATTCCGTCAGTCGTGACGTACTCCGTGCCGCTGTCCGTTAGGACAAGGGAGCTTTCCAGCCATGCATCCTGGTCCTTCCGGCCCCCGCCAGGTTCATCGAAGATCAGAACCCCGATATCGGGCTTGTTCTGAAGCATCATGGCGACGCGCTCGAATATGAAGCGCAGAACCAGTCGCTCGGGAGTCTGCCGCTGGAAACCTGATTCGTCAGTGTCCCACGACACGACGAAGGCAACTGCCTCATGGTCGCGCGCGGCCCGCAGTACAGCTTCTCTCACGGGGGTTAGCAGGTGCCTATTTTCCGGCTGGACCCACCAGCTTGTTTTGCCGTCCGGTGACCACTTGAGCTCCGCGTCGCGCGGGACTTTATGCGCGTCGTAAATCGCCCAGAAAGCTTCGGCGAACGGTTTAACGTTCTCAGCCTTGAATGCGAAGCCGCCTAGCGAGATTAGCGAGCTAAGGTTCGCGCGTTTGCTCTTCTGCTTTGTGTCGTCAACGAACACCATATACATGTGATGCTCCTCAATATCTCAAGCCGCAGTGTGGTTCATCTGTCAGTTGCCTTGGAGGGGTCATCCGAGTCGGAGAAAGCCGCATCGTGGATGCTCTCGAATTTGCTCCTCCTCGAGGTTTTACGTTCGAGGTAGTCGGCGTAGCTCATATCGCCCTCGACTCCCGGGAAGCTGCTCGGCATCGCGTTCCGAGAATGCCCCTCTTCCATCATGCGAAGGTGGATGTAGAGATAGTAGAGGCTGATGCCCGGCGAAAGTGGGTCGTCGGCGTCACCGTCCTCCCAATCTTCTAGCAACCAATCGGACGCAAATTCCGCCACGCGTTCCCACTGGTCTTCCATGACTGCCGTTACCTCGTCTATCGACTCCAGGCCAACGGACCGCAATTCTTCCGCTCGAGTGGTCGCATAGATTTGCGACGTGTCCGGCGCGAGCTTGCGGTTCGTTCTGCGAGCGATAGCAACGTCGGCACTGCGCACAGGGCCATCGGTCGAGACCAATGCCACCACAGAATCGCGCTCCACGGGGACGTCCTTACCGCCTCTGATCGCTGCGTCCACCTTTGTCGCGTGCCGATCGGCATCTCCGGCTAGCTTGTCGAACTCGTCGTCAGCCAGCTCTAGAAGTCCGGCCAGACGCGCGAACCGTCTGCGGATCTCGCGAGGAACGGCCACTGAGGCTTTGTATCCGAGGTCGTGTTCGATTTCTGCCCATGCGTGTTGCAGTATCGACCGGACTTGAACCTCGAAGTAGATGTCCGCAAAGTTTCGCCATTCAGGCAGCTTGGCCCGGTCTTGACGCAACTTCACTATGAGGTGAACAGAGCGGTATCCGAACTCGTCGTCGCTCAGAACCGAGGCTTTATCCGTTGAGCGGTCCTCATCAACGTCGAATGCGGCTTTGAGGGCCTTTTCGGCTACATCAACCTGAGTCGCCAAATGGGTAATGACCCTCACGCCAAGAAGATCGTGAAGGTCTCGGAAATCGCCGTACTTATCGGGACTTTGTTCGATCTTGGCTTTCGCGCTCTGCTCGGTCTTCACGCGGCTCGTGACACTGTGGTAGTCAACCATTGCGTCCCGCAAGATTTCCTGTACGAGCTCTTCCACTCTCTTAGCGCGTTCGCGATGAGGCTGCGAGGCTTCGTTGTAATTATTTCGCTGGACCATGAAATGCCTCTCGGCTGCGCTGTTGGTTGCTAGGAGTTGTCGAAAATATCGGCGCGTTCCCTACGGTCGCCAAGTTGTTATGTCGTCAATTGCGCCGGGGGCATCTATTTTCGGAATCCAGTCCACACCTGGGTACGAAATGATTCGTTCTTTAGGCGTGCTCCTGATCTCATTTGCGGATTTGCGTGTCAGAACCGCAGCTGTGATGACGAAGCTGACACCGGACTGTTCAGGGGTGCCGAGCTGCGCCTTGCATGTCCAGTCGCTGCCCGACACCTCACACTGCCCCCGAGGGGTCACCCCGCTGAAGCCGTCCGCAGCTTGGGAGAACGCCCAAATCTCGTCGTCTTCATGAAGGTGCTGAACGGTACCGGTAGCCTCGAAAACTGCCCCCTCCGTCCAGGCGACGTCATCTAGATGCAGTTCTGTGCTCGCAGCGCCGAGAGTCCACCCATTTGCTGCCCATACTGCTCCCAATATCGTCACGAGCAGTCCGCTCACGACAGCAATGACGAACGCCGCCGTGTGGTCTCGCCACGTCCGCTTCCACCAACTCATGGCTGGCTGAGCAGGGCTCTCCACGGGCGAGGAGTAAAAGTTCCCAGTGGTGATGTGGTTGCCACTGCCGATGGCCCCTACGTTGACAGGACCGTGAAAGTGGTTTGTTTGGCTAGCGGGGTTCGCCGTGTGCTTGGGGACCGCCGACACCCATTCGTCGATCTGGTCCAGTTCCTGTTGCACCTGTGCCTTCACACCCATCAGGAGGAGCTTGTCGCTCGACTCGATGTCGACATCTAGCTGCCGAGGTGCGCCTTCGGCCGTGAACCACAGCCACACCTTGGTCCTGATTTTTGCGCGCTGGGTTGTCGAGTCCGACGGCACCGCGGAGATGGAGACAGTTGCACGGTCGGGCTTGAGGTGGTTCAAGCGAAGGGCATCCTGTACCTCAGCCGTAGTTCTGCGGGACAGCGTAGATCCGTCGGCATCTGAAGCGCGGAACTCCGAGATGTCGATCTTCGTCTCAGGAAATACCAGCAGTCGCTTGAGGTAGGCGACCATATGATCCAGCTCAGGCCAGCCGGATGCCTCATCATGGAGCGTGGCGTTCAGCTCGCTCCGGAAGTTATCTGTCAACCTCGACCTCTTCTACCAGCGTACCTCGCACCCTACCGGCAGCCGCTTGTCTCGATGCTCTCCTTGCCTTCGTACTGCAACCTGCCGTGGTGGACCACTGTCACAACGGGGGATCGGCGATTAGGCCGTCGAGGCCTTCGAGCAGCGACCGGGCCTTCTGCGGGGCACCCGTTACAGACCGTTCTACGTAGGGGTACAACTCGGCGATAACACGCGAAGCTTGAGCTTCCACCGGCTGCTCCCAGTCGTCGCCGTATGGGACTGTCACGAAGTCAGCCAGTACGGTGCCGTCCGGTTCACAAACAGTAAGGATGTAGGGGAACTGCTCGTCTCCATCCTTCGTGCGCAGCCTGTAGGTCGCGTTTCCGGCTACCGTGGTGCTGAACCCGCGAGTGGAGTCGGGGTCAAATAGCTGGTCGGATCCTGTCCAACGCAGGCGTCCGCGGAACGTGGCTGTCTGCAATTTGATTGCAAACTCCAACCACTCGTCGCCGGTGAATTGCATGATCACTCCTTGTCCAAGGCGTATTTCTGGGCGGTGACGAAATCCAGTAGTGAGTGCGATAGGTCCGTCAGCGGTTCTAGCAGCTCGCCCGTGTAAGTTCGAACCTTCGGGTTGGTTCTTCGCGCAATGTCCGCCTTCGCCACCGAGGCCAGTTTGCTGGTCGTTTCAAGCTGAGAAATGATCTCCGTTGAAATCAACGGAGCGCCGTCCTCACGCGCAAGGGCTCCTCCGCGGCGCATCGCCTCAGACAGTTCGACCAGGGCAAACTTCGCAACTTCAGGGTTATTCGTCTCAGTCGCGTTGATCACATGGCTGACGGCCTGGCGAACCGCCCCGAACTCATGAACAATCTCCACCGCGAGGAGTCGGGCTCGGGTTGCGGCAACGGCATCCTTGGCGGCCTCGGCAGCCGTTGTTGCTTTTCGGGCTTGCGACCAGGCTTGATAGAGGCCAAAGCCCGTTGCGCCAAAGCCAACCAAGGTGAACGCGGCCATGACCCAGTCGAGCCAGGTGATCCCGTCCACATGCATGGGGTGATCCTAGGGGAGGCCCTTTGGTGCGCTTGATTTTCGACGGACGTCGGTGCGCGAAAAAACATGGCCCATTGCGCCATTGGCGGTGGCGATCGCCGTCGCCGCCCTCGCCACGTCGGTGCGGATGGATGCCACGAGCGTCGCGCAGACGGTCCACATCGGCGAGCTGGGTCTCGACGGCCGCCTGCGTCCCGTCGCGGGGGTGCTGCCCGCCGTCGTCGCCGCCCGTGCGGCAGGGCTGCGCCGAGTGGTCGTCCCCGCGGCGAACGCGGCCGAGGCGGCCCTCGTCGAGGGCGTCGACGCGCGGGCGGCCACCTGCC
>Ga0065721_10005122_pt1 | contig 16189 bp, 10 predicted proteins | sample Mesricmetagenome_FD_59108 | JGI IMG/M metagenome (GOLD analysis project Ga0065721, IMG submission 59108) | Mesophilic microbial community from rice straw/compost enrichment Sample: eDNA_1 v2 (version 2) | ecosystem: Engineered > Solid waste > Grass > Composting > Bioreactor | place: USA: Davis... | reverse complement strand
GGCTGCAGCCGCGGCTGGAGCGGGCACTGGCGCGCCTGGGCTTGTCCAGGGCGCCGCACGAGACGCCGCGCGCGCTGGCGCGGCGCGTGCGCGAGCGGCTGGGCGAGGCCGGCGCGGAGGTGGAAGCGCAACTGCTGGCGCTGGAAGCGCTGCGCTACGGCCCCGGGGCAACGACCGATGCGCGCGCGCTGCGGCAGTGGCAGCGCGGCTTCGAGCGCGCGGTGGCGGCCACGGTGGCCGCGGGTGGGACTTCCTGCGCAGGCACGCCGGCCACGTGGGCCGCCGGGAGCCCGGGTGGTCCGGAGGCGCCGGTGCGCTCGCGATAATCGGCCGATGCCCTGCCGTATCCCTTTGCGCGCCGCCCTTGCCGTGGCGGCGCTGCTCGCCTCCCTTCCCACCCACGCTGCCGAAGCCGCCGCCACCAAGGCCAAGGCGGCCGGGCAACGCACGCAGGCGCAGCACGCCGCGCGCAGCGTGCGCAACGACGGCGACCCGGACGTCGTCACCTACGGCCGCCGCGAGGACGTGATGCGCTTCGCCGCCGAGGTGGCGCAAAAGTACGACCTGGACGAGGCGTGGGTGCAGGAGCAACTGCAACAAGCGCGCTACCTGCCCAGCGTGGCCAGGCTGATCATGCCGCCCGCCGTCAGCACGGCGAAGAACTGGGCCGCCTACCGCGCCCGCTTCGTCGAGCCGCAGCGCATCGCCGCGGGCCGGCGCTTCTGGCAGGAGAACGAACGCTGGCTGGTGCAGGCCGAGCAACGCTGGGGCGTGCCCGCGTCGCTGGTGGTGGGCATCATCGGCGTGGAGACCTATTACGGCCGCCACATGGGCGGCTTCCGCGTGCTGGACGCGCTGGCCACGCTCTCCTTCGACTTCCCCAGCGGGCGCAGCGACCGCAGCGGTTTCTTCCGCGACGAGCTGGCGCAGCTGCTGGCGTGGTCCAAGCGCGAGGGAATGGCGCCCGCGGGCGTGCGCGGCTCCTACGCCGGCGCGGTGGGGCTGCCGCAGTTCATGCCCAGCAACGTCAACAAGCTGGCGGTGGACTTCGATGGCGACGGCCGCGTGGACCTGATGGGCAGCGCCGCCGATGCCATCGGCAGCGTCGCCAACTACCTGTCCTTCCACGGCTGGCAGCCGGGGCTGCCCACGCACTTCTCGGTGGCGCCGCCGACAGAGCTGGCCGACCGCGCCGCGCTGCTGGTGCCTGACATCGTGCCCACCTTCACGCCGGCGCAGTTCGCCGAGCGCGGCGCCGCGCTGGAGCGCGCCGCGCAGGACGCGCAGGGACCGCTGGCACTGGTGCAGCTCTACAACGGCGACGCCGAGCCCAGCTACGTGGCCGGCACGCAGAACTTCTATGCGGTCACGCGCTACAACTGGTCCAGCTACTACGCGCTGGCGGTGATCGAGCTGGGCGCGGCCGTGGCGGCGGCGCGCTGAGGGCGCGGCACCCCGTCTCCAGAGGCCGCAAAGCACGACGCCATGCCGGCTTGCGCGGGCATGGCGTCGTCGTTTCAGAAGGCCTCGCCGCGGCGGCGCGGCGAGGAGCCGCTCAGGCCGCCATCGGCACCAGGAAGTCCTGGCTGATGCCCACGCCCAGGTCGCCCACGCAGCGCAGGAACTCGACCAGGTAGTCGTGCAGGCCCTCCTCCATGATCTCCTCGATGGTTCCCCAGCGCAGTTGCGCCTGCAACTTGCCGGCCAGGCGCAGCGTCTCGCGGCTGTGGTCGTTGGCCACGAGCTGCAGCTGCTGCATGATCCCGTTGAGGCAGGCCAGCAGCGAGCGCGGCATGTCCGGGCGCAGGATCAGCAGCTCCGCCACCTTCTCCGGCCGGATCACGTTGCGATAGACCCGGCGGTAGATCTCGAAGGCCGAGACCGAGCGCAGCACCGCCGACCAGTAGTAGAAGTCCACCTCCTGCGACTCGTGCTGGCCTTGGCTTTGAGCCTGGCCGTTGTGCCCGTTGCCGTTCTGCGACTGCGTGAACGCGCCGCCCAGCGCGTGCAGCTTGGCGTCCAGCAGCCGCGCGGTGTTGTCCGCGCGCTCCAGGAAGGTGCCCAGGCGCAGGAAGTACATCGCCTCGTCTTCGAGCATCGTGCCGGTGCGCACGCCGCGGCTCAGGTGCGAGCGGTACTTGACCCAGTCGAAGAGCGAGGCCGGGTCGCGCTCGAAGGCGCCGCTGTTGAGCTGCTTGAGAAAGCCCAGCCAGGTCTGGTTCTGCGTCTCCCAGACCTCGGTGGTGAGCGCGCCGCGCACCGCGCGGGCGTTCTCGCGCGCCGCGCGCAGGCAGTTCAGGATGCTGGAGAGGTTGTTCTCGTCGCGCACCATGAAGTGCATGACGTTGGTGGCGTTGACCTCGCCGTACTTCTTCTTGAAGTTGTCTTCGAGCTCGGAGATGCCCAGCAGGCCCCGCCAGCCGGCCTCGGCACGGTGGGCCGATTGCGGCAGCAACGAGGTCTGCAGGTTGACGTCCAGCATGCGCGCCGTGTTTTCCGCGCGCTCCATGTAGCGGGCCATCCAGAACAGATGGTCCGCGGTCCTCGACAGCATGACGTGCGTCCTTTCTTGTCTTATTCCTCGAGCACCCAGGTGTCCTTGGTGCCCCCGCCCTGCGAAGAGTTGACCACCAGCGAGCCCTCCTTGAGCGCCACGCGCGTGAGGCCGCCGGGCACCATCTGCACGCCGTTGGCACCGCTGAGCACGAAGGGTCGCAGGTCGATGTGGCGCGGCGCGATGCCCGACTGCACGTAGGTCGGGCAGGTGGACAGGCTCAGCGTGGGCTGCGCGATGTAGTGCTGCGGGTGCGCGACGATCTTCTCGCGGAAGGCCTCGATCTCGGCCTTGGTGGAGGCCGGGCCCACCAGCATCCCGTAGCCGCCGGCGCCGTGCACCTCCTTGACCACCAGCTCGTCCAGGTGCGCCAGCACGTACTTGAGCGACTCCTCCTCGCGGCACTGCCAGGTCGGCACGTTCTCCAGGATCGGCTTCTCGCCCAGGTAGAACTCGACCATCTTCGGGACGTAGGGATAGATGGACTTGTCGTCGGCGATGCCCGTGCCCACGGCGTTGCACAGCGTCACGCGCCCGGCGCGGTAGGCGCGCATGAGCCCGGCGCAGCCCAGCGCGCTGTCGGGGCGGAAGGCCTGCGGGTCGAGGAAGTCGTCGTCGATGCGGCGGTAGATCACGTCCACGCGGCGGGGGCCCTGGGTGGTGCGCATGTGCACCGTGTCGTCCTGCACGAACAGGTCCGACCCCTGCACCAGCTCCACGCCCATCTGCTGCGCCAGGAAGGCGTGCTCGAAGTAGGCCGAGTTGTACATGCCGGGCGTGAGCACCACCACGGTGGGATCTTCCACGCCGGCCGGGGCCACGGAGCGCAGCGTCTCCAGCAGCAGGTCGGGGTAGTGCGCCACCGGCGCCACGCGCTCCTGGGCGAAGAGCTCGGGGAAGAGCCGCATCATCATCTTGCGGTTCTCCAGCATGTAGCTCACGCCGCTGGGCACGCGCAGGTTGTCCTCCAGCACGTAGTTCGTGCCCGTGCCGTCGGGGTTGGCCGCGCGCACGATGTCGATGCCCGCGATATGCGACCAGATGTCGTGCGGCAGCTTCATGCCCGCCATCTCGGGGCGGTACTGCGCGTTGTTGAGCACCTGCTCGGCCGGGACGATGCCGGCCTTGATGATCTCCTGCTCGCCGTACACGTCGGCGATGAAGCGGTTGAGCGCTGTGACGCGCTGGCGCAGGCCCTGCGCCATGCGCTTCCACTCCGCGCCGGGGATCACGCGCGGGATCAGGTCGAAGGGAATCAGCCGCTCGGTGCCGGTGCCATCGTCCTGCGCGCCGTACACGGCGAAGGTGATGCCCACGCGGCGGAAGATCATCTCCGCCTCCTGGCGCCGGGCATCCATGAGCTCGCGCGGCTGGCGCTGCAGCCACTGGGCGAAGCGGCGGTAATGCTCGCGAACGGCGTCCGGGTGGGGACGCATCTCGTCGAAGCTGGGTCTCATCGTTCAGGCTCCTTCCTGCACGGCTTTCGCAACTTGTGTGCCACGGCCTCACCCCTGGCCCGTGCACTCCGTTTGAACGGCACACGCCGTGCCGTTTCAGTCAGTCTGAACCCCTAGGGTTTCCCCCTCATTGCTCCAGCGCACGGTGTGCACGCGCACGCTCAGCGAGTGCGTGCCGCCGCCACGGATGACGCCGCGCAGCGGCGTGACGTCGCCGAAGTCGCGGCCCACCGCGACACGCAGGTGTTCGGTGTCGGGCACCACGCGGTTGGTCGGGTCCAGCTCCAGCCAGGCGCCGTGGACGGCTTCGTCGGCCCAGGCCCCGGGGCACCACACCGCGGCCCAGGCGTGCGAGGCATCGGCGCCCACCAGCGCCGGACGCCCCGGCGGCGGGCGCGTGAGCAGGTAGCCGCTGACGTAGCGCGCGGCCAGCCCCATGGCGCGCAGCGCGCCCACGAGCACGTGCGCGAAGTCCTGGCACACGCCGCGCCGCAGCCGCAGCACCTCGGCCAGCGGGGTGTCGATCTGGGTGCTGGCGCTGCGGTACTCGAACTCGTCGTGGATGCGCTGCATCAGCTCGATGGCGGCCTGCGCCAGCGGCCGCCCCGGCGCGAAGCTGGGCGCGGCGAGCTCGCGCAGCGCTGCCAGCCGCGGCACGAAGGGCGACCAGGCGGTGAACTCCGCCGCCGGCTCCCACGGCCGCCCGGCCTGGAAGCGCAGCCGCTGCGCCACCGCCTCCCAGGGTTGAGAAGCGTGAGGCTGCAGCGCCGCGGCGCGCGGCAGCAGCCGCACGCGGCTGCGCGCGCGCACCTGCAGCGCGGCATGCGGACGCGCCAGGCTGAACAGCAGCCGCGGGTTGCCGTGGCGGTCGATGTCCTCGCGCGCATGGTCCGGCGGCGGCTCGATGCGCAGGTCGAAGGCCTGCAGCTGCTGCCACGGCTCCTCGCGCGGACGCAGCCAGGCCACGTGCTGCGCCAACTCCACCGGGCTGCCGTAGTGGTACTCGGTGGTGTGCTCCACGGCCAGGCCCAGCTCCGGAAGCTCCGGCGCGTCGGCCGCGATGGGCGAAGCACTCTCCCCGGCCACGAGCGGGCCGGTGACGGCGGTGTTGAAACCGATGAGGTCGGGCGCCAGCGCTTCGGCCGCGACGGCCACGGGCAGGCCATCCTCGGTGGCTGCGAGCGGCGTGGCCTCGGCGATCGGCGCGGGGGCATCCACCGGCGCGCCCGGCACGGAATCGGCGGAATCGGCGGAATCGGGATGGGGTGTCATGGCTTTTGCAGCGGGTCGCCAACGTGGGCGAAGAAGCGCTTGCCGATGTCGTCGGAAAGCTGCGCGCCGGCGTCGGCCAGCTGCGCCGCCAGCGCGTCCAGGCGGCGGCGCAGTGCTTCGTCGTCCAGGCCACGCAGCGCCTGCAGCGTCAGCCCCGGGCCTTGTGCGGGCAACCCGGCGAGCAGTTCGTCGGCCACGTCGGTGGCGATGGGCAGCTTGCGCACCTCGTTGCGCAGCCGGCGCAGGATGCAGGTCCAGGCGCGCGGGTTGTTGTCGTCCAGCACCAGCAGGTCCACCAGCGCCAGCAGGTCCTGGTGGCGCTGGTAGCGGGCGCGAAAGGTGATGGTGCTGTCGTAGAGCTCCAGCAGCAGCGCGTTGCCCTCGGCCTCGGCCAGCGCGCCCTCGCGCAGCAGCACGCCGAACTGCGTGGCGTGGCTGACCAGGCGCTCGACGTGGCGCCCCACGGCCAGCAGCCGCCAGCCGTGGTCGCGCGTCATGCGGTCGCTCTGCGCGCCGGTGACGGCGGCGAGCTGCACCGCCAGGTCGTCCAGCGCGCGCAGCACCGCGGTGGTGGTGGGCGCGGCCTTGTCCCGCGGCTGCAGCGCCGCGCGCAAATCCGCCCCCATGCGCCGCATCAGGCCCCACTGCTCGGGCGAGAGCCGCTCGCGCAGGCTGCCCGCGGCGCGCGACAGCGCCCCCAGCAGCCAGCCCAGGCCGTTGCTCTCGTCGGCCAGGCCCTTGAGCAGCGCGCGGCGCAGCACCGCGCGCGAGGGCGAGGACGCGCTCATGCCCAGCAGGCCCGCGCGCTGCAACAGCGCCCGCAGCGCGCGCTGCACCGGTGCGGGCAGCTCGGCGCCGGCGGTGCGCTGCAGCGCCGCGCGCGCCAGCCGCAACGCCTGCTCGGTGCGCTCGGTGTAGCGGCCCAGCCAGTACAGGCTCTCGGCGGCGCGGCTGGCCACCGGGCCGCGCCGCGCCAGGATGTCGTCCACGCCCAGGCGCCGCGTGAGCATGCTGAAGGTGTCCACCGTGCCGTCGGTGCGCACCCACAGGTCCATCGCGCTGCCGTGCCCGGGCAGCAGCGGCGCATCGGCATCCGCCGCCACGCGTGCCAGCCCGCCGGGCAGCACTTGCCAACTGCCGGTGCCGTCGGCCACCGCGTACACGCGCAGCCCCACCGGCACGCCTTCGAGCCGGCCCTCGCGCCAGCGCAGCGCCTGCGAGCGCCCGGGACGCTCCTGCAGCGTCCAGGCGTCGGGATCGTCCCCGATCCGCCCTGCCTCGGGGCGCAGCGCACCGGCATCGGGCCCGAAGCTGGGGCGCATGCACAACTTCGGCAAATGCGGCTGCGCCGCCTCCCAGGCCGCGGCCTCGCCGCACCACCAGGAGGCCAGCGTGGGCAGCAGCAGCGGCTGGCCCATCAGCGCCTGCGCGATGCCGGGCAGGAAGCCCGACAGCGCCGGCGACTCCAGGAAGCCGCTGCCCGGCGCGTTGGCCAGCGCCAGCCGCCCGGCGCGCAGTACCTGCAGCAGCCCTGGCACGCCGTAGTAGCCCTGGTGCTCGTCGAGCTCCAGCGGGTCGCACTGGGCGTCGCCGATCATGCGCAGCAGCCCGTGCACCGGCGCCAGGCCTTCGAGCATCTTTCGGTACAGCCGCTCGCCGCGCACGGTGAGGTCGCCGCCCTCGACCAGCGGCAGGCCCAGGTAGCGCGCGAGGTAGGCGTGCTCGAAGTAGCCCGGCGCGTCCGGCCCCGGCGTGAGCAGCGCCAGGCGCGGGTGGGCGTCGCCGGCGGCCATGACGGCCTGCGCGCGCAGCGACTGCAGCAGCTTGCGGAAGGTCGTCGCCATGTGCTGCACGCGCAGCTGCTCGAAGGCCTCGGGAAACAGCCCCGCGGTGATGAGCCGGTGCTGCAGCACGTGTCCCAGCCCGTCCGCGCACTGCGTGCGCTGCCCCGTCACCCACCAGCGCCCATCAGGCCCGCGCGCGAGCTCGAAGGCCACCACGTGCAGGAACTGCCCGGCCAGCGGCCGGAAACCGTGCAGCGGACGCAGGTAGCCCGGATGGCGAAACAGCAGCGCCGGCGGCAGCAGCGCGTGCTCCAGCAACTCCTGCCGCCCGTACACGTCAGCCAGGATGAGCTGCAGGAGCTGCGCGCGCTGCGCCACGCCGCGCTCGATGGCGGCCCAGTCCGCGGGCTCCATCACCATCGGCAGCAGCTCCGGCGTCCAGGGCAGCGACTGCTCCGTGCCGTGTACGTTGTGCGTGATGGCATCGGCGCGCAGCTGCTGTGCGAGTTGCTGCGCGCGGCGCTGCAGCTCGGCGCCGAAGGCCTGCGGCCGCGCCGGCAGCGTGGCGAGCAGCCGCTGCCAGGAGGCGCTGAGGTTGCGGTCCGGAGCGCGCCACTCGTCGAGCGCGCCGGTGGTCGGCAGCTTCACCAGCCAGTCGGCGGCGCTGGCAGCCGCGCGCGGGCGGCTGCGGGGGGTGGCGACTCTCATCGCCTCAGCCCGGCGTGCGCAGGTCCAGCGTGAACGGGAACTCCAGGCTCGGCCGCGCCGGCGCGACCTGCATGCGGCCCGGAGTGTGCTCCAGCTTGAAGAAGCGCGCCAGGCGCCGGCTCTCGGCCTCGTAGGCGTTGACCGGGAAGGTGACGTAGTTGCGCCCGCCCGGGTGCGCCACGTGGTAGCGGCAGCCGCCCACCGAGCGCGACATCCAGCGGTCCACCAGGTCGAAGGTCAGCGGCGCGTGCACGCCGATGGTCGGGTGCAGCGCCGAGGGCGGCTGCCAGGCGCGGTAGCGCACGCCGCAGACGAACTCGCCCACGCGGCCCGTGGGCTGCAGCGGCAGCGCGCGGCCGTTGACGGTGACGACGTGGCGGTTGGCGTTGAGCCCCGTGACCTTGACCTCCAGCCGCTCCAGCGAGGAGTCCACGTAACGCACGGTGCCGCCGGCCGAGCCCTCCTCGCCCATCACGTGCCAGGGCTCCAGCGCGGAGCGCAGCTCCAGCTCCATGCCCTGCGTGGCCATGGTGCCGATGACGGGGAAGCGGAACTCGAAGTGCGGGCCGAACCAGGCGGCGTCGAAGTGCATGCCTGCCGCGCGCAGGTCGGCCAGCACATCCTCGAAATCCATCCGAACGAAGGTGGGCAATGTAAAACGGTCGTGCAGCGCCGTGCCCCAGCGCGTGAGCCGCGTGTCGCCGTGGCCGCGGTAGGGCTCGCGCCAGAACCACGCCACTAGCGCGCGCAGCAGCAGCTGCTGCGCCAGGCTCATTTGCGCATGCGGCGGCATCTCGAAGGCGCGCAGCTCCAGCAGGCCCAGGCGGCCGGTGGCGCCGTCGGGCGAGTAGAGCTTGTCGATGCAGAACTCGGCGCGGTGCGTGTTGCCGGTGACGTCGATGAGCAGGTTGCGGAAGAGACGGTCCACCAGCCACGGCGGCACGCCCGCCGGGCCGGCGCCCTGGCGCTCCAGCTCGGCCAGCGCGATCTCCAGCTCGTAGACCTGGTCGTCGCGTGCCTCGTCGAAGCGCGGCGCCTGGCTGGTCGGGCCGATGAAGAGGCCGCTGAAGAGGTAGCTCAGGCTCGGGTGGTTGTGCCAGTAGGTCAGCAGGCTGGCCAGCAGGTCCGGCCGGCGCAGGAAGGGGCTGTCCGCCGGCGTGGCGCCGCCCAGCACCAGGTGGTTGCCGCCGCCGGTGCCGGTGTGGCGCCCGTCGAGCATGAACTTTTCCGTCGAGAGCCGGCTGTGGTGCGCGGCGTCGTAGAGGAATTCGGTGTGCTCGACCAACTCGTCCCAGCTGCCCGCCGGATGGATGTTCACCTCGATCACGCCCGGGTCCGGCGTGACCTGCAGGATCTTCAGGCGCGGGTCGCGCGGCGGCGGGTAGCCCTCCAGCACGATGCGCACGCCCAGCTCGCGCGCGGTGGCTTCCACGTGCGCCAGCAGCTCCAGGTAGTGCTCCAGGTGCTGCAGCGGCGGCATGAAGACGTGGATGGCGCCGCCGGCGGCCTCGGACGCCAGCTCGGCCTTGGGGCCGTTGGCGCGCGCAGGGTTGCGCACCTCCACGCACAGCGCGGTGCGCGTGATCCAGGACGCCGATTCGTGGCGCGACGGCGCGCCCTGCTGGCGTCCCTCGGCGCCGGCGAAGCGGCCGTCCCGGCCCAGCGTGCCGGTCCCTTCGCCCAGCGCGTCGTCGCCCTCGCCCACCCTGCCGTTGTCCGGGCCGGACTCGCCGAAGGCCGTGCCCTGCCCCTCGTTACCGGGCCAGGGCTGGCCCTGCAGCGCCACCGTGCCGCCCTCGGCCCAGCCGGCGCCGCTGCGGTGCGCGTCGTAGCCGGGCTGCTGGTGCAGCGGCGCACCCGCCGGCGGCAGCGCACCGCGCGGCGCGAAGGGATCGGGCATGAAGTCCTGCGTGCGTGCCCGGTCCTCCGGCGAAGCCCAGGGCAGCGAGTCCAGCGGCAGCCGCAAGCCCATGGCCGAGTCGCCCGGCAGCAGGTACAGCCGCTCGTCGCGCAGGAACCACGGGCCGCTGGCCCAGGCGTCCTGCTCGCGGCGCAGCGGCAGCGCGTAGCCGGTGATGGCATCCAGGCCCTTGGAGAAGACGCGGCGCAGGCGCACGCGCTCCAGCTCGTCGTCCAGCTTCGAGTCGAAGGGATCGACGTTCACCGGCAGCCGGCGCTCGCGCCAGAGGTGGTACCAGGCGTCCTCGTAGGCCGGCATGACGTGCTCGGCCTTGACGGCCAGCTTCGCCGCCAGCCGGGTGATGAAGCGCTGCGCGTCCTCGGCGGTGTAGGGCTGGGGGTCGCGCTCATCGGCGAAGAGCGCCGGGTCGTGCCAGCAGGGCTCGCCGTCGGCGCGCCAGGCGATGGTCATGGCCCAGCGCGGCAGCTGCTCGCCCGGATACCACTTGCCCTGTCCGAAGTGCAGGAAGCCGCCCGCGCCGTATTCGGCATGCAGCCGGTGCAGCAGCTCCAGCGCGCGGCCGCGCTTGGTGGGGCCCAGGGCGTCGGTGTTCCACTCGGCGCCGTCGCGGTCGTCCACGGAGACGAAGGTAGGCTCGCCGCCCATGGTCAGGCGCACGTCCTGCGCCTGCAGTTGCTCGTCCACCGCATGGCCCAGGGCGACGAGTTCGCCCCACTGCTCATCGGTGTAGGGCTTGGTCACGCGCGACGACTCGTGGATGCGCGAGACGCTCATGTGGTGCTCGAACTCCACCTCGCACTGGCCCACCGCGCCGCTGACCGGCGCCGCCGTGGAGGGGTCGGGCGTGCAGGCCACGGGAATGTGGCCTTCGCCGGCGAGCAGGCCGGAGGTCGGGTCCAGGCCGATCCAGCCGGCGCCGGGCAGGTACACCTCGCACCAGGCGTGCAGATCGGTGAAGTCGGCTTCGGCGCCCGAGGGGCCGTCCAGCGACTTCACGTCCGGCACAAGTTGGATCAGGTAGCCGGAGACAAAGCGCGCGGCCAGCCCCAGGCGGCGCAGCACCTGCACCAGCAGCCAGGCCGAGTCGCGACAGGAACCGCTGCGCTTTTCCAGCGTCTCCTCGGGCGTCTGCACGCCCGGCTCCAGGCGGATGAGATAGCCCACCTCCTGCTGCACACGCTGGTTGAGCGCGACCAGGAAATTGGTCGTGCCCTGCGGCTCGCGCGAAATGCTCTCGACGAAGGCCGCGAGCCTGGGCGTCAGCGGCCCGGTGGCCAGGTAGGGCGCCAGGTCGCGCGCGCTCTCTTGCGAATACTCGAAGGGGAACTTCTCGGCCTGGGGCTCCAGGAAGAAGTCGAAGGGGTTGAAGACCGACATCTCGGCCACGAGATCGACCGTGACCTTGAACTCCGTGGTGGGCTCCGGGAACACCAGCCGCGCCACGTGGTTGGAGAAAGGATCCTGCTGCCAGTTGACGAAATGCTTCGCGGGCTCCACCCGCAGGGCATAACTCAGGATGGGCGTGCGGCAATGCGGCGCAGGGCGCAGGCGCACCAGTTGCGGCGACAGCCCGACGCGGCGGTCGTAGCGGTAGTGCGTGACGTGATGCAGCGCGACATGGATGGACACGACGGCGTTCCCTCTGAAGCTCGGGTTGATTAGTTGATTGTCTCACCCGGGTAAACCCGGGGCCCTTGAGGTTGAGCGGTCATCGCTCAAGGGAGAAAGCCCCTAGCGCGAACCGTGCCGCCAGTAACGCGGCCGCATTTCACGCTCGCAGGACGCCTGCCCCTCCCGCCAGCGCCAGGCGCCACAAGCGGGGCTCTGCACCACATGAATGCCGCGCGCACCCAGGCGGTGCAGCACTTCAGGCGTCGGATGGCCGAAGCGGTTGTGGTGTCCGGCCTGGACCAGGGCCACGGTGGGCGCCACGGCGTCCAGGAAAGCCGGCGAGGAAGAGCCACGGCTACCGTGGTGCGGCACCAGCAGCAGCTCGCTGCGCAGAGCCTGCGCGTCGGCCGCCACCAGGGCCGCCTCCTGCGCCGTGGCGATGTCGCCGGTGAGCAGCAGGCGGCGGCCCTGGACATCGGTGACCTGCACCACGCAGCTCAGCGCATTGGGCGGCGTGCGCGTCGCGTAGGCCGCGGCCGGCGGATGCAGCACGGCGAAGCGCACGCCGTCGCGCTCCCACTGCTGACCGGCCTCGCAGCGCACGTGCGGCAAACCCGTGCCCAGCAGCGCATGGCCGGGCTCCAGCGAACTGTGCAGTTCCCGCACCGGCAGCGCCTTCAGCAGCGAGGCGGCGCCGCCGGCGTGGTCCATGTCGCGATGGCTGAGCACCAGGGTGTCGATGCGGCGCTCGCCCAGCGCCTGCAGCAGCGGCGCGAGCACGCGCTCGCCGGCATCGCGCCCGGGGCCGTACTGCGGGCCGCTGTCGTAGAGCAGCAGTGAGGCGTGCGTTCGCACCAGCACCGCGCTGCCCTGCCCCACGTCGGGCACCACCACCTCGAAATACCCCGGGGCCGGGCGATCCGGCGGCGGCAGCACCAGGGGCAGCAGCAGCGGCAGGCCCAGCAGCCGCAGCCGCCACGGCAGCGGCACCACCAGCAGCGCCCCGGCCAGCAGCGCGGTGGCCTGGGCCCAGGACGGCGCCACGGCGGCGCCCCATACCGCGCCCGGCAGAGAAGCCAGCATGGCCAGCCCCGCGCCCAGGACGGACAGCAGCGCCGCCGCCGCGCTCCACAGCGGCGCCCACAGCACGCCCAGCAGCGCCAGCGGCGTGACGGCCAGCGTCACCAGCGGAATCGCCACCAGGTTGGCCAGCAGGCCCACCAGCGAGAACTGCTGGAACAGCAGCAGCGTCAGCGGCGCCAGCCCGGCCGTGGCGACGACCTGCGTGCGCAACCCGGACCGCAGCAGCGACAGGCCCTGGCGCAGCAGCCCGGCACCGGCACCCGCCGCCCAGCCGGGCGCAGCGGTCCGCGGGACCGGCATGGCGGCCACGGGCGCGCTCCCGGCGCCCGCACCGGCCACGGAGACGGTTCGCGCAGGGGGCTGCACGGCTTCCGGCCCCGCTCGGCCCTGCGTATCGGAGTCCGCTGCCTCCCGCTGCGCCGGCTCCGAAGCCATCAGCAGCCCCACCGCCGCGAACGACAGCCAGAAACCCGGCTGCAGCAACGCCCACGGGTCCAGCGCGCTGACCACGACCGCAGCCGCGGCCAATCCCAGCGGCCAGGGCCAGCGCAGTCCCAGCACGTGCAGCAGCGCGGCGCTGGTCAACATCCACACCGTGCGCTGCGCCGGCACGCCCCAGCCGGCCAGCAGCGCGTAGGCCGCGGCCAGCGCCACGCCGCCCCAGCGCGCGGCCCGCGGCGCCGGGCACCACAGCAGCAGCGCTCCGGCACGGCGCCACAGCGCGCCCACGAGCGCCGCGGCCAGCCACGCGAACATCGTGATGTGCAGGCCGCTGATAGCCATGAGGTGCGCGGTGCCGGTGGCGCGGAACAGCGCCCAGTCGCCGCGGTCGATAGCGGCCTGGTCGCCCACCGCCAAGGCGGCCAGCACGCCGGCGGCGCGCGGGTCCGGCACCTGCGCCTCGATGGCGTCACGCACGCGCTGGCGCGCCCGCTCCACGGGGTAGCCCGCGGCCTCGTCCAGCAGTTGCGGCGCCTGGGGCTCGGTGCGCACGCTGCCGGTGGCGCGGATGCCGCGCTCGAACAGCCACAGCTCGCCGTCGAAGCCGTGCGGATTCAGCAGCGCGTGCGGCGCCTGCAGCCGCGCCCACAGCCGCCAGCGCTGGCCCGCGCGCAGCCCGGTGCCGGGGACGGAGAGCGCGGGCTCGTCCGGTCCGCCGCGGCTCCACGACAGCGACACCCGCCGCGGCACGGCTGCCGGCGCGCCGGCGGCGTCGCGCGCCCGTTCCACCGCCAGCACGAAGCGCAGACCCTCGGCGCCGTCCTGCGGCAGCTCCGCCACCACGCCGGTGAGCTCCACCGGCTGGCGTTCCAGCCCGGGGGCCAACGCGTCGGCCAGCCGTTCACGCGCCTGCAGGCTGGCATTGGCCGCGCCCAAGCCGGCCACGGCGGCCAGGACGGATGACGCAGCCAGCACGGGCAGCGCGCGGCCCGCCGCGTGGCGCACACGCCAAGCCAGCAGCGACAACAGCGCCGCGAGCGCCAGCAACGCCGCGTCCAGCGCCGGCGCCCAGAGCACGGGCTGCCGCAGCTGCCAGGCAGTGCCGAGCAGCCAGGACACGGCCAAGGCGCCCAGGCGCAAGCCCCGCCAGTCACGCGAATGGAGCGGTGTAGGATGCCGCGCCTTTTCCACCCCCCGAACAGGTCTCGCCATGTCTTCTGTCCAAGACCGCCTCAATGCGCTGGGCATCACGCTGCCGCCAGTGGCGGTGCCCGCGGCCGCCTACGTGCCCTTCGTGCAAAGCGGTAATCTGGTCTTTCTCTCCGGCCACATCGCCAAGAAAGATGGGAAACCCTGGGTCGGCCAGCTGGGCGCCGACATGAGCACCGAGGAAGGGGTGGCCGCAGCGCGCGCGGTGGCCATCGACCTGCTGGGCACGCTGCAGGCGGCGGTGGGCGACCTCTCGCGCGTCAAGCGCATCGTCAAGGTGCTGAGCCTGGTCAACAGCACGGCCACCTACACCGAGCAGCACCTGGTAACCAACGGCTGCTCCAACCTGCTGGGCGAAGTCTTCGGCAACGAGGTCGGCGCGCATGCGCGCAGCGCCTTCGGCGTGGCGCAGTTGCCGCTGGGCGCCTGCGTGGAAATCGAGCTCATCGCCGAGGTGCAATGAGACCGGCCCCGGCGCAAGGCATGGATACGGGCACGCGCCGCGACCTGGTACCGGCGCTGATCGCGCTCACCAGCGTGGCAGCCATCGGCGCCGCGCTGGTGTCGCAGCATGTGTTCGACATGCAGCCTTGCCCGTGGTGCGTGCTGCAGCGGCTGATCTTCGCAATGATCGCCGTGGCGGCCCTGGCGGCCTGGATGGCCCAGGCCGCCTGGCTGCGCAGCACCGCGCTGGTGCTGGCGGTGCTGCTGGCGTTGTCGGGCATGGGCGCGGCACTGTGGCAGCACTTCGTGGCGGCCAGTTCGTCGTCGTGCAACCTGACGCTGGCCGACAAGATCATTGCCCAGCTTGGCCTGGACGCCTCCCTGCCCGAGGTCTTCCAGCCGCGCGCCAGCTGCGCCGACGCGGCGGTGGATCTGTTCGGCGTGCCTTACGAGCTCTGGAGCCTGGCGCTGTACCTGCTCCTGGGCGTGGCCGCCGTGTTCGGCTTACGCCGCACAGGCCGCTGAGAGATTCGGCTGCGCCGCCGTGCCGCTGCTGCCGCGCTTTTGGCGCAGGCGGCGCGCCACCGGCAGCAGTACCGCGCCCAGCGCGAACATGGCGTAGGTCGAGGGCTCGGGCACCGGCGCCACGGCGGTGTGGAACACGGAGTCGGGCACCAGGTTCGACGTCAGGGTGTAGTTGGCGCCGCTGGCTCCCGTGGTTCCGGTGATCAGGTAATAGTATTTCTTGCGGCCGTTAAGGTGCTCGAAACTGAAGCTCTGCTGCCCGGCCACCCCCGTCGGCGTGAAGGACCCCAGATATTTATCCGGGCCATAGAAATCGCCGTAAAAGTCCACCCGCAAGTTGGCAATGGTGCCGCTGTTGAGTTGGAACAGTGCCTGCACACCCGTGTTGCCGCTTTGTGCCGGCGTGAGCAGGTAGCGGGCGTCGTCCGTGAATGTGACGTTTTTAGCGACATTCCTACTGTAGGTTTCCGTCGTGGCATGGGAATCCCAATTCACGTCGACTGCGTATGCGGATGGCACACACAGTACGGCTGCCACCCATGCAATTGCACGATATTTCATCGGTACATCCTTGTAAAAAGCAAAACCACTTGGCGCAAGAAAGCGCTGCGCCAATTTGGTTTGCTTATGACTTAGGGTCAACCCCACAATCGAATAGCGCATATGAGCGCCAGGGATTTGCAATGTTTTTCCAGCATTTACAAATACTGGCAACGAATGACTTTTGTCTTTGATAAGGCATCAGATTGCCAGCAGGAAGTCTGTTTGTCAGTACTTATAAACTTGGCGTGAAGCCGGATTTCCTTCAACGGGAGAACGGTTTTTCAAATAAGCGCTCGCTCGGTTTCCGTTTCGCCCTCCGGGACGGGACTGGCGAGCGGAGGCACGACGAAACCTCGCGCCGGATAAACCAAGCAGCGAGTGCGCCGCGCACGGCACGCGAGCACGACCAATAGGAAAACCGCGGCGGGAACCGCGGACGTGGAGCGTGCGAATGCGCAGCTGATGGGCTGATGGGCTGACGGTCCGCGGCATCCGCGCGGCGCGCGGACGTACGTATTCAGCCCACCCTGTTGCCCGGGGCGTGGTGAGGGCCACGCAGTAGACCGGCCAGAGCGGAAAAGGGACTTGAGGGCGTTCAGCCCGTGGGGTGCGGTTGTGGAACCAGGCTCGGCGGGGA
>Ga0065721_10051125_pt1 | contig 16192 bp, 13 predicted proteins | sample Mesricmetagenome_FD_59108 | JGI IMG/M metagenome (GOLD analysis project Ga0065721, IMG submission 59108) | Mesophilic microbial community from rice straw/compost enrichment Sample: eDNA_1 v2 (version 2) | ecosystem: Engineered > Solid waste > Grass > Composting > Bioreactor | place: USA: Davis... | reverse complement strand
GCTGACGAGGATGAAGTTCGCGGCGCCTATAACAGTGCCCTCTATCTCACGCCCCGCCGTCGCATGCTTCAGGATTGGGCCAAATACCTTGACGGGGCCGTCATCGCTGTCAAACCCGAAATGCCGACAGCTGCCACCGCGCAACCACCGCGCGAAAATTACAATATCACGCAGCCCACTCCTGTGCCGCCTGTTGCAGGCCGTCCGATATATTGGCAGCGACAGCGGCCACGGATATTGGTCGGTCGGTCCTGAAATTCGTAGGGTCGGAAATGGCTCCAATTTGCGGATAGAATTCGAACGTCCTTTATCTCCGACGCCGGAGCGATCCGGCTGCTTCTGCAGAGCTATCGTCTGATTTTGGAGGAAATCGCTGCAGGCCGGATCGAAGGCATGAGATAGCAAATATTTTATATCGAATGCTTCTACAACTCGAGCCGGTGTCACTCGTCTCTGGGTTTCCCCAGTCCTCTCGAATTCGAACGTGAAGCTGGGCGGTGGCCGGGAGGCGACGGTCGAAGCAGAGCTATATCGGGTTTTTCGCGGCGCATCGTTGACGGGCCGTTCGAGTCATTGATACCTGTGACATCGAATCGTCCCGGAAAACGGTTCAACCATTCGAGGGATCGAGCGCGGGTTCACAACTATGGACCCCCGGTCCTCCCGCATGCGGAGCCGGGACATTGACAGACATTGTTCGCATTGGTGGAGGTTCGGTCGCACTCGCAGACTCGGGGTTTGCGGCGGCTCGGCTCATCGAAAAGGGCCGGCTCGACTATCTCGTTCTCGATTACCTTGTCGGGACGGCGCCCGCGCAACTGCGGGACCGTGCCAGCGAAGCAGGCGGCTCCGCCTTTGTTTGCGAATTCGTCGACCGGGTGTTCGCGCCAAATCTTGCGGCCCTTGCCGACGGCGGGCCCCTCGTCGTCACCAATGCCGGCGGACTTGATCCGGAGGGCTGCGTTTCCCGCATTCGCGCGATCGCGGCGGCATCATCGATCGACCTTCAAGTTGTGGCCGTCGGCCTGCCCGGTGCGAAGGCCAATGTGGAGGTAATCGCCGCCGCGCTCGCAGGAGGCGCCGATCTGGTCGTGACGGGCGCTGTCGAAGCGGCGGCCCTTACGCTCGCTCCGCTGGCCCACCGCTTCGGCTGGACCATGTCCGACGCCGACGCGATGGCCGGAGGCTCGCTCGCCGGTCTCATAGTGCAGTGCGGCGTACAGGCGGCGCGTGGCGCGTTGGGGGACTGGACGCGTTTGCCCTATTGGGCCCGGAGCGGTTACCCGATCGTCGAGTGCGGCGCAGATGGCGCATTCGAGGTGATGAAGCTCGACGGTTCGGCTGGACAATGCACCCCCACTAGCGTTGCGCAGCAGATCCTGCACGAGGTGGGCAATCCCGCGGCTCACCGCGTCGCCGGGCTCATGGCTGACTACCGCGACGTCGACGTGCAGGAAATCGGCCCCGAGCGGGTGCGGGTGACGGGCGCCCGAGGGCGTACGGACGGCGCCGCGCGTGCAGAGGAGGCGCGCGCGGGCGCGGCGCCGGCAGAACGTGGCGTCGGTGCGGCCAATATCATCGGCGCGGCGGTCGACGTCCCGCTTTTCGACCTTGTCTGGAGCCATGCGGGCTGCGATGCCGATGGCCCGTGGTTCGGCATCGTGGCGCGGCGCTCGGAATATCTTCCCTTCATTCGCGATGCGATGACGCCGGCGGCGGTCGCCTCGTTTCTTGCGCGACACGTTACGGAGGAAGCGCTCACTGTTGAACGCCATGATTTCGCGCGCATTTGCGCGCTCAGCTTCATCGTCCGGGGCCAGGACGGGAGCAGATGGTCGGGGACCAGGCTGTCGGCGCTACTCGATTTTCCGGTCTCCGTGCCGCAGTCCGAGGCGGTGGTGCTCGCAGGCTAAGGGGGGCGGCCCTACAGGATCCCGACGGAAGCGCGCGCCGGATGGTGGATTTCGGACAAGAGCAGCGCGCGGTGGGTGGCAGCGGGATAGGCGTGCCGCTCGGCATTCCGCTCTTTAGGCGCTTGTGGAGCGCGAACCTGCTCTCGAACCTCGGCCTGATCGCGCCGTGGAGCCTGCTCGGCCTCTACTTCATTGCCAGGAGAGAAATAGGATGAAACGAGGGACTGGCGCTTTCGCATCCGGCGATCGCTTGGCGCTGAAGGGGGAGTGGAAATGATCGGTCATCCAGAGATTCTTCCCGGTTTTGCCTGGCGGGATATCGATGCCGACGGCACGCGCATCCGCGTGGCAACGGCGGGGAAGGGACCGCCACTGCTTCTCCTCCACGGCCATCCGCAGAACCACCTGACCTGGCACAAGGTCGCGCCCATGCTCGCGCATCGCTTCAGCGTCATACTTACGGATCTGCGTGGCTATGGCGACAGCGCCAAGCCCGCGAGCAACTCCGATCATGCGCCCTATTCTAAGCGAGCGATGGCGCGCGACCAGGTTGCTGTGATGCGCGCACTCGGCCACGAGCGGTTCCAGCTTGTCGGACATGACCGCGGCGGGCGCGTTGCTCACCGGATGGGGCTTGATTTTCCGGAAGCGGTCGAGCGCATGGTCGTGATCGATATCGCGCCAACCGCCACCATGTATGCGCGCACCAACATGGATTTCGCGCGCGCCTATTTCTGGTGGTTCTTTCTGATCCAGCCCTTTCCCCTTCCCGAGCATCTGATCGGCGGCGATCCGGAATTCTTCCTCGACCGGCAACTCGAGCGGCAGCACAAGGTCCCGGGTATGGCCGATCCGCGCGTCGTCGCTGAATATCGCCGATGCTATATGGATCCCGCCGCGCGCCATGCCATGTGCGAGGATTATCGGGCGGCGGCAGGGATCGATCTCGAGCATGACGCCACCGACGCGGACGCGCGGCTCGCGATGCCGCTACTCGCTCTCTGGGGCGCACTCGGCACGGTTGGGCGCCTCTACAATGTCATGGAAACGTGGCGCGAGAAGGCGCTCGACGTCCGCGGCGAGGCGCTGCCATGCGGTCATTCGCCGCAGGAGGAAGTGCCCGCCGAGCTGCTCCGGGAGCTCGGGCGATTTCTGGTGGCCTGACCGCTCCGCCCGCGGAAAATCGCCGGGAACTTCCCTATTGTCACGCAGAAATGCCATGACATGTCTTTCCTTTCGGCAAATCTATGATAATGGTTATCCTGAAATCAAAAATGGAGAGTGACATGGCCAGCGCGCCTGCGAGCAACAATGATCTGCCCTTCTTCCCGCCTCCCCGCGACATGAGCCGTCCCTTCGATCCGCCGCCGCTGATGCTGCAATGGCTCGATACGCCCGGGCTTACCAAGGTTCGCACCTGGGACGGAACCGAGGCCTGGGTGGTGACGCGCTTCCGCGAGGCGCGCAAGGTGCTCGGCGACCAGCGCTTCAGCGCCGACCCCACCAAGCCTGGCTTTCCCGAGAAGAGTGCGGGCTACAAGGGCTCGATCGGCCAAGACAAGAATATTCGCACCATGGACGATCCCGAACATGGCCAGGAGAAACGATTCCTCGCGCGCGACTTCGCGGTCACCCGCCTGAACGAGATGCGCCCGGCCATCCAGGCGAAGGTCGACTCGCTGATCGATGATATGCTTGCCAAGGGGCCGCCGGCGGAATTCTTCGAGGATTTCGCGCTCGCCATTCCGACGATGGTAATCTGCGAAATGCTGGGGGTTCCCTATGGCGACCGCGACTGGTTCGCCGAACTCAGCTACACCTGCCTGTCCTCGGAGGTTGATGTGTCCCAGTCGGAAGCGGCCGGCAAGGATCTCTACGACTATATCGACGGGCTGATCGACCTCAAGGAACGCGAACCGGGGAACGATCTAATGACGCGCCTCGTGGTCGAGGCGCTGAATCCCGGTCTCAAGACCCGCAAATCGATCGTCGAACTTGCCCGTCTCGTCCTGATCGCGGGTCATGAGACGACGGCGAACATGATCGCGCTCAGCGTGGCAGCGCTTCTCCACTATCCAGACCAGCTTGCTCTCCTCAAGGCCGATCCATCGCTCACGCGAAATGCCGTCGAAGAGTTGCTACGCTTTCTGTCGGTCGCTCACACGGGCCGCCGCCGGGCCGCGACCGCTGACATAGAGATCGGCGGGACGCTGATCCGCGCTGGCGAAGGCGTGATCATCGCGAACAGCGCGGCGGATCGCGACGAGAGCGAGTTCGCAAACAGCTTCGACCTCGATATCCGCCGCAACAATGCGAAACTCAACATGGCCTTCGGCTACGGCAACCACCAGTGCCTCGGGCAGATGCTGAGCCGGGTCGAGCTCGAGATCGTCCACAATACCTTGTGGAAGCGGATCCCGACTCTCGAACTTGCCATCCCGTTCGAGGAGGTTCCGTTCCGCGAGGACACGTCGGTCTATGGAGTTCGCGCGCTGCCAATCCGGTGGTGACGCGCGGCCCGCCGTGCGCGTGCGGGCGCGCGCACGGCGGTCTAGGCGGGATACGGGACCGGCCGCTCGAGAGCCCGCCGTGACCCCGGCAGTAGGGCCGAATTTGCGCGAGGTTTCCGGGCACAACAGGGTGCGCGAATAGCTGCTATTCTGCCCTTCTAATAACAATTATATTGATTATCAGGAAATATGCTTTTAGGTCGATCCCGGTCTTCACGGACAAGGAAATCGGATCAGTGGAAGCGCAGGTTTCGAGCCCGCCAAGCGATGGAAATCATTTCGAGGATTTTCAGGTCGGGCAGCAGATGCGGCATGCGACGCCGCGCACGCTCAGCGAGGGCGATCAGAGTTTCTACATCGCGCTGACCGGCGCGCGGCAGCCGCTCTTCTCTTCGCGGCCGCTGGCTGTCGCACTCGGCTACCGCGATCGCCCGGTCGACGACTGGCTCGTCTTCAACATCGCCTTTGGCAAGACGGTCCCAGACATCTCGGCCAACGCGATCGCTAACCTGGGCTACGCCGACGTTCGCTTCCTTGCGCCCGTCTATGCGGGCGACACGCTGACGGCGCGAAGCGAAGTGATCGGGATGCGCGAGACCTCTGGCGGCGCGAGCGGCGTCGTTTACGTCCGGTCTACCGCCGCAAACCAGAACGATACCGACGTTCTCACCTGGATACGCTGGGTGCTGGTGCGCAAGCGCGATGCCGACGCGGCGGTTGCCGCCAGCGCAGTACCCGACCTCCCGGCCGCGGTCGAGACCGCGCGCCTCTCGCTTCCCGCCGTGACTGTCGACCCCGCGCTGTTCAGTGCGGCATCGGGATCGGCGAAATATTGGGACGCCTTCGCGGTCGGCGACCGGATCGATCATCCGGCGGGCATGACGCTCGACGAGAGCGATCATACGCTTGCGACCAAGCTCTACCAGAATAATGCCAAGGTCCATTTCGACGAACTCGCGATGCGCGGCACGCCGCACGGCCGGCGGCTGATCTACGGAGGGCATGTCATCTCGGTCTGCCGCGCGCTCGCATATGACGGGCTCGAAAATATCGTCGCGACCCTCGCGATCAACGGTGGATCGCACCGCGCACCGACCTTTGCGGGCGACACGCTCTATTGTTTTTCCGAGGTGCTCGAAAAGATCGCGCTGCCCCGTCGCAACGACGCTGGTGCGCTCCGTCTCCGCCTCGTCGGCATTCGCAACCACCCCGCAGCGGGCTTTGCAGATACGATCACCGCCGAGAGGAAGACGCGCTTCCATCCCGATGTCGTGCTCGACCTCGACTACACCGTGCTCGTCGCCCGCGCGGCCGCCTGACCAAGACAAGGAAATGAAGATGAACGACAAGGTCCACCCTGCCGATGCCCTGTTCGACGGCGAGAAGGTGTTTCCGGGTATTCCGACCTGCGAGCATTTCGCGGGGAGCGAAAAGCTGATCCTGAAAGCGCTGGCGCTGCAGGATGAGTACGGCCCGATCTTCGACATCACCTGCGACTGCGAGGACGGAGCGGCGGCGGGCCAGGAGAAAGATCATGCCGAGATGGTGGCGCGGGTGATCGCCTCTCCTGCCAACAAATATCGTCAGGCAGGCGTGCGCATACACGATCCCGCGCATCCGCACTGCCTCGCAGATATCGACATCATCCTGGACGGCTGCGGCACCGAGGTCGCCTATATCACCGTGCCCAAGTCGCTCTCCGCCAAGGCATTGGCCGAAGTGATCGATTATATCCGTGCCGGCTGCGCTAAGCGCGGCATCGACCGCGAAATCCCGATCCATGTTCTTGTAGAGACGCACGGCGCGCTCGCCGACATCTGGGAGATCGCCGCGCTTCCCTGGCTGCAGGTGCTCGACTTCGGGCTGATGGACTTTGTGAGCGCGCACAATGGCGCCATCCCCTCGTCGGCGATGCGCAGCCCTGGCCAGTTCGAGCATCGCATTCTCGCGCGCGCCAAGGCAGAGCTGGTCGCGGCGGCGCTGCGCAACGGCGTCGTGCCCGCGCACAATGTCTGCCTCGATCTCAAGGACGCCGAGCGCGTCCACTCCGATGCGAGCCGCGCCCGCCAGGAATTCGGTTTCCTCCGCATGTGGAGCATCTATCCTGCGCAGATCAAGCCGATCGTCGAGGCGATGCGTCCCGACTTCTCCGAGGTTGAGGACGGCGCCGCGATCCTGCTCGCGGCACAGGCGGGCGACTGGGGTCCGATCCAGTACAAGGGCGAGCTCCACGACCGGGCGACCTATCGCTACTTCTGGAGCGCGCTGCAACGCGCAATGGTCACAGGCGTGCCGGTGCCCGCCGAGGCAAGGGAGGCCTTCTTCTGATGGACCTGATGATGGAATCGGCGTCGGCGCCCGTCGACGACGCACAGCTGCTCGACCACTATCGCGCGGCCCTCGCGGAGCTTCAGAGCTATGCCGATCGGGCGCTTCTCGCGGTGCGCGAGCTGGTCACCGTCGACGGGGCGGTCAGTGCGGCGGCACTCGAGACATTCCAGCGCGAGGCCCATGGCGCCGCCTGGATTTCCACTTATGCGACGACCCTCGGCGCGGCGCTGGACTGGGCCGCGCGTCTCGAGGCCGAAGGGCGGTTCGAACCGCTCGAGCGGGCGATGCTGACGCTCGGTTTTGCCGAATATATCGGGCAGATCGCCGGCGGCATCCCGATCAGCCAGGTCGAGATCATCCGGCCGCTCGACCTGGGGCTCGCCGAGGAGGCGATGCGTCTCGCCGCCAACCCGGCCTGCGCCGCGCTGCTCTCGGCCGACCTTCTTCGCGACTGCCGGGCGAAGATCGTCGCCGGCATCGCGGAGGGCCGCTTCGGTTCGCCCCAACATGGCGACGATGTCCTCGAGATGATGACGGATCAGTTTCGCCGCTTCGTCGAGGACCGGGTCCTCCCCGCAGCGCACGAATGGCATCTGGCCAATGATTATATCCCCCTCGATGTCGTCGGTGAGATGGCCGATCTCGGTGTCTTCGGGCTGACAATCCCTGAGGAATGGGGCGGTACGGGGCTTGGCAAGCTCGCGATGTCGATCGTCTCGGAGGAGCTGTCGCGCGGCTATATCGGTGTCGGATCGCTTGGTACCCGCGCCGAGATCGCGGGCGAGCTCATCCGCCTCGGCGGGACCGAGGATCAGAAGCGGCGCTATCTCGCGAAGATCGCGTCAGGCGAAATCCTGCCGACGGCCGTGTTCACCGAGCCCGATACCGGCTCCGATCTCGCTTCGCTCAAGACGCGCGCTGAACTCGTCGAGAAGAGCGATGGGTCGCGCGTCTGGCGCGTGACAGGCAACAAGACCTGGATCACGCATGCCGCGCGCGCCGATATCATGACGCTTCTCGTGCGCACCGATCCATCTGAGAAGGGCTATCGCGGTCTCTCGATGCTCATCGCCGAGAAGCCGCGCGGCGATGATGCCGAGCCATTCCCCGCCGAAGGCATGAACGGCGGCGAGATCGAAGTGCTCGGCTATCGCGGCATGAAGGAATATGAGATCAGCTTCGACAGCTTCGAAGTGCCCGAGGAGAATCTTCTCGGCGGGGTTCAGGGCCAGGGCTTCAAGCAGCTCATGGAAACCTTCGAGAGCGCCCGCATCCAGACGGCCGCACGCGCTGTCGGGGTGGCACAGTCGGCGCTCGAGATCGGACTACGTTACGCACAGGAGCGCAAACAGTTCGCGAAACCGCTGATCGCTTTCCCGCGCGTTGCGGACAAGCTTGCCTGGATGGCGACCGAGACGATGCTAGCACGCCAGATTACCTATTTTGCCGCGCGCGAGAAGGATCTCGACAAAAGGTGCGACATCGAGGCCGGCATGGCCAAGTTGCTTGCGGCGCGCGTTGCCTGGTCGAACGCCGACAACGGCCTGCAGATCCATGGCGGCAACGGCTTCGCGCTCGAATATGCGATCAGCCGCGTGCTCTGCGATGCGCGCATCCTCAGCATATTCGAGGGCGCCGCCGAAATCCAGGCGCAGGTCATCGCGCGCGGCCTCCTCGGCCGGCCCGGACGGAACTGAGCCATGACCGGAGTGCTGGCGGGGCTTCGCATCGTCGAGCATGGCGCGTTCATCGCGGGACCCTTTGCGACGATGTCACTCGCGCGCCTCGGCGCGGAGGTCATCCGCATCGACCCGCTGCAGGGCGGCATCGATCATACGCGCTGGCCGGTCACCGCTGCGGGACGCAGCCTCTATTGGGCGGGATTCAACAAGGGGAAGAAGTCGGTCCGCCTCGATCTCAGGTCGGCCGAAGGCCAGGATATCGCGCAGCGCCTGATCACCGCGCCCGGCGAGGATGCCGGGCTTTTTGTCAGCAACCTCCCCGCCAAGGGGTGGATGGACGCTCGGGCGCTCAGGATCTTGCGCGAGGACCTTGTCCAGCTCAGCATTGTGGGAAGCCGCGACGGCAGCACCGCGATCGATTATACGGTGAACTCGGCGGCTGGCTTCCCGCTCGCGACCGGCCCCGCGACGCTCGGCAATGCGCCCGTCAACCATGTCCTGCCGGCATGGGATCTCCTTTGCGGCATGAGTGCGGCGACAGCGTTGCTCGCCGCGGTGCTTTACCGCCGCACCACGGGGGCGGGCCAGATGATCCGGATCGCGCTTGCCGATATCGCCTTCGCCGCGGTCGGCGATCTCGGCCTCATCGGCGAGGTCGAGCTCAATGGCACCGGCCGGGCGCGCTACGGCAACGACATCTACGGCGCCTTCGGGCGCGATTTCGAGACCGCCGACGGCCGCTTCGTGATGGTCGCTGCGGTGAGCCAGGGTCAATGGTCGGCGCTCCAGAAGGCGACCGGCATCGCTGACGCGGTCACCGCATTCGAGCGGGCGCAAGGTGTCGACCTCATGTCGGACACTGCGCGTTTCGAGGCGCGCGACGCGATCGCCGCGATGATGGAGCCCTGGTTCCGCGGACAGTCGCTTGCCGATGTACGGACCGTGCTCGACGCCAACCGCGTCTGCTGGGGTCCCTATCAGGACTTCGAACAGATGGTGCGCGAGGATCCTCGCTGCTCGCCCGACAATCCCCTGTTCGAGACCGCCGACCATCCGGGGATCGGTCCGATGCTCACGCCGATGTCGCCGATAGATATGGGGGCGGGAGGGAAAGTCGATCCCGCCATCACGCCGCTGTTGGGGCAGCATACCGACGAGGTGCTTTCCGGCGTGCTGGGCATCGAGGGTGCGGCGCTCGGCCGGCTCCACGACCGAGGGATCGTCAAGGGTACCACCGCCTGAAGACGGAAAAAGGCGTCAGACGGCAAGGTCGAGCGGGGCGGAGACAGGGGCCGTCATCGGGACGAGGCCAAGCTTCGCAAGCAGGGCGGCATCCTTGTCGTCGCCGGCATTGGCCGCAGTCAGCAGCTTGTCGCCGGTGAAGATGCTGTTGGCGCCCGCGAGGAAGCAAAGCGCCTGGCAGGCGTCCGACATGCTCTCGCGTCCGGCCGAGAGCCGCACCATCGAGCGCGGCATCGCGATACGCGCCACCGCGACGGTGCGCACGAACTCGATCTCGTCGATCTTCGCGAGCGGCGTATCCTTGAGCATGTCGCCGAGCACCGTCCCCTCGATCGGCACCAGCGCATTGATCGGAACGCTTTCGGGGTGCGGCATCGTCGCCAGCGCATGGAGAAAGCCGATCCGGTCACTGCGGGTTTCGCCCATCCCCACGATGCCGCCGCAGCAGACGTTGATCCCGGCGTCCCGGACATTCCCGAGCGTCTCGATACGGTCCTCGAACCGGCGGGTCGTGATCACATTCGCATAATGTTCGGGCGATGTGTCGATATTATGGTTGTAATAGTCGAGGCCGGCCGCAGCGAGCGTTCGTGCCTGCGTCCCGCTCAGCATGCCGAGCGTCATGCAGGTCTCAAGACCCATCTGGCGCACGCCTTCCACCATCGCGACGAGCTTCGGCATGTCGCGGTCGCGCGGGTTGCGCCACGCGGCCCCCATGCAGAAGCGACTCGATCCATGGTCCCTGGCGCGCGCGGCAGCCTGGAGGACCGCCCGCACATCCATGAGCTTCGTCGCCTTGAGCCCGCTGTCGCTGCCCGCCGACTGGCTGCAATAGCCGCAGTCCTCGGGACAACCGCCGGTCTTGATCGACAGCAGGGTCGAGAGTTGGATCTCGCCGCGCGAATGATGCGCGCGGTGGACAGACTGCGCCTCGAACAGGAGATCGGTGAATGGGAGATCGAACAGGTCGGCGATCTCGCTGCGTGTCCAGTCGATGCGCGGTTCGTTCACGGTCATCTCTTCTCTCCCTGTCTCCGCTGGGGCCGGAACGGGGCTCCGGCCCGCACCGACCGCATTCGTCAGTCGATCTCGAACAGCGCCGCAGCGCCCATTCCGCCGCCGATGCACATGGTCACGACGACGCGTTTCGCGCTGCGCCGCCGTCCTTCGATCAGCGCATGGCCGACAAGACGCGAGCCCGTCATGCCATAGGGATGTCCGATCGAGATCGATCCGCCATTCACATTGAGCAGCTCGTCGGGGATGCCGAGCTTATCCTGGCAGTAGAGGACCTGCACCGCGAAGGCCTCGTTCAGCTCCCAAAGATCGATGTCGCCGACCGTCAGGTTGAAGCGCTCGAGGAGTTTCGGCACCGCGAAGACCGGCCCGATACCCATCTCGTCGGGCTTGGTCCCGGCGACCGCCATGCCGACATAGCGGCCGAGCGGCGCGATGCCGCGCCGTTCGGCCGCATCGCGGTCCATCACCACGCACGCCGAGGCACCATCGGAGAGCTGGCTCGCGTTGCCGGCGGTGACGACACCTTCTGGCCCGACGACGGGCTTCAGACCCGAAAGGCCTTCGAGCGTCGTCTCGGGACGGTTGCATTCGTCCCTGGCGAGCGTGACCTCCTTCTCCGAGACCGCGCCGCTCGCCTTGTCGGTCACCTTCATGATGGCGGTCACCGGCACAATCTCGTCGTCGAAGCGCCCGGCTTCCTGCGCCGCAGCGGTGCGCTGCTGCGAGCGAAGGGCGTAAGCGTCCTGCCGGTCGCGCGAGATGCCGTAGCGGCTGGCGACGATCTCGGCTGTCTGGAGCATCGGGATATAGATGCCGGCGTCCATCGCGAGCAGCTCGGGGTCGGGGCTCACGCGCAGTTCGGGGGTCTGGACGAGCGAGATCGACTCAACGCCGCCAGCGACCACCGCGTCGGCGCCCTCGAGAACGACATGATGCGCGGCGTTGACGATCGCCTGCAGCCCCGATCCGCACTGGCGGTCGAGCGAATAGGCACCGACGCTGTCAGGCAGGCCCGCACGCAGCGCCGCGGCGCGGGCGACGGTGGTCTGGACGCCTTGCTGGAGACCGGCGCCGATGATGACGTCGTCGATGTCGCCGCCGGCGATTCCGGCGCGCTCGACGGCCGCCTTGATGGCGTGACTCGCCAGTGTCGGCGACGCGACATTGTTGAAAGCGCCCCGATAGGAGCGACCGAGAGGCGTTCGTGCGGTGGAAGCGATAACGGCCTGACGCATTGTTTTAACTCCTTTTTCCTGATCGCGACACGCCGAATGGCGCCTCTCCCGAATCGTTGATAGACAAATCCATAATAATGATTATCAGATAGGTCGAGAACCGAGTCAGGGATGAGGAAGATAATGAGTGAAATTGGAGGGGCCGTCGCGATCGTGACCGGCGGTTCGCGCGGCATCGGCCGCCAGGTTGCAGAGCGGCTGCTGGCCAGGGGCTGGAACGTCTGCATCACCGGCCGCAAGCAGGAATCGCTCGATGCCGCGGTCGCCGAAATCGGTGCCGGCGACCGGCTGCTCGCGGTTGCGGGCCGTGCGCAGGATGCCGAGCATCAGGCTGACGTTGTCTCGCAGCTCATGGCGCGCTGGGGCCGGATAGACGGTCTCGTGAACAATGCCGCGACGTCGCCCTATCTCGGTGACCTTGTCGATGCGAGTGCGGAGCAGGTCGAGCGCGGCTTCGCGACCAACTTCATCGCCCCCTGGTCGTGGATCAAGCATGTCTACGATGCCTATATGCGCGAGAATGGCGGCTCGATCGTCAATGTCGCGTCGATCGGCGGCACCTATCCGGTCCCGCGCGTCGGCGTCTACAATGTCACCAAGGCGGCGGTCATCCACATGACGAAGCAGATGGGTCTCGAGATGGCGCCCAAGGTGCGCATCAACGCGGTCGCCCCCGCCACGATCAAGACCGATTTCGCGAAGGCAAAATATGAGGGACGCGAGCAAGAGATCGCCGACCAGTATCCTCTCCGCAGGCTCGGGACGCCCGAGGAGGTCGCCGAGGCCGTGGTGATGCTGCTCGAGGGCAAACTTGGCTGGATGACCGGCCAGACGCTGATCCTCGATGGCGGCGCGTCGCTCATTCAGGGCGTGCGCTGAGCTATGGCGAACTGGCCAGCCGAATTGCGCCTCGCCGATTATATCCGGCCGGGCGACACCATCAGCTGGAGCCACGCCGGCGCCGAACCGACGACGCTCGTCCGGCAGTTTCTCGATCAGCGGCACAGCTATGGCGGCCCGGTCGGGGCCTTCCTGACCGGCGTCAGTTTCTCGAACATCCTCGCCCCCGAGCATGCCGATGTCATCCGCTTCCGCGGGATCGGCGGGCTCACCGCGCCGCGCGCGCTCGCAAAGGCGGGGAAGCTCGAAACGCTGCCGAAGCGCTATTATGAATTTCCGCGCCTGATCGCCGAAGGCCTGCTGCCGATCGACGTTCAGTTCGTGACCGTGAGCCCCCCCGACGCGGACGGCTTCTGCTCGCTCGGGGTGACGGTCGGCCTCACCAACGACATCATGGCGAAGGCACGGGTTACGATTGCCGAGATCAATCCCCGGATGCCGCGCATCCCCGGCGACACCAAAGTTCATGTTGACCGGTTCGCCGCCGCGATATGGTCCGACCGGCCGCTTGTCCTCGGACCCGCCCCGGTCGAGGACCCGTCGCCCTCCGTCATGGAGATTTGCCGCAACATCGCGGGCCTGATCGGCGATGATGCGACCGTCCAGATCGGCATCGGCTCGATCGGGGTGATGCTCCCCAAGATGCTGATGGACCGCCGCGACATCGGCATTCACTCGGCGATCCTCACCGATGGTCTGATGGACTTGGTGGAGGCGGGCGTTGCCACCGGGCGCTCGAAGCGCGTCGACACGGGGATCGCCGTCGCGGGCGAACTCGTCGGCACCGAGCGGCTCTATGCCTTCGCCGACGGCAATGAACGCGTCGCGCTGCGCGGTACGAGCTATGTTCTCTCGCCCGACACCTTTGCCGGCCTCGACCGTCTCGTCTCGGTCAACAGCGCGCTCGAGGTCGACCTCTCGGGACAGGTCAATGCCGAGACGCTCGGCGGCGTCAACGTCGGGGCGATCGGAGGGCAGGTCGATTTCGTCCGCGGGGCTTCGCGCTCGCCGGGCGGCGCGTCGATCATCGCGCTCCAGGCTGTTGCCGGAAACGGCAAGTCGCGCATCGTCTCCCGCCTCGCCGATGGCGTCGTCACGACGGCGCGGAGCGAGGTCGGTTTCATCATCACCGAATATGGCGTCGCGGACCTGCGGGCCAAGACCGTGTCCGAGCGCGCTGAGGCGCTCGCCGCGATCGCTCATCCCGATCATCGCGCGGCGCTGCTCCGCGATTTGGCGGAAGGCTAGAATGATGACCGGCGCAGAGAGGAAATCGACCGATGCTTGTTGAACGCGTAGCGCCGCCCGTCGCGGCGGCGGTGCCGGGAGAAGGGAAGCAATATCCCTCGCTTCCCTCTGCCACCGCCATCCTGATCTGCTGCATGCTCGGCTATGCCTTTTCGCTCCTCGACCGTCAGATTCTCGCGTTGATGGTCGACCTCGTAAAATCGGACTTGCAGCTTACCGATTTTCAACTTGGCCTGTGTCAAGGCCTCGCTTTTGCGATTTTCTACAGTCTGCTGACCGTACCGTTCGGCCTGCTTGCAGACCGCGTTGTCCGCAAACGACTGCTTGCCGCCGGCGTGGTGTTCTGGAGTATTGCGACTGCTGCCTGCGGGCTGGCGACCGGCTTTTGGAGTCTGTTTTTCGCGCGCATGTGTGTGGGCATCGGTGAAGCGGTACTCATTCCTTCCGCATATTCGATGCTGGCCGACAGCTTCAATCGCCGGCGCCTTGTTCCAGCCTTGGCAATCTTCGGTTTTGCCGGGCTGTCCGGCGCCGGTCTGGCGATGCTCATTGGCGGGTTGGTCGTCGATTGGGTCACGCACGCGGACGGCCTGCCGCTGGGTCTTTCCCAAGTCGAACCGTGGAGGGTCGTGTTCGGGATCGTCGGACTTCCAGGCGTGGCTCTGGGAATCATCTTCCTCATGTTGCCCGAGCCCACGCGAAAGGATCTCATGCGTGACGAAGCCGGGGCGGTGCAGCGTGTCAGCGTTCGGCAGACACTCACGTTCCTGTGGAGGCGCAAGCGCATCTATCTGCCGCTGTTCGCCGCCCCCGTCCTGTTGGGTACGATCATTTACGGCGCGATCAGCTGGTTTCCAGCCTTCCTCTTGCGCAACTTCGGCCTATCCTACACCGAGGTCGGGCTCTATGCCGGCGCCGTGCAGATCGGCGGAGCGTTGCTTGGCGCGGCTCTGGGCCCGGCTGTTGCACGGTACTTCGTGAACCGAGGGTACCTCGACGCGCACCTGAGGGCGCTCCTTTTCATTGCGGCTGCCACGGTCTTTCCCGCAGTTGTAGCGCCGCTGCTGACCTCCTTTCCGCTCATGCTTGTCACCTGGGCCCTGGCTCAGATTTTACTGGGAGGTTACCTCGGCGTGTCGATGGCCGGCCTGCAACTACGCACGCCGAATCAGATGCGGGCGTTGAATTCGGCGCTGTGCATGTGCCTCGCGGCCCTGATCGGCGCGGGGTTCGGGGCGCCCTTCGTCGGGGCCGTTGCCGACTATGTTTTCCAAGACGATCTGGCCCTGGGCTACGGTCTTTCGATCCTCTCGGGCATCTTCGGTCCGAGCGCCGTTCTCCTGATGTGGTGGGGTCTGAAGGCGCACCGGGAGGACGACCTCCGGTTTGAGGATGACGAGGAAACAGCCGCCAGGGAACAATATTGATGATGCTTCAGCTTAACCCGGTGACCCAGTATGTGGTCGAGGACCGTGTCGCGGTCGCCACCATTAATTCTCCTCCGGTCAACGCGCTCGGACATGCCGTTCGCGAAGGGATAAGTGCTGCGATTGAACGCAGCCTTGCTGACCCCGATGCAATTGCAATGGTACTGATTTGCGCTGGACGCACCTTCTTCGCCGGCGCGGACATCCGCGAATTCGGGCGACCCTTGGCTTCGCCGGTGCTGCGCGAGATCGGCGTGCAGATGGAGGCAGCCAGCAAGCCTCTTGTCGCCGCGATCCATGGCACCGCGCTGGGCGGCGGCCTCGAGGTCGCACTCGCATGCCACTGGCGGATAGCCGCGGCGGACGCGAAGCTCGGCTTGCCTGAAGTGAAGCTCGGACTCCTCGCGGGCGCTGGAGGCACGCAGAGGCTTCCGCGGCTAGTCGGCGCGACGATGGCGCTCGATATGGTCGTGAGCGGCGACCCGATCGACGCCCGCAGCGCGTTCTCGGCGGGGCTTGTCGATGCGCTTGCCGAGACCGACCTCAGGGCGGACGCCATCCGGTTCGCGCGCGGGATCGCCGAGCAGGCCGATCGCCTCCGCCGCGTGCGCGATTTGCCACCACCCACGGCGGACGCCCGCCTGTTCGCGGACTTCCGGGCGGCGCATGCCGAACGGCTTGGCG
>Ga0065721_10006614_pt1 | contig 16192 bp, 12 predicted proteins | sample Mesricmetagenome_FD_59108 | JGI IMG/M metagenome (GOLD analysis project Ga0065721, IMG submission 59108) | Mesophilic microbial community from rice straw/compost enrichment Sample: eDNA_1 v2 (version 2) | ecosystem: Engineered > Solid waste > Grass > Composting > Bioreactor | place: USA: Davis... | reverse complement strand
CTTCGAGGACGATCCGCGCGCCTATGCCGTCGAGGATGCCTATCTCTATGGGCCGGACCTGCTCGTCGCGCCCGTCTGGCAGGCGGGCAGGGACAGGTGGACGACCTATCTGCCGCACGGTGCCGACTGGGTGCACGTGTGGAGCGGGGAGCGCTTCGTTGGCGGCACCGAGACGGAAATCGCCGCGCCTTTCGGTGAGCCGCCGGTCTTCCACCGCGCCGGTTCGGCCTTCACGGAGCTCTTCGCCGGTCTGAGGGCTCTCTGAGGAATGTCGCCAGGCGAGCTCATCGGCTTTCTGGCGCTCGCGTTCGTCGCCGCCTATGCCCAGACGCTGACGGGCTTCGCCTTCGGCCTCATCACCATGGGCGGCGTCGGCCTCACCGGCCTCCTGTCGCTGCCCGACGCGGCGATGATCGTCAGCGTGCTGACGCTCGTCAACGCAACGCAGATGCTGCTGAAGGGCTGGCGCGATGTCGCCTGGCGCGAGTTCGCCTTCGTGATGGCCGCGAGCGTGCCGCTGCTCTTCGCCGGCTACTGGCTGCTCGAATGGCTCGCCGACACCCGGGCCGACATGCTGCGCCTCGTGCTCGGCGCCGTCATCATCGCCTCCAGCCTGCAGCTCGCCATGCGGCCGGCGCCGCTCGCACAGAAGTCCGGCAGCGCCTCCTTCCTCTTCTTCGGCGGCATCGCGGGCCTCATGGGCGGCATGTTCTCGACGGCCGGGCCGCCGCTCGTCTTCCATTTCTATCGCCAGCCGCTGGCCCTCGCGACGATCCGCGAGACGCTCGTCGGCGTCTTCGCGCTCAATGCCGTGTTCCGCATCGGCCTCGTCGCCGCCGCCGGCAACCTGCCCGGGCCCTCGACGCTGACCGGCCTCTTCGCCATCCCGGCCGTGATGGCGGCGACCTTCGCCGCGCGCCGCTGGCCACCCCCGATCGCGCCGCAGGTGATGCGGCGCATCGTCTTCGTCCTCCTCTTCCTGTCGGGGGTGTCGCTCGGCGCCCCCGCCGTCCTGCGCCTCCTGGGAGTGCATTGATGACCGTACACGACAAGACAGCCGGCCGCCGCGTGCTCGACCTCAAGGACCCGTCGCTGCTGACGGGCAAGGCCTATGTCGCCGGCGAGTGGATCGGCGCGCCGGACGGTCGGACGTTTCCCGTCACCGATCCCGTCGACGGCGCGCTCATCATGGAGGTGCCGGACCTCGGCCCCGAGATCGCCCGGCGCGCCATCGACGCGGCGCAGGTGGCGCAGAAGGAATGGGCGAAGCGCCCCGTCAAGGAGCGCAGCCAGGTCCTGCGGCGCTGGTACGAGCTCATTCTCGCCAATGTCGACGACCTCGCCCTGATCCTGACGACGGAGCAGGGCAAGCCGCTCGCCGAGGCCAGGGGCGAGATCGTGTCCAATGCCGCCTATCTCGAATGGTTCGCCGAGGAGGCGAAGCGCATCGACGGCGACGTCATTCCCGGCGCGCGCCCCGACCAACGCATCGTCGTGCTCAAGCAGCCCGTCGGCGTCTGTGCGGCCATCACGCCCTGGAACTTCCCCAACGGCATGATCACCCGCAAGGTCGGCCCGGCGCTGGCGGCCGGTTGCACCATGGTGCTGAAGCCGGCGGCGCAGACGCCGTTGTCCGCCTTCGCGCTCGCCGTGCTCGCCGAGCGGGCGGGCGTGCCCAAGGGGGCCTTCTCGGTCGTCACGGGCGAGGCGCGGCCCATCGGCGAGGAGTTCTGCCGCAATCCGAAGGTCGCCAAGATCACCTTCACCGGCTCGACAGGCGTCGGCCGCTGGCTGATGCGCGAGGCCGGCGACGGCATCAAGCGCCTGTCGCTGGAACTCGGCGGCAATGCGCCCTTCATCGTGTTCGACGATGCGGATCTCGACGCCGCCGTCGAAGGCGCGATCATCTCCAAATACCGCAACGCAGGCCAGACCTGCGTGTGCGCCAACCGCATCTACGTGCAGGAGAATGTGGTCGAGGCCTTCACCGAGAAGCTCGTGGCCAAGGCCCGCGCGCTCAAGCTCGGCCGCGGCACCGAGGACGGCGTCGCCATGGGTCCGCTGATCGACGAGCGTGCCGTCGCCAAGATGGAGGAGCATGTGGCGGATGCCCTCGCCAAGGGTGGCCGTCTCGTCCTCGGCGGCAAGCGTTCCGACCTCGGCAGCACCTTCTTCGAGCCGACGGTGATGACCGGCATCACCCAGGAGATGAAGGTCGCGAAGGAAGAGACCTTCGCGCCGCTCGCGCCGATCATCGCCTTCCGCGACGAGGAGGAGGTGATTTCCATGGCCAACGACACCGAATTCGGCCTCGCCTCCTATTTCTACGCCAGGGACATGGCGCGCGTCTGGCGCGTGGCCGAGGCGCTGGAGAGCGGCATGGTCGGCGTCAACACCGGCCTCATCGCGAATGAGATGGCCCCCTTCGGCGGCGTCAAGCAGTCCGGCATCGGTCGCGAAGGCTCCAAATACGGCATCGAAGGCTTCCTCGAGCTGAAATACGTCTGCCTCGGCGGCATGTGAGGCGCCTCGCCGGGTTGGTTATCACCGACATCGCTTAAGCCGCCCGCAGAAGATCTCGGCCCGGCCCGTGGGGCGGGCCGAGATAGCGGCTGTCCGCGCTGAGTGCACCGCTGCCGCGGTGTTCCCGAAATGACCTTCGAGGCTAGTGCGTCACGAATTCAGGCGCCCCCACGGTTGACCCACCGTCAGAGTGCAGGTTAAGCCGGAAGAGTGGCAGTCCATCTGCCGCATTGGCGTGCCCTTCCGCTCGGAAGTTCCTCGCCGATCATGCGCTGATCGAGGCCGCCAGGCCGGATCAACACGGCGCAACTGCTCGACTGCCAGTGCGGGAGGTGACGGCAATGAGAATTGCTTGCTTGCGCGCGACAATGACGGTCCTGTCCGCGCTCGCTTTCATCGTCCTTGCCACAGCCCACGGCGCCGGCGCCCAGGAGCAGGGTGCAGGCCGACCGGGTGGCGGCGAGCCCGTTACGGTCGGCGTCCATGTCAGCCCGCCTTTCGTCATGAAGGACGGCGCACGTTTCGTCGGCATGGCGGTCGAGCTCTGGGAAGAGCTGGCGGCGCGCCTCCAGCGCCCGTACACCTATCGCGAATACGAGACGTTCGGNGATCTGGTGCGGGCGACCGAGGCAGGGGAGGTCGACCTCGCGGTCTCCAACCTGACCGTCACNGAGCGCCGCGCGCAGCAGATCGATTTCACCCAGCCCTGGTTCGACGGCGGGCTGCGGATCATGATCAGCGAGGGCTCCGGNGCCGGCTTCTGGGATGTGATGGGGGGCTTAAGCGATTCGGGCTATCTGCGCTCCTACGCCTGGATCGCCCTCGTCATTCTTGCCGCCGCGGTGCTGCTGACGGCCTTCGACCGGCATTTCGACAAGGATTTCCCGCGGCGCTGGCGCGACGGTTTCGCCGAGAGCTTCTATACCGTCATGCAGGTCGCCACCACCGGCCGGCCCGCATCGCGAAAAAACCTGTTCGGCTGGGTCGGACGCATCTGGCAGGGGCTCTGGCTGATGGCGGGCGTTGCGGTCCTCGCCTTCGTCACCTCGTCGGTGACGAGTGTCATGACCACGCTGGCGCTTACCAACCAGATCCACAGCATCCAGGATCTCGCCGGCCGGACGGTAGGAGTCCTGCGCGATACCGTCGCCCATGAATATGTGCGTGAAGCAGGGCTGCGTCACAGCTCCTTCCTCAGCATCGAGGAGGCGGTTGCGGCATTGGGCGACGGCAGTATCGCGGCGATCGTCGAGGACGCGCCGGTCCTGGAATACTACGCCCATTCCCATCCCCGAGCCGGCGTGAGGGTGGTCGGGCGCCTCTTCGAGCCGGACAAGTACGCCTTCGGCACGCCGCACGGCAGCGGTCTTCGCCGCCCCGTCACGGTTCAGATCCTCGCGGCGCACGAGCGTGGGGAGATCGCCAGGCTGCGGACGAAATATTTCGGCGACGACTCCTGACCCCGCTGTCGGGCGCAGGCGCGGGCGCGGTCTCAGGCCGCGTCGGCCGGCTTCAGGTCGCCGAGCATCGTCGGCAGCAGTTCCGAGACCGTCGGATGGATGTGCATGGCGCGCTGCATGAGGTCGTAGGGCGCCTTGGCATACATCACGTCGAGGATGGTGTGGACCACCTCGTCGCAGCCGACGCCGAGCAGCGCCGCACCGAGGATGCGCCGGTCCCCGGCGTCGACCAGGATCTTCATGAAGCCGAGCGCCTCGCCCTTCTCCACCGCCCGGCCGACCCGGGCCATCGATCGCCGCGCGACGAGGTAGCGCTTGCCGGCCTTGCGCGCTTCGGTCTCCGACATGCCGACGCGGCCGAGCGGGGGATCGGTATAGAGGCAATAGGCGGGGATGCGGTCGTCGACGCGGCGCGGGTCGTCGTCGAGCAGGTTGGCCGCGACGATCTCGAAATCGTTGTAGGCGGTGTGGGTGAAGGCGCCGCGGCCGTTGCAGTCGCCGAGCGCCCAGATACCCTCCACATTCGTCCGCAGCTGATCGTCGACGGTGATATAGCCGCGCTCGTCGATCTCGACCCCGGCCGCATCGAGGCCGAGATCGTCGGTATTGGGCCGGCGCCCGGTGGCGACGAGCAGGTGGCTGGCCGCGATCTCGGGCGCGCCGCTCGTGCAGTCCACCTTGACGGTGATGCTTCCGTCATGCCCGGAGACACGCGTGCATTCGGCGCCGAGGCGCAGCGCGACGCCCTCCTTCTCGAGGATCTCGGCAACCGCCGCCGAGATGTCCTCATCCTCACGCGCGATGAGCCGCGGCGCCATCTCGACCACAGTCACGCGGCTGCCGAAGCGCCGGTACATCTGCGCGAATTCGAGGCCGATGTAGCTGCCGCCGATGACGACGAGATGCTCCGGCAGCTCGTCCACGTCCATCATGCTGCTGTTGGTGAGGTAGGGCGTGCGGTCGAGGCCGGGGATCGGCGGCGCGGCGGCGCGCCCGCCGACATTGATGAAGATGCGCTCCGCCCGCAGGATCTCGCCGCCGACCACGACGGTGCGCGGGCCGGTGAAGCGGGCGTGACCCTCGAGCACGGTGCAGTTGGACAGCCGCCGGACCCAGCTCTCGACGCCCGAGCGCGACTTGCCCGATATCGCATCCTTGCGCGCCTTCACGCGCGCCATGTCGACGGCGACCTCGCCGTGGATCGCCACGCCGAAATCCGCCGCACGGCGCGCCATGTGTGCGGCATAGGCGCTCGCGACCAGCGCCTTCGTCGGGATGCAGCCGGTGTTGACGCAGGTGCCGCCGAAGAACTTGCGCTCGATGACGGCGAGCCTCATGCCGGCCTCGGAGAGCCGCGCGGCGAGCGCGGGGCCCGCCTGGCCCGTGCCGATGATGATCGCATCATAGTCGTGCATGGAGCGGTCCTCCCTCGGTCCGGGATGGCTGCCGCCGGCCCCCGCGCGCGTGCGGCCTACGCTGCCAGCCTCTCACAACAGGCCCGCGGACGCTACCGGAGGCAACGATCAGGTGCCTTCAGAGGGCTGGCGCCGCCCGGGCTTTCTGCTCCGCTCCGGCACGCTTCCGAGAAGGCTGCCTCAGCGGAAGCGCAGGTTCTCGCGGGTAAGCTCGCCGACCGAGGAGCAGCCCATCAGCTTCATGTCGCGCTCGATCTCGTTGCGCATCAGTTCGAGCGCGCGCTCGACGCCGGCCTGCCCCGCGGCGGCGAGGGGGAAGAGGTAATAGCGGCCGAGCCCGACCGCCTTGGCGCCCAGCGAGAGCGCCTTGAGCACATGCGTGCCGCGCTGCACGCCGCCGTCCATCATGACGTCGATCCGGTCGCCGACCGCGTCGACGATCTCGGCCAGCTGGTCGAAGGCGGTGCGCGAGCCGTCGAGCTGGCGCCCGCCGTGGTTGGAGAGGACGATCCCGGTGCAGCCGATCTCGACGGCGCGCCGCGCATCCTCGACCGACATGACGCCCTTGAGGCAGAACTGTCCGCCCCATTCGCGCACCATCCCCGCGACGTCGTCCCACGACATGGAGGGGTCGAGCATCTCCGTGAAGTAGCGGCTGATCGACATCACGCCGCCGCCCATGTCCACATGGCTCTCGAGCTGCGGCAGCCGGAAGGGCTCGTGGAGGAAATGGTTGAGGGCCCAGGAGGGCTTGACGGCGAACTGGGTGATGCCGGCGAGATTGAGCCGGAAGGGGATGGCGAAGCCCGTGCGCTTGTCGCGCTCCCGGTTGCCGCCGGTGATGCTGTCCACGGTCAGCATCATCACCTGGACGCCCGCCTCCTTGGCGCGGGCCATCATCTCGCGGTTCAGCCCGCGGTCCTTGTGGAAGTAGAACTGGTAGACCTGCGGACCGCTGCTGATGCGGCGCGCCTCCTCGAGGCTGACGGTGCCGAGCGACGAGACGCCGAACATCGTGCCGAACCGGGCAGCGGCGGCCGCCACCGCACGCTCGCCCTGATGGTGGAAGAGGCGCTGCAGCGCCGTCGGCGAGCAATAGACCGGCATTGCGAGCGTCTGGCCCATGACCGTCACCGATATGTCGACGTCACCCACGCCGCGCAGGACGTTGGGCACGAGATCGCAGCGGTCGAAGGCATCCGTGTTGCGGCGATAGGTGACTTCGTCGTCGGCCGCACCGTCGATGTAGTTGAAGATCGGCCCCGGCAGGCGTTGCCGCGCCATGCGGCGGAAGTCGTGGAAGTTGTGGCAGTCCTTAAGACGCATGCGTGCCCCTATCGCTCGACGGCAACCGCCAGTAGCACATCGGCGGCGCAAGTCCATGCGCCGCCGCAACGGGCGCTTCAGAAAGCCGGTGGGGGCGATCCGGCGGCGAGATCGGTGCGGCGCGCACGCGGGCCCCGCTCGGCGCGCGGCGCCGTCCCGTAGGCGCGGCGATAATCGCGGCTGAACTGTGTGGGGCTTTCATAGCCGACGGCGAAGGCAACGGCCGAGACGGGCTCGCCGGTCTCGACGAGCCGGCGCCGCGCCTCGATCAGGCGCAGGGACTTCTGGTACTGGACGGGCGAGGTCGCCGTCACGGCCTTGAAGTGCTCATGGAAGCTCGACGGGCTCATGCCGGCGATGGCGGCCAGCTCCTGGGTGCGGATCGGGCTCGACCAGTGCCGCCGGATATGGGCGATGGCCCTGGCGATACGGCTCGCACGGCTGTCCGCGCGGGCGAGCTGGCGCAGCATCCCCCCGTGGCGGGACAGCAGGACGCGGAAGTGCAGCTCGCGCCGGACGAGCGGCAGCAGCACCCGCTGCTCGAGCGGCCTGTCGGCGAGGTCGAGGAGGCGCGCCATCACGTCGACCACCGTCCGGTCGGCCGTGCCGGCTGCGACCGCGGCGGCGCGGGCGTCCTCGATGGCATCGGGCTCGATCTCCGCATGGAGCGCGCGCAGAAGGTCGAGGTCGATCTCGCTGGCGACAGCCACATAGGGCGCGTCCGCCGTGGCCGACACGATCCGCGCCCGCGTGACGAGCTCGTGCGAGACGATGGCCGTCTCACCCGCGGCGAACCGGACGGCATGGTCGCGATGCACGATTTCCTTGGCGCCCTGGAGGACCAGGCAGACCATGGGGTGGTAGAGCGTCGGCTCGATTTGCGCCGGTGCATGGGCGCGCACCACGCTGACGCCGTCGATGCCGGCCGGCACAGGGACGCTGCCGGCCTTGCGTTCGTTCGCAATGGCGATGCAGCGCGCAATGAGGGCTGGAACGGTCTGGATCATTCCATCCTTTTACACCACCGGCGCGGCCGGACACGGACTTTCTCCGCCGGTTCGGAGGATCGGGCAGATATCGCGGAGGATGTGGCAGGCACGGGGAGGCGTGCGGCGTCATAAGGAGACCATCCGACATCAAGGGATGACGACATGACGATCGCACTCATCACCGGCGGCAGCCGTGGCCTCGGCCGCAGCGCTGCCCTTCACCTTGCAAAGACCGGGGTCGGCATCGTGCTGACCTACCAGAGCAACACGGCGGCCGCCGAGGAGGTCGTCGCGGCGATCCGGGCGGACGGCGGCAAGGCCGTCGCCCTGCAGCTCGACACCGGCAATGTGAGCGCCTTTTCCGCCTTCGCGGAGACCCTGGCCGGCGCCCTCCGGCAACACTGGGACCGTTCGACCTTCGACATCCTCGTGAACAACGCGGGCCATGGCGTGCACAGGAGCTTCGCCGAGACGAGCGAGGAGGAGTTCGACGGCCTCATGGCGGTTCACCTGAAGGGCGTCTTCTTCCTCACGCAGCGACTCCTGCCGCTGATCGCGGACGGCGGCCGCATCCTCAACGTCTCCTCCGGCCTCGCGCGCTTCAGTCTGCCCGGCTATGCCGCCTATGCCACCATGAAGGGCGGGGTCGAGGTCATGACGCGTTATCTCGCGAGGGAGCTCGGCCCGCGCGGGATCGCCGTCAACGCCATCGCGCCGGGCGCCACGGAAACCGATTTCGGCGGCGGCGCCGTGCGTGACGTGCCGGACCTCAACCGCATGATCGCGGACACGACCGCCATGGGCCGCGCCGGCCGGCCGGACGATATCGGCGCCGCGATCGCGGCGCTTCTCGCGCCGGGCACGGCCTGGATGACCGCCCAGCGCATCGAGGTGTCGGGCGGCCAGAACCTCTGACGGCCCCTCCAGGTTCGTCACCCCTCGCGGGTGGCGAGCTTGGCCGGTGCTTTGGCCGGTGCGGTGCGGCGGCCGAGCAGCACGAAGGGCAGGCCGGCGAGCAGCACCCCGACGCCGACCAGCGCGCCGAGACCGGTATAGACCAGGCTCGAATAGAGCAGATAGGCGCAGGTCAGGCAGAAGATGGCCGGCGTGAGCGGATAGAGCGGGGCGCGGAAGGCATTCGGGCGTTCGCCCTCGCGCTCGCGCAGCACGAAGAAGGAGATGCCGACCATCAGCAGGAAGAACCAGAACACCGGCGCCGTATATTCCACGATGGCCTGGAAGCCGACGCGGGTGCCTGCCCCGAGGCCGACGAGGAGGAGGGCGATGGCGCTCTGGGCGAGGATGGCGTTGCTCGGCATGTCGGTACGCTCCTCCCACGTGCCGATCCGTCCGAGCAAGGGCAGGTCGCGGCCGATGGAATAATAGAGCCGCGCGCCGATGAAGATGGTGGCGTTGAGGGTGCTCAGCGCGGCGAGGCAGACGATGACGGCGACGGTGAGCGAGGCGCCCGGCCCGAAGAGCCGGCGCAGCGTCTCGGCGGCGACGACGTCGCTCTCGCGAAGCCCCTCGAGGCCGAGGACGTGAAGGAAGGCGAGATTGACGAGGAAATAGATCGCCATGACGGTGAGGACGCTCAGCGCCAGGACGCGCGGCATGTTGCGGCGTACGTCCTTCATCTCGGCGGAGAGGTAGGCCGCCTCGTTCCAGCCGCCATAGGTGAGGAGGATCAGCACCATGGCGAGGCCGATGGCGCCTGCCGAACTGGGGCCGGTAGTGGCGGCCGGCTCCGCGGAGCCGCCGCCGAGCGTCAGGCCGAGGATCGCGATCATCACCACGCAGCCGATGGTGAGGACGCTGAAGAAGATCTGCAGGCTGCGGCTCTGCCGCGAGCCGACGAGATTGACGCCTGTGAAGACGAGGATCGCCGTCGCGGCGTAGATCGCCGGGCCCGCGGGGCCGAGCGGCATGATCTCCTGGGCATAGTCGCCGAAGACGAAGGCGACGGCCGCGATCGCCCCGGTCTGGATCACGGTCAGCCGCGCCCAGGCGAAGAGGAGGGCGAGCGGCCGGCCGATGGCGCGGTCGAGATAATGATACTCACCCCCCGTGTGCGGATGGGCGGAGCCGAGCTCCGCATAGATGAAGGCGCCGACGAGCGTCACGAGACCGCCGGCGATCCAGACCGCGATGAAGGCGAATTCGCTGCCGACATTGGCGGCGACGATCTGCGGCGTGCGGAAGATGCCGATGCCGACGACGATGCCGATGAGGATGGCAACGCCGTCGAGGACGCTCAGGCTTGCATGCGGCGCGGCGGCGCCGCCGCTTCCGGCGGGTCGCGGAGCCGTCTTCACCGTCGCTTGGGGGGTGGCTATGCGTTGCAAGATTTCCTCCATGGCGGCACGGCGCGGACAGCGGAGAGCGCGCTGTCGGGCAGTGATCTGACGGCATGCTCCGGCAAGGGACGCCGGGGCTCGGGCATGGCGAAGCGGGCGGCCGGCGCCGGCCGCCCGCTTCGGAGGGAACGGCGGCGGTCCTAGCTCCTGGTTGCGGTCCAGTCGGACGTCTGGCCGCCGGTGCTGCTGCCCGACATGCTGTCGCCGTCGACCGTGCCGGTATAGGTCACGCCGCCAGCGGTGAAGGTGATCTCGCGGCCGTTCAGGCGCCCGTCCGCGATGGGCGTGCCGCCGAGCGTGCCGCTGATCCTCTGGTATTGCTGCGTGAGGGTGAGCTCCTGATCGCCCACCTTCCAGCGGCCCTCGACCTTGGCCGGCACGATCCACATCAGGGCGCGGCACCACTGCTCGCAGCCCGCCACCTGAGCGGTTTCGTCCGGCGGCCAGTCGCCCATGTCGAAGGAATTGGAGACGACTCGCGTGCCGGGCGCCATGTCGAGGAGGATGGGGCGGAGCCTTTCGTTGAGCGACGGCAGCAGGAAGAGCGTGACCACCTGCGCCGAGGAGAAGTCGCTTTCGAAGAGGTCGGCCTGTTCGAAGGTCGCGCGGTCGGCGACGCCGGCCTCGGCGGCATTGCGCTTCGAGAGCGCGACGAGGTCGGGATTGTACTCGATGCCGTGCGCCCGGAGCCCGCGCTTGGCGGCCGTGATGACGGTGCGGCCGTCGCCCGAGCCGAGGTCGACGAGATAGTCGTCCGGCGTCACCTTCGCCATGTCGAGCATGCGGTCGACGAGCGCCTGCGGTGTCGGCACCCACACCACGTCCTTCCCGGGCTGGCCGGATTGGGGAACGTAGGTCTCGCCCTTCGCCTCGGGCGATGCGGCAGGGGCGGCGGACGTCCCGGCCGGCGTCGCAGTGCCCGTCTCGGCCCGAAGGGCGACAGGCGCAAAAGCAAGACCTGCGACCAGAAGCGCCATCCCGGCCGCGCGAGCAAGGCTCATCTGCAGGGTGCCGGCGGGCGTAATGGATCGTTCCTGCTCATGCCGATCGTCGCTGGGAGAATGTAACAAAATGTATCGTTGCGACAAATTTTGGTTGAATTCGGCTGACAACGCACTTCTCCCGTGTCTGAGCGTGGTATCGGTCCATGCTAGACAGAACGGTAATATGGAATCAGTAAGTTAGTTCATCACATTACGTTGATTGGTGGACCTATATAGTTGCGAATGAGCTGAGGTGCGCTTTGGATTCCATTGTGCACCGCGATAGCAGGCGTGTGCCGGCTCCATCGGACACGGCACGGCTGCTGCTGAAAGGCCAGAAAGGAACGCATGTCAGATCATTCCGGATCGATGTCCCGCCGCGGCTTCCTGTGCGGCAGCGCGGCTGTTGCCAGCGGCATTGCGGGGATCGGCCCTGCCGCGACCCGCCCCGTGCCCGCCGGCGAGGGGGCGGTGCCCGAAATCCTGGCGGAGGCGGCCCGGCTCGGACCGCTGGAGACGGTCATCGTGGCGCGGAAAGGCGAGGTCGTCGCGGAACGGGCGTATGACGGGCACTCGCTGACGGCACCGACCAACATCAAGTCGGCCTCGAAGGCGGTTCTCTCCGCGCTCGTCGGCATGGCGATCGATCGCGGNCTGCTNGAGGGTGTCGACCAGCGCGTGGCCCNGATCCTGCGNAGCGACGTTCCCGGCGGCGCGGATCCGCGCATCGAGACGATCACGATCGGCCACCTGCTCTCGATGCAGGCTGGACTGAGGCCGACCTCCGGGCCCAACTACGGCCGCTGGATCGCCAGCCGCAACTGGGTGCGTGCCGCGCTGGAGCAGCCTTTCGAGGACGACCCCGGAGGGCGCATGCTGTACTCGACCGGTTCGACGCACCTGCTCTCGGCCATCCTGACGAGAGTCTCCGGCCGCTCGACGCTCGCCCTCGCGCGCGACTGGTTCGGGCCCGTTGCGGATTTCGCCATCGGCGGCTGGCAACGCGATCCGCAGGGGATCTATCTCGGCGGCAACGAGATGGCGATGAGCCCACGATCATTGCTGGCCTTCGGCGAGATCTATCGCAACGGCGGGCTCGCCGCGGACGGCACGCGGGTGCTGTCGCGCGAATGGATCGAACAGTCCTGGACGGCGCGGACCAACTCCCGCTACACCGGCGACGGCTATGGCTACGGCTGGTTCCTCAGGGATATCGGCGGCGCGGACGTGCGTTATGCCTGGGGCTACGGCGGGCAGATGCTCTACATCGTGCCCGCCCTCGACCTCACCGTCGCCGTCACCTCGGACGACAGTCCGCGTCCCACGACGATCGCGGACCGGAACAACCTGCACGACCTCTTCGCGCGNATCGTCGCCGCGGTGCGCTGATGCCGGCGACCGATCAGGCGTTCTCCGGCGCCTCGTCGTCGAGGAGCCGGCGAAGGGCCGCGGCATCGGCGAGGAATGCCTCCGGCGCATCGTCCCTCACGAATTCCAGCATGGCATAGCGCAGACCCCGGAAGCGGCTTTCGGGTAGCGCCGCGAAGGCCACCGACCACCAGCGGGCGTGGTCCGTGAGCGGATAGCGCCGGCGTTCGCTGTCCCATGCGAAGACATGGACATGGGACAGGTGCGGACCGATGCGGGCGATTTCCTCGCAGGCTCCGTCGAGCGGCAGGCCCGGGCGCGGCTGCCAGTAGAGATGGACGTTGTCGTGCGCGACCTCCTCCATCAGGCTCGAGGCGGAGCGCGTCTCGTCCGTGAGCGAATTCGGGTGGTACTCGAGCGAGACGGAGATGCCGGCCGTGCCCGCCAGTTCCCCCATGGCACGGATGAGGCCGGCCGCCTCGCTGCGCTCCGCGGCGTCGTAAGCGGCCGAGGGACGGTTGCGCCGGCCCGGCCAGATCCGCACGTTGCTTGCGCCCAGTGCGTGGCACGTGTCGAGGACGCGGCGGAAGTCTTCGGGGCCGTGGTCCGGCGGGTAGAGATAGGAGCCGTAGGAGGCGGGCAGGAGCCCGGCTTCCTCGGTGATGCGGCGCACGTACCGCGCCCGCGCGAGATCGCCGGCGGGCACATGCACGTCGCCGCCCCATTCGATGGCCGCGAGGCCCGCCCGCCGGGCCAGTGCCACGACCTCTTCCGGCGGCAGCTGCCGGAAGGTGACGGAGCAGAGGGCCGGCGCGAGCCTGATCATGCGAGCCGCTCGAGCAGGCGCGGATGGACCTCGTAGAGAAGCGGCTCGCCGGCGAGGAAGCGGGCGATCTCGTCCACCGCCATCTCGCCGAGCCGGGTGCGCTCCGTGCCGACCGCCCCGGCAATATGCGGCGTCAGGAACACGTTCGGCAGGTCGTAGAGCGGTGACGTGGGCGGCGGCACCTCCGGCTCCGTCACGTCGATGACGGCGCTGATGCGGCCGGTGCCCAGCTCGGCGATCAGCGCCTCCTCGTCGACAATGATGCCGCGGGCCGTGTTGACGAGGGTCGCGCCGTCGCGCATGCACGCGAGCATCGGCCTCGAGATCATGTGCCGCGTCGCCGGCAGGGCGGGCGCGTGCAGCGAGACGACATCGGAACGCGCCATGAGCTGCTCGAGCGTCACGGCTTCGACGCCGAGACGCGCCGCTTCCGCTGCCTCCACGTGGGGATCGTAGAGCAGCACGGTAAAACCAAAGGGTTTCAGGAGGGCGATGACCCGCCGGCCGATGCGCGAGGCGCCGACGATGCCGACCGTCTTGCGGTAATTGCCGATCGGCTCGCCCTTGAGCGCATCGATGCGCCTGCGGTGCCGGTCCTCGCGATAGAGCCGGTGGAAGCGGAAGACCTGCTTGGCCGCGAAGAGGATGGCCGCCAGCGTGAACTCGGCCACCGGCACCGCATTGGCCTCCGCCGCGTGGGTGACGCGGATGCCGGCGGCATAGACGTCCTCGCCGATGAAATGCTTCACCGTTCCCGCCGCATGCGCGACGAGCCGGAGGCGCGGAGCGAGGGCGAGTACCGCGCCGTCGATGGCCGGGCAGCCCCAGCCCGTCACCAGGATCTCGGCGGCGGCCAGCACGGAACGGGCGCGCTCGTCGTCGAAGCACTCCAGCGGCACAGGGTCGATCATGCGCCCGAGCGTTGCAAGGCGCTCCAGGAGATCCGGCGGCAGCACATGGCCGGTGCGGACAGGATCCATGGCGAAGGCGATGCCCGGCTTCATCGCCGCGCCTCCTCGATCATGATGGCGCTGACACGCTCGCCCTCGTTGGCGAACAATCGCTCCAGGCTCGGCAGGTCCGGCGCGCGGGGTGGGCTCGCCCACGCCGCCCGTGCGGCCGCGATCTCGGGGCTCGCGATCGCGGCCGCGACGAGGAGGCTCTCGCCGGCGGGGATCGCGCCGCGCAGCTGCGGCACCGTGGTCTTGGCGACGATGAGGTTAGTGTTTGGCGCGACCTTGCTCGCCATGCCGCGCCGCGCCACCGTGGAGCCGAGATCGGCGATGCCGCTGAAATCCGTGGCGCTCGTGACGCAGGCCCGCCCATCCCGCTCTTCGCACCTGTCCGCGGTGCCGTCCGCCCGGGCGATGGCGAAGCCGCCTTCGGCGGTCGAGAGCGGCCGCGGCGTGACGACCCGGTGCAGGCGGACGTGCCACAGGCCCGCCGGCACGAGCCAGGTGTCGACGAGGACGTCTGGAAAGGGCCGCCAGCGCGCGTAGAGGCTGTCCCCGGCGATCAGCGCCTCCTCGTTGCTCTCGCGCACGCGGAAATGCAGGTCGTCGTCGCTGAAGGCGAGCATGCCATCGAGCGCCGCAAGGCCGAAGTTGCGCTCGTCGCTCTCGACGCTGAAGCCGTAGCGGCTCGAATAGACGAACTTGGCGTATTTCTCGGAGCCGAAGCGCATGGCGAGGTTCTCCTGCCCGCAGGAGAGCGCCACCACGTTGCCGGGGCTCTGCATCATCACCATGCCCGGATGCCGGAGGGGGACCGGCTCCGGCACCGGGTCGGCCGGTTCTTCCTCGGCCTGCCAGAAGGGATGGCTCTCCGGCATGGCGAGCGGCAGGAACGCCTTGAAGGCCCAGTAGGGCGAGCCGGCGGAATTGTAGTTCTCCGACATGAGGAGGTTGGGATAGCCGTAGCCGACGGAGAGCACGCCGTCGCGATGTGCGATGGGCTTGTCCGCCCACCAGCGCAGGTGCCTGAGATAGTGGCCCTTCACCACGCCCCAGGGCAACGCCTCCTCGTCGGCGAAGGCGAGCGCCCCCCAGAAGCCGGCCATGGCGTAGCGGTAGGTGAGGCTGCGGCCGAAGGCGAGGGCGCCGCCGGTATCGTCGAACCAGTGGCGGATGTCCTTCGCGAACAGCCGCGCTCGCTCGCGGAAGCGCGCGGCGCGTGGATCACCCGGCGCGGCGAGCGCCGCGTAGACGAGGCCGTAGAAGTGCATGGCGAAGGGGATGTAGTGGTCGAGCCGGCGCACATTGCCGTCGCGATACCAGCCGTCGCCGAGATACCAGCTGTCGATCTCGTCGAGATAGGCCTCCGTCAGGCTCTCGTCGAAGCCGACGCCGACGTGCTTCAGCCCCATGTCGACGAGGACGCGGAAGAAGCGCCAATTGTTGTCGGCATAGTCGTGGCGGCGGGCGTCGAGGAGATAGTTCGCGACATTTTTGCGCGCGCGGGCGTCGAGCGGCTCCCAGAAGATGTCGGGGCAGAGGCGCAGCGCCAGCCCGATCACCGCGAGCTCGACGAGCCGCTGGTCGCGCGGGCCGGCCCGGCCGATGAAGCCGGGATGCTCAGGATCGAGCCCGTTCGCGAGGCCGTCGCGGTACATGGCCCAGTGGGCGAAGGGCTCGCCGCCTTTGGCGAGCGGCAGGAGGCCCCAGAGCGGCCGGGCGAAGCCCTCGAATTCGGCCGCGGCGCGGTCGAAATGCGCCGCCGCGGCGTCGAGGCGCACGCGGGCGCCGCCGCCCGGGTCGAAATGGGGCAACAGCGGCGCGAAGCTGTCGTCGAGCGCCTTGACGACATCGGCGCGGGTGCGCAGCGGGTTGCCGGCGAAGGGATTGCTGCGCGAGGGATCGATAGGCATCGGGAGCTCGCCACGTCTGAGCGGATCGATCGGGTTGGGCATCAATGTCATTGGCGCTGCCGCGACGGCCCGGACGGCC
>Ga0065721_10051130_pt1 | contig 16194 bp, 7 predicted proteins | sample Mesricmetagenome_FD_59108 | JGI IMG/M metagenome (GOLD analysis project Ga0065721, IMG submission 59108) | Mesophilic microbial community from rice straw/compost enrichment Sample: eDNA_1 v2 (version 2) | ecosystem: Engineered > Solid waste > Grass > Composting > Bioreactor | place: USA: Davis... | reverse complement strand
GATGTCGTCGTAGTCGTCATTGTCAGCCATTGCTGCCTCGTTCTCCGGCAGGCAAATGGCCGAGCGACTACGCGCCCGCCAAACCTGGCCGGTTACATGGGCGCGGTCTGCGCCCGGGATTAAAAATGTTCATGGGTGCTCAGATGAGGGGACGTTTGCCCCATAGTCGGTGGTCTATCCGGCCACGGGTCAGACGCACGGAAACGCAAGTCATCGAGAGCCGCTTTCGCGTCTCGGGATCAGCTTCGCCGTCGATGGTGGTTCGAATGAACATGGGAGGATACCTGATAGGTCCTCCCGAAAACTGCAGCTAGAGGTGCAGTCCGGAACGCTGGAGGACAACGCGATCCGTGCGGCTGCCGGTCGGCGCCGCCTGTAGGTTCTCGCGTTTGGATATCGTCTTCTGCGGGTTCATGACGAGAACAGATAGAGAACCTGAAAAGTGCTGTCAACAGGGTTCCTTGCAGCAGCTTCGTTCCTCTAGACGACACCTCCCGCTCAAAGTAGGATGGTAGATAGCTAAGTGGCTAAACGTGTAAACGTTTAAAGATCCAGCTATCTAGATGTTTGGAGATGCGAGGTACTACGCTCATGGTGGAGCGCGAGGCAGCGGCTGAGCGCCGACGGCGGGATGGACGAAGAGCATTGCTGGTCTACATGGACGCTGCGCTCATAAAGAAGTTGAAGAAGGCAGCGCTCGACGAAGACTGCAACGCCTATGAGATCGTGGAACAAGCAACCAAGGAATGGCTAGGTCGCAAGAAACCTGAGTGACCTTGAACCTCCATCTGTGACGTTGAGCATTGACAAAAAATCAGTCTGCCCGGAGCCTTTATTGATACTTGGGGGCCAATATGGACGTTTTTGATCTCGCACGGTCGTTGGTTGACCAATATGAGGGCTTCAGCCGGTCGTTCGCTACAATCCGCTCGGCTGACATCAAGGCACAGATCGATTCCGAATATGCCTCTCGCAGGTTCTGGCCTGAGCCCGTCATTCAGATCAACCCTGAGTACAAGTCTGGCGCGAGCGTAGACGAGCTCGTCGACGACGGCATACTGCACCCTGGGTGCGGTGACATTTTCAGGGGCTGGACCCTCCGGCACCATCAGCAGCTCGCTGCCCAGTTCGGTGCTGAGGGCAAGGACTTCATCGTCACCACCGGGACGGGCTCGGGCAAGTCCCTGTGTTTCTTCATCCCGATAATCAGCGCTGCGCTGAGTGCCCGATCCGGGGGAACGCGCAAGACGCGGGCGATCATCGTCTATCCCATGAACGCCTTGGCGAACTCCCAGCAGGAGGAACTGGCCAAGTACTTTGCGGGGCAGCCTGAGCACCTACAGGTCAGCTACGCCAGGTTCACGGGTCAGGAATCCGAACAGGACCGCCGCTACATCGCAGACAACCCGCCCGACATCCTGCTCACGAACTTCGTGATGCTCGAGCTGCTGATGACGCGGCAGGATGAGGTTGACCGGAAAGTTATCGAAAACTGCGAAGGTCTGTCCACGCTGGTACTGGACGAACTTCACACTTACCGAGGTCGACAAGGCGCTGATGTCGCCATGCTGGTTCGACGTCTTCGCCGACGCCTGGCACCCACAGGACTGCAGTGCATTGGCACGTCCGCTACCATGACCAGCGACGACCGCCCGGAAAAGACCGTATCCAAGGTCGCCTCAAAGCTGTTTGCCTGCGAAATCCCGGCGAGCCGGGTGATCACCGAGCGCCTCGAGCGCCGTACCGACCCCACGCTGACGGCCCTGTCCGTGAGTGGGCGCCTCGCGGATGCAATCAAGGCGCCGATCGACGAGCATGCTTCGAACGCTGAACTCGCCTCACATCCCGTCGCTATCTGGATCGAGACTGTTCTCGGTGTTGCACCCGGCAAGAAGGACGGCGTTCCGGACGGAACTTGGGTGCGTGCGATTCCCCGCTCGTTGACCGACGCCGCGGCGCTTCTCGCCGCCGACAGTGGAGTTCCCGCGGAAATCTGCAAGGCTTACCTGGAGCGCTTTCTCCTGCTGCTGGGTCAAAGCGAGGCGCTCCGAACTGGTGTGGGGAGTGACAAGGCCTTCCTCGGCGTTCGTCTGCACCAATTCATCTCCGGCGCGGGGCAGGTGTACATGACCCTGCAACCCGAAGGAGAACGGCGCGTCGTCTTCGACGGTCAGAAGTACCTTCCCGACGAATCCGCCGACAAGCTCCTCTACCAGCTGCGCTTCTGCTCGAACTGCGGGCAGGAACACCTTCCGGTCACGCTCGTCCATTCTCCGTCCGGTCAGACCTTGGTCGAACGCGACATCGACGAGATGGCAGATGCCCCGGCTGATGACGGCTCGGAGGCGGGCTTTTTCATGCCGGTGCCGGCAGGCGGCCTCGAGTTCAGCGATCAGGTTTCGGACTACGCCGAGACCTGGGTCGAGACAACCAAGGCCGGGGTTCAGAAGCTGAAGTCGGAATACGCCAAGCGGCGGCACCGGCACATGATGGTGCTGGCAAACGGACAGGTTGTGGACGCCGGCGGCACCGAGGGGTGGTTCCAGCCCGGCCGCTTCCGCTTCTGCCCGGCCTGCGGCGAAACCACCACTTCGCGCGGCACAGACCGCTCGAGGCTGGCTGGTCTCACGGCAGAGGGCCGTGGCTCGGCCAGCACCATCATCGTGGCTGCCATCCTCAACTGGATGAACCGGCCCGAGTCAGGCCTCGAAGAGCACAACCGCAAGATCCTGGGATTCATCGATAATCGCCAGGACGCTGCGTTGCAGTCCGGGCACTTCAACGACTTCGTGTTCGTCTCCCTCCTGCGCGCAGCCACGCTCATGGCCTTACAGGCAGCTGGCGACAAAGGGCTCGAAGACGCCCAAATCGGGGAGGTTCTGCAGAGGTGCCTCGGCTTCGACTCCCATCACCTCGACCTCAGGGTCGAGTGGCTGTCGAACCCGGATCTCGAAGGCTCGGCTCTGCTGGATGCGGAGAAAACACTCAGGGACGTGCTGCTGCACCGCTTCTGGGTCGACCAACTGCGCATCTGGCGCATAACGAACCCGAACCTGAACCGGCTTGAGCTGATGAAGGTCGAGTACAAGGGCCTCGCCGACATTGCGGGAAATGAACGAAAGTTCGCCGACGCCCATCACCTCCTGGCCAATGCCACTCCAGCAGTCCGCGAGAAAGCGATGCGTGAGTTGCTCGAGCACATGCGCAGGAATTTGGCGATCAAGACGGACGCCTTGGACGCGGCCCGTGTTCAGGCGCTTCAGGACCGTTCCCAACAGCTGCTTCGGGCGCCTTGGATCCTGCCGCCTGAACATTCTCGCCAAGGCTCTGCGCTCTTTCTCAATCCACCGAGAAGAGCCGTTGCAGTGCGAGACGAGGCACTTCGCGTCCGTTCCGGTCCGACCTCCACTCTGGGGCGCATCCTGCGCTCCGGCAAGCTTTGGGGCCACCGGCTCACGGTCGAGGAGTACGACTCGGTTCTACGTGGACTGATCGGGGCCCTCGAGAACAACATCCTCGAGCGAAACAGCACTTTCGCTGGTGAAGCCAGCCCGAACTGGGTCATCCTGCCGAGCGCCTTTGTTTTCAAGCTGGGTGAAGGCCCCCGCGACGCTAACAAGGGGAACGCCTACTTTACCGAGCTTTACCAGGCCTTGGCGCAGATGCTGCGCAATCGTGAGCCGGCATTGTTCGGCCTGGAGGCACGTGAACACACAGCCCAGGTGGAGCAGGTAACGCGCGAAGTCCGCGAGGCCCGTTTCCGCTTCAGGAAGGCGGACGAAGATCGCCTCACCGGTCTGCCCAAGTTCACCGACAAGCTTAAGGAGCTGGCGGACACACCAACCTTCCTGCCGGTGATGTTCTGTTCTCCCACCATGGAACTCGGGGTGGACATCGCCGACCTGGATGCGGTGTTCCTGCGCAACGTACCGCCGACACCTGCCAATTATGCCCAGCGCAGCGGCCGGGCCGGACGAAATGGCCAGGCTGCTTTGATCGTCACCTATTGCGCTGCGCAGTCGCCCCACGACCAGTATTACTTCAAGAACCAGGACGGCATCGTCGCCGGCCGCGTCAGGGCACCGACCATCGAACTGGAGAACCAGGACCTCATCGAAAGCCACCTGCAGGCGATCTGGCTTGCCGAAACGCAGGCTGTGCTCAGCGCCAAGATCTCGCAAGTTCTCGACCTCGAACACGATCGGGGCGCTCTCCATCCTGAGGTCGCCAAGGCAATTTCGTCGAGCGACGCCCAGAAGCGGGCGGCCTCGACTGCCAAGTCGATCCTCCACGCCGAGTTCGGAGAGAACGAAGCGGACCTGCCCTGGCTGGGGAAGGTCGATGCCTATGCTGATCGCGTCATGCGAGAGGCGCCCGATCGCTTCAACAAGGCGTTCGGCCGCTGGCGTTCGCTCTTTGATTCCGCCGAGCGCCAGTACAACGACGCCGACAAGATGTTCCGCCGCTATGCCTCGACCCCAGATGAGCGCAAGCTCGCCAAGCGGTTGATGGCACAGGCCCAGAACCAGCTCGATCTCCTCCTGGCCGGCGAAGACAACCAGAGCTCGGACTATTTCACCTACCGCTATCTGGCGACTGAAGGCTTTCTCCCCGGGTACAACTTCCCACGCCTGCCGCTGACGGCGTTCGTCACTTCGCAGCGTGGTTCCAGCCGGAGCCGATCTCCCATTCAGCGCTCACGCTTTGTAGGCATATCCGAGTTCGGGCCACGCAGCCTCATCTACCACGAGGGGCGGGCTCATCGTGTCAACCGGGTGATCATCCGGGCCGGCTCCCAGCAGCCCAACGGCGAGCTCTCTACGCAGGCCTTCGTCATCTGCAGGGAATGCGGATGCGCTCACGACGTCCCCAAGCCGGACTTCTGCCGGAATTGCGGGACGACCTTGGCCGACGCGTCGGAAATCCGTGAGGGCTTCCGCATCGAAAACGTGGAGACGATCCCCACTGACCGCATCACCGCTAACGACGAGGACCGTCAGCGGCAGGGCTTCGAAATCCGTACGGTGTTCGAGTGGCCCGTCCGGGACGCCGGACGCCTCGACGTGCGTCACGCGCAGCTCGTTGAAGCGGGCGAACCGTTCGCCGATCTCACCTTTGGCCCTGCGACGCTCATCCGGCGCTTCAACGTCGGTCTTCGACGCCGGGCCAAGGAAGACGGTCTGGGCTACCAGATCAACCCCGCCAACGGCTACTGGGTCGCAGCGGCCGATGACGAGGACGCTGACGCTGTTCCCAATCCCAGCAAGGTCCGCCCCCAAACCGTCGTCCCCTTCGTTGAGGATCGCAAGAATGCCCTGTTGCTTCGGTTCCGGGGCGACAAGCTGCCGGTGGAGGTGATGGCGACACTTCAGCATGCGTTGCTCCGCGGCATCGAGATGACCTTCCAGCTCGAGGAAGGCGAGGTTCTCGGCGAACCTCTGCCCTCGCGTGATCAGCGCAACGCAATCCTCATCTACGAGGCAACCGAGGGCGGTGCCGGCGTGCTGACTCGGCTGGTCGACGAGGGCGACGACGCCCTGCAGCAGATGGTCCGTAGCGCGATTGAGATCTGCCATTTCGACCTTGATCACTTCAACCAGCACGACCAGTCTGGCGAGGAGTTGCGGGATTTGGGTGATCCAGGCTGCGTGGCCGGCTGCTACAAGTGCCTGCTGTCTTACTACAACCAGACCGACCATGATCACATCGATCGGCGCTCCGACCAGTTCAGGAACCTTCTGGCCCGTCTGGCACGCGGCAAGGTGGAAGCCTCGCTGACCGGCCCGGCCGCAGTGATAGTCGGCGATGGAGCATTGAGCTTCTCGGCGGCACTCGCCGCGCATGGCCTGCCGCAGCACGACTCGAAGCCGTTGTCGGTCGATGGCCACCAGATCCCGTATGTCTGGCGGGATCACCGATTTGCGGTGGTGGCGGAGAGCATTCAAGCCTTGGTCGCCAACGGGCTGGCCGGCCGCGCGATCTCCTACGTGACTGCGGCACCTGGGGCTGAAACTAGCCAAGACGTCCTTTCGAAGATCGCAGAAGCTCTGCAGGAGCCGGTGGCATGACGACAGACATCAACTTCGCTCCGGGTGAACTGGTCCGGGCACGCGGCCGCGAGTGGGTGGTTCTCCCCGGCAGCTCCGACGACATCATGAGCCTGCGGCCGTTGGCCGGCAGCGAACGGGAGGTGCAGGTGCTCTCCCGATCGCTCGAGATCGACGGCATCACTAGCGCGACCTTCAAGCTTCCGACAGCCGATCGAGTCGGACCGCAGGACGAGGCCCTGCTGCTGCGTGACGCCTTCCAGATGTCGCTGCGGCGGGGTGCCGGCCCTTTCCGCAGCGCCGGCCGCATCAGTTTCGAACCTCGGTCTTACCAACTCGTACCGATGATGATGGGGCTGAAGCTCGATGTGGTCCGTCTGCTGATCGCAGACGACGTCGGTATCGGCAAGACCATAGAGGCCGGACTGATTGCCCGCGAACTCTATGATCGTGGCGAAATCGAACGCCTCTCGGTCCTTTGCCCGCCCCATCTCGTGAAGCAGTGGGTCGACCAGCTCAGGACCAAGTTCCACCTTCCAGCGGTTGCGGTGACCCCCTCCTCGGCCAGTCGCCTCGAGCGCGGCCTGCCTATCAACGACAGCATTTTTAGGGCCCACCCCATTACGGTAGTAAGCCTCGACTACGTTAAATCGGATACTCGGAGGGACCACTACGCGGAGTACTGCCCGGAGCTCTGCATCGTCGACGAAGCGCACACTTGTGTCGCCTCCGAAGACAGCCATCAACGCTACCGCTTGGTAGAGCGCATCGCCGCCAAGGCCGACCGGCATCTGCTGCTGCTTACCGCCACCCCCCATAGCGGCGACGACGTGGCATACAGCAAGCTCCTCGGTTTGATCGACCCCTCCTTCCGCAACCTGATCGGCGATGCCGAACGCTGGAACCCGGAACTACGCGACAGGCTGGCCGAACGATACGTCCAGCGCCGTCGGGTCGACATCGAGGCCTGGAACGAGGCCGGCGCCTTTCCCAAGCACGAAATTGCGGTGCCCGATGCCACCTACAAGTTGGCGGGCGATCATGAGGCCTTCCTCGAGCTGGCACTCGACTACTGCACGGCAACGGTCGAGCGGGCCGGTAGCGACGAGAAGCATCAGCGCCTTGCCTTCTGGGGCACTCTCGCGCTCATGCGGTGCGTGGGCTCCAGCCCCGCCGCCGCACTGCACGCCCTGACGACCCGCAGCGCCAACATGGGCGACGAGCCGGACTCCTCGTCGGTCCTCGACAGTATCGATGCAGACGGAGAGAACAACGACGTCGAACCCTCGCTCATCACCGACGATACGGACCTCGCCGCACTGATCTCGCTGGCCCAGACGCTCGTCTCCCAGCCAGGTAAGGATCCCAAGGTGATGGCGCTCATCAAGCGGCTACGACCGATGATCGCCGAAGGGTTCAAGCCAATCATCTTCTGCCGCTACATCTCGACCGCCAAGTGGGTGCAGGGGGCCCTCGCCAAGGAGTTCAAGAAGCACCGGGTCGAGGTCGTTACCGGCGAACTCGCCAGCGACGATCGCAGGGCGATTGTTGACGACATGGCCAGCGACGAGGCACGCATCCTCGTGGCGACCGATTGCCTTTCCGAGGGCATCGACCTGCAAGAACTCTTCGACGCCGTCGTCCATTACGACCTGTCGTGGAACCCGACTCGCCACCAGCAGCGGAACGGCCGCGTCGATCGCTTCGGCCAGCTCAGCAAGATCGTGCGTTCGCTCCTCGTCTATGGCGAGAACAATCCTGTCGACGGAGCCGTGCTCGAGGTGATCCTCCGCAAGGCCGAGAAGATCCAGAAGGCTACGGGGGTGCCGGTTCCCCTTCCGGACGACGACCGTAAGGTTACCCAGGCTGTGCTCAAGGCCCTGCTGCTGCGTCGGAAGGACGTCAGGGATGGCCGTGGTCGGCAGATGTCGCTTGATTTCGACGACGTGCCGCTGGTGAAGGAGATGGAGCAGAAATGGCTCGACGCCGCAGAGCGTGAACGTGCCAACCGCACGGTCTTCGCTCAGCGCAGCCTCCGGCCAGAGGAGGTCCGCCCGGAATGGGAGCGCACCAGGGGCATCCTCGGCCGTCCAGAAGAGATAGAGACCTTCGTCCGGCGCGGACTGGCCCGCCTCAACATCCCTCACGTCCAGCTCGATGGGGGTGGCATCCGCTTGGATGGCACCAGGCTACCGCAGACGATCGCCGATCGCATGGACATCCCGGTCACCGGCACCATCCGGCTGATCCCCACAGGGGGCACCACCGACCACCTGCACCGGACCCACCCCCTGGTTTCGGCTCTAGCCGACCTGCTCATTGAGCGTTCGCTCGACACCATGGCGGATCCCGACGATCCGTCGATCCTTCCGCGCTCCGGCGCCTGGACTAGCTCGGTGGTGAAACGCATCACCACCGTGCTGTTGCTTCGCATCCGGCACCAGATCGCGACCCAATCCGAGAGCGGACTGCTGCTGGCGGAGGAAACCGATGCGATCGCTTTCGAAGGGGCCAGTGACTTCCCCAGCCTCCTGGGAGCGGAGGCGAATGTCCTGCTGAGCGGCGTTGCGACCCAGGAAACCTCGATGCCTGCCAAGATACGCGAGGTCAGGACGGCACTGTCGAGGATCGATGGCTGGCGCGGCGCCATCGAGGAACGGGCGCTCGATCGCTCGCGTGCCTTGGTTGAAGATCACCGCCGCATCCGTGACGCGGTCAAGGGACGGGGCCGCATCGACGTATTCCCGGTGCTGCCGGTGGACATCATCGGCCTGTTCGTACTCATGCCGGAGTTGGACTGATGGCAGCGCGTGCTGAGTCCCGAATTTCATTTGCCAGTATCCGTATCGAGGGCAGCCTGCTGCTGCCCGATGTCCTTGCCAAGATCGCCGCCGGCACTGCGCCGGAGCAGAGCGACAGCAGCTACGAGATCTTGCCGGGCCTGCAGCTGCGAGCGGACATTGCCCGTTTCTGGCAGGTCGCGCGTACCCTGTGGGCCCGCTTGGAGGACGGTCGTGCGGGAGCCAATCCGGTGGCAGTGCGGATGGCTTTCGCCCGTGACGTATTGACCAAGGTTCTCGGCTTCGAGTTTGACGATGGCGGCGATCGGTCCAAGAGCGGGTTTCAGTCCGCTGCTGCCAAAAAAGGTAGCGTTCTGCTGGTCATCTCCGGAGAAGGAGGGGTCGACGAGGTCCGGTCCATCACCGCCTCTTCCGGAAAGCCGATCCGCAAGACTCCAACGGCTTGGCTGCAGCAACAGTTGAACAGTACCGACAACGCGTTGTGGGGCATCGCGGTCGACGGGATGCGGCTTCGCCTCCTTCGTGACAACGAAAGCCTCACCAGGCCTGCGATGATCGAGGTCGATCTCGACAAGATTTTCCGCGAGGGCTTGCATGACGAGTTCAACGTGTTCTGGCTCTTGTGCCACCATACCCGGTTCGGCCGCGGTGACGGCAATCCCGAGGATTGCCCACTGGAGCACTGGCGCAACCAGGGCCGGACCGAAGGTGTCACAGCTCGCGACCGTTTGCGCGACGGGGTAGAGAGAGCGCTCTTCCATTTCGGCACCGGACTTCTGGAACATCCGGGTAATCATCTTCTGCGTCAGCGGCTTCTCGGAAACGGTGGTGAAACCGCCGAGGCGCTTGCCGTCCAAGACTTCCACAAGGAGCTGCTCCGCTTCGTCTATAGGCTCATCTTCCTGATGACCGCCGAGGACCGGGGCGTGCTCCTGGACGACAAGGCGGCGGCGGAAGCGCAAAACCTCTTCCGCCGCGGGTACAGCACGGATCTGTTGCGGGAGCGGAGCCGGCTTCGTGCCGCCTGGGACCGCCATCAGGACGCCTACCACGGCATCCGCGTGCTGGTTCGCGCAGCGGCATTCGGCGAGCCCCGCTTGGGCATTCCGGCCTTGGGAGGCATCTTCGCACCGGACCAGTGCCCCAATATCGAGGAGCTGCCGATCCTCAACGAGCGCTTCCTGCAGGGTCTGTTTCACCTGAGCTGGATGGAACACGACAAGGCGCTCGTCCGGGTGAACTGGCGCGATATGGAGACCGAGGAATTGGGCTCCGTTTACGAGAGCCTCCTCGAATTGACTCCGGCGATCAGCGAGAACGCTGGCCGCTTCTACTTCGTCAACGGGGAAGGCGACGAGACGGCGGAGCGCCAGGGTGTCAGCCTCAAGGGCAACTCCCGGAAGACGACCAGCAGCTACTATACTCCGGACACCCTGGTTCAGTTTCTTCTGGACCGCACTCTGGATCCGGTGATCGATCGAACCGTCGCAGAAAACCCGGGTGAGCCCGAAGCGCTGCTAAAGCTCGACATCATTGATCCTTCATGTGGATCGGGTCACTTCCTGCTGGGGGCCGCACGCCGTGTCGCGAACAAGCTGGCTGAACTCAGGACAGAGGGGTCGGCCACTGAGTCTGATTACCGGCATGCTATGCGGGACGTCATCACCAACTGCATCTACGGCGTAGATCGAAACGAATTCGCTGTGGAACTCTGCCGGGTCGCGATGTGGCTGGAGTCGGTGGATCCAGGCAGGCCTTTGGGCTTTCTCAACAACCGGATTGTCCTTGGCGACGCTCTTGTTGGGCTACTCAGTCCGGAACTGATGAGGGTCGGTGTCCCGAACGAAGCCTATGACGCCCTCGAGGGCGACGACAAAGACGTTTGCCGGGACTTGAAACGCTGGAACAGAGAGTTCCGCGAAGGCAACTTCGCGACGGGGATGTACCAGGAGTACGCCATCCCACCGCAGCTGGTTGAAGCCGCGAACGACCTCATCCGAATGCCGGACGGAACGCTTGAGGATATCCACGCCCAGGAGGAGGCCTTCAGGGCGCTGGTCGAATCCGATCCGTGGAGAAGGTACGACAGGGCGTCGGATGCTTTCGTATCCGCCTTCTTCACCCCGAAGACCGGACCGGTGACCGTTGCTGACACCAACGGCATCCCCACCACTGACACTGTCTGGCGCGCGATCAGAGACGATGAGGCGGGCTACCAGAACACTGCCGCGGAAGCCAAGGCTTTCCACTGGTACCTGGCATTCCCCCATGTGTTTGATCGCGGCGGCTTTGATGTCGTCGTCGGCAATCCGCCTTGGGACACGATGAGCCCGGACGCAAAGGAGTTTTTCTCCATTTACGACTCGGGCATTCGCTTCATGTCGCCTCAGGATCAGGACCAGCGTGTCGCGGAGCTGAAGGCAGTTCCCGGTGTTGAGGCAGGGTGGAACGCCTACTGCCGGCATCTATACGCAAGTGCCGCCTTCTTCAAGAAGAGCGGGCGATACAAGCTCTTTGCCGAGGGCAACCTCGGCAAAGGAGACTTCAACATCTACCGCATGTTTGTGGAACTCGCCCTCAATCTGGTTAAGCCAGGCGGGCGGGTAGCTCAGTTCGTGCCCGAAAACCTCTACAATGGTGCAAACGCGGCTGCGATCAGAAGGCACCTTTTCGACCATTTCACCCTGGACGCCCTTGTAGGGTTTGAGAACACCAAGCGGGTCTGGTTTGACATAGATACCAGAGCCAAGTTCTGCCTCTATGTCGCTTCGCCTGCAGGACGCACTGCCGAATTCCCCGCAGCATTCGGCATCAACAGCCGGGAAAAGCTCGCCGACCTGAAGGAAGGTCTCCCCTTTGAGATCCCGGTCGAACTGGTGCGGGAATTCAGTCCTGACGCAATGGCGGTCGCGGAGATCGTACACAAGTCCGACATCGTCATTGCGCGCAAGCTGTACGCCAGATTTCCCAAGTTCGGAGAAGACATCGAAGGGCTGCCCCGTCGAGAGTATGCCGCAGAACTGCATATGGGGAACGACCGAGATGATTTCTCCAGCGACGAGGGCGGAATACCGGTCTACGAGGGGAGGATGGTTGAAGCATTCGACCACCGTGCCAAGGCCTATGTCTCCGGTCGCGGTAGAGCCGCCGTCTGGCGTGAATTGCCGTTCGGGTCCGGCGACAAGGCGATCGCTCCCCAATGGCGGATCAGTGAGGAAGTTATCCCGCAGAAGATAGGAACTCGGTGGCAGCGGTATCGTATTGGCTTCTGCGATGTGGCCAGCCCAACCAATCAGCGTGCGCTAGTCGCAGCACTAATCCCGCCTGATGTAATATGCGGTGACAAAGTCCCGACTCTCGAAGTCGGCAATGGACCGCCAGAGCTACATTTGCTGCTTCTCGCCGTCATGAATTCATTCTGCCTTGATTTCGTGGCCCGTAAGAAGGTGGCACTCAAGATGGCTTTCAACGTCGTTGATAGCCTGCCCCTGCCCAGGGAATACCTGGCCACGCCGACAGAACGGGCAATAGTTCAACGGTCTCTGCTACTTGCCGCAACGGGGCCGGAAATGGACAGCTTCTGGCGCCAATCTGCCCCTCTGGTCGGCCTAGATCCCGCCGTCCATAATCCTGAAGAGGATCCCGAAAAACGGCACCATCTGCGCACCGAACTCGACGTTCTAGTGGCTCGGGACCTCTACGGTCTGTCTAGGGATGAAATGGCTTTCATCCTGGATCCCGCAGACGTGCTTGGGTCAGGGTGCGAGTTTGAGACCTTCGGTGCTCTTAAGCGGGCAGAGGTTCGACAATTCGGTCGCTTCGTCACACGCGACCTGATCCTGAGCGCTTGGAACAGTCCGATACTTCCGGTGGAAGCCGAAAATCGGGCAGTAGAACTCGTTTGAGACTTTAGACTGGATGCTCCGTTCCGAACGCAATCTCGTTGAGCACATCGCACACCAACGCGGATACGACCTCGCTGAACAGAGCGAGGCTGGCGAACTCTTGCTCAGAAGTGCACTGGTGCCCGGAAGCATCCGAGTGTCCAGCGTTGGCGACCAACGGTTCCGCCTGTGTTTCGATCTCGCGAATGTGGATAAGGAGATCCGGCATGAATTCACGAGGCACTTTGTAGGGCACGATCTCGTCATCACGGAGACTGAGCTCTACCCGATACTCGGGAGGGCTTTCGAGCTCTCCGCATCTCTACCCAGCGAACCGCTTCGACGTTTTCACGAGGCGATTGGCAGGCTTCCTAGCACCGAAAGGCAGCAGCTAACCGTCCAGCGCGTCGGCCAAGATATCTTTCGGGCAGCGCTAGAGCAGTACTGGGGCAATAGGTGTGCGATTACCAATGTAGGTGACCGTGAGCTACTGCGGGCCAGCCACATCAAGCCTTGGGCTCAGTGCGTGTCGGACGAAGAGCGCCTGGACGTATTCAACGGCATTCTCCTCGCCGCTCATCTGGACGCCGCATTCGACAAGCACTTGATGACTATCAGTTCTGATGGATCAGTGCAGTTTTCCCCGAGGCTCAGCCAAGAGGCGTTGAGCGTGTTGAATCCGGGCGGAGGTCCCTTGGTTGTCGCAGTTGCTCCGAGCCACCAAAGGTATCTGGCAGAACATCGAGAGACGTTCTTGCAGACCATGGTGTAGACGGAGAGTTCGGCCATGTCTCAGATTTTCGTCGGGTCAACGGCGGATGCTGACCAACTGCTTCATCGGATCCGACTGTCCGCAAAACGCGCCCACGACTGGATAGCAGCCCAGACCGGCGACCCTCTCGACATGCTGAAAAGCATGAAGTTCGAGCCAGTCGGCTTTCACCCGGTGGAAGATAGAGCACTGAACGTGGTCGAGCAGATCAACCAGACCTGGACCTACTATGTGGCCGCCACAGCCGCCAAGCAGTTGCTGGAACTCCACCCCGATGTCGGCGGCTTCCACTTGGCACCTGGCGCGCACGCCTCCCGGGAGCTCGACATCATGAGCGATGCGCCCGGAGTAGTCGGCGCAGAGACCTTCGCGGCCGTCGACCCCCGGAACAACCGCAAGCTATTCTTGGATCTCCAGAAGATGGCCGCACGAGCCGAACGTCATCGGTACGTCTTCTTCATGTCGCCTCTTTATCCGAACGCCGGCCGACAGGTGAGGTTGGAGCGGGATGGCGTGGAAGTCTGGTCCCTGCCGTTTTAGGTGTGGACGATCACTCCCCCGAGTACACTGGCTGGTAGATCTCCTTCGGCGTCTTCCAATCTCTGAAGAAGTCGAGCGGGTCCACGGTGCCCATGAACTCACGAGCCATCTGGAGCCGCTGCAGCATGTCAGAGCGTTGCTCCTCCGGCAGCGCATCGATCGACCGAGACAACTGTTCGAAGAACCGCTCGACGGCCATGCGGTCGGCCCAGCGGGTGATCACGCCACCAAGGTCCTCCTGGCTCTGCTTGACCGATTCTGCGACCCGCCTGCGGTCCTCTTCCCGTTTACGCCGCTCCTCTGCTGCAAGCCACTCCTGATGCCGGATCTCTGCCTGTCGCCGGGCCTCCACGACCATTGCCTGTACCTCGGGCACGGCCCTGCGGATCTCGCCTGCAATGCGAGACAGCATGCCATCCATGGTCGTGCTGCCTTTTTCCTGCCAGGTATTGGACCACTGCACCCCATCGGTGGAGAAGGCAGTCACCCGGAAGCGCCCGATGGGCAACTCCCTGGTAGTGGTCCAGGTGTGCTGGTAGCGATACCTCCGCAGATTGGCCTGGTATTCGGTCTCCCGGATGTATTTGCCGTCCACATACCGCAACAGCACCTCTCCTGACATCTCCATCACGGTGATGCCGATCGCGACGTCTGGAAAATGGGCAATGGTTGGCCTCATGGGCGACCACACACCGCTCCCGTAGTGTGCGCGCTGACGATCTTCCTTCGGGTGTTCCCGTTCGTCCAACGTGATGCCGTACCACCCGTGACCCCCGGTTCCAATCATCACCCTCGCTCCTACGGCCTCGAGCTCCTGGTAAAGCCGATTGGCAACATCGAGGGCGCGCTCGATGTTGTCGTCCGAGGCCACCACGTACGGCAGGAGCTTCTTGTATGGCTTCAGGTAACCGCCGTTGTCGACAGGTCGTGATCGCCGGAATTCCGCTAGCGCACCTCGGATTAGCGGATGAACTCCCTCTGAGGGTTTGCCACGCCCCCTCGGCCGGCCAGGGCCAGGAGCTGACTGCCGGACTGGCCTCGGCGGCGCTTGGCGCGGCAACGGACCACCCTTTTCGTCCCAAGAGGTCTGATCACCCGAAAGGGCTTCCGGCAGAGCCTCGGCAGGGGCCGCCTTCCCGACTGCTAACTTCTGCCAGTAGCCTCGCGGAGGCCGAGGGACATTCAGGACATCACAGACCCGCGCCAGATAGGTTCCGGAAACGCCATAGCGCTCGGCAACCTTGATCATCGGCTCGGACCAGACCTGATCATAGAGTTGTTCGCGGGTGACCATGTTGAGATCGTAACCGAGTCGCAGTCCACCTATACTGTACGAGTCGTCAGCGAACTGAAGGGAATGGTCTTGCGCAGCGATCAACCTCCGGCCCACTTCTCGGCAAGAATGGACAATGGTGAGTTGGCCTGGCCGGTGGCCAAGGCCAACGGGGTTAGTCTTGGTGTCTTCTGCTATCGGTTGAACTTGGGCTGGTCTGGGGAAAAAGCGGCGACCCATCCCGCCCCACCAGCGAAAAGGAGGTCGCCACCTCAACGGCCTTCCCTGAAGTTGTCGACCTTATTGGCCGATGGCCGGCCCGCCTGGCCAGTTGCTCAGGCCAGAGGTGTGAGCGAGGCCTTGTTCTATTCGCGGCTGAAGAAGGGGATGACCCCAGACGAGGTGGTCTCTACCCCGGTGAGGCCGCGGGGTTGGAACGGCCGAATAAGGGCTTAGTGGGAGCAGCGGTCGAGCCGAACCGAGGATCAATCCCATCTGATCTGCCCGGCTCGAGACGGTAAGTTGGTGATCGCGGAGGAACTCGAATCCCCGACCCTCAGGCTCGGAACCTGATGCTCTATCCAGCTGAGCTACGCGACCAAACTTGGTGCCCTCGGAGAGATTCGAACTCCCGACCATGTCCTTAGGACGGACCCGCTCTGTCCAGCTGAGCTACGAAGGCTAACTTGTTGCCGTCGCGGAGATTCGCGCCTGGCTATACTGGTGACCCCTGGTGGGCTCGAACCACCGACAACCGGCTTAGAAGGCCGATGCTCTATCCAGCTGAGCTAAGGGGCCGTGGCCGCATTCTTGGGGCAAATCAGGTTAATCGACCCAAGATTCTTTGGAATCGACCCACACACGATTTGGTCCGACA
>Ga0065721_10005135_pt1 | contig 16196 bp, 10 predicted proteins | sample Mesricmetagenome_FD_59108 | JGI IMG/M metagenome (GOLD analysis project Ga0065721, IMG submission 59108) | Mesophilic microbial community from rice straw/compost enrichment Sample: eDNA_1 v2 (version 2) | ecosystem: Engineered > Solid waste > Grass > Composting > Bioreactor | place: USA: Davis... | reverse complement strand
TCAAATAATTTGTCGAGCCAGAGTGAACTGATCAGGTAACGCCCGTCTCCATGCTGACCTTCAACAAGTGCTGCCCTGCCTGGTATCTTTCCACCTTTCTTATATCCACCACCTGCACCGATCAACAATCGCATACCCTCCCATTCGGCAATACTTTCCCAACTTCTTCTTCCGTCATAAATTACCTCGGGTCTTCTTGGCTGTTTTGGAAAATTTAGTTTCTTATCATCATCGCCAATCCATCTCTTTAACAGCGGGTGATCACGGTCTACAGCAATAAGTTCATCTGTACCGGACCATGTTTCGCGAACCACCCTCATGCCCGGAGGAAGGTATTCGGGGTGTAAAAAAGAATAACGTCCCCACTGACACATTTCCATAACCACACCGCCATTTTTCACGAAATCCTGTATCTGCTTTGCATACCTCCGCATATAGTCATGAAATGGCTGGCCACTGTTAGTGAAAGTGCCGAGGAAAAGGACATCGATTTTATCAATATCAGGACCGAGAGGAAACGTGTATTTCGGGTTGGCCATACGATCCATCACTTCCCTGCTTTGTGCAATGTCTTCATAGTTCATCACCATATCAGTCACAGAAAGGTCCTTACTGATTTTTTCGGGTGTGATATCGATCACTTCAAACCCGGCGCGTTTTAACATCGTAGCCGCGCCTGTCATCTTAAGCGTTTTGGAATCTGTGCCCTCCAGTACAGCTGCCACCAGTTTTTTGTCAGCAACAGCATGTTTGTCTAATTGTGCCAGGGCTCCAATTGCAGGTACGGTAGATACGGACAGGGCAATAAATTTTCGACGATTAATCTTCATTCTAATTTTTTAGTTAAACCTGGGTAAGTTTTATATTGGATTTCTCCCCTTTTATGATTAATGGATCAGCACTGCTATATACACCTTTCGACTGGTCAGCATAAGTAAACAGCTCAGGCGTATATGCTATGAAATAACTGCGCCGGGGCCTGTCAGTCGTGTTGGCTCCGCTTTTATGAAACAAAAAACTTGAAAAAGCCACCAATGTACCTGCGGATACTTCCACCGGATCACCAGGGTCTTCACCCTGGTAGCCAACCATGGCGTTTTGTTCCTCAACCCATACATGTTGTACCAGATCCCGCGAACCAGCCCTTGAAAAGGGCAATATGGAAATCGTTCCATTTGCCACACTCATATCATCCAATGCAATCCAACATGTAATATATGGCTTGTGTATGGCTGCACCACCCTGGTATACAGAATAACCACTGTCCTGGTGCCACGCAAAACTGGTTTCTGTATCCATCATCTTCACTACAAATTGCTCATTATGCAAATAAGCAGTATCTCCAATGGTTGCTTTGCAGACAGCAGCTGCTTTCTCTCCAAATACAATTTCGTTTAATGCCGGCTGTTTCTTTCGCGGGTTTAAAACGAAATATTTTTTATCCAACACATTGATGCGGTCCCTGTCAACCCCGCGACTGCGCATATCTTCTTCTATCTCCCAAATACTTTGATCACAGGCAGCTCTGACCGCTTCCAGTTCGGCGTTGTTGAGATAACCCGGAACGATCATGTAGCCCTCTTTCGCATATAGCGCTTTTTGTGATTCTGATATTTCCATTTTCAAGTGTTTGTGAAATGAATAAAATCAATTAATGCCGTTCCCATTTTACTGGTAGCCGGGATTTTGTACCAGCTTTGGATTCGCTTCAAGGGCAAAAGTTGGAATGGGCATGCGTACATGATGTGGTTGTGCTGCCTGTCCCCTCGCCTGGGCTCTTGAAATTAATTGCCCGTGCCGTATAAGGTCATGCCGTCTTTGACCCTCCAGATAAAACTCCCAGCCTCTTTCATTCAGAATATGATCACGCAGACTTTCCTTTGTTGGGAAATTTACCAGTTCCAGGTCATCCACCCCGGCACGCGCCCGCACCAGGTTGATCAAATCCAATGCCTGCTGTGTGGGACCGTTCAATTCGTTTAATGCTTCGGCTCTTGAAAGCAATACGTCAGCAAAACGAATTTCCGGAATATCATTACCATATGCCGGTCCGATATAATCCGCATCAGGCCAATATTTAAATACAGCCCTGCTGTTTGGATTTAGTGAAAGATCAATGAGATTGCCTGCCTGGTTAATATACTCAGTGATGATCAGATCTTTTCTTTTATCATTTGGCGCGAAAGAATTGTAAGCGTCATCATACATGTAAAGACCTCCGCTGAATATTGAAGCTCCGGCCGGGAATTGAAGTCCTGATGCCGGGTGACTTTTGAAAGATGGCGGGTATGCGATGTTCATGAATGTATTAGCAGCAGTCCTGTTGAGGTCTGCTTTCGCCGGCCTTACCCAAATCAACTCCTTATTTCTTTCATTTGCTACAAAAAACAATGTGAAATAATTCGGGAAAAGTTCATAAACATTCAAATCCATAATTTGCCTGGCATAGTCAACTACCTTTTGCCATTGTTTTGTAGCCAGGCTTAACTTCATCAGGTAACCCAGTGCCGCACCCTTGTTGGCCCGACCATAAGCGGGTTCCTGTCTTGCCGCTGGCAATCCATCAAGCGAAGTCTTTAATTCATTTTCGATAAAACTGACCATCTCTTCTTCACTGGCACGGGGCAATTCAAGTTCCTGCAATGTATTGGTGCGTAATGGTACGGGTCCGTAGCGCATATAAAGTTTAAAATAAGCCACTGCACGGATGAAATGTGCTTCCGCACGGATCATGGTTATGGAAGCGTTATCTATTTCCGCCTCATCAATATTTTCAAGTATGATATTCGCATTGCGGATGGCTTCAAAAGGAAGCAGCCAAAGTTTATCCCAATGGCCCGGAGTAGCCGGATCCAAAATGAATCTTTTGAAGTTGACTACATCCGCATTGTTCGAATGAATGAAATCACCGGTATTTTCTTCGAGCATGGTTGTGATTACTGCAATATTGCTACCCGGCATTTCGGCCAGCTTTGCGTAAGCACCAAATAAGACCGACTCTACACCCTTAATGGATTTAAATAAATTCTCGGGTGTGGTCTCTGAATATATTTTAGGTTCCAGGAATTTCTTACAACTGTATAGCTGCATTATGGCAACTAAAGCAATCCCGGAAAATATAATTTTGAAAGGTTTCATAATTCTTTGCTTTAAAAGTCTTTTATAAACCAATATTAATTCCGAAAACATAGGTCCTGGCTGATGGATATCCGTTCCAGTCGATACGGAAATAGGAATTACCGTTTGGATTCAGCGCAGGGTCATAACCTATGTAGTCCGAAAACGTGATAAGATTCTGCCCGGTGAGATAGAGTTCCAGTGAACGAAGTTTTTTCTTCATCACTTTTTTAGAGAGATCATAGCTTAATCTCACGGTTTGAAGTTTGGCATAAGATGCATCAACTACTGTCTTGGAATTAATTGCCTGGGCAGACTGTGTGGTCATTTTGACAAATGAAGGTTGGTCGTTAGTTGGGTTTTGAGGTGTCCACCTGCCTAAGAAAGGTTCTGCCAGCCTGTTGGCACGAAGACGTCCGCCACGTGGCCAGTATGTTTCCAGGAGGGTACCGTTGAACATCTTAAGACCTGATACTCCCTGAAAGAATACATAAAGGCTTACATTTTTATAACTAAATGTGTTTCCAAAACCCCATGTTAATTTGGGAAATGAGTTACCAAGCACTACGCGGTCATCGGAATTGATCACGCCGTTCTTATCAACGTCGCGGAATTTGAAATGTCCCGGCTCTTTGACGTTGGAGATGGATGAAAGATCATCGCCCTGCTGCCAGATGCCAATGACGTCATAGCCGTAGTAGGACCATACTGGCAATCCCGGTTGAATGATGGCGACATTACTATGTTCAGAAGTCATACTTCCGGTGATGATAGTATTGATACTTCCCAGGGATGTCACTTTGTTTTTCAGAGTTGCGAAGTTGAGATCTGTACGCCAGGTGAAATCGCGGGTCCGCAGGTTGTTGGAAGTGAGCGCGAGTTCAAAACCGGAATTCTGCATGCTTCCGATGTTGGATAACTTTTTATTGAAACCACTTTCAGAAGGCACAGGCAGATCAATCAACATATCGTCAGTAACCTTGCGGTACCAGTCTATAGAACCGGTAATACGATTCTTCAATATTGCAAAATCAAGACCCAGATTATACTGTGTGGTAGTTTCCCATTTCAACTCGGGATTGGGTATACGAAGCGGATTGAGGGTGGTGACTAGTTGATCATTTATAACATAACTCTGTCTTGTACCTACATAAATATCAGGATTGATGGAAGCGTATGTGGAAAGCGCAGTGTAGTTACCAATATCCTGGTTACCGGTTTCACCCCAGCTTACCCTAAGCTTCAACATATTGATGGTATTTGCCAGCGAATTGAAAAATTCTTCCTGGTGTATTTGCCATCCCAGTGACACGGAAGGGAAATAACCAAAACGATTGTCCTCACCAAAACGGCTGGAACCATCTGCTCTGAAAGTTGCTGTGAGGAGATATCTGTCCTGGAGGTTGTAGTTCAAACGTGCGATATATGACAACAACTGGTTGGCCGACTTATAACTTTCAGACACCAGCGATGCACGGTCAGCTAATGCAAAGTTGAAGGCTGAAGTGGCATCTGTCGGGAAACCGGTACCATGTGTTTCGCTATTGTAACGGTTAAATCTTTGTGCCGTTGCGCCGCCAACCACGTTCAGCCTGTGGCCTTTCATCACTTCTTTTTCATAACGGATCAACCCTTCGAAGAGATAATTTGATTGCATTCCATTGTACAGTGAGGCCAAACCGCCCTGTGCTCTCCCGATTTCAGTTGTCCTGTCTTTATAGACACTTTTATCATCATTACTGATGTCCGTCCCCACATTGGCGCGTATGGATAATTCAGGCAGGATATAATATTCAGAAAAGAATATTCCTGAAAAACGATAACGATTACCTGCAATATGGGTGCCTTCGATGATGACGGCCGGATTGTCTCCACCACCCGTCACATCTGATACATAATTACCCTGTGCATCCCGCAATGGTTGTGTGGGATCGTATCCCTTCATGGAATTGATAACACCGGAACGGATACCTACATCAAATCCGTAAGGAATAAAATTGTCCCTGATATAACTGAAATTACCGGTAAAGCCCATTTTAAATTTCTCACCATTGTGGTTGAGGTTAACGCGGGCGCCGTACATTTCAAAAGAACTTCCTTTTACCAGGCCATTTTGTTTTGAATGATTTAAAGCAACGAGGTATGCACCTTTACCCATACCACCAGACAGGTTCAGGTTATGTGTCTGCATAAACGCGTCTTTACGATATACCACATCCTGCCAGTCAGTTCCTCCATTGACGATATCTGTTACTTTGTCCAAAGGATCACCTCCCCCGGCATCAATGATTGAGTTAATTCCTTCTTTGAATTGTTCTGCATTCAAAAGGTCAAGGCGATTGTGCACATTCTGAACTCCGAATGTACCGGTATAGCTGATCTGAATCGGACCGGTTACTCCGCGTTTGGTGGTGATCAGGATAACGCCATTCGCTCCCCTGGAGCCATAGATTGCCGTAGCGGAAGCGTCTTTTAAAATTTCTACCGATGCGATATCGCTTGGACTGAGTGAACTTAATGGGTTACGGGGTGAGCGGTTATTTACTACCTGGCTTCCTGATTCAGTAATTAAGGGTGAGTTGTCGATTGGAAGACCATCTATCACATACAGTGGTGAAGTGCCACCGGTGATCGATCCCACACCACGGATATTGGTTGACATACCGCCACCAGGTTCACCGGTGTTTTGCACAACCTGCACACCGGGAGCTTTGCCCGCTATCATTTCATCAATTGATACAGCAACAGGATTAAAATCCTTTGCAGTAAGTTTAGATACCGACCCGGTAAGGTCACTTTTCCTGATAGTGCCATAACCCACAACAACAACGTCTTCCAGTTCTTTGGCAGATCGTTTCATGGAAACCGAAATACTTGACCGGTTGGCTACCGGGATTGTTTCACTGTCGTAACCAACGTGTGACAAGACCAGTGTATCCTGTCCGCCGGCCTGGATTTGAAATCGTCCCTGGTCATCCGTGAGTGCTGAAGTTTGCAACCTGGCCAGGCTTACCACCACACCCTTGAGTGGCTGGCCATTTGAATCATCAGTGACCCTGCCAGAAACAGCAGTCGTATTGTTTTGAGAAAAAACGGGAATTTGAATACATCCTAAAATTAGAATCGTAGTCAGGAATTTTCCCCACCTGGTAAGAGGCCTTAACATAAGCAATCGTTTTTTTAGTAACAGAATTTTACTATTCGCAATTTATTTTGGTAAGTAGCGGATTTCTTAAACCTGGTTTTCTAATTATTGTACGATTTTAGCATAAACTCTTAGTTTGCATAAGGCATTTCCCTGAACCAACTCTCCTGCACATTCTTTTGAATTATTAAAAACACTTTTTTCACCAGGGTAGTGAAAAGGTTTTTACAAAACTGAAACACTTGATGGCCTCGATCACACCCTCTTTTATACCAAGTCCGGAATCCTTAATACCCCCAAAAGGTGAACATTCGATCCTGTAACCCGGCACTTCGTTGATGTTGACCGTACCCATCCTTAGTTCCTTTATAAACCGGATAGTATTAGCCATGTTATTTGTTACAATTCCCGATGAAAGACCATAGGATGTACTGTTGGCCAGATTAATGGCATCATCGATGTCTTCAAATTCCATAATGGGAGCTAAGGGCCCGAATGATTCTTTCACAACCATGTCGGCGTTGCGTGGCACATCAGCAATAACGGTAGGCTCCAGTAAGGCTCCCTGGCGTTTACCCCCCAATAATACCCTGGCACCCTGTTCCACCGCCTTTTGCACAACCGATTCGAGATATATTGCCGATGCTTCGTCTATCACCGTTCCAACCACGGTATTTGGATCAGCCGGATCACCGGTATTGTAGGTCCTGGCTTTTTCCAGGAATTTTTCAGTGAATGCTTCACTGATTTTTTTATGAACCAGGATGCGTTTAACCGCTGTACAACGTTGCCCGCTGTTTCTGAAAGAACCTTCTGCAGCCAGATGAACAGCCAGATCGAGATTGGCATCATCCATAATGATAATCGGATCGTTTCCGCCCAGTTCCAGGATTACCTTTTTGTATCCTGCTGTGGAAGCAATGGCTTTTCCCACTGCCACACTTCCGGTGAAAGAAACAATATCCACTCGTGGATCCTTTGTGAGAGGTACTGCAACCTGATCTGTCGGACCCAGCAGTACACTTAACATATATGGAGGCAGACCGGCCTGGTATAAGAGTTCTGCAATTCTGATGGCAGTTAATGGTGTTTTCTCCGACGGCTTCAGAATAACTGGCGTACCGGCAGATATTGCAGGAGCCACTTTATGTACCACCTGGTTGAGCGGATGATTAAACGGCGTGATACATACAGCAAGACTCAGCGGCTCCCTTGTTGTAAATATCTTCCTGGCTTTGCCGGCCGGAGAAATATCACAGGAGAAAATATCACCGTCATCCTTGAGACATTCCATCGCGGCAAACATCAACACATCATTGGCCCTGCCCGTTTCGTATAGTGCTTCCCTGTATGCAAGGCCTGATTCGGAACTTATTAAGGCTGCCATTTGCTCTCTTTCATTCAGCAACAACTGCCTTGTCTTTTCAAGAATTGAATAACGCTCGTACCTTGTTGTCTTTACACCACCCGCTAAAGCCTTTTCGATTGCTTTTTCGGTATGTGTAATATCTGTTGTGGCGACCGTACCCACAAGTCTTCCGTCATAAGGACTTCTTACTTCCAGGGTTTTGTCTGAAATCACCGGTTCACCGGCGATATAGCAAGTCGCTTTTACATCCTGCACGCGGTTATTTTTTACATTACTCATACCCTTGTTCCGTTAATGGTGTAATCAAATATTTCAAAGTTCCTGGCGTCACCCGCGGCTTTCATTTTATACGAATCATTGAGTGGATGCGAGAGAATCATGGAAACCATTTCTTCATACCTGCCACCATGCGATCGGAGTGTGCCATCCAGCGCGGACAGGTCATGGTATGATGGCTTGCGACCCAGCACCACGTCCCGCGATGAGAGTACCACCAGGTCTCCGATTCTGTCAGCCGGCTGTTCCAGCAGGCGTACTGCATTATCCCTGTCATGCACTTCTGACACGCCGGGCTGGGTAAGCAACCAGGCCTGAACATCCGGAATAATTTTTTTATCCTGTATATGCACAACCACATAGGATCCCAGCGCACCATGATGTTTGACATATGGATCGGTGATGGGGCAGATTACCCTGAACAGGTCTTTTCCAAATTTGGCCTCCAGCATATCTTCCACATAAAGCACATTTGGCTTACCCTCCTCATTTACTTTAGCATTCATTCCATGGTCAGGCGTGATTCCCACGATGGCACCTGCCTGCACTAATTTTCCCAGTTCTGCATCTATTGCTTCATAGAACGCGAGTGCTTCCGGCGCTTCGGGTGCATAAGTATGCTGCATATAGTCCGTGAGCGAGAGGTAGAGAAAATCTGCCAGGCCTTTGTTCAGCAGCGCCACGCCGGCACGCAGTACAAAGAGGCTCGCATCCGGACTGTATATTTCAGGAGTTGGATGTCCAACCACTTCTTCAGCATTCTCAATGCCATGTGTATCTTTTTTTGCCAGGCGTGCTTTCTCAGCCGAAAAGGCTATTCCTTTCATTTTATGAGATAAGATATCCCGCAACTTTTCTTTGGCAGTAACAACAGCTACTTTTCTGCCGGCATTGGCAGCCGCGGCCAGGATCGTTTCGGTACGCAGATAGTCCGAAGAGTTCATCATCACCTCTTCATCCCTGGTTTCATCATAGAAAAAATTACCGCATATGCCATGTACAGCGGGCGGAACACCGGTTACAATAGAAGTATTATTCACATTGGTAAATGAAGGCAATGCCCCGCGAACCTGTCCCCGGTATCCTTTCAGGATCATTTGCTTCAGGTTGGGCATCCGGTCACGTACCAACGCGGCGTCATAGTATTCATCAGCTGAACCATCAGCGCAGATCACGACGATGGGTGCGGATGCAGGCTGATAGTTTTTGTTATTCGCGGTAAATGACCTGTTAGAAATGTTACTCATGATTCAGTATTTTGATATCTGTATTTACAAAATGAAATGGTTACGGCTGAAAGCGTGCAGATAATGCAAATGGCGATAAACACCGACGAAGTTTGCTTTGTCACATCTATCACTTTTCCAAGCAGCGGTTCACCGATCGCCGCAAAGAGATAAGCACACATATTCATGATGCCAATCCCGGTTGCTACATATTTTTCTCCCAGGAGATCCGGGCTGATTGGCCAGAAATTCGCTTGCGGACCATACACACAAAATCCCGCCGCAAACATCAGGGCCCCAACCACCAGATGGTTGGTCTCATGAGGAGTGAAATAAATGACCAGGGAGATCAGCGCAGCGCATAACATACCCGCCCGAATAGATGCCGGCCGGTTGCGACGGAATAATGTGTCGGATAATTTTCCAAAACACAAAGCCCCCGCAGCCATGCCCACAGGCATGAGTATGCTGGCCCATAAGTTTTCGGGATTGTTTTTGGAACCTGCTCCAAGATAGTGTACAGGCACCCACACAATCAAACCATACCTGGCCATGCTTTCAAATCCCAGGGCAATGGAAGCAATGATGAACTTCCTGTTCTTTAACACTTCCCGGTATCGCTCCTTCCAATGTGTATTCTTTAAATCATTTGTCTCTGCATACAGATCCGGAAATCCTTTATCAGAGGGCTTACTTCTTGCTACCAGGAAAAAGATAATCGCAACTGGCAATAACAACATAGCAGGCAGACGGAATAATGCATGCCACGAAACATTCTGCTGTATGATTACAATGGATAACAGAAAAGTCAATGCCGATGAACTGCCGGCTGACATGGTGTAAAATCCAAACGCCTTACCTCTTTCCTCGCGAGCCCACCAGTTTGAAATCAGTCGTCCACCCGGAGCCCAGGCCATCGCCTGGAAATATCCATTCATTGCCCAGAGAATGAGTATGATCCAGTATGTGCTTGATAAACTGATCGCAAAATTGGCTGACACCGATAAGATGGCACCAAGCGCTATCATTTTGCGCGGACTGTAACGATCTGCTAAATTGCCATTGACCAATTGGCCAATCGCATAGCCAATCAGCATGGAGAAACTGATCCAACCAACACTTGTGTAGTTTATGCCAAGATCAGTTGCCATATCCTTCACCGCCCAGCCGAAATTGTGTCTACCTGTATAAAAAAACAGGTAACAAAACATCGTTATCAGCAGCATCTTCCACTGCTCTGATCTGAAACTTCTTTGATTGGCTATAGCTTTTTCCATTTCAAAATTTAGGTGCTGGTGGCGGAAGGTTATTTACTATCAGGATCGGGCTGAATGCGAACACCAACCCGTATAGGCTTATTGGTAACCGCATATTCGAATGCCTGTTCCGCCTCGCTCAGCGGAAACTCTTTCTCCACAATAAGTTCAAAGGGATAACGGTTATAATTCGCGCTTAGAAAATCCAACGCATATTTCAGGTCATCAAAATTGTAATTATGAATTCCCTTTATAGTTATCAGATTCCTGATTATCCTCTCCGCATCGATCTGTATCTTCCGATTACGGAATACAGCTCCGACCCAAACGGCACAACCGCCAATGCCAAGGATATCGACACCCGCCTCCATTGCTTCCGGCGCGCCGCTCATATCAAATACCACATCTATACCTTTCGAACTGCTTTTGTTTTTCACCGCTTCCGTTAAAGCGTCTGCCTTAAGAACCGCTGTGTTATATGTTTCATCAACGCCAAACTTTTTTGAAACATCCAGGCGTTGATCAGAAATATCGGCGGTGGCTATCCAGGTGGCACCAGCTTCACGACACATGGCTGCGCAACTGATTCCGAGCAGCCCGGTTCCAAATACCACTACTTTTTTTCCCCTCAGGTCGCCAGCCATGCGAATGGCACCTGCCACGGTTGCCATCGCGCAATTGAGCGTTGCGGCCACGGGTAATGGTATATATGAAGGAAGTTTAAGTATGCCTGTGTGCGCTCTCAATTTGCAATATTCCGCCAGCCCTCCGTGAAAAGGATCGGCTTCTGTTAAAAGGGCATGACCATATTTGAACAACCCCTCACCTTTTTGGGGAATTCCCTGCTTTGCATAAACTGAATCAGGGTTACTTGAAAATATGGACCAGGTAATTATATCACCGGCTTGCAAAGATTGTCCCTGCAAATCCCGGTAATCATATGATTCATGAAGGGCGACAATTTCGCCAACGATCTCGTGACCCAGTACGGTGGGACAGGTTTCCTGTCTCACCCCGCAATAAGTATGAATATCGCTTCCGCATATTGTGGTGTACAGATTTCTGACAAGCACTTCACCGGGGGCAACTGCTCCTACGGTAAATTCTTTCAATTCAAGTGGCCGGCCTGCGCCATTAAAAGCAATCAGTTTTCCTTTCATAAACATTGGTATTAAGAAATGAACCCGGGACTCTGCCAATCATCATCTGCTCTCCCCGCATTCATTTTCCTGAAAAGAAATTTTTTTTTTGCTTAAAAATATCTTTTCTCGCGATACGAACCAACAAATAAAACCCGGTTTGGCCACTTTTTTCAAGTATTTGATAATATAATACAAGATTTTGGCTAAGATATTAAACTGGAAACATTGTAATAATCTTCCATTAATCCTGAAATAATATTTTCTTAATAGGAAAATAACCTGGCCGCCAGTTGCCATTTTTCAAAGGCATAAATTAATTTTACCTTCATCCACCACAACCTGTTTTAACTTGAAGAATAACTATAGCTATAGCCAGATCGGGCAGATCATCAGGAAATACCGCAAGGAAAAAGGTTTGAAGCTGATAGATCTTGCATCTTCATCCGGCATTAGCGTGGCCATGCTTTCCAAGATTGAGAATGGCCGGATGATCCCCACACTGCCAACTCTGTTTTCTGCCATCAGCACACTTCGCGTTCCTGTGGATTCGTTTTTCAAACAATTGGGACAGGCTGATGCATTTCCCGGTTATTATTTTGTTCCGGGAAAATCTTATACACGGATCGTCAAAGAGGAAAAGGCAAAAGGCTTCGAATACTTTTCAATACTTGAACACAACATGGAATGTTCGGCGGTGCAATTTGCTTTGCTGCGCCTGGACCCCGACAGTAAACGGTATGCTGTTAAGACGGCCGCCTATGAATACATATATCTTATAAGCGGGACATTAAAATATAAGCTGGGAAAAAAAACATTTAATATGAAAGGAGGTGATTCACTTTTTTTTGATGGCACCATCCCCCATGTTCCGGTCAATGCCGGCAAATCAACGGCAGTCCTTTTAGTGGCTTATCTCTTTACCGCACCACAATAAAAATATTTGGCATAAGAGACTTGGTTGCCTTTGAAAATGCGTGTTTTTGACTCGCAGGCGTAAAATTTTTATGCTAATATTCTACAATAAAATACAAAAAACCGACAGGTTATGACGGGCTGTAGAAAATATTTTTACCCCGGCGTTATGAATATTTGTTGTTTCAAAAAGGATAGATGAAAAGTTTACCGATTTTAGATCTGCTCATCATTGCCGCATACATGATCGCAATGGTGTTGGTGGGTGTTTACTTCTCGAGAAAAAACAAGGGCTCTGACCAATTTACCAAAGCAGGCGGTTCCATCCCCGGTTGGGCGATTGGATTGTCGATTTACGCCACATTCCTGAGCAGTAATACTTTTTTAGGCGTGCCCGGGAAAGCTTTTGGCTCCAACTGGAATGCATTCGTCTTCAGCCTCTCCATGCCACTGGCAGCCTGGCTGGCTGCAAAATATTTTGTACCCTTTTATAGGAAGACAGGCGAAGTATCAGCATATACACACCTCGAACACAGATTTGGCCCCTGGGCACGCACGTATGCAGTGAGCTGTTTCCTGCTGACCCAACTTGCACGCATGGGCTCGATTTTCTTCGGCATCGCCCTCAGCCTGCAGGCATTGACGGGTCTTTCCATGTCAATGGTGATGATCGTGATGGGTATCTGTATTATCATTTATACTGTACTTGGCGGACTTGAAGCTGTGATATGGACAGAAGTGGTACAGGGTGTGATAAAGACCCTGGGCGGATTATTGATTGTATACCTTGTAATCCAGGGTGTGCCCGGTGGTGTTTCTAAAATTATAGACATAGGCTTACAGGATAATAAATTCAGCCTGGGCAGTTTCTCCCCTGACCTGACCAGTTCCACGTTCTGGGTGATACTATTCTATGGTTTCTTTATAAACCTCAACAATTTCGGGATGGACCAAAACTATGTGCAACGCTATCACGCTGCGCGTAGTGCCAAACAGGCATCACAATCTATCTGGTTATGCGTATGGATCTATGTTCCGGCATCCTTCCTGTTCTTCATAATAGGCTCCTGTCTTTATGCTTATTACCAGGTAAATCCTGAGCTGCTTAATGTAGTAAAAGAACAGGCGGCTCTCGAACGTCTTGGTGCCGGTGCCAGTGTTGAGCAGATAAAAACGTTGGCTCAATCCATGAGCCCTGCAGACTATGGCGATAAAGTAATGCCATACTTCATGGTCACGCAGATTCCGGCGGGACTTGTTGGTATTATAGTATCAGCAATTCTCTCTGCTGCCATGAGCACAATTAGTTCTGGCATGAATGCTTCCGCGACCGTATTTACAGAAGATATATATAAGAGATACTTCAATAAAAACGCAACAGATACCCAAAAGATGCGTGTGCTCTATATCGGAACGGTCACCGCAGGTTTATTGGGCATGCTCACCGGCATCGCCATGATTGGTGCAAAAAGTATCCTTGATATGTGGTGGGAGCTCTCAGGAATTTTTGCGGCGGGTATGCTGGGACTTTTCCTGCTGGGATTGATAAGCAGAAAGGCAAAAAATCAGCAGGCCGTGATTGCAACGGTGATAGGAGTATTGGTTATTTGCTGGCTCACGCTTTCACCTCTTCTTGACAATAGTTTCGGCGGATTCAAAAACCCCATGAATAAAAACCTCACCATCGTCATCGGCACCCTCACCATATTCCTGGTGGGTACATTTCTATCGGGGAAGAAATCCCGGAGTCAAAGCCAGGCGAACTGAGTTCTGAATATTTAAATAGCAAGCTTTATGAACAAAGTGAAAAAATTTGTGCCGGTAATGCTCACTCCGTTTGATGAAAAAGGAGCAATCGATTATGCTGTATTGACCAAACTGACTGAATATTATATCGAGGCCGGAGCCAAAGGCCTTTTCGCTAATTGTCTCTCCAGTGAAATGTTTGAACTGACCAATGATGAACGGGTATCCATTACACGGCATATTGTTGATGTAGCAGCCGGTGCGGTTCCCGTGGTAAGCACAGGGACATTTGAGGGAAGCTCTTCTTTCCAGGCTGATTTCGTAAAACGCATATACGATGCAGGTGCTAATGCCGTGATCGTCATCAGCAGCATCCTGGCCAGGGAAGATGAGCCAGATGATATATTGAATGAACGGGTCTTTAACCTGTTCGATCAAACCGAAAACATACCACTTGGCTTTTATGAATGCCCGGTGCCATACAAGAGAACCCTGAGCCCTTCTCAACTTCGCTCTTTTGTTCAAACAGGAAGGTTGTTATACTACAAAGACACAAGCCTTAGCGTTGACGCCATCCGCGAAAAAATAAAAGCAACAAGGGAATTTGAATTTTTCGAACTTTATGACGCCCATATGGCAAATGCCCTCCCCTCTTTAAAAGCAGGCTGTGCGGGATTATCCTGTATACAGGGAAATTTCAGCCCGGAACTGGTCACCTGGCTGGCAGAGAATTATAATGATCAGACACAGGCAGAACAGGTTAAAAGGGTACAGCAGTTCTTTATTGATAAAATGGACGTCATGCACCAGGTATACCCGGTTGTCGCTAAATATTTCCTGCAGCAAAAGGGCTTACCGATTAGTCTCTACACCCGCCGTGATATCGGTGTGCTTACCAATGATATTCGAAAACAAATTGAACAGTTGGTTGTAGATTGTGATGAAGTGTTGTCGGATCTCGGCATCAATACAAAAATCGTGGCATGAAGTTTCACCGGTTTCCCTTTCTCCTAGTTTTGAATGTAATGGCGGCGTGCAATAACACGGATTCCCCAAAAAATAATATGGATTATATAGAAACTCAACTTACCCGGGATACGGCAGGCCATTGCCTGAACACCACACAGGTTTTTTCCCGTAATAGTGAATGGATCGTGTACGATGGAAGAAATCATGATACGCTTATTGGCAGTACATCTGATATTTCGATTGTAAATACCAAAACGGGAGAAATCAGGAAGGTTTATCAAACAAAAAACGCTTCCGAATGGGGACCCGGTGTTGGTGCAGCCACCTTTTCGCCAACTGACGACAAAGTATTATTCATACATGGCATTCGTAATGCCGATGCCAAAAACCCTTACTCCTTTACCCGTCGAACAGGAGTAGCCATAGACATTAATAAACCGTTCGAACCGCTTTTTCTCGACGCCAGGGATATCGTTGCTCCTTTTACAAATGGCGCCCTGCGAGGTGGCACTCATGCCCATACCTGGTCTGGCGACGGGCAATGGATAAGTTTTACATACAATGACTATGTGCTTCAGCAAACCGCTTTAAAGGATCCGAAAATCGAAGACCTGCGGACAATTGGCGTGATGATATCGGGAAAAAAAGTCAGCGTAAACGAAACTGATGATCTCGAGAACAACAATGGTGAAATGTTTTCCTTTCTTGCTGTCCCTGTTGTTTCGCAGCCAAAACCCGGAAGTAATGAAGTAAATAAAGCATTCGACGAATGCTGGATTGGCAGTAATGGTTACATCAAAACAGATGGCAGCCGGCAACGAAGAGCCATCGCATACCAGGGTAATGTTGTGGATGAAAACGGAGACGCAAAGACTGAAATATTTGTCGCCGACATCCCGGAAGACATTCTTGAAACAGCCATTAGTGAAGATTTACGGGGCACAGAAACTCATCGGCCTAAAGTGCCTGAACGCATTACACAACGCAGGATAACATTTACAAAACACGGAGTAAGCAGTACACCGCGTCACTGGTTGC
>Ga0065721_10051129_pt1 | contig 16202 bp, 12 predicted proteins | sample Mesricmetagenome_FD_59108 | JGI IMG/M metagenome (GOLD analysis project Ga0065721, IMG submission 59108) | Mesophilic microbial community from rice straw/compost enrichment Sample: eDNA_1 v2 (version 2) | ecosystem: Engineered > Solid waste > Grass > Composting > Bioreactor | place: USA: Davis... | reverse complement strand
CGGATGAAAGACACTCATCTCCGATTTACCCGCCATTGGCTGGTTCGACAAGCTCTTACTAGCCGAAGAATCGCTTAACGAAACGGAGTTCCCCTGCGGTCCGCCGTCCGACTTGGGAGCTGCAGGTTGAGCGTGTGCCGGAGCTGACGTCGCTTGCGTCATCTCCCGTCCGCTTCGTTCCACGTCCTTCCATGCTGCGTTCCCTGCGCCTGACGCAGATACTCCAGTCGATGCACGTCTAGCCGTTATGAACGTATTCGGGTTCTCCGTTAACCGCCTCAGGACCAGCTTGGAAGAGGTCGGCATGCTGGCCTCCGCTGCCCCTGACTCTGCGCGATTGCGCAGCACGAACATAGAGCCAAGTCTTTCCGCGCGCGCGGCCATTAACCGGACCGTTAATCCCAAATGATCGATCGTGCGCAGCGCAATCGGAAACGTGCTCTCAGAGGGCACCGCTTCTGACATCGTCACGGATACGCGATCAATCGAAGAATCGATGTCTAGCAGGCGCGTATCTACCGCCAGCTTATCGATCGGCTCGCTCCCGCGACCGGTTTCATTTTTCTGTGCCAAGAGGGGTTCAGCCTGTCGAGCATGCTCAGCAGTAACTGGTGCCTGCTGTCCGACCGTTCCTGCATTCGAATCCGGTCGTTGAGAGGCATTCTGCCCCAAGGTAATCTCTCGATGTAGGTTTGGCGTGTCACGCGTCTCCACTGGCCTGGATAACGCTTCTTGATTAGCGCGTTGAACCGGGAGAGCTTCTTGAGCGCGATCAGCAAGCTTATCCCCTCTGACTGTTGTCTGCTTCAAGAGGATAGGAGCATCCACACGAGCGCTTACGGTCTTCAACCGATCCATCGTCCTCCGGTTGATCATCACGACGGCGTTCCATTGCCGTGACGCGCCTTCCCGAGAGGAGACGGAGACGATCTGCCGAACATTCGGCGATCGATGTTTCTCTAATGGTATAGGTCCGCGAGAACCTCTATTTGCAATAATTATGTTCCGGCCAGACCGCGAGTCGATAGAATCGTTGTTGGACATCGATTCATTCTTCGCTATCGATTCAGCAACTTGCATATGGTCAGCCGTGTTCGGGTTCTCACTGCTCCGATCCGCTTCCTCTTCAAGCAGACGAAACGCCAACTCTCTTGCCGTTGACTGCTGCTTGAATAGCGTGTCGATAGCTTTACCGCGTTCCCCGCGTTTCGCGATCGTCCGACCGAAGATCGGTACATCGCTTCTGCTTGAATCTCTTAAGCGCCGTGCATTCGTCTGTCTACTTTCCGCAACCGTGTTCCGTTGTTGTGACATCTTCGATGCCGTTTCACTTATCGGTGTTTCCCGTTCGACGATACGTTCCCGTACGATCGGTTTCTCCCGCTCTACAGTACGCTCTCGTACAACCTGCTTCTCGCGCTCTATTATACGCTCCTGCACGATCGGCTTCTCGCGTTCTACGATACGCTCCTGCACGATTGGCTTCTCACGTTCAACGATACGCTCCTGCTGCACGACCGGCTTCTCGCGTTCTATGATACGCTCTTGCACGATCGGCTTCTCTCGCTCGACAATTCGCTCCCGAACGATCGGTTTTACTCTCTCAACGATGCGCTCCCGCTCAACCGGTTTTTCCCGTTCTCGTTCCCGATGAACGGTCTGCTTCGTTACGACGCTGTCCTTCACCATCACGCGCTCCCGCAGCACCCGCGTCTCTTGCACCTTTACGATCGGCGTAGGCTGCGGCATCACGACCTGTACGCGAACGATCGTTGCCGGCTTTACGCTTAGCGGCTTCTTCTTGCCTGTCATGGACGATCGATAGACGAGAGAGGAACGGCCGTCCTGCTTGCGGCGTCGAGTCGGACCGTACTTACCCGCGATGTCCGCCGCGAACCTCTTCGGAACGACGATCGCGCGCGATCCGTTCGTATCGAATTTCGTATTCAACCGTCGCATATGCGCTCTCCTCCGTTCGTCCAGATTCAGCAACCCGATTTCCTCGTGCATCATGTGCATCGCCTAGCGATTCAAGACACTTCCAATCTAAATAACAACCATTTGCAGTTAAATCTTGGCCGTACCGAGAGTTAGCATGAAATACCACGTATTCGCAGTTATTTCATGCACAAGACAAGAAATTGACCTATTAGGATTGAAATAAGTGCAGATCGTTGTTATTCCTCGCTAGTTAACCCTTATTTTCAAAAATAAATGCGAATAGTTGTTATTTCTCAAGCTTGTGCGGAGTCTAGGTATGGCCGCGGAAGGACCTATGTGTAGCCAAAGCGAAGTCTAGTTGCATCCGACACGGCTACCGCCAATCTGTCCGTTTACGGCCTATAGATCACCTTAAGTCCGTTATGAATAAGCTCCACCGCTTCGACCGCGACTTCGCTTGCCGATGCGTTCAGCGTCGGTCCCGTCCAACGCATGGGATACGCCTCGAAGAAATTCCACCGGCACAGCTCTGCTCCATCATGCTTATACAGAATGATCGAGCCGCTCTTGCGCGTTACCCTTCCTTGCGAGGATGCTTCGTACCAAGACCACAGCTCCTGAGAGGACGAGATGCCCCTGCGAAGCACGATCGGCGGCGTTCGCACGCCCTTCGGAAGCCGATGAACGTAGCCGTTCACGCCGCCTTCGCGAATTTCCTCGTATTCCGTCTGCGACTCCAACCCGGTTACCTCGGAGAAGCCCGCAACCAGCAAGCCGTCAAGCTCCACCGCGAATCGGTATGCGCCGATGATGCCGGAATTGCTCGCGTTAGCCGTACCCGCCACTACTCATCACCTCTTCCCGAACACGTCGAACACGTTGTTTTTGCTGTCAGGCTCGTCGTTCAGCTTCTTGTTGATTTTCGAAATTTCGTCGCACCACCTGCGCCGCTCGCGGTGGTCCATGTTCATAATGTCGTCATGGGCCCAATGAAAATAATAGGATATGAAGCCGACTTCCTCGTAGATCCGCTCAACCGGATAACTTACGAGAGGCCCTCCGATACGGATAAAAAATCGACTTCTACCTCGTACTCGTGATCGCACTTCGGACATGCGGTATGCAGCCTAGGCGGTTCCATGTCGTTGATGTGGCGGTACAAATTCTGCAAGTAGGCGAGATCCGCCGTGAACAGCTTCTCTATCGTCTTCGTGTCGATATGCTTCAGATCCCCAAGACGCGTAACGACCCGGGCAAGCAGGATGATCGTCAGGTAGCCCGGATTTTGCTGTACGCGCGGGTCCTTCATCGGAAGAATTTCGTCCGCGGCTGTAGCTAGACGCATAACGCCTCGCTTATGGAGCGTGCCGTGTTCGTCCACGAGGCCGCGGGGAAGCTCAAATTCGTATTCGGTTTCGAATGCCATTGTGTCCGTTCCTCGCTTCCATATAGATGTTTATAAACACAGAAAACAAGAGAGAGGGCCTCCCTTGTTCTCTGCATGAATTTGTAAGTTCCGATTCCTTACGCCGTGCGGGTCATGCCCTCATGCGCGAGCTCGAGCAGCTCGATCGCGACTTCCGCGCCGGAACCGTTGAAGCTCGGTGCAGTGTAACGCGTAGGCCATGCTTCGATAACTTGCCAGGTCGCGACGTCTCCGCCTTCTTCGTCGATCGCGATGATGGTGACGGTCTTGCGTTCGATCGTGCCCTCTAGGCACTCTTGAACCCACTCCCACAGCTCCATCGATTCCGTCGCGCCCCACTTGAGCGTGATATTGCTATAACGTGCCAAGCCCGGAAGCTTGCGCGGGGTAATGACGTCGTCCCCCTCGCGATATTGCACCACGTCGAATGAAGCGTCGAAGCCGGTAACCTCGCTGAACCCGGCTTGCTGAAGACCTTCGATCTCGACGCGGTATCTAAAATTGCGGTATGGATCATTGCGTTCGCCTGCCATGGATATCCCCTTCCGTTCCTATTGTTAGGCCCGTTCACCGGGCGCCGATTCGTTCTGTAAAGCCGATTATTCCGAACCCGTCTTCTGCGTAATGCGGAATACGACGAACTCGGCCGGTTTGACCGGAGCGATGCCGATGACGCAGATGAGACGGCCGTTGTCGATGTCGTCTTGAGACATCGTCGTGCGTCCGATATCGATGTAGAACGCTTCGGAAGCGCTCGTTCCCATCAATGCGCCGCCGCGCCATACGCGCGTAAGGAACGCGTCGATCGTACGTTGCACGCGCGCCCACAGCTGTTCGTTGTTCGGCTCGAATACGACCCAGTTCGTACCCGCTTTAATCGACTCTTCCAAGAAGATGAACAACCGGCGAACGTTGACGTATTTCCACAGCGTGTTGGAGCTTGCCGTTCTGGCGCCCCATACGCGAATGCCTTGGCCCGTGAACGAACGGATCAGGTTAACGCCGATCGGATTCAGAATATCTTGCTCGCCTTTGTTGTACTGCACGTCAAGTCCGACGACGCCGCGCAACACTTCGTTAGCCGGAGCCTTCTGCACGCCTCTGGTCGTGTCGGAACGGGAGTAGATCCCTGCGATCGTACCCGATGGAGGGATGAAAATATTGCGCTTGTCGAGCGGATCGAATACCGACAGCCACGGATTGTACAGCGCGCAATAGCTCGAGTCGAACAGGTTGCGGTGCGTAATGACGTCAGCGACTTTCGTCTTCTCGCGCGGAATATCGAGAATCGCGAAGCGGCTTCTCAAATTCTCGCAATGAGCGACGAGAGACAGCTGAACGTTCGGATCCGTGACGCCCGGAATCGCCATCAGGCTAACGACATCGTTGTCGATGAACGATTGGATGCCCGTACGGCGGCCAGGACCACGGTCTTCGCCGATGAAGTCGGAAGCCGCAATGCCGGACACGGAGCCGTCGCTTCCGCCCGCGAGGACGAATTCCAGCTTGCCGGATGCACCCAGACCCGTAACCGTATCGAACGGCGCTACGGCCTCGGTGGAAGTCGTGCGAGCGGCGATCGTAACGATGTTCGAACGTGCCGCTACTTTGTCCACGAAGCTCGGAGCTTCAGGGTTAAGGCTGACTCTCTCGAACGTCTCCAGCTCATCGCCGTATACGACGTTCAGCGTGAACTCGCAAGTCGACAACACTTTCGTCGGCAGCAGCGCGTTGTCCACGACGTCGCCGGCAAGCTCGCTAGCGAGCTCGATCTCGTTGTCTTGCACGCTGACGACGCGGTTGTACTGAACTTCTTCGCCGTCATTGAACGCGACGACATCGCCCGGATAGAAGCCGCTGTCGTTTTTGACGCGATAACGTTTGCCCGTAACCGCGTAGATTTGCGTCTTCGCTTTGCTGGCATCCGTCACGACGACTTTGATCAAGTTGCCCCAGGAGCCTGGGTTCTTCGCCGTAATAGACAGCACGGACGCTTCTCCGCCATCATTGGAGGACGGTTTGGCGTCAGCCGGCGCAACGCGCATGACGAAACAGCGAGAACCGCCGTTCGTGAAAAACTGGTCAACCGCATACGCCAAAAACCGATAGCCGCCGTAAGCGCTCTCGGACAAATAAGATCCGAAATTGCGCTGGAAATCGGCAGGACTAGTAATCAGAAGCGGCAGCCCTTCAACCGGGCCTCTCTGAGCAAGGCCGATAAAGCCTGCCGTGCTCGTGCTTACCCCTTCTAGCGGCTTCGAGCCGCTCTCGAACTCTTCCACGTATACTCCAGGCGACAAATACTCTGCCATGTTTCCCGGCTCCCCCTATGTACGTTCTGAGATTGTATGTAACGCTTGCTGATCGCAGGTCGGGCTTGCCAGTTCCTCCTCTCTGGAATGAACTATATATTTTCGTCGGCCGATCCCGGCATACCGTTCTTGCCGACGCCATACACCTATTCAGACTTTCAAGTCCGGCAGTCGGCTTACTTCCCCGCCGCTGCCCGCGAATCGCGCTTCTACCGTTCTGTCGCCCAGCCGAGCTTCGACTACCGTCTGGAACTCGCTTGGGAGGATCCCCCGGAACGGAATCGTTACGATGCCGTCTGCATCGCTTCGGGTTGCGGCCGCGATCAACAGCCGTTCTCCGCGAGGCCAAGTCCGCTTCAACGGCGCCTCCAACGCGACAACTTCGCCGCTAACGGAATAATCGGCGAATTCCGATACCTTCACCCAGTCCGTCTTCCCGGATTTACCGCGAATGACGAACACGTCGCCCGGCATCAGCTTGATTGCAGCCGGCGATATGCGGATAGACGGCATACCGCTGACAGCCTGGTCGTCTGCTATGCGACCGCAGGTCACGCGATCGTCATCTACATACGCGTAGATTTCGGCATCCTTGACAGGCTTGCCCGTCTTCTCGTCGACGATCCGGAAGCGTAACCCGGAGGCGGCTGCCGGCGCCGAACGTAATCGGCTTGGCATGAGTCCCGCGGTTAGAACCGGAACTCCGACGCCCAGCGTCATCTCGCGTTCGTAATCGAGATAATCCGGAGAAGTAACGGTCACGATGCAGCGGTCGTTCGGATAATCGAGGAACGCGTAGCTTCCGTCGCTCGTGCGCAGCGGCGCGCGGTTGTATCCGCGGATGCCGACTCGAATCGATGACGCCGAAGGAGAGTTGCCGGACCATAAGTCGACGGCTCTGACGACGAGCGAGCATCGGTTGACGAACGTTGTCGACTCGTTCCCCATTAACCGCCCCTGCCTTTATCCTGCAGCGTAATCCGTCTCTCGACGACGCGCGGCCCCGGCTTCACGCGAGTCGACTCCAGCAGAACGGGACCGACTCGGTACATCATGGACAGCTTGTACGGCGAATCGCCGAATTGCCAGGCTTGGGCAAGCTGCTCGGTCGAATAGCTCTCCGATGCGATCCGCAATTCCTCTTGATTGTCCGCGAGCGTGCCTTCTAGATAAGGCGCGCGAAGTAAAGCGTTATCATATAACACCTGCATCGCGCGTCCGAGAATCCGATGCTCGTCCAGCGCTCTCGACAGAACGTCCGCCGCGGAATGCGCCGTAATCATATAATGCAAATCTACGGCGAGCGGCGGGAACTTCAGCATGCCGCCTTGCGCCTGCAATTCGTTGCGCCTCGATTCGCCGTTCTCCCTCACGCTGAACAGATAGAGGGATAATACAAGATCGGCCTTGTCTACCGGAGAAGCGATGCCGATTAACTCAGGTCTCGGTACCGGATCGGGACATAGCTGCTCTCGAAGCAGCTTAAGCAAGCTGGAACCCGTATCCGCAATAACGGTATAGCCTCCGATGCCGATCCCTCCTCCTACATTCAGTCACCATTCGATGAAAAGATTAAAATTTCAAGCTTATTCTATTATAACTACCATTATTCGCCTTGACTACGTTCTTGTACGTTTTCATTCCACGAAAAAAGGAAAAAAGGACTCTTTTACTAGAATTTTCCCCATTTTGCGCAGCTCCTGGCGGGCCGCCTTCACGAAATGCTCCATTCCGATAGGCTTCCGATCCGCCGATGCCAAGAAAGCTGACGCAAGTACGATGTTTTTGAGATAGCCCCCGGACACCTCGAGACGTTCCGCCAGGAATCGCAGATCGAGATCGTCAGCGACCGGAGCGGCTTGCGGCAAGTGATTGCGCAGGATGCGCTCCCTCTCCTCGACTCCTGGAAAAGGAAACTGAACGATATAGGTCATCCGTCGGATAAGCGCCTCGTCCATGTTATTGATCAGGTTCGTTGCCAGAATCGCCACTCCGTCGTAGGCTTCGATCCGCTGCAGCAGGTACGCCGCTTCCATGTTGGCATACTTATCGTGCGCGTCCTTGACCTCCGTCCGTTTGCCGAACAGCGCGTCTCCTTCGTCGAAGAATAGAATCGCGCCGCTGTTCTCCGCTTCGGCGAACAGCTCGCTTAGGCGCTGCTCCGTCTCGCCGATGTACTTGCTGACGATACGCGACAAGTCGATGCGATACAGCTCCAGCCCGAGCTCGCCGGCGATCACTTCCGAGGCCATCGTCTTGCCCGTTCCGGGAGGACCGGCCAATAACAGGCTGAGCCCTTTGCCGTAAGGAAGCTTGCGGCCGAACTCCCATTGCTCGAACACCGTCTCTCGATTCCGGAAACGATTGCAAGCTTCCCCGATAAGCGCCAGCGGTTCCGGCGGCAGGATCAAGTCGGTCAGCTTGCGCGCGACTTTGATCGGATCCGCCAGCTGAGCCAATCGATGGCGGTATTGCGCACGGCAACCGGCATCAAGCTCGTCTTGCGTCGGCACGTCTCCGCCCCTTGCGGCGGCGAGCGCCTTCGCTTGGCGCCACGCCTGACTGATCTGGCCGGGCGTGAACCTGTATTTCTCGGCGAGCGTCTTCAGCAACGAGGCCGACCTTCCGGCCCACTCCTCGCGTTCGGTTGCCTCCGCCCGCCAGAATATATCGCGCACCGTTGCATCGGGAGGCTCGACCGCTTCTTCGTACAGGACGCATCCGGGTGGAGTCGGCAAATCCGCCGGCTGCCGCTTCGCGATCGACGTCCACCCGACGAGCGGGTGCGCGGCATATCTAGCGTAGGCGGCAATCGCGGCCCGCCATCCTTCTTCGTGCTTCGGAGCGGTGCCGGGAGCGTTGGCCGCGGATTCGGACACGCATAGAACAGCATCCGTTAGCACGGCTTCCCTCGCCGCCATATAAAGCAGCTCCGTTGCGCGAGCCGGGTCCGCGGGCAGTCTGTCGGCATGCACGACGAGCAGCGTCTGCCGCCTAGCCGACGCCACGCGCCGCAATCGCAGCTTTTTGCCGCCGCCCGCCTGTCCCCATAGATGAACGAAAGGCACGACGCCGTTCAACATGTCCGGATCGCCGAGTCCTCCGAGCGCCGCTTCAGTCCGATCCGCCGACGGAATCGGCGGAAGCTCGTTCATCGGCAGCGCCGCGCGCGCTTCCGCGATTCCCGACAGCCTGCCGTCGACCTTCTCCGTGCCGAGCAGGAAGCTGATCGTTCGATCGTCGAGCCGCAGCGGCAGCGTAAGGCTTGCCCGTTCCGTATACGGCTTCTCCCCCGACTTATCCAGCAACAACGCGCGGAGAGGCGCGTTGCCGCTAAGGGCCGCGCGGGCGGCGGTCGCCTCGCCGGCGTTATCGCACAACAGACGCAGCGCCAGATCGAGCGTCGGCGCCTTGTTCGTGACGTCGTCGTTCAGATAGGCGTACCACTTCTCGTATTTGCGGTGCAGCTCCGGCGCCACGCAGAGCACGAGGAATCGTCGTTCCCAAGCCGAGAGCCGGAGCGATCGGCATATCCGCAGGATAGGCAGATCAACGCCGGCGTTCCAAGCGCTGGCCGCACGTTCGGCAATTCGCCGCTCCAGCTCGCGACGATGTTCCACGTAACGTTCCCAGCCTTCCCCCGTCGCCTCGGAACGAGCGCTAAGCTCCGTCGACGTCACGACGAGCCCTTTCATGCCAGCTTGAGATAACGGGTCCGCATCAGGTTTGCCTCCGCCGAGCAGAAGCAGCGCCTCGAGACCGGCATCCAGCCATTCCAGCTCCGCATCGAGATGCTCCCGTCCGTCACGATATCCCGTCGTCATGTCACAAGTTCCCTCCCTCGCTGTCCATTAAGCCCCAGAACGCGAGCAGATCAGATGGCGAGCGTTCCGTTCCATCCGGCCTGAACGCCTTTCTGGTAATATTCATCGCACAAGTAGAAGTACAGCTTTGCGGCCTTGTCGAGTCGATTGTGCTTGATGACTTCTACGAAAGTCTCGCGCGCATCGAAGAACCTGCCTTCTTGGCAGAGCAGCAGCCCCCGCTCGAACAGCGCTTTCGTCCGATCCTTCGCCTGGCGGACCGTATCCGTATCCCCTTCGTAGACGTCGATCAGCTCGACGGCTTCGCCATGACCTTCCGGCGTGATCCTGCCTAGCGAGCGATGACGGAATCTCTCCGGTTCCCTCAGCGTTTCGAAGAACGCCTTCGTCACGAGCACCGTGCTCCCGAGCTCAGCGGAAAGCTTCTCGAGGGCGGCGGTCAGATTGACGTCGTCGGAGATGACGTTGCCTTCCCAGCGCCGTTCTTCTCCGATGATGCCCAGCATGAGAGGTCCCTTGTGAATCGCGATGCCGATGTCTACCAGTTCGTAGCCGGCTCTGCGGCGACCTTCGTTGTAGAGCACGAGCTCTCTGCGGATCTTCACGGCCGATTGCAGCGCTTGCTCCGCATACCCCGGGAATAGCGCCATGAAGCCTGCGCCGAGATATTGGCTGACGAGTCCGTCCTCTTGACGCACGATCGGTCCGAACCGGCGAAGGAACGAATTCATGAAGTTGAAGTTTTCCTTCGGAGTCAGTATTTTCGCGAAGCGGTTGAAATCTCTCAAGTTAGCTACCATAACCGTCATATTCTGTTGAACCTGATCGCCGAGATGAATGTCCAGAATGCCCTTTTTCCCGAGCGATTTGAAGATTTGCTGCGGCACGAACCGGAACGAAGCTTCGGAGAATAGCGTAATGTCCGCGATATATTGCCGGATGTACTTGGCCATTCGGTTGAACTGCTCGCCAAGATCGCCTACCTCGTCGCGGCTTCTCAGCTTCACGTTCGTGTCCCAATTGCCGTCCGCCATGGCGACGACGCTCCTCTGCAGCTTGCGCAGCGAAGACAACAGGATGAAGGTGACGAGCAAAATAACGAACAGCAGCACCGACGTGATGATGACGATGTTCTGGACGATGCTCTCGTAAATCTTATGGTTCGACTGGGCAAGGACGCTCATGTCGCGGCCGGTCTCGTAAATGCCGACAACGTTCCCCGACTTGTCGTATACCGGGCCGATCGCATACAGCCATTTGCCGTTAGCGTCCTCCCATTCTCCCGACTTCACGATGCCCTCGGTACGAACGGCTTCGTTCTCCTCGTTCGTCTCGAACGGCTTGAACATGTTCACGCCGTCGTCATCGTCCATGATGATGTACAGCTTATCGTCCTCGTACTTGTACAACGTGCTGTACAAGCCCTGACGATCTGCTTTGTACTCGCCTTCGAACAGGAAGTTCATTTTGGCGCGTATCGCGTTATAATCGTCGTTCCGGAAATCCTCAGGAGAATGGATGCGCAAGAGCGCCTCTCCGTCGATGAGGTTCTGTCCGTTGCGCGCGAGCAGCGACAGCTCCCGCTGCATCTCTTGCTCCATACGCGAGGAGAAGCTGCCATAGATGAAGTTCGCAAGCAAGAACATACAGACGACAATGACCGGTGCGGAAATCAAGATTTGTTTGAAGAAAAGCGACATTCTACGGTTGAGCGTATGGATATATACCGCCCTGGCGCTGTAGAGAACCAGCCCCGCCGCCGCGAGCAGCAGCGTCCACCTGAACCAAGTCGACGTCCGCTCGTCCTTGGAATACTTCGCATCCGACCATGCCCCGGCAAGCTTAGCGTTCGCATCGAACTGCAGCACGCGGTCGTTCAGAACGGCGATGAAGCCGCCGTCCGCTGTCGATACGACGTCCATGAGCTCGTAGCCTTCCGCCCCGGGCGCGGACCGCTCGAGGTCTTCGCTCGCAGCCGCCACGCGAAGTCCGTTGTCTCTTCCGGGTTCCAATACGGTAACCGCGTTGAGCGACCGGTCAACGAACGTCAATCGTCCGTCCTGGCCGAGCGACAATCGCTCTGGGAAATTGATACGCGTGCGACCCATCTGGTCCAGCGGATAGACGAGCTTGTTCTCCCCGTTCTCGAACACTTGGTATATGGAGCCTTTTTTGGTCGAATAGAAGATTTGGCCCGGGCTCGTCCCCACGATCTCGGACAGATACCGATTGTTCGGCAGGGAGAACGTGAACGTCTTCTCCGCTTTGCCCTCGGAAAGCGTCATCCGCATCTGAGTCACCTTGTCCGCTTCCACAACGAAGAAGATCAGATCATTGTGCGCGATGCGAAGCCCTTTCAATTGGCCTATGCGCTTGCTGCTCCCGTTACCTTCCCATTCGAAGAGAACGGTCCGGTCATGCCCAGCCGCGTCATACCGCACGATTTGTTCCCGAAGCACGTATAAGCCGTAATTGTCCAGCACGGTGTCGAGCGCATAGAAATTCCCCGCGCCGTCCGTCGCGATTTCCGTGAAGTCCCGGCGTTGATCATCCTCCGATGCGGATCTCGTTATCTCCGCTTGCAGCACGCCGTCCGAGGACAGCTTCACGATCCGCTGCTTGGAATCGCTGATAGCTACGATAGAAGCATCCGGGCTTTCAGCGGCCCGGGATAGATTCAGAAGCTCGAAATCGTCAGCCCAAGGACCGCTTGTCAGCCCCCGGTCCGAATCGATCCGATAGAGCGACAACGCCGCGAACGCCAAGGACAATAGCAATAGCAAGGGAGCAAGCTTTTTCATAGAATCGAATGCCCACATCCTTATTCAACAGTAATCTCGAACATAAATTAACGTGCGTTAATATTTCTCATCGTACTATATGTCCGATTTATTTACATCCTATTTCTATTAAAAAATGACATTTTTCGAGCCATGATGTAGTATAGAGGGATAATATGCCACGAGTCATGCATGGCTTTCGGAAGCTATGCGAAAGGAGTTGCCATGGGACAGCTTGTATGCGGCGGAGCCGCTCTTCAATGCTCGTTCGGACTAGCGCCGGGGATGCTCAACGTGCTGCCGGTCAACCGGACGATGACCTCCATGCCAATCGCCAACATCATGGACAATAAGCCATTCGTGAATATCACGCCGTTCGGCATGTGCCAATCGATGGCCAACCCCGCCGTCGCGTCCGCGACGGCAGCCGCGCTCGGCGTGCTGACGCCGATGCCTTGCACGCCGGTTACCGCTGCCCCTTGGGCCCCCGGCTCTCCGACCGTACTCATCTCTAACTTCCCGGCGCTGAACAATTCTTCCAAGTGCATGTGCAACTTCGGCGGCGTCATCCAAATCGTCAATCCTGGCCAAGTTACGATACAGGTGCCCTAAATGATCGAACAAATCGTCAAACCGTTTATTAAGCCGATTAAGAAGAAAATACTCATGCCGCTCCGGAAAGCGAAGAAGCTGCCGAAGCTCTTCCTGAAGTGGCTCGTCAAATGGATGAAGTCCGTTCTCGGGGGACAGCTGCGTTCGCTCGATAACTATTGGCGGTTCGGGTCTGTCTATATCGCCAAGAAGCTGTTCGTCTTCATCCTGCTCATCGCGCTCATTCTTGTCTTCTTCATCTTTATCAAGCCGCCTAAATTCGTCGACAAGTGGTTCGCGAAGACGCCGAAGATCGAAGCCTCGGCCGCCATGGCGCAAGGACTGAGCGGTCCGGCCGTCATCTTGGACGAGGAAGGCAACAAGCTGTACGAAGGCCCGCTCGAAGCAGGACAATTCTCCGGGGCCGGCAAGCTGTTCGCCCCAGACGGCACGCTGATCTATATCGGCGACTTCGCCAAAGGCCTGAAGAACGGCAAGGGCGAGTTATACCGTTCGGACGGCACGCTGCTGTACCGGGGCGATTTCGTGGACGACCAATACTCGGGCTCGGGAACGCTGTTCGCCGAGGACGGAAGCATCGTCTATGAAGGCGCGTTCTTACTGGGCAAATACGAGGGCGGAGGAACGCTCTATTCCGCGAAGGAAGTGCCGCAATACGCCGGCTCGTTCGTCGCTGGAATCTATCAAGGGGAAGGCAAGCTGTACGATGCCGGCGGCCAACTTGTATACGAGGGCTCGTTCAACGCGGGTCAATACGAAGGCGCAGGCAAGCTGTACGGATCGGACGGGAAACTTCGGTACGAGGGTAATTTCCTCGGAGGCGCTAAATCCGGAGAAGGAACGGAATACGATCCGAACGGGGTAGCGATCTATAAAGGAACGTTCCAATTGGACAAATACCATGGGGACGGCTCCCTGATGAACGCATCGGGAACGACCATCTATACAGGCCGCTTCGCGATGGGTCTAAGAGACGGAGACGGACAAGCATTCGACGACGCCGGCATCCCGATCTACGCGGGGAAATTCCGCGCCGACGTATACGAAGGAATCGGCACGCTCTTCGACGCCGACGGAGTCGCGGCGTACAAAGGCTTCTTCCGCGGCGGACAGATCGACGTGTCCGGATTCCTCGGCCTCTCCGCTTCCAAGCTGACGGAGCTGCTCGGACCGGCCGACGCGCCGCTTGCGGAACAATCGCTTCCAGAGGAAATCCCGATCGAAGAAGCGCCAATACTCGAAGTACCGCAGGCAACAACGCCGAGCGAGGCTTCGGATTCTGGGGCGGATGGCAAGGCGGCTTCTGATTCCGGTGCAGTAACGGATCCTTCGGCGACGTCGAAGGAGAACGTCAAAGAGAACGAGATCGCGACCCCGGATGAAGCAGACGAATCTAACGTGAACGGGACTGGAGCCGACGCAGACGCTGCTATTGACAGCTCGATCGATACGCCTAAGGACGCTTCGGAGGTTACCGCGCAAGCGTTGGCGACGAATGAGCCTATCGAAGCGCTGTCGCTCTTATCAACGGAAGAGAGCCCGCCTCCGATCTTGTCGACTTATTCCGCTCATAGCTTGTCCTTTACGCTGGAGGCTGACCCGGACAATCCGGAAGCCTATTCCGTCACCGAAATTCGATCGTGGAATCCGATCGTTCTCCAAGCCGTCTCGAATCAGCTCGCGGCGGGCGGCCGTACGGGAATCAAGTCGCCGTTAACCGACAGCAAGTACGAGATGACCTACGCCTGGAACGACATCATCTACGTGATCGTTGTCAATAAAGACGTACCCGTTCGACTGACGGCGAAATTTATCGAAAGTTAATAACTATAGTCGAATGTTTGAAGGCGTGTTATGATCCTAATGGGATTACACCCAAATCATGGGAGGGATCATCACTTGACGGTTTATCATTACGTAACCGACAACTGGCTTAACGCGCTTGTTGTCATCCACGTTCTAGCAGCGATCATCGGTATTGGCCCAACCTTCTTCTCTCCTCTGCTGCTGCGCAAAGGCCAAACGCTCGGACAAGCGAGATACTCGCTCGCCTTAATGAGCAAGCTGGAATTTTTCCCGAAAATTCTCGGTTCGCTTGCCGTGGTAACCGGACTTCTGCTCGCTTGGCTGGGCGATAACTACGGCTTCGATCTGTTCTGGATTTACGGGTCTATCGCGATTTACGTCATTATCCAAGTGATCGTAATCGGCTTCTTGGCTCCGGTCGGCGCGAAGGCTGCCGCGATCGCGAACGCTTCGAAGGAAGACCCGGAGCAACAGGCGCCGGCCGATCTTAACGCCCTCATCGTCAAAGCGAACAAGATTCATTACTCCGCGATGGTATTCGGCGTGCTGCTGTTCCTGTTCATGTTTTTCAAGCCAACGTTATCATAACCAATGTGCAAGAACCTCGATTCCGAGGTTCTTATTTTTTTGCGCGCATCCCCTGACAAAATGACTTCGGAGGTCTATAATAACAAGGATACGTATTCTATCTATCGACTGTCCTTGAGGTGCATGAAGTGACCATTATCGTATACGATCTTGAAATGACGGTGAGACGCAAGAAAGGGCAGATCGCCGAAATCATAGAAATCGGCGCCGCCAAAGTCGGCTTAGTCGACGAAGCGCCGCAGATTGTCTCGACCTTCCAATCGTTCGTTAAGCCCGTCGTGGTGCCGCAGCTTACCGCGGATACGACGGCGTTCACCGGAATTACGCAGGATGACGTGAACGCTGCCGGAACATTAGCGCAGGTCGTCCGCGATTTTATCGAATGGATCGGTCCCGAGGAATACTTCCTCTGCGCGTGGGGACCTGACGACCAGCGCCAGTTCGTGCAAGAATGCCGCCAGCATAACATTCCGACCGACTGGATCGTTAACCATAACAATTTGCAGAAGATGCTGTCCAAGATATATAAGCTTGAGAAGCACCAGCAGATGGGGCTGAAGCCCGCGCTCGAAATGCTCGAAATCCCGTTCGAGGGCTCCCACCACCGGGCGCTTGACGATGCGATGAATACCGCGCAAATTCTCGTGAAGCTGTACGACAAGCTGCAATTCAAGCACAATAAAATTAGCGACGATACGAAGGTAGAGAGCGAGGTCGTCTATAAGACGGACCACTACGAGAACCTGCCGTTCGCAAGCCTCGCCAACCTATTTCCTAAAGAATAACCGATCTAACGGTCTGTAGAACAGCCAGTCACCGATCTCATTCGGTGACTGGCTGTTCCTCGTTTCGCGGTGCGACGCGACTACTCGAATCGGATCTCGTCGGCCAGCATGACGTTCGTGCCGGCAGG
>Ga0065721_10051123_pt1 | contig 16211 bp, 12 predicted proteins | sample Mesricmetagenome_FD_59108 | JGI IMG/M metagenome (GOLD analysis project Ga0065721, IMG submission 59108) | Mesophilic microbial community from rice straw/compost enrichment Sample: eDNA_1 v2 (version 2) | ecosystem: Engineered > Solid waste > Grass > Composting > Bioreactor | place: USA: Davis... | reverse complement strand
GGGGCGCGCAACTTCGACGTCGGCGTCGTCGCGATCGGCGACGATATCCAAGCCAGTATTCTGGCGACCATCCTGCTGAAGGAGCTCGGCGTGAAGAAGGTCGTCGCCAAGGCGGTATCCGAGCTGCACGGGCGCGTGCTGGAGCGAATGGGCGTCGATCGCGTCATCTACCCGGAGCGGGACATGGGCGTACGCGTCGCGCACCAGCTCGTATCGCCGAACCTGCTCGATTATATCGAGCTCTCGAAGCAATATACGATTGCCGAGCTCGCCGTACCCCATTGCTTGTCTGGCAAATCGCTCGACGACGTCAATCCGAGGGGCCGGTTCGGCTGCAGCATCGTAGCCATTAATAAGCCGAAAGGCATCATTATCGCTCCGGTGGCCAAAGACGTGCTGCTCGAGAAGGATATTATGGTCGTCATCGGAACGAATCAACAGATCGAGCAGTTCCAGCAATCGATCGCTCACTAACCGAGTACAAGTCGCAAGTATGAAATGCTTCCCGCTCGCTCAGGATAGAAGGGAGACGAAGGCTCGGGAGGGTGCGCGATGAAACGTTGGCGGTATCGAATAGCGGTGATGGTGCTAGGAAGCGCCGTCACCCTTTTATGTTTGATGGGGCCGGCACGTTCGGAGGGGGCGGTTCCGCCCGGGATTCAGTGGACGGACCTTGAGCGCAAGTACGAAGGCGTGTTCGTCCTGTCGGCCTCGCGTGAGTCGCGCAAGGTCGCGCTTACGTTCGACGATGTGCCCGATCCGCGGTATACGGGGAAAGTGCTAGATGTGTTGAAAAGCAAAGGCGTGAAGGCGACGTTCTTCGCGATGGGCACCCGCAGCATGAAGCATCCCGACCTGCTGCGGCGTATCGCTCTAGAGGGCCACGACGTCGGCAACCATTCGTACAGCCATCCGGACTTCTCCAAGCTCGCCCTCGAGGACGTGAAAAAGCAAATTAACCGCGCCGAGAAGACGATCGCCGGTATTATCGGCTATAGGCCGAAGCTGGTGCGACCGCCATACGGGGAAATCATGCCCGAGCAGCTCGAATGGGCGAAGAGCGAAGCGTTCACGGTCGTCAATTGGGACGTGGATTCCGCGGATTGGCGGCAGCTAAAGGCGGATGAGGTGTTCCGGAACGTAACGAAAGCCGTTCGCCCCGGATCGGTCATTCTCATGCACGCGGGCGGAGGACAGGGGCAGAGCTTGGACGGAACCGTCCATGCGTTGCCGCGAATCATCGATTGGCTAAGGGAGCATCATTACGAGCCGGTGCCGTTAACGGAGCTGCTCGGCTTGCCGGTGTACAGGGACAAGGAAAACCCCCTCCAGCAGATGATGAAGCTGCCGGAAGGGGTCATCGAGTAGGTTATTTCAGGACGTACACTTTAACGTTCTGAACGCCGAATTCGGATACGAAGGAGCGGGAGCCCGGCACGAAGATATCGACGCGGTTGCCTTTGATCGCGGAGCCGATATCGGTCGCGGTGCCGACCATGCCGCCTGACGGCAAGCCTTTGAAGTCATAGCCCGTGATGTACAATTTCGTGCCTAACGGAATGACTTTCGGGTCGACTGCGATCGTGCCCAGCTTCAGCGCATTGCCCATGTAGTCCACTGCGCCCCACTTGCCGTTCTCCTCGATGGAATCGGAGTAAGCTGTCGCTTTAATGTCGAGCACTTTCGTGTACGAGATCGATTGACCTGCGGAAGTAGTGATCGACTGCGCGGCAACGGCCGGCTGCTCGGCTTTTAGAGCGGCGACCTTCATGCTGCCGGTTGGAACGTTGAGCCTAAGGCCGGCGTAGATGTTCTCCGGATCGACGTTCGGATTCGCTTCCAGCACCTCTTGTAGCGGGATGCCGTAATACTGCGCTACTTTCCAGAACGTCGTCGTATCCGTGGCGACGTGCACGGACATCGGTACAGCCGCGTGAGCGGTTAGAGCAGGAACGAGCAGCGCTCCGCCCAGCAAGAGAGATGCCGCGCGAAGGCTTAGTTTCTTCAAAGCAGAGTTCATTAGCAAAGTTTGCCTCCTAGATGCTAGGCCGGCGAGGTTAGCTGTCGGGTTCGGGTTGGGAGTTCAACCCTACCTACGAATGCGCTCGTAGGATTCACCCCGAGTACGTTGGCGACGGATGATGCTCAGCGCGTCTATCGTACTTTAAGTATTTTCCCCCGCACCCTGAGGTTTAGGCCGTTAATATTCTTGTAGAGGTTAACACAGCGGGGATGCCGATTAAAGCGGAAAATCCCGGAAAGCGCCCGCAAAGCCGCGCCGCGACTGCATTTATGAGGTCGCCCGGCGCCGGTTGAAATACGCGGTCATCTCATCGATCAGGAAGCGGGTCGCCGGAGCGATCCATGCCGGATCTCCATGGATGATCGATGTCGTCCGCTTCGCTTCCTCGAGCTCGGGTATCCGGACGAGATACAGATCGTTGTCCGCAAGCAGCTGCTCGCGCATGTACGATTTGGGCAGGAGCGTACCGGCGCGGCAAGCGGACAGCAAGCGGATGATCGCCTCGAACGAATCGATCTCCATTCGGACGTCGGGCTTCAGATTGTATTTGCGGAACAGCTCGTCCGTATGGGTGCGATACCAGGTGCCCGGAGCGAACAATATCATAGGCAGACCGTTCAAATCGGACAGCTCCAGCTGCGTTCTCTCTAATATATAGTGCGTCCGAGGGAGGACGAGTATGAGGTGATCGTCAAATAAGGGTAAACTTGTAATACCCGGATCTGCCTCGACGGCCGATGCGACGAGACCGAAATCGACTTTACGCTCCTTCACGAGCGTGGCGATCTCGTGAGATTTGCCGGTAATCGCTTTGATCTCCAGCTGCGGGTGCCTCTCCGTCATCGCTTGAATGAGCTCCGGCAGCGTCGTCTGAAGCGTCGTCAGGCTGGCTCCGATCGTGGCGATCGGCGCATCCTCGGATTTGAAAGCGTTCAGCTTCTGCAGATAGTTGCCGTGGTACCGCCGAAGCTCGAGCGCGAATTCGTAGGTCAACTGTCCGGCCGCGGTAAGCTCCAGCCTTTTGCCGACGCGTCTGAATAGCGTAACTTCGAGCTCCTCCTCCAGTCTGGCGATTCTGCGGGAAAGCGCCGGCTGGGAGACGTTCAAACGTTCGGCGGCTTTGTTCAGGCTTGTCTGTTCGACAATAGTGGCGAATACGCGCATATCCTCAAGCATTTCGAGTGCTCCTTCGATGGTTGGTTGATTGTACCATATGCAGAATCGTTATAAGTTATAATAAAAAATAAGCAGTTCCATTATAAGCGAAAATAGAGTAACCTTAAAAGCGGTGACGTTTGGCGGCGAAAGGCTTTCATGGTCATAAATGAGAGCGAGCCGCATCGACAAATCGCACGGGTACGAAAGGAGAACGTATACGGACATGAAAGGAAATTCTTACTTGCCGCGCAAGCTTCATTCGTTGCTCGGCGTCATTCCGCTCGGATTGTTCCTGATCGAGCACGCATTGACGAACTACTCCGCATTCGAAGAAGGACCAGAGGGATTCAAGGACAGTATCGATTTCCTGCACGGAATGCCGCTGCTTTTCTTCTTGGAGCTGCTTCTGATCTGGCTGCCGATCTTGTTCCACGGAGTGTACGGGCTATATATGGCGTTCCAGTCCAACCTTAACGTCGGACGGTTCAGCTACTCGCGCAACTGGGCGTTCGCCCTGCAACGCATTACCGGCGTGATCACGTTTATCTTCGTCGCATGGCACGTGTACGAGACGCGGCTGCAGGTGACGTTCGGGAACACGACGTACGATGAGCTGGGCTCGCATATGCATGACATCGTAAGCAATCCGGTCGTATTTACGATCTACATTATCGGAGTACTCGCGGCAACGTTCCACTTCGCCAACGGCATCTGGGCTTTCCTCGTCAGTTGGGGCATTACGGTCGGCCCTCGCGCGCAGAAGGTTTCCGCGAACATTTGCATGGGCATCTTCGTCATCGTGGCGGTGTTGTTCCTGCTGTCGCTGTTCGCATTCCGCGGCGACGAATTCGAGGGCGCGGCGGCGCTCGCTTCCGTAACGGGACGTTAAGCATTCGTATAGGAGGAGGAAGAAGACGTAATGGCTACCAATAAAGTCATCGTTGTAGGCGGCGGACTAGCCGGCCTCATGGCAACGATTAAAGCGGCGGAAGCGGGCGTACGGGTTGACCTGTTCTCGCTCGTGCCGGTTAAGAGATCCCACTCCGTATGCGCGCAAGGCGGCATTAACGGAGCGGTTAATACGAAGGGCGAAGGAGACTCCCCATGGGAGCACTTCGACGATACGGTATATGGCGGCGACTTCCTGGCGAACCAACCGCCGGTTAAGGCAATGTGCGAAGCCGCGCCAGGCATCATTCACCTGATGGACCGGATGGGCGTTATGTTCAGCCGCACGCCGGAAGGCTTGCTCGACTTCCGCCGGTTCGGCGGCACGCAATACCACCGCACGGCGTTCGCCGGCGCGACGACGGGCCAACAGCTGCTTTACGCGCTGGACGAGCAAGTTCGCCGCTGGGAAGCCGCAGGTCTCGTGCACAAGTTCGAGCATTGGGAGTTCACGGGAGCAGTCGTCGACGACGACGGCGTCTGCCGCGGTATCGCGGCGCAGGATCTGCGCACGATGGAATCCGTCACGTTCCGCGGAGACGCGGTCATTCTCGCGACTGGCGGACCGGGCATTATTTTCGGCAAAACGACGAACTCCGTCATTAATACGGGTACAGCCGCCAGCGCAGTGTATCAACAAGGCGTCTACTACGCGAACGGCGAGTTCATCCAAATTCACCCGACGGCGATTCCGGGCGACGATAAGAATCGCCTCATGAGCGAATCGGCGCGCGGCGAAGGCGGCCGGATCTGGACGTACAAGGACGGCAAGCCGTGGTACTTCCTCGAGGAGAAATATCCGGCGTACGGTAACCTCGTTCCACGCGATATCGCGACTCGCGAAATTTTCGACGTGTGCGTCAACCAGAAGCTCGGCATCAACGGCGAAAACAAGGTGTATCTCGACTTGACGCATAAGGATCCGAAGGAGCTTGATCGCAAGCTCGGCGGCATCATCGAGATTTACGAGAAGTTCATGGGCGACGATCCGCGCAAAATTCCGATGCAAATTTTCCCTGCCGTTCACTACTCGATGGGCGGAATGTGGGTCGACTACAACCAAATGACGAACATCCCGGGCTTGTTCGCCTGCGGAGAATGCGAATACCAATACCATGGCGCGAACCGTCTGGGCGCGAACTCCTTGCTGTCCGCGATCTACGGCGGCATGATTACCGGTCCGAAGGCGATCGAGTACATCAAAGGCTTGAAGAAGTCCGCCGAGGACGTCTCCGAGAGCGTGTTCGAGCGCGAGCGCAAGATGCATGCGGCCAAATACGAAGCGATCACGAAGATGGACGGCACCGAGAACGCGTACGTCATCGCCAAAGAGCTCGGCGAATGGATGACGAACAACATGACCGTCGTTCGTTACAACAAGAAGCTCGAAGAGACGGTCGGCAAGATCAAAGAGCTCAAGCAGCGTTATACGAAGATCAACATCAACGATACGATCAAGTGGAACAACTCGGGTGCTGCCTATACGCGTCAGCTGTGGAACATGCTCGAGCTTGCAGAGGCGATGACGGTCAGCGCGTTGATGCGTAACGAGAGCCGCGGCGCGCACTATAAGCCGGAATTCCCGGACCGCAACGACGAGCAGTTCCTGAAGACGACGAAGGCGGCATGGACCGCGGAAGGTCCGCAAATTTCTTATGAAGACGTCGACGTCTCGTTGATTAAGCCGCGTACGCGCGACTATTCCTCGAATAAGAAAAAGGAGGGCTAAACGATGGCAGACACGGCAACCGCTAAACGCACGGTCAAAATCATCATTACGCGCCGGGATAACCCGGACGCGGCCTCCTACACGGAGGAGTTCGAAGTCCCTTACCGTCCGAACATGAACGTCATCAGCGCGCTTATGGAAATCCAGCGCAACCCGGTGAAAGCGGACGGATCAAAGACTGCGCCGGTATGCTGGGAATCCAACTGCTTGGAGGAAGTGTGCGGCGCGTGCTCGATGGTCATTAACGGCAAACCGCGTCAAGCGTGCTCTGCGCTGATCGACCGCCTGGAGCAGCCAATCCGCCTCGAGCCGATGAGCACGTTCCCGGTCGTTCGCGACCTTGTCATTAACCGCGAGCGCATGTTCCAAGCGCTGAAGAAAGTCAAAGCATGGATTCCGATCGACGGTACGTACGATCTTGGACCTGGCCCGCGCATGGCGGAATCGAAGCGTCAATGGGCGTACGAATTGTCCAAGTGCATGACGTGCGGCGTATGTCTCGAGGCTTGCCCGAACGTTAACGACCGCAGCACGTTCATCGGACCGGCTCCGATCTCGCAGGTTCGCTTGTTCAACGCCCATCCGACGGGCGAGATGAACGCGTACGAGCGTCTCGAAGCGCTGATGGAAGACGGCGGCATCGAAGGCTGCGGCAACTCGCAGAACTGCGTGCGCTCCTGCCCGAAAGGCATTCCGCTGACGACCTCGATCGCGGCGATGAACAGAGACACGACGAAGCACTTGTTCAAAAAGTGGCTTACCCTGTAATCATGGATAAAGCGCCTGCCGGAAGTCTTCGGACTGCTGGCGGGCGTTTTTAATTGCGGTGAGTGTGGGAGAGAGTAGTTTGGGTGAGATAGAGGTATATATGCCTTTAATGGTGAGTTGGGACGTAGTTTGGGTGAGATAGAGGTATATATGCCTTTAATGGTGAGCTGGGACGCAGTTTCGGTGAGATAGAGGCATATATGCCTTTAATGGTGAGCTGGGACGTAGTTTGGGTGAGATAGAGGCATATATGCCTTTAATGGTGAGTTGGGACGTAGTATGGGTGAGATAGAGGTATATATGCCTTTAATGGAGTGTCGGGGCATGGTTTGTTCGCAAGAAAGCATTAAACAAACTAGAAATCCTTCGCAAAAAACCGTTGACAGACAAGCAGGGCATCCTGTATTCTGACTGTGTAAACGATTACGTAATCGATTACGTAACCGATTACACATTGGAAGGCGCACATAGAGGTGACGAGCAGTTGGCTAAAGCAACAATCAAGGACGTGGCGGCGGAGGCAGAAGTCTCTACGGCGACCGTATCCCGGGTATTAAACGAAAGCGGCTACGTAAGCGAAGAAATCCGGGAGCGAGTCATAGAGGCAGTGTCGAAGCTGAACTATCAGCCGAGTGCGATCGCCCGCAGCTTGAAGCAGGACCGAACGTACATGATCGGAGTGATCGTGCCAGACATTTCGAACTCGTATTTCATGGGAATCACCCGGGGCATCGAAGACATCGTCGGAGCAGAAGGCTTCCAGCTGATGTTCTGCAGCTCGGATGAGAACCCAGAGAAGGAGAGCAGGCTGCTGCAGCTGCTGCAAGAGAAGAGGGTGGACGCCGTCGTCTTGGCCACCGCGGGGAGCAACGACGATACGGTGAAGGCGCTCTCGTTATCCGGCATGCCGATCGTTCTAATCGACCGGAAGCTGAATGGAGAACACGGAACTCCTCTCCTGGATCTCGTCGCTGAGGACAACGAAGACGGAGCTTACCGGCTGACGAACAAGCTGATCGATGACGGACACGTCCGCATCGGCGTCGTGAACGGCCCGGCGCGGGTAAGCACCGGACGCGAACGGTTCGAAGGCGTGCTGAGAGCGATGAAGGAAAGAGGGCTTTCCGAGGAGCCGATCGTGTTCAACGGCGGATTCACAACAGAGGATGGCATACGAGCGGCCAAGAGATTCATGCGCGCGGAGCCGAAACCGACGGCAATCGTCTCGCTGAACAACCAGATGAGCCTCGGTGTATTGCTCGAGATCGTCCGCAGCGGGCATCGCATACCGGACGATATGGCAGTTGCTTCGTTCGGCGAAGTCGAGGCGGCGTCGCTGCTGAAGTCTCCCGGCCTATATTATATTGATCAACATCCGTACGACATGGGAACGAAAGCGGGCGAAATACTGTTGAAGCGGATTCGCAGGGAAGAAGCGCAACCTGATCCTGTCGTCGAGATTTTCCGTAACGATATTAACCGGATCGGCTGAGTAATCGGCCGACTCCGCAACCTATACCGACCGAGAGGATGGATACATGATATGAACGCACACACAATCTGCAATCGATTGCAGGGCAGCATGCCAAAAATCGGAATCAGGCCAATCATCGATGGTCGAAGAGGCGGCATTCGCGAATCGTTGGAAGAAGTTACTATGGAGATGGCTCGTTCGGCCGCAGCGCTCCTGTCGGCTAACTTAAGACATAGCAACGGCCTGCCCGTTGAATGCGTCATTGCAGACACTTGCATCGGAGGCGTCGCGGAAGCGGCCAGAGCCGAAGAGAAATTCGCTAGAGAGAACGTAGGCTTGACGATCTCGGTTACTCCGTCCTGGTGTTATCCGACGGAGACGATGGACCAACACCCTAATCGCCCGAAGGCGATCTGGGGCTTTAACGGCACGGAGCGTCCAGGCGCGGTGTACCTGGCTGCGGCGCTGAGCGCACACAATCAGAAGGGGCTTCCGGCATTCGCTATTTACGGCCGCGACGTTCAAGACATCGGCGATACGACGATTACGCCTGACGTTCAAGAGAAGCTGCTGACCTTCGCGAAAGCGGGTTTGGCGGTTGCCACGATGCAAGGCAAGTCCTATCTGTCGATGGGCGCTGTATCGATGGGCATCGCAGGATGCATCGTAGACGAACCTTTCTTCCAGAAGTATCTCGGCATGCGTAACGAATACGTCGATATGACGGAGTTCGTACGCCGGATGGAGTTGGGCATCTACGACAAGGAAGAGTACGAGAAAGCGCTGAGGTGGGTCAAGGAGAACTGCAAAGTCGGCTCCGACGTGAACCCGCCGCATCTGACGCGCACGGACGCCCAGAAGGAGAAGGATTGGGAGACTGTCGTCATGATGGCGCTGATCGGCCGCGACCTCATGGTCGGCAATCCGAAGCTGGCGGAGATGGGATACGGAGAGGAAGCGCTCGGACACAATGCAATCGCCGCAGGCTTCCAAGGCCAGCGGGCGTGGACGGATTACTTCCCGACCGGAGACTTTATGGAAGCGATGCTGTCCTCGTCCTTCGATTGGAACGGCATCCGTGAACCTTATATTCTTGCGACGGAGAACGATACTCTTAACGCGGTGACGATGCTGCTCGGCCACTTGCTGACGGACTCGGCGCAAATTTTCGCCGACGTGCGCACGTATTGGAGCCCGGAAGCGGTGAAACGCGTTACCGGCCATACGCTCGAAGGTAAAGCAACTGGCGGTATTATCCATTTGATCAACTCCGGTCCTGCCGCGCTCGACGGCACGGGCAGACAGATGAAGGACGGCAAGCCTGCAATGAAGCCGTTCTGGGAAATTACAGAGGAAGAAGCGCAAGCTTGCGTAGACGCGACGCTGTGGCGTCCTGCGGTAGACTTCTTCAGAGGCGGCGGCTTCTCGACCGACTTCACGACTCAGGAAGGCATGCCGGTTACGATCGCGCGAGTGAATCTGATCGCTGGTCTCGGTCCTGTCCTGCAGATCGCGGAAGGTTATACGGTTGAACTGCCGGACGAAGTTCACGCGAAGCTGGACGACCGGAGCAACCCGACTTGGCCGACGACTTGGTTCGTGCCTAACCTCACTGGAGAAGGATTGTTCCGCGACGTCTATACGGTTATGAGCAATTGGGGCTCGAACCACGCGTCTGCAAGCTATGGCCATGTCGGCGACAAGCTCATTACGCTGGCCTCGATGCTGCGTATTCCAGTCAGCATGCACAACGTAGCGGAAGATCGCATTTTCCGTCCAAGCGCTTGGTCGCATTTCGGCGGCCTGGAGCCGGTCGGAGCGGATTACCGCGCTTGCGCGACTTACGGTCCACTGTACAAGTAAGAACGGGAGGAGGCGCAGCGTATGGAACGACGCTACGCAATCGGCGTTGACTACGGAACGGAGTCGGGAAGAGCGCTGCTGGTCGACATCTCTACAGGAGAAGAAGTCGCGACGCATGTGACGCCTTACCCGCACGGTGTAATAGACGAGAAGCTCCCCGTCACGGGGCGCAAATTGGAGCATGACTGGGCGCTGCAGCATCCGGATGACTATCTGGAGGTGCTGCGGCGGTCGGTACCGGCGGTGCTGAAGGAGGCTGCCGTCGATCCGAGCCTGGTCATCGGAATCGGCATCGATTTTACGGCGTGCACGATGATGCCGCTGGATCAGCAAGGAACGCCGCTCTGCCTGCTGGAGCAATGGCGGGATCACCCTCACAGCTGGGTGAAGCTGTGGAAACATCACGCGGCGCAGGATGAAGCGACGAAGATCAATGAATTGGCGCAAGCGCGCGGCGAGGCGTTCCTCCCGCGTTACGGCGGCAAGCTATCGTCGGAGTGGATGCTGGCCAAAGCATGGCAGATTTTAGACGAAGCGCCTGAAATCTATGAAGAGGCCGACCTGTTCATGGAAGCGGCGGATTGGGTCGTTATGCAAATGACGGGCCGCCTCGTCCGCAATAGCTGTACGGCAGGCTACAAAGCCAACTGGCATAAGCGCGAAGGCTTCCCGCCGCAACAGTTCCTAAGCGCGCTTGATCCGAAGCTGAGCAATCTTGCAACGGAGAAGCTGCGCGGTCCGATCGAAGCGCTCGGCTCGAAGGCCGGCGAACTGACGGACAGCATGGCAAGCCTGATGGGATTACGCCCCGGCACGGCAGTGGCCGTCGGCAACATCGACGCGCACGCCATGGTGCCAGCAGTAGGCGTCGTAACGCCGGGTAAGCTGGTCATGGCGATGGGCACGTCGACGTGCCATCTGCTGCTCAGCGAACGCGAAGCGCTTGCCGAAGGCATATGCGGCGTCGTAGAGGATGGCATTGTCCCCGGCTACTACGGCTATGAAGCCGGACAATCGGCGGTTGGTGATATTTTCGCTTGGTATGTGGAAGAAGCGGTGCCGGAATACGTCAAGCGTGAAGCGTCTGAAGAGGGCGTTAACGTCCATGTATGGCTCGAGCGGCGAGCTGCCGCTGCCAAGCCGGGTGAAAGCGGCCTGCTCGCGCTCGACTGGTGGAACGGCAACCGTTCCGTGTTGATGGACGCGGACTTGTCCGGGGTAATCGTCGGACTCACGCTGCTGACGAAGCCGGAAGAGATTTACCGGACGTTACTCGAAGCGACGGCCTTCGGGACTCGCGCTATTATCGAAGCATTCGAGCAGGGCGGCGTGGCCATCGACGAGCTGTACGCCTGCGGTGGACTTCCGCAGCGCAACCGGCTGTTGATGCAAATCTACGCAGACGTCACCGGCAGGGAAATCCGCATCGCCGATTCGACCCAGACAGCTGCGCTCGGCGCAGCGATGTTCGGAGCAGTGGCGGCGGGTGCTGAAGCGGGCGGCTTCGATTCTGTTGTTGAAGCGGCAGAGCGAATGGCACGCGTTCGCGAAGAGACGTTCAAACCGATTCCGGAGCATGTCGCCGTATATGAACGGCTATATCGGGAATACAAGGAGCTGCACGACTATTTCGGCCGCGGCGGCAACGACGTACTGAAGAGGCTCAAAGCGATCAAACGCGAGTCTAGCATGGCTTGATCTAATAACGCTTTTTCATCTTCAACCTGCAATCGATTGCACAATTCTGCCTAAACGTGCATAAAAACTCTATTTTCGACAAAAGGAGAGTCCATCATGGATATTGCCAACAACTTATCTTCTCTTAGTCTTGCCAGAGCGGGCAAACGCAAACGGGAATCGAGCTACGACCGCACGGGCGGCAACAAAGACTACTTCACGGTCCGTCCGGGTGAGCTTACGGAAATTTGCAAGCTAGACGGAGCGGGCGCCATTACGCACATCTGGATGACGATGGCTACTGACGATCCAGTGGAAGAGACGTTCTTGCCTCGTAAAATCGTCCTTCGCATGTATTGGGACGGCGAGACGGAACCGAGCGTGGAAGCTCCGATCGGCGATTTCTACGGTATGGGTCACGGCCTGACGCGCAACTATACGTCGGCACCGCTCATGATGAGCCCGGAAGACGGCAAAGCGTTCAACAGCTTCTTCCGGATGCCGTTCGCGGAAGGCGCGAGAATGACGATCGAAAGCGAAGCGGAGAAGCCGATTAAATTCTACTTCTACGTCGACTACGAGCAGTACGATTCGCTTCCTGCGGATGAGCTGCGTTTCCATGCGCAATGGCATCGGGAGTGCCCGACCGAAGGCATCTCCGATGACGGCATCGATAACGCGCAGTTCGAATTCGGCGGCAAGAACACGACCGGAGACGGCAACTACGTCCTTCTCGACGCGGTCGGCCGCGGTCATTACATCGGCTGCAATCTGAACATCCATAACCTGCGCGAGACTCGCGAATGGGATTGGTACGGCGAAGGAGACGACATGATCTTCATCGACGGAGAGCCATGGCCGCCATCGCTCCACGGCACGGGCATGGAAGACTACTTCAACACCGCGTGGTGTCCGCAGCAGGAAGTGTGCACGCCGTATCACGGCATCATCTTGGGCGGCGGTCCGAACTGGAGCGGCAAAATCTCGACGTATCGCTACCACATTCTCGATCCGATCATGTTCGAGAAGAGCATCAAGGTGACGATCGAGCACGGCCATAACAACCACCGTAGCGACGATTACTCGTCCACGGCGTACTGGTACCAGGCTGAACCGCATCGTCCGTTCCCTGAGCTGCCGAAAATCGAGAAGCGCATGCCTCTGCCGGACATCAAGCCATTAAACCCAGCGAGCATGGACCGCATCTTCGGCCACAAAAATCCTTAAGACGGCAGACAGATCGTTCAATCAGCTTTAAGCACGAAGGAGATAAATGTCCATGGAGAGCGAAGCGGCCGCCTTTTGAGTCAAGTTGCCACCTTTAATTAATTCATTCAGGCAACTTGACGAAAACAGCGGCGGAATGGATATTTCATCTCCGAAGTGCGACTAAAGCTGGTTGAAAAGTACTAGGGGGGAATCGCATGAAAGTGAAATTTGTGACTTTAACAGCGGTTCTCGCCCTGCTTCTGTCGGGTTGTTCCGGCGGAAGCAAGGCGAATCCGATGCTGGACGGCAAGGACGAACCGTTCCTACTCCGAAATGTAAGCGCTGTCGAGAAGCTGTCCCAAATGACCGGGGAAGCGTCTCCGAACAAGACCGATCAGTACGCCGTCCACGGCACCGATCTCGGATCGATGATGAACGACGGCGATAAAACCTATTTCGTATTCGGCGATACGTTCGCAACACGTCCGGAGGGCATGACCGGCGGGGGCGGGGATTACTGGCGCTCCAACGCGATCGGCTACACGACGGACAATAACCCGGCCGACGGGATTACGCTGGAAGGCATGATTACGGATGAACTCGGCCTAGCTAAAGAACTGCTTCCATCTACGAAAATCGATTACGACGAAATGACGAAAATTCCGACGCACGGCATTGCCGCGAACGGTGCGTTGTACCTGTACTATATGTCCGTTAACCACTGGGGCGATCCGGGCAAATGGGACGCCAACTATGCAAGCGTCGCCAAGTCGACGGACGGCGGCAACAACTGGACGCTGCTGGACGAGGTCAAGTGGCCGGGAGACAGCAACTTCATTCAAGTAAGCCCTTACAAGGTCGAAGGCGAGGACGGCCAGACGGAAATTTACTTCTGGTGCATCCCTTCCGGCCGATTCGGCGGAGTGAAGCTGATGAAAGTCGCGGAAGCCGATATCGAGAAGCTTGACGCTTATCGTTACTATGCCGGCAACGACGACAAAGGGAAGCCGATCTGGAGCTCCGACTTGAACGAAGCCCAGCTTGTCGTTGACGACTTCGTCGGCGAATTGTCCGTTGTCTGGAACCCCTACTTGGAAAGATGGCTAATGACTTACCTAAGAGAAAGCCAAGGCGTCGTCATCCGTGAAGGTCTGACGCCGTGGGGATCATGGGGAGACGCCATAGACCTGGTGACGATGGGAGACCAGCCAGGATTGTACGGTCCCTATATGAACGATCGATACGTCGGCGACGACGGCAAGACGATCTACTTTACCTTATCGTTATGGGACCCTTATAACGTGTTCTGGTTCAAAGCCTCGCTGGAAAAATGAAAGCGGATACAACGTGGTCAAGGCAACTTAACGATGGTTTAAGCGCGAATCGCGTTTAAATAGCAACAACACAAATAAAAGGGAGGATTCACCATGCAAGCAAAAGGCAAATTGGGAACGACCGCACTTACGACGCTTCTGACGCTGTCGATGGTACTTTCGGCGTGCGGTAGCAACAACAACAACGATGCAGGCTCGAGCGCTGCTCCTAGCGCAAGCGAAAGCGCAAGTCCGAGCGAATCGGCATCGTCCGAAGCGCCGGCAGAGAAAGTAACGGTAGACTTCTGGCAGCAAGCTTTCGAGGATACGACGAACGCCTGGTTTAAGAAGTATGTCGAACAATTCAACAAATCGCAGGACCAAGTCGAGATCAAGTACACGCTCGTGCCAGGCGAAGCATGGGAACAGAAGATGAAAGCCGCTCAAGCGGCCGGTAAAGCTCCGCAGGTGTACACGATGAATTATGGCAACGTAGCGCCATCGGCGAAGCTGGGTCAAATTCAAGCGCTGGACGGACTGATCAATGACGCAGCGTTCGACGACATCTACGACAACGTCAAAGATTTCGTTAAAGTCGGAGGCAAATACTACGCTTATCCGAAGCTGGTTGAGCCTTCCGCGGTTCTGTACTATCGCAAAGACTTGTTCCAAGCAGCCGGTCTCGATCCGGAGAAGCCGCCGACAACGTGGGCGGAGCTGCTCGACTATGCGGAGAAGCTGACGAAGAGCGGCGTATTCGGCTTCTCGACGGCTCAAATCGCGGGAACGCTGGGCTGGTCCAGCTGGGGTCTCCAGATCGGCACTTCCGGCCATGATGCGCTGAATTCCGATTGGTCCGCAGCTGATATCAACAACGACGGCTACAAAGCGGTATTCAAATTCTATCAAGACGCTTACCAATCCGGCGTTATGCCGAAGCAGCAGCTGGCAGACTACACGGACATCAAGCCATACGGCGAAGGCAAAGTCGCTATGCAGGTGAACGGCTCCTGGGCGATCGGCCAGCTTCGTAACTCGTATCCGAAAATGATCGAAAACACCGGCATCGCCAAAATGCCTTCCCAAAACGGCGATCCGAACTCGCCTACGGCAACGCTTGGCGGTTGGACGCTCGTCGTAGACGGCAAAGCCAAATACCCGCAACAAGCAGCATCCTTCATTCAATACTTGCTGGCGGGCGACCCTGCTATCATGATCGATTTCTTCAAAACGTCCGGTTTCTCTAAATTCTCTCCTCGCAAATCGGTAGACGAAGCGATGAAGTCCGATCCGGACGCTTCGGCTGACGCATGGCGCGCATTCATCGCCGAGAAGATCATTCCGACCTCCGTGGCGGAGCCGATCTATCACTGGGACATCAGCTTCGCGGTCGCGACTGGCATCGAGTCCGCCATGAAGGGCGAGTCCGTCGACAAAGCGATTGCGACAGCGGAGAAGACCATCAACGATTATATCAAAGCGAAGAACTTGGCAGGTACGAACCCTAAACAACAATAAAACCTGATTCTTGCGTCCGGGGACGACCGCTGTCCCCGGATGTATTGACTCATCAGCATGCTTCAGGGAGGTGAACCAGGTGATCAAAAAAAACGTTCGGCAAGACAACATGACGGCGTACTTGATGCTCGCGCCAATCCTTCTCGGACTGACGATTTTCGTTCTCATTCCATTCGGCTATGCCGTCTATATTAGCTTCTTCGAATGGGGCTTCTATCAAGAGCCTGTGTTCGTAGGGTTCAAAAACTACTGGATTAACCTGATCGATCCGTTCTTCACGAAAGCGATCTGGACCGGGTTGAAATTCACCTTGTACGTGCTTCCGGTGCAACTTGTGATCTCCTTCTTGCTCGCGAATATGATCAAAGGCTTACAAGGCAAATTCGCCGGGTTCGTCAAATCGGCCATCTATATCCCGACGGTCATCGGGCTGATCTCCGCAGGCGTCGTGTTCATCTTCATCTATGACTATCTCGGCGGCTTCGCCAACTATGTGGCCGGCTGGTTCGGCAGCGAGCCGATTCCATGGCT
>Ga0065721_10007613_pt1 | contig 16212 bp, 15 predicted proteins | sample Mesricmetagenome_FD_59108 | JGI IMG/M metagenome (GOLD analysis project Ga0065721, IMG submission 59108) | Mesophilic microbial community from rice straw/compost enrichment Sample: eDNA_1 v2 (version 2) | ecosystem: Engineered > Solid waste > Grass > Composting > Bioreactor | place: USA: Davis... | reverse complement strand
TCGGCGAGCCGCAGCAGGTCATGCTCGCCATGATCGAGACCGTGATGCCCCATCTGCCGGCCGGCAAGCCGCGCTACCTCATGGGGGTCGGCACGCCCGACGACATCGTCGAGGCGGTGCGCCGCGGCGTCGACATGTTCGACTGCGTCATGCCCACGCGGGCCGGCCGGCACGGCCTCGCCTATACCCGCTTCGGACGCATCAATCTTCGCAACGCCTGCCATGCCGAGGATCCGCGACCGCTCGACCCCGATTCCAAGTGCCCGGCGTCGAACACCTACAGCCGCGCGTATCTGCACCACCTCGTCAAGGCGGGCGAGATCCTGGGCATGATGCTGCTGACGTGGAACAACCTCGCCTATTACCAGGACCTCATGTCCGGTCTGCGCCGCGCCATCGCGGACGATCGTCTCGACGACTTCATCGCCGAGACGAAGGCGGGCTGGGCGCGCGGCGAGAAGGGCGGTGAGGCCGCCGCAGACTGAGTGGCCTCACCAGGCAGGCGAGGCGGGGGTCACGAAGAAGCCGTCGTCGGCCTCCGTCGTCCCGCCCATCGCCGCCGCCAGCGTCTCCTCGATGCGCCGGGCGATACCGATGCGATAGTGCATCGGATCCCAATAGTTGCTGTCCTCCCGCGTTACGGGAGAGGAGCGCCGGAAATCGAGGAGCAGCGCGCCGCGGCGCTGCGCGATTTCGGCGAGTGCCGCCTTGCAGGCCATCTCTTCTGCGACGGCCTTGCTGCCCGGCCGCGGCTGCACTGCGACATGCACCGGCGGCAGCACGATCAACTTGCGCGTCGTCTGTGGCGTACGGGCGAGCATTGCATCGAGCCATGCAAGGCCCGGAAAGCGCCAGCTCTCACGCTCCGCCTCGCTCACCGTCTCGGCGGGCACGACCGGCGTCACGGCCTCAGGGGCATGCCCCTGCCAGATATGCATGCGCGCGCGCGAGAGGTCGTAGCTGTCCTCCGGCGGCACGAAGACCTCGTAGCCGTCGCCGCGGATGCGCTCGTCCATGAAGCCGAGGCGGTAGGCCGCCACGCGCAGGGCGATCTCGAGATTCTTCGAGTTGAAGAGATAGGCCCAGTCGTTGAGCCGGTCGTCGTCGTAGAGCCAGGGCGGGAAGGGCCGGGGCGTCAGGCGCTTCGCCTCGCTGTCGGCGTCGCGGTCGCACCATGGCGCGTCGATGCCGAAGACGAGCGTTTCCGGCGCCGGCGTATGGCGCAGGAAGAGGCCGGCGATCTGCACCTGCTCCCATGGCGTGGCGGCATTCATCGCAAGATTGGCGAAGCGCCCGCCGAGGAGCGTGTCGAGCCGCTGCGGATCGAGGAGGCGTACGGTCGAAGTACCGAAGACGGCGGAGGAATAACGCCCGCTGCGTACGATCTGTGGATAGACGTAGCGCTGGTTGATGTCCATCAGCGGACCGGGCTCGCCCGCGCCGCGCCTGACGCCGTAGGGATCGAAGCCGGCGATGACGCCATAGGTCAGCGCGGCGAACGCGAGCGTGGCGAGGACGAAGGTGAGGCTGAAGCGCCTCGCGACCGTCTCGTCCTTCGGGCCGCCGGATCCGTCCGGCGGCATGCCTGCGCCTGAAGTCATCTGCAATCCCTTGCCGGTCAGGGACTTGGCGGTGGTGAGCGCGCTGGGGCTCGAACCCAGGACCTACTGATTAAAAGTCAGTTGCTCTACCGGCTGAGCTACGCGCTCGCTCTGGTCCGCCTCAGATACGGGTAACGCCCGGGGCGGTCAACCACCTTGGCCCTTTGCTGCAGAGCTTTCGAGATCGAGTCCGCCGCTGCGCAGGAAGCCCTCGAGCCAGTGGATGTCGTAAAGCCCGTTCTGGATGTCCTGGTTGCGCACCAGCGTGCGGAACAGCGGCAGCGTCGTGTCGATGCCGTCGACGACGAACTCGTCGAGCGCGCGGCGCAGGCGCATCAGGCATTCGTTGCGCGAACGGCCGTGCACGATGAGCTTGCCGACGAGCGAATCGTAGTGCGGCGGGATGCGATAGCCCTGATAGACCGCCGAATCGACGCGCACGCCGAGGCCGCCGGGCGGATGGTAGTAGGTGATCGTGCCGGGCGAGGGGCGGAAGGTCGCCGGATGCTCCGCATTGATGCGGCACTCGATGGCGTGGCCCTCGATCTGCACGTCCTCCTGGCGGATCGACAGGGGATGGCCGGCCGCGATGCGGATCTGCTCGATCACGAGGTCGATGCCGGTGATCATCTCCGTCACCGGATGCTCCACCTGGATGCGGGTGTTCATCTCGATGAAGTAGAACTCGCCGTTCTCGTAGAGGAACTCGACCGTGCCCGCCCCGAGATAGCCGAGCTTCTTCATCGCATCGGCGACGATGGCGCCGATGCGGTCACGCTCGGCGCGGTTGAGAGCGGGCGAGGGGCCTTCCTCCCACACCTTCTGGTGCCGGCGCTGCAGCGAGCAGTCGCGCTCGCCGAGATGAATGGCGCCACCCTGGCCGTCGCCGAGCACCTGCAGCTCGATGTGCCGCGGCTTCTCGAGATATTTCTCGATATAGACGGCGTCGTCGCCGAAGGCGGCCTTCGCCTCCGTGCGCGCCGTCTGCAGGGCGTGCGGCAGCTCGTCGGCGTTGCGCGCCACCTTCATGCCGCGCCCGCCGCCGCCGGCGGCCGCCTTGATGAGGACGGGAAAGCCGATTTCGGCCGCGACGCGCCGGGCCTCGTCGTCGTCGCTGATGCCGCCTTCCGAGCCGGGCACGCAAGGGATGCCGAGGCGCTTCGCCGTGCGCTTGGCCTCGATCTTGTCGCCCATCAGCCGGATGTGCTCGGCCTTGGGGCCGATGAAGGTGATGTTGTGGTCGTTCAGCATCTCGGCGAAGCGGGCGTTCTCGGAGAGAAAGCCGTAGCCGGGATGGACCGCGTCGGCGCCCGTGATCTCGCAGGCGGAGATGAGCGCCGGCATGTTGAGATAGCTGTCGCGCGCCGTGGGCGGGCCGATGCACACGCTCTCGTCGGCGAGGCGCACGTGCATGGCGTCGGCATCGGCCGTCGAATGCACGGCGACGGTGGCGATGCCGAGCTCCTTGCAGGCACGAAGGATGCGCAGGGCGATTTCGCCGCGATTGGCGATGAGAACCTTGTCGAACATGCGGGGAGCCTTACTCGATGACGAGGAGCGGCTCGCCATACTCCACCGGCTGCCCGTCCTCGACCAGGATCGCCGTGACCGTGCCGGAGCGTGGCGCCAGGATGTCGTTGAAGGTCTTCATGGCCTCGACGAGGAGCAGCTTGTCACCGGCCTCGACGCGCGTACCCACCTCGACGAAGGGCTTGGCCTCCGGCGAGGGGCGGCGGTAGGCGGTGCCGACCATCGGGGAGGTGACGGCGCCCGGGTGATCGGCGCCAGGCTTGCCGGCGGGCGCCGCCACGGCGGCGGCGACGGGGGCAGGAGCAGGGCCGGGGTTGGAGGCGACGACGGGGGCGGGGGCCGCCACGGGAACCGACACATGGGCCGTCAGGTGGCGAGCGACGCGGATGCGCAGATCGCCCTTTTCCACCTCGATCTCCGACAGATCGGTGTCGGCGATCAGCTGCGCGAGCTCGCGCACGAGGCTCGGGTCGATCGGGTTCTGTTTTGGGGTGGCCATCGTCTGAATGTCCGTTCGATCAGTTGCCATCGGCCCCGTGGCGCTGTCGCAGGATGCGCACGATGGCGTCGAGGGCGAGCTCGTAGCTCACCGGGCCGAAGCCGCAGATGACGCCGGCGCAGACGGGCGCGATGGTGGAGTGATGTCGAAAGGCCTCTCGGGCGTGCACGTTCGACAGGTGGACCTCGATCGCCACCGCATCGACGGCCTTGATGGCGTCGCGCAGGGCAATGGAGGTGTGGGTGTAGGCCGCGGCATTGAGGATGATGCCGGCGCCGGCAAGGCCCGCCTCGTGGATGAAGCCGACGAGCTCGCCCTCCACGTTCGACTGCCGGCAGACGACCTCGACGCCGAGGCGCTCGCCCAGCTCGACGAGGCGCTGATCAATCGCGGCCAGCGTCAGGGAGCCGTAGGTCTGCGGCTCGCGAACACCGAGGAGGTTGAGATTGGGACCGTTGATGATGTGAACGGCGACCATGGGCTCTCTATGCCGTGGTGACGGCGCGGCCGGGACGGGCGCGCGAACCCGGCCCTCTTAGCGCGAAGCGCGTGGGAAAGAAAGACTTTGCGAGAGTAAAGGCGCCCGCTGCGTCCGTTGCTTTGCGATGCCGCGCTCAGCACTCGCTCTTGCCGCAGCTGCGCATGGACGCGATGCGCTGCCTGATGGGTTCGGCCCCGACCGCGCCCGGGATGATCGCGTCACCGATGACGAAGGCCGGCGTGCCGGTCAGCGACAGCTTGTCGCCGAGTTCCAGCGTCTCGGCCAGCGCCTCTCGGACCTTCGGAGATTCCAGGTCCTTCTGCAGGCGCGCGAGGTCGAGCCCCATCTCCTTGGCCACGGCCAGGGCCCGCTCCTTGCCGACCCGGCCGCGCGAGGTCATGAGGCGGGTGTGGAACTCGAAGTACTTGTCGCCGTCGAGCTGCTCCCTGGCGGCGAGGGCGACGACCGACGCGTCGACCGAATCGGGCCCGAGGATCGGCAGGTCGCGCAGGACGACGCGCAGTTTCGGGTCCGCCTTCGTCAGCGCCGCGACGTCCGCGACCGCGCGCTTGCAGTAGCCGCAATTGTAATCGAAGAACTCGACGAGCGTGACGTCACCATCGGGATTGCCGACGACGATGCCGTGCGGCGATTGCGTCAGCGCCTCCGAATAGCTGGCGAGCGCCTGCTTCTGTGCATCTTCCTGGGCCTGCTGCTGCCGCCGCTCCAGCTCGACCAGCGCCTCCTGCAGCACCTCCGGGTTCTGGATCAGGTATTCGCGGATGATCTTCTCGATGCCCGCCCGGTCCTGCGGGGAGATGTCGCCCGTCTGCGCGGTGGCGGAGAAGGGTACCAGGCCAGCGATGAGCCCGCTGGCGAAGAGGACGGGGGCGAACGAGCGTAAAGCGATCATATCGGGTTCCTGAAACGAGGCGCGGCACCCGCCGCGTGCTCACAGGGAACACGGACGGGTGCCCGGATCAACTCACCAAGACGTCACCTGCTCCAACATCGCGTCCTTTATGGGGCGCCGGAGAGGGGGCGCCGCCGGCCGAAGGGCTGTCCCGTCCGGCCGCGGTGCAGCAGCGGGCCATTATCCTTCCTTGTTCGTCAATTTTTTCATCATGTCCTTCGCGGCGCTGGCACCGGCTGCGGCGAACACGCCGCCGAGGAAGCCGACGGCCGCGCCGAGAGGGCCTCCCGCCGCTCCGACAACTGCTCCGCTCACCCCGCCCGTGAGATACTTCACCGTTGTCTTGGTGTCGGTCTCCGCCGCTTTCTTGATATCGGTGCGAACGCCCTTCTTGTAGGCCTGATAGGTCTTGATGCCGGGCACGTACTCTCCGATGCCCTTGGCTGCACCAACGGCGATCGCGCCGTCTGTGGGCCTCTTCTCGAGCTCCTTGCTGGTCGCCCCCCGGTAATTCTCCCGTTGGGTCTCGATCGCATCGCCGTAGTGCTTGGCGATCAGCGCTTCCAGGGTACCGGCCCGGACCGTGGCCCCCTTTCCGATCGGTGCATCATGAGTGGGGCCACCGCGCAGCGCCATTGTCTGGCCGAAAGCCTGCAGCTTGTTCGGGGGCAGCCCGTCGGCCTGGGTGACTTTGGTGATCTCGCCGTCTGCGAAACTCAGCGCCCACTGGGCGTCGTCGTCCTTCATGTCCTTCAGGAACACCCCGATCGGCTTGCCTGTGGGCTTGCCACCCTCTTCCCGGAACATGTACTGAACGTCGAGATTCTCGATCATCCTCCTTGAAATGTGAGATGGATTGCGCAGGGCGTTCTTTATCAGGTCGTCGTCGGGAAGGTGTTTTGCTTTGTCCCTTAGTATCAAGAGATTAGACTTCACGAATTCTTTTTTGTATGCATCGAAGTCGTCATTGAAGATCTCGTTGGCCTTCGGGAGTTTCTTGTCCGCGAATGTGAACGGATCGTGGTCCCTCTGCTGCAGAGCCTCGTCGCGGGTTGCCGGTCTGACCTCCCGCGAGAAAATCTCGGCCACTTGGAGGGGGACCTTGGAAAGTGCGGTCCTGGCACTCCCGTTCAGGCTCGAATCCGCTCGGCTGTTCTCGGTGTCAGCGGCATTTGCCGCGGACGGATCGATACGTTGCAAAAGCTGATCGAGGAACGCGTGCCGCGCGTCGCGGGCAGCCTTGTTTGCATTCACCAGCGTTGGATCGATGATCTCGGGAATGCGGTTGGGGAGATCCTTCCTCCAGGTGCCGGCCACAGCCCTTTCCTTTGGCTCCGCCGCATATACCAGTTTGGAGCTGGTGTATGCATTCGCGCTGCTTTGATTCGGCTTTTCTATCGTGAACCTGCCGATGTTTCTGGATGTCTGGCTGGGATTTGCGGTCGTGGAATTCTGATATGTCAATTTATACGTGGGCATGATATTTCACACTAATATATTATAGACAATTATGTCTCATATTCTAGGGAATTATGAGAACACTTTTAATGTATGCTCTAGAATTACATCATTCAACGTGCGCGGCCCGGCCATGCTTCGACCGATGGGGAACAGCCCGGCGCCGGCCCGGAAAGCAGGCGGCGGGCGAGGGGGCGGAGCGGGTGATCGCAGCTGGCGCTATTGCGATGAACGTGCGCCTACTGCATTGAACGGCCTTTCGCTGTCCTGAAGGATGTCCACGACGATGCCCGTGAGCCTGACGCCGATGCCCGCCCTTTCCTCACGCCTGCAGCGCGTCTCCTCCTTCCTCGCGATGGATGTTCTCGCCGCCGCCACGGCCAAGGAGCGGGCAGGGGGCGATGTCGTGCACATGGAGGTGGGGCAGCCGTCGGCACCGGCGCCCCGACGCGTACGCGAGGCGGCGCGCGCCGCTCTCGATGCGGGGCGTATCGGCTACACCGAGGCGCTCGGCCTGCCGTCGCTGCGCGAGCGCATCGCCCGGCACTATCGGGAGGCCTATGGCGTTGATGTCGCTCCCGAGCGCGTCGTCGCCACGACCGGCTCTTCGGCGGGTTTCGTGCTCGCTTTCCTGGCCCTGTTCGAGCCGGGCGCGCGCGTCGCCATCACGGCGCCGGGCTATCCGGCCTATCGCAATATCTTCGCGGCGCTCGGCATCGAGCCCGTCGACATCGCCGTCGATGCTGCCAGCGGATGGGTGATGACGGCCGAGGCGGTGGAGCGGGCGCACCGGGAAGCGCCGCTCGCCGGCGTGCTCGTGATGAGCCCGGCCAACCCCTCCGGCACCATGATGGGGCGCGAGGCGCTCGCGCGGCTCGCCGAAACCTGCCGCCGCTCCGGCATCTGGTTCATCTCGGACGAGATCTATCACGGGCTGACCTACGATGCGCCGGCCGAGACGGCGCTTGCCGCCCATGACGGCGCCGTCATCGTCAACTCGTTCTCGAAGTACTACTGCATGACGGGCTGGCGCATCGGCTGGCTCGTGGTGCCCGATGCGCTCGTGCGCCCGGTCGAGACCCTGGCGCAGAACCTCTACATCTCGCCGCCCTATCTCAGCCAGGTGGCCGCGGAAGCCGCTTTCGACGCCGTCGAGGAACTGGAGGAGATCAAGGCCGGCTATGCTACCAACCGCGCCTTCCTCCTCGAGGAACTGGCGGCGATCGGCCTCGGCGAAGGTCCGCCCGTCGACGGAGCGTTCTACATCTACCGGGATGTCGCACGTTTTACGAACGATTCGCTCGCCTTCTGCCGCCGGATGCTGGAGGAGACGGGCGTCGCGGCGACTCCCGGCCTCGATTTCGACCCGGACAGAGGAGCGCGGTTCGTCCGCTTCTCCTTCGCCGGCTCGATGGAGGATTGCCGCCAGACGGTGACGAGGCTGCGCGCCTGGCTGGGTTAAGGGTGCCGCCGGGCGTTCGTGCGCTGCGCCGTCTGCTGCCGTCGTTCATCGCCGTCAGCTCATCAGCGACAGGCCATGCCGGTGCAGGGCCCTGAGGTGCTGCTGAACCGCGCGGCGCACGCGCTTGACGTCCTCGGCTTCGAGCGCCTCGACGATGGCGAGATGGTCGCTGAACGATCTCTCGCGCCGGCCGCTCCAGCGCATCTCGCCGAACAGGCGCGTGGTGATGCGCAGCGAGCGGATCGTCTGCCGCAGCGCGCTGTTGCCGCAATGGTCCGTATAGAGAGCCTGGACGGCCTCCTCGATCTGCACGACCGTCTCGGGGGGAACCTTGCGCTCCGCCCTGGCGCTCTCGATTTCGGCGCGGACGCCGCAGAGGGCCGCCTGGTGCACGCGCCCGATGGCCAGGGTGGCCGCCTCCGGCTCCAGGAACTCCAGCACCTTCAGGCTCTGGAGGTATTCGATGAGGTCCACCTGGCGAACGACGAAGGAGCGGTTCGACGCCTTGGCAACCAGGCCCTCGCCCTCGAGGCGCTGCAACGCCTCCCGGAGCGGCGTGCGCGAAATGCCGAGCATGTCGGCGATGCGCGCCTCGACGATGATCTCGCCACCCTTGAGCCGGTGTTGATAGATCATCTCCGAAACAGCGCGATGTGCCAAACATGAAAGGCTAGAATCAGTCTCTGCAATTGTACCTGACTCGTTAGTCTGCATATAGTCACCATTCAGCTGCCGAAAAGCTGTCGATGCAGTGCAGATAACATCCCCGATTGGCGTCGGCGCGTCAGTCTGTGCTGGATTGCGGCTAAAAATACCTCAAAGAATGCATGATCGCGTCGGCTCGATATATCAGCTTTCTTTGCCGGTCATGACCATGTGGGCGAGGCCGTCGGCGTCGAGCCCGGCGACGGGCCGGTCGATGACCTTCCGGCCACTCTTGAGGATGGCGACGCGCGTCGCCACCGCGGTGACGTCGGCCATGTTGTGGCTGATGAGCACGACGGTGCGGCCCTCGGCATTGAGCTTGCGGATGAGGTCGAGCACCAGCGCCGTTTCCTTCACGCCGAGCGCGGCCGTCGGCTCGTCCATGATGACCACCTGGGCATCCCAGTGCAGGGCGCGCGAGATGGCGACGGCCTGGCGCTGGCCGCCGGACAGGCGCTCGACGGGCCGGTGCATGTCCTCGACGGCGACTGAAAGGCGCCCGAGATAGCCTTTGGCGAGCGCTTCCATGCGCCGCTTGTCCAGGACGTGGACGAAGGGCAGCAGCGGGCGCGTCAACTCCGCTCCCATGAAGACGTTCTGGACGATCGACAGGCGCGGGGCGAGGGCGAGGTCCTGATAGATCGTGGCGATACCCTTCGCCAGCGCATCCTGCGGCGAGCGGAAGCTGACCGCCTTGCCCTCGAGGGTGATGGCGCCGGCGGAAGGCTCCTGCGCGCCGGAGATGATGCGCACCAGCGAGGACTTGCCGGCGCCGTTGTCGCCGCAGATGGCGAGCACTTCGCCCCGCCCGATGTCGAGGTCGATGCCCTTGAGCGCGGCGACCGCGCCGTAGGACTTCTCGATGCCGCGCAGGGAAAGGACGGGCGCCATGGTTCTCGCCGTTCGGGTTGGGCGCGGCCGGCGGTGCGGCCGCGCGGGTCAGCATGCGGACTTACTTGATGAAGTCCTTGACGTTCGAGGCGTCGACGAGCGTGGCGTCGGTGAAGAGATAGGGGCCCGCCGTCACGGTCTCCTTCGGCTGCTTCTTGACGACGATGGTGTCGATCGCCTCGACCGCGGAGCGGCCCATGCCCTCGAAGGGGATGGCGACGGTCGCCATCAGCATGCTCTCAGGATCGGCGATGCGGCGGTAGGTCTCGGGCCCGCCGTCGATCGAGACGAGCACGATGTCGCCCTTCTTGAGGCCCTGGGCCTGCATCAGGTCGTCGATGATATAGGCCTGCCCGTCGAAGGAGGCCCAGATGCCGTTGATCTGGCCCTGGTTCTTGAGGAGGAGCGCCTGCATGCCGTTGCGCACGTCGTCGCGCCAGCTCTGCGTGCGGGCCATGCTGTGCTTGCCGATCTCCTTCACGGCGGTGTTCTCGGACAGGACGACGTCGAGCACCTTGCCGCGGATGCGCGTGCCGACATTGCCCTCGAAGCGCTGGGTGAGGATGTTGCCGCGGTAGCCGAGCTGACCGAGCAGGTAGAGCGCCGCGTCGGCGCCGACCTTGTACTCGTTCACCTGCACATCCATCAGCGTGTGCGGGCTCGTGCCGGCCATGACGGTGATGACGGGCACGCCTGCCTTATGGGCGGCTTCGAGCTGCGCGTCCGCCTCCACCGGCTTGCCCATGGCGATGACGATGGCGTCGACCTTCCGCGCGATCAGCGCATCGAGCTGCTCGGCGTGTTTCGGCAGCGCGCCTTCCGAATTGAGCAGGGTGACGTTCCAGCCCTTCGCCTTGGCGGCCTCCGCCGCGGCGTTGGCGACGCGCGCATGCGTCTCTGACGACATCTGGAAGGCGACGATGCCGAGCTCGAAAGCCGCGGCGGCATTGGCCGACAGGGCGAGCAGCGCCCCTGCGGCGGCAGCGATGAGCGACGTCTTCTTCATGTTTCCTCTCCCCAGCCCAGATCGATCCTCAATCAGCTGATCTTGGCGCAAAGTTCCTACAGCTTAAACGCTGCTTTCTTCAGTGCCGTGGCAGATAGTGCAACAGAAACGATGATGATGAGCCCGAGCACGATGTCCTGCACGTAATAGGCGGCGCCCATCAGCACGAGCCCGTTGCCCAGCACCTTGAGGGTCAGCGCGGCGACCAGCGTGCCCGGCACATTGGCCCGGCCCGGCTCGAACATGGTCATGCCCAGCAGCACGGCGGCGATCGCATAGAGGAAGTAGTCGCCCGCCATGTTCGGCGCGGCCGAGGACAGGCTCGCCGTGAGCAGCACGGCCGTGACGCCGGCGAGCACGCCGGAGAGGGCGAGGCCGAGGCGCTTCATGCGTCCCGTCGCGATGCCGGCGAGCCGGGCCGCTTCGTCCGCTTCGCCCGTCGCCGTCATGTGCACGCCCGTGCGCGTGCATTTGACGAGGAACAGCGCCCCGCCGGCGACGAGGGCGAGCCAGATGACGAGATTGGGAATGCCCAAGAAGCTGCCACGGGCGATGCCCGTGAACTCCACCGGCCAGCGGCCGACGAAGGCGACACCCTGCGTGATCATGAAGGCGAAGCCCTTGGCCACCGCCGCGGTGCCGAGCGTGGCGATGAGCGAGGGCACCTTGAGCCGCGTGACGGCGATGCCGTTGAAGAGACCGGCGCCGAAGGCGACCGCGAGGCCGGCCGCGACGGCGAGGAGCGGTGACTGGCCAGCCTGGATCAATGCGCCCGTCACCACCGCGGCGAGGCTCGCCACCTCCGCCACCGACAGGTCGAGCTCGGACGTGATCAGCGCCAGCGTGAAGCCGATGGCGAGGATGGCGAGGAAGCTCGTCTCCTTCAGCACGTTGAGGAGGTTGGTCGGCGCCGCGAAATTCGGCGCGAAGGCGACGAAGAATAGCGCGAGGGCGAGCCCGGCGACGGCGGTGCCGTAGGTTTCGAGGAAGGAACGCATCAGCGGTCGATCGCGCGGATGATGCCGACAGTGCGGCGGCGGGGAAGAAGCGCGAAGGCGGGAGACATTCTGCGGACGGCGGCTCGGCGGGCGCTGAGGCTGAAGGAGCCGGCATCGTTAGCAGACTGACGAGGCCTCGCAAGCAAAAAGGGCACGAATTGTGTGCGCCGCGCGCATGACTTGTGCGGCCGAGCCGGTGTTACGTCGGCGTCTCGAGATAGGAGAGGTCCGCCGTCAGCGGGGCGAATATCGGCACGGCGCGCCGGAACTGCGCATGCAGCGCGTCATAGAACGGGCGCCGGTCGCCGCGCGGCAGGTGGCGGTGGGCGGGCCGGGCCATGGCCGCCTGGGCCGTGGCAAGATCGGGATAGATGCCCGCCGCGACATGGGCGAGGGCGGCGGCGCCGACGAGACCGGGCTCACCGGCCGCGCCGACCACGACGGGCCGGTCGCAGACATCCGCCTTCACCTGGGCCCACAGCCGGTTGGCGGCCGCGCCGCCGCCGAAGCGGATCTCGCTGCAGGCGATGCCGGTCGCGGCCTCCGCGCGCGTCAGGACCTCGCGGTTGAGCAGGGCGATGCCCTCGATGAGGCCCCAGGCGAGGTCGCCCGCTCCGTGGCGGCGGTTGAGGCCGAGGAAGGCGCCGCGCATGGCCGGGTTCCAGTAGGGCGTGCGCTCGCCCTGCAGGAAGGGCAGGAAGAGCACCGGCGCCCGGTCCCGCGGCAGGGCAAGCAGCGCCTCGAACACCGTGGGCACATCGGCCGCCTCGCCGCGCCAGCCGGCGAGGAGCTCCGCCAGCCAGCGCGCCGTATCGGCACCGTTCTGGCCGGGACCGCCGATCTGATTGAGGCCGCCGCCCCAGTCGATCGTCAGGAGCCCCTCGGCCGTCCGGTCCGCCGGGCTCATGAGGCCGAGCACCTCGGTGGTGCCGGAAATGTTGTAGGCGAAGCCCGGCCGCATGGCACCGAGGCCGACGACCGCCGCCCAGGTGTCGTGCGAGCCGCAGACGACCGGCCGCCCAGCGAGCCCGGCGAGGGCCCCGCCCACGTCCGTGCGGATGGTGCCGACCGTCGCGCCCGGCGCCAGCAGCGACGGCAGGACCGTGTCCCTTATGCCTGCACCCGCGAACAGGCTTGCCGCATCTGCGCTTGCGGCACAGGCTGCAAGGCGCGCGGCGGAGACGGCATCGCTCGCCACGACACCGGTGAGGCGGGCGTTGATGAAGTCCTTGGGGTCGATCACCCGCGCCAGCCGGCCGTATGCCGCCTGCGCGTGGCGCTGCAGCCAGGCAAGGCGGGCGAGCGGGTGGAAGGCGTTGATGTGCGCGGTCTCGGGATGGGCGGCGTGGAGGCGTGCGCGCAGTTCCTCCGCGATCCCGGCCGCACGTGCATCCCGCCACGTGATGGCGGCATGGACGGGCGCTCCGGCCGCGTCGAGGAAGACCTGCGTGCGCGTGACGCCGCACACGGCGACGGCCGCTGCGCCTGCGAAGGCTTCCGGCGCCTCGCGCGCAAGCTGTTCGGCCGCCCCGGCGAAAAGGTCCCACCAGGCCTCGGGCGCGATGCCACCGTCGTCGCGCTCGCCGGGCGAGGCGAGGGTGACGTCGTGCCGGACGGCACCCGCTTCGTCGACGAGGGCGAGACGGAAATGCGAGCCGCCGATGTCGCAGGCGAGGACGAGCGGCATCGCGGGTCAACCCGCGAGGGTCTTGTCGATGACCTCGACGAGCGTTTCCGGAGCCTGGGCACCGGACACCCCGTAGCGCCCGTCGAAGATGAAGAACGGCACGCCGGAGATGCCGAGCCGNGCGGCGGTCGCGATCTCGTCCCGCACCGCCTCCTTGTCTTCCTCCGTCGCGAGCCTTGCAGCGACGTCCGCGGGATCGAGGCCGCCGCTCGCCGCCGCCTCGGCGAGGACGGCGTGGGCGCCGATGTCACGGCCGGCGAGGAAATAGTCCGAGAACAGCCGCTCCACGATCTCGTCCTGGCGGCCGAGCGGCTGGGCCCAGCGGATCAGCCGGTGCGCGTCGAGCGTGTTGGGCGAACGCTCGATCGCCTCGAAGCGGAAGGCGATGTCCGTGTCCGCGGCGGCGGCGCGGACGTTGTCGTGCAGGGCGGCGATGCGTTCGTCGTCGCCGAACTTCCGTCTGAGATAGTCCTTCCGGTCGATGCCGCCATCGGGAATGGTCGGGTCGAGCTGGAACGGGCGCCAGTTGACGGTCACCGCGACATCCGGGCGCTGCGCGAGCGCCGCCGCGAGCCGCCGCTTGCCGATGAAGCACCAGGGGCAGACGACGTCGGAGACGACGTCGATGACGAGGGTGGCGGAGGGCTCGGCCATGGCTTGTCCTTTCACGCGCCGCCCGGTCAGGCGGCCGGCGGCTCGGCCGCTTCGGAGATCGCGAGGATGCGGGCGTCGAGGCTGTCGACGCGGTAGGGCAGGCGCCGCCAGCCGTCGGCGAGCGTCGCGCCGCCCGGCCGCTCGAACCGCCCGACGGGCGCGATCTCGGTCGCGCCGCCGCGCACCTCCAGGTGGCCGCCGACACCACGGCGGGTATCGAGCAGCGGCTGGCCGTTCATCATCGGGCCGGGCTGCGGGCCGAGCATGAGGGCCGGCTGGCCATTGCCGCCGCGCACGGCGCACAGCAGCGCAAGCTCGCCGATGTCGAGCACGTCGACGATATGGGCTTCGCCGGGCGCATCGGAGGGCTCGGCGCGGAACGGCACCTGGTGGACGAAGGCGACGCGCCGTCGCCGGTCGCGCAAGAGGCCGCTCGCGGCCAGCGGCTGCTCGAGCCAGGCGGGCGCGACGAGGAGCGCGTGCGGATCGCCGACCAGTCGGTCCGCGAGCGGGCGGCTGTCGAACAGTGCCTGCATGGTCAGGGGGGCGCCGCTGATGAGCGCGGCGGCGAGGCCGCAGGCGAGGCCGGCGAGATCGTCCGGCGCGAGCAGTGAGATGATCTGCTGGCCCGCGCCCAGCTTTCCCGCCAAGACGAAGGGCAGGGCGCTCGCGACCAGCGAGGCCTCGCTGCGCAACAGGGGCGTGAGCCGCTCGGGCCCGCTGAAGGTGATGATGCCGGGCGAGGCCGTGGCCGGAGCGGGCGCCGGATCCTCCGTCTCCGCCAGCACCTTGTCGAGCGCGACGACCCCGTCCGGCACCTTGTCGCCGAAGGCGGCGATGAAGCGCAGGCCGAAATAGCGCGCCGCGATGTGCCGCGCCATGTCGGCCGGCCGCATGCCGGCAAGGCGGCCGATGGTCAGCAACGCCTGGACGCCGGAGGTCTCGCAGGCCTGGGCCAGCGCCGGCGCGTCCCATCCGAGCGGCAACAGCGTGGGGCAGAAGCCGGCACGCATGGTGGCGAGAATGGCGATGCAGGCCTCGGGTCCGGAGGGCATCAGGATGCCGACGGCGGCCTTGGGGTCGAGCCGCACATTGCCGAGCACGGCCGCAAGGCGCGCCGACATCCGGTCCGTCGCTGCAAGGCGCATCTCCTCGCCGAGGATGCTCGCAACCGGTTCCGAGGAGGGCAGGGAGGCGAATGCCGGCCGCTCCGGCGAGCGGCGGGCCGAGCCGGTGAGGAGGCGGGTCAGGCTGAGGCGCGCCCAGATCTCGTCGTCGAGGGCGGCCACTCGCTCCTGCGCTTCACTGCGTGTTGCCGTCACTCAGCCTTGTTTCCCTTTTACGAATCGAGCGCTCCATCATGCGCATCTTGGCCGATTGTTGCCAACGAAAGGTCACCGGCCGGTGTCGTGTCTCGCTTTCAGAGCCGTAGAGCGCCTTCCAGCCCGCTGGCGCCCGGCGGCGGAACACGATAAAGGAGTGCGCGAGTCGTGTCATTCAATCGCCTCATTCGGCGCGGAATGCAGCGTCTCCTCGCGTGATGGTCGTTTCGCCGGCCGCAGCGGAGATCGTTCCGCCACCGAGCCAGTCCAACGGGCGCCGCGCCCGTCGAACCGTGAAAGAGGAATTCTAATGGGCCTCATGACGAACACCGCGGCGAAGCGCACGCCGCTCGCGATGGTTGCGGTCGTCGCAGCCGCAGCGACTGGCCTTCTGCCGGGTCTTGCCCATGCACAGCAGCAGCAGCCGGCGCCCCAGCAGCCTCAACAGCCCCAGCAACAGCAGGGGCCGACGATCGTGCAGGTCAAGCCGGAGCCGTCCCAGACGGACTGGACGAAGGTCTGCGGTCAGGACCAGGCGGCCAACAAGGAAGTCTGCTATACGACGCGCGACTTCGTGTCCGACCAGGGCCAGCCGGTCCTGGCCGTGGCGGTCTACGAGGTCAAGGGTGACCCGACGCGCATCGTGCGCTTCCTGATGCCGCTCGGCCTGCTCCTGCGCCCGGGCGTGCGCTTCACCGTCGACCAGAACCAGGCGACCCCCGGTCAGTACGCCATCTGCTTCCCGAACGGCTGCTTCGCCGAGGCGCAGGTGAAGGACGACTTCATCGGCCAGATGAAGAAGGGCAACACGCTCAACGTCAGCGTGCAGAACCAGATGGCGAACGAGGTGACCTTCGCCATCCCGCTCGCCGGCTTCACCAAGGCCTATGACGGCGCGCCCATCGACCCGAAGGTGCTCGAAGAGCAGCAGCGCAAGCTGCAGGAAGAGCTGCAGAAGCGCTCCGAGGAGCTGCGCAAGCGCCTCGAGCAGCAGCAGGGTGCCGC